>Ga0315282_10004245_pt1 | contig 25035 bp, 17 predicted proteins | sample YL17G07_20_MG_FD_203693 | JGI IMG/M metagenome (GOLD analysis project Ga0315282, IMG submission 203693) | Sediment microbial communities from Yellowstone Lake, YNP, Wyoming, USA - YL17G07_20 | ecosystem: Environmental > Aquatic > Freshwater > Lake > Sediment | place: USA: Wyoming | collected... | reverse complement strand
CGCCACCATCCAAGAATACCTCGACCACAACAACAAAGAACCCAGACCCTTCGTTTGGAAGGCAAGTGTTGAACACATCTTGGAAAAAGTAGCTCGTTGTAAAGCTATCTACGAGACACTACACTAGAATGGTGTGTTGGCCATGCCTACATTCCAAATTCTCAATTTCGGTTGTCGCGCGAGCCAGGCGGACGGCGCTGCGATCAAGAAGCAGTTGCTTGAATCAGGGCTGGAAGAGGTCCAGGACATCGCGGCAAGCCAAGTGGCGATTCTGAACAGTTGCACTGTCACCGCCAGGGCGGATGCGGAAATCCGGCAACTCGTGCGGCGCATCCACCGCGCCAACCCTCGGTGCCGGATTCTGGTCACGGGCTGTTATGCACAGCGTTCGCCGGCGGAAATCGCCGAATTGGGCGGTGTCGCGTGGGTGGTCGGGAATTCGCACAAGCACATCATCGCGGACTTGCTGAGGCCGAGCCTCGAAGCTCCGCAACCACCGGCGGTCCTGGTAGGAGAGATTGCCGACGAATTCCATTTTACTCCCGTATTTCCGGACGACCGCACTCGTCCCACGCTCAAGATTCAGGATGGCTGCAACGCGCGCTGCTCCTTCTGCGTGATTCCCTCCGTGCGCGGCCGCAGCCGCAGCCTGGCGCCCGAGAAGGTCATCGAGCAGGTTCATGAACTGGAGCGGAGCGGCTACAAAGAAATCGTGCTTTCCGGGATCAACCTGGGAAGCTATGGGCGCGACATTGACCGCAACCTTACTTTTCTCGGTCTGCTCGAGAGGTTGTTGGAAGAGACTGCCATCGCCCGCCTGCGCATAAGCTCCATTGAGCCGATGGACGTCAGCCCGGCGCTCATTCGGTTGGTGGCCGAGGAGCCACGCTTCGCGCGGCACTTCCACATCCCATTACAGAGCGGGTGCAGCCGCATCCTCCGTCTCATGAACAGGAGATACTGGCCCACACAATATGCCGAGCGTATCCTTGCCATCCGCGAGCGCATCCCCAACGCCGGCATCGGCGCGGATGTGATGGTCGGCTTCCCGGGCGAGACGGACCAGGACCACGCCGCCAGCGCCGCCTTCATCGAGTCGCTGCCCTTCACCTATTTGCACATTTTCCCGTACTCGGCTCGACCCCATACGCCCGCCGCTGCTGCGCCCAACCAAGTGAATGGACGAGTGGCGCGCGAGCGCGCCCAGGAAATCCGCGCTTTGCTCGCCCCCAAGCGTCAGGCTTTCCTTCAGGCACAAATCGGCCGCAAGCTCTCGGCCCTCACCCTCGATGAATCCCAAATCGGTGACCGCGTGGCGTTGAGCGACAACTACCTGAAAATTGTCTTGCCCGGCTCGAACCTCCCACCCAACACGCTGCTCGACGTCCAGGTGGGGCGGGTTCATCAGAACCTGCTCTTCGGTCTTCCTGACTAAGGCTGAATCCCTGCTGGACAGAGGCGCGAGAATTGCTCAGAATACTCTCTGACAACGTAACCCCCTGGCTTAGACAGCAGGGGAATTGGGATGGTGACGCTTGAGCACTTCGGGAATCCCGGCGCCGGATAGCATTCCTATCAGCGAGTACATCCAAGGAAAATTCGTCCCGCTCTCCCACCTGGCCCACGGCTGGGAGATCCACTCCATGATCACGCTGACTCCCGCCGAGGAGCGGACGATGGTGCGCGAACCCGCTCAGGCAGTTCCGTCGGGCATCGCCGAGCGAATCGGGTCGCTTCGAGTCTTGATGGTTCCTTACATCGCATGCGTAGACTCGGGGGATATAGTCTGCGCGTCTAAACCCCAGGGTGAGACTCACACCGCCGCATGGGTTGAGACGCCTGAACGGACCAATCTCCTCCTTGCCTGCCGGGAAGTTGACGCCCACGACACCGGGTTGGAGTTCCTGGCGAGCGTCGCCGAGCTGCTGCGGCCGCGTCTGAGCACTTCCGAACTCGCCGCCTATGACGAGCTCCTTGAGGAAGAGCTCCGCCACGGGGTGCGCGGCGAGATTGACGAAGAAGCCCTGGCGGCCAAGCAAGCACTGCTCGCCATCCGCCCCTGGCGCCGCAACCGCCTTCAGTTTGAGCCCTACCGGGACGTCTCGCTGGTGAGCACGGTAGCTGAATACATGCACGGTTTGTGGCACGACGTGCAGATCCGCGTGGGCCCCCAACACCTGCCCATCCCACAGTTGCGCCGCCGCATGACCCTGATGTCCAGCCTCTTTCCACCCAACCCTGGCTATTCAGTGTTTGCAAAGGAGTTGGAAGAGGAACCGGAAGAGGAACCGAAAACGGAAGATTAGAGGGGAACAGTCAGGACCGGGCATGAACCCTTTTGGATGACGCGGTGGGTTGTAGAACCGAAGACGGCCAAGTCCAGAGCATTGCGGCCGCGCACGCCCAGAATGATGAGGTCGGTATCCGTTTCACGTGCGGAGCGGATGATCTCCTGGTAGGGCGTGCCGACTCGCAGACGGGGCTTAAGGAGCGCGCAACCCCGGGCAGAAGAGGGCAGCAGGCGCTCGAGTTGCTGCACCACCTCGGAGGTTACGGCAGTGAGGTCCTTGTGCAGCGGGAGATCTTCCATGACGTGCAGCAGCGTCAGTTCGGCTTTGTATTCCTCCGCCAAGGAGAGCGCGTAGAGTAAGGCCTGCTCGGAATAGGTCGAGAAATCCACCCCGAAAAGAATCTTACGCAAATGCACCGGCTCGACACCGTTCCCTGGGGCTCCAAATTCGTGAGGGGGCTTGCGCACTGCCAGGACGGGACAGCGGGCCTTACGCAGCACCTTTTCCGTGACCGAGCCGAGGAGGATGTGATCCAGGCCATGTCGACCGTGTGTCCCCATCACGATCAGGTCCACGGCTTGCGCCTGAGCAAAGCCAAGGATGGTATCCGTCACGTCACCTTCCTCCACGATGGTCTCGATCTCAATTCCTTCGCTAATGCGTTTCCGCAGAAAATCACGAATTTGCTCGCGGGCCATGGCTGCCAGGCCCTGCGAGACTTGGAGGACCGCTTCCGGGTTGATGTAGGGAGGATAGGCCGAGAATGGCAAGTGAAGAACGTGCTCGAGCAGCAGCTTGCTTTTATATCGCCGGGCCAGTGACAGCGCGTACTCAAAAGCCCGTTCGGAAAACTCGGAAAAATCCAGCGGGCAAAGGATACGTTCCAGCTTCAAGAGAGCTCCTCAGTATTCGCTCGAACACTACCCAGCGCCGGTAAGGCGCACGTGATATGCCACGACTTCAAGATTGTGGTACGCAAAAGAGGCGTATTGATATGACCCGTCTCTTCCTTTGGGATCAGGCCGGTACACCAGTTCACACCTAAACGACAAGCGGTCACGGTTTCAGCCGAAAAGGGAATGATTGAGTCATTTGCCACAAAACCCCTGAAATTTTGCGCAACTTATTTGAATGCAAATAACTAGCAAGGACGATGAGGCTGCTAACTTTTGCTATAAGCGGCCTGTGCAAGAAACTAACAGGTGCGCGAGCTTGGCATTTAGAATGCTCCGAGAAATATGCCCGCGTCCAAAACAAGGCATAAAGTCAGCCTGGGTGAGACTCCGGCACTTCCAGGAGGATCTGGTCTATGAAAATCGTTCGGTCACTGTTACTATTGGCTCTTGCAGCCCTCATGGCCGTTTCAGTCGGGATGGGAAAAGCGGAATATAGCAAGAAAGAAGGCAAGGCTTGCACGTTCTGCCACCCACCGGGAAAGTTCAAGGAACTTACTGACGCTGGAAAATACTACAAAGACCATAACCATTCGCTCGAGGGCTATAAGGCTGAGGAGAAGAAGTAGTAGCAGGAGTTGGTCGCGTGGGGATCAGCCTGGCTCCGCAGGCCCCCGTCCCTCCTATCTGAGAAAACCACTTGGGCAAGAACATGCCTGAAAAACAGGAAGTTCCCTCTGTTATGCAGGAACCGCCCCGCACTGGCGGCCTTTCGGGGCCGCTGGCGACCATCCTGCGTCCGATATTCTATCTCAGCAACAATCTGGTCAGTCGCCTTGGCGTAGTCCTGACCACCAGTTCCGCCGTAACTCTGGTGCTGGCTTACCTCTTTCAGCTCTTCGGCCTGGTCTATAACCCTTACGCCGGCATTCTGGTTTTTCTCCTGCTGCCCGCGGTGTTTGTTGCCGGCCTGCTCTTGATTCCGCTCGGCATCTACCTCGATTTGCGCCGATACCGGCGACTCGGTACGCTACCTCTCACTTACCCCACCATCGACTTTCGCGAGCCACGTCTGAAGCAAACGGCGTTGTTCGTGGCGTTCATGACCGCCCTTAATGTGCCTCTATTCACCATCGCCACTTACCGCGGCACTGTCTACATGGATTCGGTACAATTCTGCGGGCAGACCTGTCATCAGGTGATGCAGCCTGAATACACGGCGTACCAGCGTTCGCCGCACGCGCGCGTGGCTTGTATCGAGTGCCACATCGGACCGGGGGCGCCGTGGTTTGTGCGCTCGAAAATCTCCGGTAGCTACCAGGTGCTGGCCGTGGCCTTCAACCTCTACCCGCGCCCTATCCCCACGCCGGTCCACAACCTGCGCCCCGCGCGCGAGACCTGCGAAGATTGCCATTGGCCAGCGAAGTTCTCGGGTGACAAGTTGGTGGTCAAAACCAGCTTCGCAGAAGATGAGAAAAATACCGCCACCAAAACGGTTTTGTTGGTCCACATCGGCGGCCGCCAACCGGACACCCAACTGGTGGGAATTCACGGAAGGCACCTGGGCCTGGTGACTTACGTGGCGGCGGATAGTAAGCGTCAAGTCATCCCGTCCATCAACTATCAGAACCCCGATGGGTCTTTCAGAGAGTATGTTTCCACCACGCCCGCTCAGAACGGCTCCGCCCATCAGGAAACGCGTATCATGGATTGCATGGATTGTCACAATCGCCCCACACACACCTTCGACATGCCGGAATCGGCGGTTAACCGCGAGATGGCAGCGGGGTCCATCAGTCCTTCTTTACCCTTTGTCCGCAAGTTCTCCGTCGAGCTTTTGAAGCGGACCTATCCCAGCCGCCTGGTGGCTCAAACCCAATTACCGGAAGCTTTCCGCGCTTACTACAAGGCGAATTACTTTTCGCTTTATAACTCCCAGCGGGCGCAGATTGAACGAGCAGCGGCTACGGTGCTGGACATCTACGACGGCAACATTTTCCCCGAGATGAATATTTCCTGGGGGACGTACCCCAACAACCTGGGGCATACAGACTTCCCCGGGTGCTTCCGCTGCCACGATGGCAATCACAAGTCAAAAGACGGACGCGAAATCACGCAGGATTGCAATGCCTGCCATTCCCTCCTGGCTATGGACGAGGCGGACCCCAAAGTCCTGCACGAGCTCTACTCAAGCCCATAAACGCCCATCACTGTCATTCCGAGCGAAGCGAGGGATCTCGCTCTGGGTTTCGGCTCAGCCTAAAGGGCCACCAAAACGAGATTCCTTGCGCAGTTTATCCTGAACGGGCAAGGCGAGATTCCTCGCTGCGCTCGGAACGACAGCGAAAGGCTCAGCATGACACTATTAGCGTGACAGCGGGTTTTCGCTTTCGCGGGAATGACAGTTGCTGGTATGCTTGCCAGGAAGGGCTGAATTCGTTCATCATCAGGTGTGGACCGCTGACCGCAGTAAGAACAGGGCGGAAAGAAACGACGATAATTGCAGAAGGGGAAAATTGATGAGGCTTTTCAAGGTTCTGATCGCACTATCCATCTTTTGTGGTTGCCTGCTCACCTTGGCGACAGCCAAGCCGGAATACGCCAAGAAAGAAGGCAAGCCCTGCACGTTTTGCCACGTGAAGATGGGATCCAAAGAATTGAACGACGCCGGCAAATACTATAAAGAGCACAACCATTCTCTGAAAGGTTACAAGGCGGCGGAAAAGAAATAACATTGAGTGTACCGGGTGTCATTCCGAGCGAAGCGAGGAATCTCGCTCTGCGCTGAGGTAGATCGGGACTCAAGGCCACCTGGGAGGTGGGTAGAAGAAAGAACAGAGCCAGATTCCTCGCTTCGCTCGGAATAACACCGGGGCGGCCAAACAGCTTGCCAAATGTTCAGAGTTCGGCGGCAAGGTTAAAGCCCCGCCCTTCCAGCCCTGGTGAGAACTCCCGGCCAGAGGGGAGGATCCTTCTACTGTTTCTCGGCCAGTTGTACTCGGATATCCACGGCGCGAAAATCCTTGGCCTGCGGGAAGACCATCAAGGGATTGATATCCATCTCGGCGAGTTGGGGTAAATCCTCGACAAGTTGAGAGAAGCGCTCCAGAAGTTCCGCCAAGCCGCGAATATCAACAGCCGGCTCGCCGCGCACCCCCTCGAGAAGCCGATAGCCACGAATCTGGCGGATCATCTCCCGCGCCTCGAGATCAGTGATGGGCGGTACGCGGAAGACCACATCGTTGAAGGTCTCCACGTAGATTCCACCCAAGCCGAACATTACCAGGGGTCCCAACCTGGGGTCATGCGTCATGCCGACAATGACCTCGCGCCCACCGCGCACGTACTCCTGCACCAGAAAACCCATTCGGCCTTCAGTGGTTGCCGAAGGCGGATGACGCCGTTTCACCTCCTCCGCCATCTCCTGGGCGGCGGCGATCAACTCCTGCGGCGTATGGATGTCGAGCCTCACCCCACCCGCTTCGGTTTTGTGGACAAGCCCAGGGGCCACAGCCTTCAGGACCACCGGATAGGGCACGCCTCGCGCCACCTCGGCAAGCTCTTTCCCATCATGGGCAACCGCAGCTCGAGCCACGGCGATGCCATAGCACTCGAGCAGCCGTTGCGTCTCCAGGGGAGTCAATTCAGAACGTCCTTGGCGACGGGCCTCGTTCAGAAGCTCGATGGCCGTCTCGCGATCGACGTCAAAACGCCGCACTTCCCCGATGGGCTTCTCGCGCCACTGCCGGTAGCGGTCGAGCGCCGCCAGCGCATGCACGGCCGACTCGGGAAACAGGTAGATGGCCATGTGGCCGGGATGCTTCTCGTTCAGCTCTTGGAAGAACTCGTCGGGGGCCATGAACACGCCAAACATGGGCTTGTCGAACTTCTTCCGCAACGCCTCGAGGCCTTCGACGATGTCCATGGGGTCGATGATCATGGGAGGAACGAACACCACCAGGAGGGAGTCGACGCCTTCATCCTCCAGGAGCATCTGCGCGCAAGCGTCGTACTGGCTGCGATCGGATCTGGGAGTCATGTCAATGGGGTTCTGGATGATGGCCTCGGGAGGCAGCAGCCGGCGAAGCTCCTGGCACGTCCTGGGGGAAAGCTCTGCAAGCCGCAGGCCGAGACTTACAGCCGTGTCCGTGGCCATGATGGCGGGCCCGCCGGCATTGGTCAGAATCGCCAGCCGGTTTCCGCGCGGCAGCGGGTTTTTGGAAAATCCCAGGGCCAGATCGAACAGCTCCTCCACCGTGTTCACCCGGATCACCCCGGACTGCTCGAGGAGCGCGCCCGCCGCGATGTCCAGACCTTGGCGCGCTGAGAGTGCGCCTGTATGCAACGAGGCTGCGCGGGCCCCCGCCTCGGTCCGGCCTGATTTCACCGCCAGAATGGGCTTGCACTTGGTGATGCGGCGGGCAATCTGCATGAAACGCTTGGTATTGCCGAAGGACTCCAGGTACATCAAGATCAGGTCCGTGTTCGGATCATCCTCCCAGTAGAGCAGCAAATCGTTGCTGGAGACATCGGTTCGGTTGCCGAGTCCCACGAAGTAAGAGAAGCCGATGTCGAGCTGTTCCGCGATGTTGAGGATGGCCACCCCCAGGGCTCCGCTCTGCGACATGAACGCGATACGCCCGCGCAGCGGCAAAGTGGGCGCAAAGGTGGAGTCCATGTGGACCGCCGGGTCGGTGTTGATCAATCCCATGCAGTTGGGTCCGATCATGCGCATCCCGTAGCGTCGAATTCGCTCCCCCAGCTCGGCCTCCATCGCCCTCCCCTCTTCGCCCGTCTCCGAAAAACCCGCCGAGATGACCACCAAACCTTTCACACCTTTCTTCCCGCAATCGTCCACAACCGCCAGCACGGCTTTGCGCGGCACCACGATGACCGCCAAATCCACTGGGTCAGGAATGGAACTGACCGAAGGGTAAGCTTTCATCGAGTGAACAAAATCCGCTTTTGGATTCACCGGAAAGAGCATGCCCCGGTATTCGAACTCGATCAACTGGTGCAAAATCTCGCGGCCAATCGATCCGGCCTTGCGTGATGCCCCGACCACCGCGATGGATTGTGGTTTAAGAAGTGAGTCAAGGGGATGCATGATGAGTCCTTTCACGATGACGAAGTTCGAGGTCCCCTATTATAACGAAAGCGCGGGCAGGAGGCAGTGGGCGGTGGGCAGTTGGCCATGGGCAGTGGGCAGGAGGCTGTGCGCAGTTGCATGTCATTCTGAGCGAAGCGAAGAATCTTTGCAGTTGCTTCGATGCGGAACTACGGAGATTCTTCGCTTCGCTCAGAATGACAGTGCGGAAGACAGTGGCTTGTCTTCTGACTCCTGTCTTCTGACTCTCGACTCTTAACTCTCGACTCCCTTGCTTGATCTGTGGAATCTGAGTAATCTGTGGAGCATGTTGAATCGGACAGCCACGCGATACTTGATGGGGACGGCGTGCGCCGGCTTATTCACGTTCGGGGTTATGACCTCCTTCCTCGGCGCCACGCTTCCCGAACTGAGCACGCAGTTGAACTTTGACTTGGCGCGCGGCGGCGCGCTCTTCAGCTTTCTTTACTTCCCCCAAATTCCCATGGTTTTTCTGGCTGGCCCGCTGATCGACCGCTTTGGCAAGAAGCCCATTCTGGCCGGAGGTTTCCTTCTCTGCGCTGCGTCCCTGGTGGGAATTGCTTATACTCCAAGCTACGCGGTTTTGGCGGCGCTCCTCATCGCGCTGGGGCTGGGAGGCACGTCGGCCATGAGCGCTTCCAATACGCTCATCCCCGACCTTTACCCTGAAAACCCTTCCTCCGCTCTGAATCTGGGAGGCGTTTTCTTTGGCGTGGGCGCGATCTTTTTCCCCTGGCTGGTCGCTCTCATGGCGGCACGGCTGGGTCTGGTTCTTACCCTGTGGTTCATAACCCTGCTGGTGGCAGTGGTTGCGGTGGTTGCTGTTCTGCAAACGTTCCCGCCCGCCAGCTCGGGCGGCGGATTTGATTGGCTCGAGGCGCGCCGTCTGGCGCTCAATCCGGCAGTAATCATTCTGGCTCTCGTCTTGTTTTTCTATTCCGCCGTCGAGATCTCGACGGCAGGCTGGACCAGAACCTTTCTCGAGCATGGACTCGGCGCTTCACCGCAGACTTCCAAAGCCATCCTGACGATGTTCTGGATTGCCATGATGGTGGGACGTCTGGCCGCCAGCCAAATCGTCAAATTCGTGCGCGGGCCCAACCTGCTCCTGGGCGCCGCACTGGGCGCGGTGGGGGCGTTGGTAGTGGTTGCCACGGCGCGCTCGACCGTGGCGGCCACCGTGGGCATCGTTATCTGCGGACTAACCTACGCGCCGGTCTTCCCCACCACCGCCGGAACCGCCAGCACTTATTTTCCCAAATTGTTTGCCACGGTCTTTGGCATCCTCATGGCTGTGGGCTTGTCTGCCGGAGTAATCCTCCCTCCGGCCATCGGCTACGTCGCGAAGACTGCTACGGTGAGGGCAGGCATATCGCTCGTGGTCGCTTTCGCTGTCTTCTTGACTGTTGTTCAAGCCATTTTCCTGGCTTACGAACGCCGCAGGCTTCGAGCGTAGCGCCGACTTTTAGGGTCGGCACGTGCTGGCCCAAAGGCCAGCGCTACGAGTCAGTACCCACGAAAGGGATGATCATGAATCGCCGCAAGTTCCTTCAATACTCGGCCTCTCTCCTGGCGATTCCCAGCTCGTACGGGAACGCCCGAGAACTCGAGTGCGAAATCGCCGTTATCGGAGGGGGCGTGGGTGGCTTTGCGGCCGCTCTCGCAGCCTTGCGAAACGGCAGGCGTGTCATTCTGACGGAAGAAACGCGGTGGATTGGGGGACAGTTAACATCCCAAGCCGTTCCGCCCGACGAGCATCCCTGGATCGAGCAGTTCGGCTGCACCCGCAGCTATCGCGCCTATCGCGAGTCGGTTCACGAATACTACCGGCGGAACTATCCCTTGAACGAATCGGCCCGGGCACGCCCCCATCTGAATCCGGGCAACGGGGGGGTGTCTCGACTGACCCACGAGTTTCGTGTCTCTGTCGCGGTGCTCGAGGCGGCCCTGGCTCCCTACATGAGCAGCGGGCAACTGCTGGTTCTTCTCGAACACGTTCCGGAGAGCGCCACCACGGACCAGGATTTTGTGAGAAGCGTTACTGTCCGCGATACGCGCCGCGGGCTCACCCGCACGATCACCGCGAAGTACTTTCTCGACGCTACGGAACTCGGCGACCTGGTTTCCCTGACGAAGACGGAGTCCGTCACGGGGGCAGAATCTCAGGCGGAAACCAGGGAACTTCACGCCGCAGCAAAAGCCCAACCTGCCAACAGCCAGTCCTTCACCTACTGCTTCGCCATGGACTACCTCGAGGGTGAGGACCACACCATCGAGCGGCCCCGAGATTACGAATTCTGGCGCGGGTACGTGCCCAACCTGGTCCCCCCCTGGCCCGGGCTTTTGCTGAGCTGGACGTATTGCGAACCGATCAGCCTGCAACCTACCAAGGCTTCTTTCGCTCCCAATCCGCAGCCGGGCGCGCTCGAGGATCACAATTTGTGGCTCTATCGGCGCATCGCAGACCGCGCCAACTTCACCCCGGGGACGTATCAAAGTGATATTACGCTTGTGAACTGGCCTCAGAACGATTATTGGGGTGCTGACCTGGTGACTGCCCCAACGGAGCAGCGGAACGAATTGCTCGGGAAAGCGAAACAGCTCAGTCTGTCCTTGCTGTATTGGATGCAAACCGAGTCCCCGCTGCCAAACGGCGGGTACGGATGGAAAGGGCTTCGGCTGCGCAAGGATGTGGTGGGAACGGAAGACGGTCTGGCCGCCGCTCCATACATTCGCGAGGCGCGGAGGATTCGGGCCGAATTCACCGTGCGGGAGCAGCACGTGGGGACAGAAATGCGAAGGAAGCAGACCGGAAAATCTGAGGTCACGGCGGAGAAATTCCACGACTCCGTGGGGCTGGGCGCCTACCGGATTGACCTGCATCCCTCGGCAGGAGGGACCAATTATATCGACATCAGTTCCCTGCCCTACCAGATTCCGCTCGGAGCGCTGCTGCCGCAACGCGTCGAGAACCTGTTACCGGCGGCGAAGAACATCGGAACCACTCACATCACCAACGGCTGCTACCGCCTGCACCCACCGGAATGGAATATCGGCGAGGCCGCCGGCGCCTTGGCCGCCCAGGCGCTGAAACTTGGCCAGCCCCCTCGCGCCATTCGCAACAACCGTAGACTCCTGGAAGACTTTCAGGCCAGCCTCGTCGCCCAAGGATTCGAACTCGATTGGCCTCGTATTCGGCCACTCTGAGCGGGGATGGCAATAAGACGCTGTCATGCTGAGCCCTCGCTTGCCATTCTGATCCGTCAGCCCACGGAGAAGCATCTCCGCAGTTCGCCGTGGGCTGCTGAACCCAAAACACAACTGCGGCGATCCTTCTCCGTCGGCTGACGGATCAGGATGACAGCGAAGGGGCTCGGGATGATAGTCGGCTTTAACTTCGGAATTCGGGCTTATTCCAGCCGGATCACGGTGATTTCGGGATGGTTGCCGGTGCGCAGGGTAGGGCCCCAGGTGCCGGCGCCGCTCGAGGCGTAGAGGGTGTAATTTCCTTCGACATGCAACCCGTGGTAATACCTTCCATAGACTAGCCTCGAAATGAACTGGATCGGGAATATCTGGCCGTGGTGGGCGTGCCCGGAAAGCTGGAAGTTGACGCCCGCCGCCTTCGCTTCCGCGATATCGGTGGGGCTGTGGTAGAGCAGGATCGAGGGCAGGGCGGGATCGAGGCCACGAAGTTTCATTATCACCTGCGCGAAATCTTTGGCATGGCCTCGCTCGGGGTAGCTCACGCCGATCACCTGTAAGCCGTCGATCACCACTGCTTCGTCGGCCAGAATCCTCACAGGAGTCGTCCGCAGTGCGGCATAAGCGCGCTCCACGCCCAGGTAGGTTTCGTGGTTTCCGGTCACAAAGTAGATTCCCAGCGGCGCCTGGAGGGCCCTGAGCGGGGCGACTAGGTCCTCAAGCTTCCCATCGGCTCCGTCAAAGAGGTCGCCGGTGATGGCCACCAGGTCGGGGTTTTCGGCATTGGCCATCGCCACCAGGCGCGAGGCGAAACCGACGCGCAGAATATTCCCCAGATGCACGTCAGAAAGCTGCACGATTGTTCTCCCGCGCCATGCGGGCGGCAGGTTCTTGATCCGGACGGTAATGGTCCGGACGCGGGGATGATAGGCGTTCCACAGTCCGTAGGCGGAGTACAGGCAGGCCAGCGCCACAGCCGCCCAACCGAAGATGGCGGGGCCGGGTGAGCGCGTCAAAAGCTTCGTGACGCCCCAGGCTCCCCAGGCGAGCGCGAGCGTAACAATGAGCGTCAGCCCGACGCCCAGCCATAGCGTCGAGCAGAAATAGAGCCCCCGCGAAAAAAAGTTGTCGCTCCGGCGCCCAAAGATGGAGGAGGCTATGAAGCTCGCAGGTAGAAGAAAGAGAACGGCAGCCAGCACGGCCCGCCGCCCCGGCGCGGCAATGCCCAACAAATGCGAGAGAGAAAAATAGATGAAGTAATGGGTCAAAAACAGAATCGAAAGAGCGACCAGGATGAAGAACGGAATGATGATATAACCTCGCGACATAAGATTTCGCGGTACAACAGCCCTAGCGTGCCATTCTACACAGCCCAGCCGGGAATGGGAAGAAGGGGGAAAACCCCGGCAGCCGTGCCATTGGGAACGGGATCCCGTTCGACACGCAGGTCATTCCCGCGAAAGCGGGAATCCACTCCACAAATCTGCCGAACGGGCTATTCAGCATTCCAGATCGGTCACTTTCCTTCCAGCAGTTCGGCGCGCACGTTTTTGAGCACCAACGCGGCGCGCTCGACTCCAACGTCGCCCGGCAATATCGGGTCCTCGTTTTCGATACTCATAATGCCCTGGAAGCCAATATCCATGTAGGCTTTCACGACATCTTTCCAGAGCTCGGCCCCGTGACCATAACCGACGGCGCGGAATTGGAATTTTTCGTGTTGCCGCTTCGGCGAAGCGCGAAGCCGGATAAGCCTCCGACGCTTCCGCTGCCCTTGTTCCCATACCGCTGATCACCGGCGCTGCCGCCAGCATGCTACCCGTGGCGGCAAGAAAACCTCTGCGAGTTACCGCGCCAGAACCTGTACTCTCAACCATGCATTCCTCCTCCATGATGAATTTGTAGCGGCGAGTTTATCCGTCGGCTGACAGACCCGTCAGTTGACGGGCGGCGCTAAGCCGCCGCTACGTCAAACTGACCCGCCCGAATGAAGTGGAAAAAGTATACCCCAATTCCTGATGCCTGAGACAGTCCGGCTTGTCCACATGCGTTACCCGTTGCTCTGAATTACTTGGTAGAATGCCAAGTTCGCAATTTGTTGGAGGCCTATTCATGGCGCGAAATTTCAAAGAGCTCTCCGAGCGGGAGATCCTCGCCCTGGCCATTGCGCTCGAGGAGGAAGATGGCCGCATCTACGGCGATTTCGTCGAGGGGCTGCGCGAAACCTACCCTGCCACGGCGAAGATGTTCGAGGAGATGCAGCAGGAGGAATCCGGGCATCGCCGAAGCCTTATTGAGATCTACCGGCAACGCTTCGGCGAGCATATTCCCTTGATCCGCCGCCAGGACGTGAAAGGGTTCGTAGATCGCCGCCCCGTCTGGCTGGTCCGACCGCTGGGCATTGACGTGGTAAGAAAGCAAGCGGAAATCATGGAACTGGAGACCCGGCGGTTTTATGAGCGGGCCATGGAAAGAGTCACGGATGCTTCGACTCGGAAGCTGCTGGGCGACTTGGCGGAGGCCGAGCGTAAGCATTCAGCTCTGGCTGAATCACTCGAGATCAAGCACCTCACGCCGGAGACACGCGCGGAGGAAGAAGCTTCGCAACGCCGCCTTTTCGTGCTGCAAATCGTGCAGCCGGGCCTTGCAGGGCTGATGGATGGGTCCGTTTCCACTTTGGCCCCGCTGTTCGCCGCCGCCTTCGCCACGCACAAGAGTTGGGACGCTTTTCTGGTGGGCCTCGCCGCCTCCGTTGGGGCGGGGATTTCCATGGGCTTCACCGAAGCTCTCTCTGACGACGGGTCGCTGACCGGGCGCGGCCACCCTTGGGTGCGGGGGCTTGTATGCGGATTGATGACCACCGCCGGAGGGATCGGACACACACTGCCATTTCTTATCCCTGATTTCAGGATCGCCACTAGCGCCGCGGTTGTGATCGTGGCCGCTGAGCTCGCGGCCATCAGCTTCGTACGTCACCGCTACATGGATACGCCCTTCCTTGCCGCCGCATTCCAGGTTGTGGTGGGTGGAGTCCTGGTATTCCTCGCCGGAATCCTGATCGGCAGTTCGTGAGGAGTGCGAATTTGCAAGTCATGAGCCGTCGGCGGTCAGCTTCCATCCTTTGAGGAAACAGAGCCGAGAATGGTGGGCCGCCAAGGGCTTTGACGGGTCCGGCGTCTCAAATGGCCCGCCTCGAATCGCCTCGCTTTCTGCCCGCAACGAACCACCGAATACTGACCACTGACGTCCTTCTTCCTGACTTCCCTGTTTCCAATGACGTGCCCACATCTTGTTTCCTCACCCAGGTAAGAAGTGCCTCATCCGCCCATGCTCCGCTGCCGATAAAAATGGTCAGAGAGATTCACCTGTTCGGTTCCACCACGGGGTCCGGCAGCATTGGGGGCTGGGGGAACATGTGACCGTGAGGTTGGGTGAGAGTGCAAGTTTCTGTGGCATGGGAAGAGAAACCGATGTCTCCTTTTGAGTTTGTTCGTCTGCGTCGCACCTGGGTATTTGCAATCAGCTTCTTCCTTCTTTCTGTCGTCTGCGTGGGGGATGACACGAGGCATCCCTTCGCCACCCAACCCCTAAGCAGGGACGGGTATGCCGGCGCTGGACTGCTGCCGAGTTTCGAGCCCAACCAGGGTCAAGCCGACCCGCGTGTGAAGTTCCTCTCGCGAGGAAGGAGGTACACGCTCTTCCTGACAAAAGATGAAGCGGTGGTTGCGTTAAAGCCATTATTAGCCCGCCCTCCCCAGCCCCAGCCCGCGTCATTTCTCCGCCTCAGGTTGCTCTCTGCAAACCCTGCTGCCAAGGTCACCGGCGCCTTCGAATTGCCCGGCAAGAGCAACTATTTGATCGGCAATGACCCCAAGAAATGGCGCACCAACGTGCCAACATATGGCAGGGTGCGGTACGAAAACATCTATCCAGGGGTGAATCTGGTCTATTACAGCAAACCGGGTGGACAGTTGGAGTATGACTTTGTTGTCGCCCCTGGGGCCGATCCCCGCGCGATCACGTTGGGTATTCACGCGGGAGGGCCAGTAAACAGAAAACAGAAGGCAGTAGGCAGAGGGCAGAAGGCGGTAGGCAGAAGGCAGTCGTCAGAGGCAAGTCGTCAGTTGACAGATGTAAGACACGACCACCCAGGGACGGCGGACGAGGTTGGGAACCCGGGACGCCTGATTCCCCAATCCAAAATCCAAAATCCCAAATCCAAAATCGCTTCGCCTCTGCGCCTGGCGGCGAATGGCGACCTGATTGTGACTATCGAGGGCGGCGAGGTTCGGTTGCACAAGCCTGTGGTGTATCAAACAGAGTCGACCGTTGACAGCCGACAGTTGACAGTCAGTCGCAGTCAGTTGAATGCGCCCACTGCAAGGGGGCAACCGGCGACGGACCACAAACCACTGACCTCAGCGAGTCCAAAATCCCAAATCCCAAATCTAAAATTGATTGACGCGCGCTATGTCCTCAAATCGGACGGCGAAGTAACCTTCGACGTCGCCCCCTATGACAGGAGTCGACCGCTGATCATCGATCCCGTCCTCAGCTACTCCACGTATCTTGGCGGGACTGATATGGATTATGCCAACGCCATTACCGTGGATGCCCCCGGAAATGCCTACGTGACGGGTTACACGGCTTCCGCCGATTTCCCTCTCGTGAACCCAGCGCAAAGTTCCCCCGGAGGAGGCACCTGCTCAGATGGTGTGGATGCTATCGCCTGCTTTGACGCCTTCGTGGCGAAGCTGAACCCCGCCGGGACCGCGCTTGTTTATTCTACGTACCTCGGGGGCAGTAATGAGGACTATGGAACGGGTGTTGCGCTCGATGCGAACGGCCACGCCTACGTAACCGGCTACACGAATTCGAGGGATTTTCCAGTGCAGCAGGCAGTCCAGGCTGAAAATGCCGGAGGGTACGACGCCTTTGTCGCTGAACTGAGCGCCGATGGATCCTCCCTGATCTATTCGACCTACCAGGGCGGAAGTCTTGATGATATGGGGATGGGCATCGCCGTCGACTCGTCCGGCAACGCCTTTGTCTCCGGCTATACCGCCTCGCCGGACTTCCCCGCCACGTCCGGGGCGCTTCAAGCCAACTACGGCGGCGGGGATCACAGTGGGTTCGTGGCTAAATTCAACTCGGGAGGCGCCCAGATCGGCTATTCAACATTCCTTGGGGGCAGCTCGGACGATTACGCTTACGCAGTGGCGGTGGACTCTGCCGGCGATGCCTACGTCACCGGCGCCACCAACTCGGTTAATTTTCCAACCGTAAACGCCTTCCAACCGAACTACGCCGGCGGCCTTTGTGCCGTAGCTCCCAACGCCTTCCCCTGCTACGACGCTTTCGTCGCCAAGCTTAACCTTGCGGGATCAGCGCTCATTTTCTCTACCTACTTGGGAGGAACCGGGAGCGATTACGGCTATGCCATCGCCCTCGACAGCTCGTCCAATGCCTATATAACCGGCTATACAACCTCCACAAACTTACCGACAACTGCCGGAGCTTTCCAACGATTCTTCGGTGGTTCCTACGACGCCTTCGTTGCCAAGCTGAATGGCGCAGGTTCCACACTTGCTTATGCGACCTACTTGGGAGGTAGCGGCACGGAGGTTGGGTATGGCATTGCCGTGGATTCTACCGGCTCTGCCTTCGTGACGGGATACAATTACGGAGGCCGTTTCCCAACCGCCAATCCCCTGCAAGCACAGAACGCCGGCATCTACGATGCGTTCGTCAGCGTTCTCGACCCAACTGGAAGCTCCCTCATCTTCTCCACCTACCTTGGTGGTGCCTATGACGATTTCGCACGCGGAATCTCTCTAGACCCTGAGGGGAACGCATACGTTACGGGTGCGACTTTCTCGTTGGATTTCCCCACAACTTCGGGCAGCTTTCAGCCCCCATATGTGGGCGGACCTTACGATGCCTTTGTGACCAAATACAATGTCCCAACGCTGCCTCTCGTGAACCTCTCGCCGTCTTCGTTCGACTTCGGTAGCCAAGTTGTCAGCACAACGAGCCCCCCCGAGACGATTACCCTCGCCAACGATGGTAACGTGGCCCTGATGATTTTCAGCATCACCACCAGTGGCGACTTCTCCCAAACCAACACCTGCGGCGCCAGTGTAGCGGCCCACGCCTCCTGTACCATCGCCATTACTTTCACACCCACGGCGACTGGCCCGCGCAGCGGGTCGATAACTATCACCGATAACGACCCTGGCACGCAGACTGTCAGCCTCACCGGAACGGGCACCGCGCCTGCCGTCAGCCTCTCCCCCATCTCCTTAACTTTTTCTCCACAACCGGTGGGCGCCAGCAGCAGCCCTCTTAGCCTCACCCTTGCGAATACGGGAAACGCAACCCTGACTGTTACCAGCATCTCCACCAGCGGCGATTTCTCCCAGACGAACACCTGCGGCTCCAGTGTGGCGGCCAATGCCTCCTGCACCATCAACGTGACCTTCAAGCCCACGGCCATTGGGACCAGAACCGGAGCCGTGACCGTTACCGACAATGCCAGCCCCGCCACTCAGACTGTCAGCCTGACCGGAACGGGCACCGCGCCTGCCGTCACCATCTCCCCTACCTCCTTGACTTTCCCTGCACAACCGCTGGGCGCCAGCAGCAGCCCTCTTAGCCTCACCCTCACGAACACGGGAAACTCGACCCTTACTATAACCAGCATCACCGCCAGCGGCGATTTCTCCCAGACGAACACCTGTGGCTCCAGCGTGGCGGCCAATGTCTCCTGCGCCATCAGCGTGACCTTCAAGCCCACGGCCATTGGGACCAGAACCGGGGCCGTGACCGTTACCGACAACGCCAGCCACGCCACTCAGACTGTCAGCCTGACCGGAACGGGCACCGCGCCTGCCGTCACCATCTCCCCTACCTCCTTGTCTTTCCCTGCACAACCGGTGGGCACTAGCAGCAGCCCTCAAAGCCTCACCCTCACGAATACGGGAAACTCGACCCTCACCATAACCAGCATCACCGCCAGCGGCGATTTCTTCCAGACGAACACCTGTGGCTCCAGCGTGGCGGCCAATGCCTCCTGCGCCATCAGTGTGACCTTCAAGCCCACGGCCATTGGGACCAGAACCGGGGCCGTGACCGTTACCGACAACGCCAGCCACGCCACTCAGACTGTCAGCCTCACCGGAAGCGGTGTTCTTGCACCTATCGTTAGCCTCTCACCCACTTCATTGACGTTCTGGTCACAAGCGGTGGGTACCAGCAGTACTGCTCAAAGCATCACCCTCAAAAACACGGGCAAGGCGACCCTCATCATTAGCAGCATCAAAACAAGCGGCGACTTCTCCCAAACCAACTACTGCGGCACCAGCGTGGCAGCGGGCCTCAGTTGCACCATACGAGTTACCTTCCGCCCGACCACTGCCGGGACCAGAACCGGGACTGTGACCATCACCGACAACGCCAGCCCTGCTACCCAGACTGTCAGCCTTACGGGAACTGGCATAGGGCCTGTGGTCGTCCTCTCTCCCACTTCATTGACGTTCGCTTCACAAACGGTGGGTACCAGCAGCAGCGCTCAAAGCGTCACGCTCAAGAACTCAGGGAACGCCACGCTTAGCATTACCAGAATCAGGACGACCGGCGACTTTTCCCAAACCAACTACTGCGGCACCAGCGTGGCAGCGGGCCTCAGTTGCACCATACGAGTTACCTTCCGCCCGACCACTGCCGGGACCAGAACCGGGACCGTAACCATCACTGACAACGCCAGCCCCTACACCCAGACCGTCAGCCTCACGGGAACGGGCATAGGGCCTGTGGCCGCCCTCTCCCCCGCGTCATTGACGTTCGCTTCACAAACGGTGGGCACCAGCAGCAGCGCTCAAAGCATCACTCTAAAGAATTCAGGGAACGCAACCCTCAGCATTACCGGTATCAGGACGACCGGCGACTTTTCCCAAACCAACACCTGCGGCACCAGCGTGGCAGCAGGCGCCTCCTGCACCATCCGCGTAACCTTCAAGCCCACCGCCACCGGGACCAGAATCGGCGCCGTGACTATCACCGATAACGCCTACCCTGGCACGCAGAATGTCGGGCTGACGGGAACCGGTGGATCCACGACGACCGTCACCTACTCCCCCACTTCCTTGACTTTCTCCGCCCAAACTGTGGGCACTACCAGCGCTGCTCAAATCGTCACCCTCAGCAACACGGGGAGCGCAACCCTCAGCATTGCCAGCATTTCGGCTAATGGTGACTCCTCCCAAACCAACAATTGCGGCTCGAGCGTAGCGACCAACGCTAGTTGCACCCTCAATGTGGCCTTCAGCCCGACCGCCAGTGGGCCCAGAACCGGGGCCATCGCCGTTTCCGATAACGCCGATGGAAGCCCGCACACCGTCATGCTTACGGGCACTGGTGAAGACTTTTTCCTCACGGTGCCGCCGGGCTCATCCACGGCGGCTACCATCTCACCGGGAGGGACAGCAACCTACACGTTGAACATCGTTGGCGCTGATGGATTCAATCAAAACGCGACCTTCACTTGCACGGGAGCGCCTTCGGAGGCGCGCTGCACAGTTTCACCTGCTTCGGTCAGCTTAAGTAGATCCTCGACGAATGTCACGGTTACGGTTGCCACAACCGCGCCGTCGCTCGCGACGCCGCGGCATAGTCCTCTTCCTCCTTTCCGGCCAGCGCGACCTGGGCCCTGGCTTCTCTGGACAATGGGTCTGGTCGCCTCGGCAAGTTTGGCCTGGACAATCCAGAGCCGAATGCATCCGGGAGCAGAACGAAGCCGAGCGGTGTTGGCCACTTTCACTGTGCTGTCTCTGGTGGTGCTGGCAATGGCAGCTTGCGGTGGCGGCGGAGGTGGCAGCGGCCCGCTTTCCCCTCCTAGCATTTCCGGCACTCCGCCGGGCACATACACACTTACGGTGACGGCCACATGCTCGTCGTGTTCCGCCAGCCTCAGCCACTCCGTAAACCTGGCCTTGGAGGTGCAATAGGCCCGAGGCCTGTCATCCTGAGGGGTCCCGCTCTTTGGGACGACGAAGGATCTCCGAAGTTCCCATCGAATATTGGCACGGCCGTTCAAGCAAACCGCAGAGATTCTTCGTCCGTCAGCCGACGGACTCAGAATGACAAGGGGCCAGCTGACTCTCGTTTACTTTTGCCATTGGCTGTGATAATAATGCCCGCTTCGGCAGGCAAACATGCACCTACACTTTGTCGATTACGCGATCATTGCCATCTACTTCCTCTTCGTGCTGGGCATCGGCTTCGCGCTGCGAGGCCGGATGAAGACCAGCGATGATTTCTTCCTCTCCGGGCGCTCCATCCCAGGCTGGATTACAGGGCTGGCTTTCATGTCCGCGAATCTCGGGGCTCTCGAAGTCATGGGGCATGCTGCCAACGCCGCCAAATACGGCATGTTCGTCAACCATTTCTATTGGCTTGCGGCCATGCCTGCCATGTGCTTCGTGGGCGTCTTCATGATGCCTTTTTATTACGGCAGCAAGGCGCGCAGCGTCCCTGAGTACTTGCGGAAGCGTTACGATGAGAAGACGCGGACGCTCAACGCCTTATCTTTCGCGCTCATGACGCTTTTGGTCTCAGGCATAGACCTTTATGCCATGGCGATCCTTTTTCAGCGCTTGCTGAACTGGCCCTTCGGCGGCAGCGTGGTGGCGTCGGCGGCGGTGGTAGCAGTCTATATCTACCTGGGTGGGTTGACCTCATCAATCTACAACGAAGTTCTCCAATTCTTCCTCATCGTGTTTGGGTTCCTTCCGTTGGCGATCCTGGGGTTGAAGGCGGTCGGCGGCTTTGCAGGGCTCGAGGCGAAATTGCCCAATGCCGGCTACGCGCATACCTGGGCAAACATCTGGCATGCCAGCCAGAATCCCATGGGGGTTAACTGGTTTGGCACGATCTTAGGACTGGGCTTTGTGCTTTCCTTTGGCTATTGGTGTACGGACTTCCTGGTGGTCCAGCGCGGCTTGGCGGCCAAGGACATGGCGGCCGCACAGCGCACGCCCCTCGTGGCGGCCGTACCCAAGATGTTCTTTCCGCTGATGGTTGTTCTTCCTGGCCTGGTCGCCATAGCGCTTGACCCTACTCTGACGAAATACCTCAACGGACGCTATGATAATGCCCTGCCCGCTATGCTGGGCAAGTTCTATCCCTCAGGCCTCTTAGGCATCGGACTGACAGCGCTGCTGGCCAGTTTCATGTCGGGCATGGCTGGAAATGTTACCGCCTTCAACACGGTTTGGACCTTCGACATCTATCAGACACACGTGAACCCAGGCCAGCCAGACGGTCACTATCTGAAGATGGGCCGTTTCGCGACAGTTTTCGCCGTGGCAGTGGGGATCGCCACGGCTTTCATCGTTCTGAGATTCAACAATCTGATGGATTATCTCCAGCTCCTCTTTGCCTTCTTTAACGCCCCGCTGTTCGGCACTTTCCTGCTGGGAATGTTCTGGAAGCGCACCAGCGCCCATTCCGGTTTCTGGGGACTGCTTTCCGGAATTCTCGCCGCCGCCACCCACTACGCCCTCTACCACTATCACGTGGTTTTCTACCCCAGTGATATGGCCGCGAATTTCTATCAGGCGATTTGGGCTTTCTCGGTCTGCGTGCTGGTGACCGTGGTGGTAACCCTGTTCACCGAACCCAGAAAGGAAGAAGATCTGGTGGGGCTTGTGTACTCCCTGACTCCAAAACTCAGAAACCAGGACTTGCCCTGGTATGAGAGGCCCGGCGTTCTTGCCCTCGGCATCCTCGCGCTCTGCGCCGTGTTGAATATTATTTTCTGGTGAAAACGATGGGATTAGACATTCGTTTACCGATTGGAATTATCTTCACCATTTATGGTGCCGTCCTCATCATTTACGGCCTGCTGGCTGATCCCGCCATTTTCGTGAACTCTCTTGGAGTGAACATCGATTTATGGTGGGGCGTGGCAATGCTGATTTTCGGACTGATCATGGCTATTCTCGCCTTCAGGGCGGCGCGCCGTGAGGCCTCATGACAGAACTCCGTTGGAATCCTACGCTTCGGGAATGGGTCTCAACGGCCTCCCATCGCCAGGACCGACCGCTGATGCCGGCAGACTGGTGCCCCTTCTGCCCAGGCTCGGGAAAAGTTCCGGAAAACTACGACTGCTATATTTACCCCAACGATTTTGCCGCCTTCTCCCTTCCACCACCGGAGCCGGCCATCCAGGGCGACGACTTCTATCGAGTGGCGCGGTCGCAGGGCAAATGCGACGTGGTCCTCTACCACCCGGACCACAATACTTCGCTGCCGCAACTTTCGCTGCACCACATTGTGAAGCTCGTCCGCCTGTGGCGAAAACGCTTTGCCGAGCTCAAGGTAACCCCCGGTATTCGTTACGTTCTGATCTTTGAAAACAAAGGCGCGGTGATTGGCGTGACCATGCCTCACCCTCACGGGCAGATTTATGCGTTCCCCTTCATCCCCCCGAGCCTCAAGCGGGAACTGGAGGCAGCGCGCGCCCACCACCGCGCCAAACGCAGATGCTTGTATTGTGAAATCCTCAAGAAGGAGCGTCAAGACGGGCGGCGCATCGTTGCCGAAAATGAGGCCTTCACCGCCTTCGTGCCCTTTTACGCGCGCTGGCCCTTCGAGATGCACATTTTTTCGCGTCGCCACCTCGGAACGCTGGAGGACTTCCGTCCCGCAGAAGAGCAGGCACTCGCCGAAATCTTGAAGTGGGTCACGCTGAAATACGACAATCTTTATCAGATGTCGTTCCCCTACATGATGCTCCTCCACCAAGCACCCACAAAAGGCAGCTTCCCCTATTTTCATTTCCACATCGAGTTTTACCCTCCCCACCGTAGCAAGGAGAAATTAAAGTACCTGGCCAGTGTCGAAACCGGCGCGGGAACTTTCTTGAACGACTCGCTGGCGGAGGAGAAAGCGGCGGAGCTCCGTGGTGTAGCGCCACAGCACCGGGAGGAGGTCGTTGGGAGGAGATTGGGATGATGTTACAAAGCATAGAACATCCCGAAAGGAATGCACCGTCTTCTCAAACTGCGGCATAATTCTACTTACTGCCTTCTGCTTTCTGCCTACTGCCTTCTTTTGAGAATGCGATGATCCGCATTTGTTCAGCAAAACGGCTTCCTCGCGACTGCCTTCTGCTTTTTGCCTACTCTTCCAAGGGGGCCCAATGATTGAACAAAGCTTCCATGCAATTTACGGGACCATGCCGGAGGTAGTAGTGCGCGCGCCGGGGCGCGTGAACCTTATCGGCGAGCACACCGATTACAACGACGGGTTCGTCCTGCCGGCGGCCATTGACCGGAGCATCGAATTTGCCGGGCGTAGGCGGTCCGATCGGGTGGTCCGTGTGCATTCCGTCGATTTCGCCGCTTCTGTCGAATTCAGTCTTGATGATATCCAAAAGGACGGCAAGAATTCCTGGAGCAATTATATTCGCGGCGTCTCGAAATACCTCGAGGAGGATGGGCATCGGCTCTCGGGCGCCGACCTGGTTTTTGGCGGCGACGTGCCGCGCGAAGCGGGACTCAGCTCCTCGGCGGCAGTGGAAGTGGGCGCGGCAGCATTCTGGAAGAACCTTCTCCACCTGGAAGTTGACCCGGTCTATCTTGTCAAACTGTCGCGCAAAGCCGAGAACCAGTTTGTGGGCGTACCTTGCGGCATCATGGACCAGTTCATTTCCGCGCTGGGACGCAAAAATCACGCCCTGTTCCTCGATTGCCGAGCGCTTTCCTTCCGTCATGTGCCGCTGCGGGACGACGTGAAGATTGTGGTCTGCAACTCCGGCGTGAAGCGGGCGCTAGCCCAATCCGAATACGAGGTTCGTCTGAAGCAGTGCCGGCAGGCGGTGGCTCAGATTGCGTCTACGGGCCTGGCGGGCAAGTCGCTTCGCGATCTCACGCCCGAAGACCTCGAGGCGGCGCGTTCAGTCTTCAGTGGAATTCTGTTTCGCCGGGCGCGTCACGTAGTTACCGAAAACTATAGGGTATTGGAAGCGGTCAATGTTCTCGAGTCCGGCGACCTCATGCGATTTGGCGAGTTGATGAACGCTTCGCACGAAAGCCTGCGGGATGATTACGAGGTCAGCTCGAGGGAACTGGATGTTCTGGTCGAGCTGGCTCGGAAACAGCCTGGGGTTCTGGGCGCTCGCATGACCGGCGCGGGCTTCGGCGGCTGCACGGTTAACCTGGTCCGCCAGGAAGCCGCTGAGTCTTTTGCCGAGGCCGTCCGCCGGGGATATCAGAACGCACTGGGCCTGAAGGCGGAGATCTATATCTGCAAAGCTTCTCAGGGCGCGCTGGACATTTAATTTTGGATTTTAGATTTTGGATTTTGGATTAATAAACCTTGTTTCGCAACCCTGTCATTCCGGGCGAAGATTTCATCATCCTTCGGCTCACCACTCTGCATGAAAATGCGCGAAGCGCCTTGGAGTGCGGTCCCGCCATGCGGGACCGCCTTGAGTTCCGAGCGAAAGGCGGTAGCT
>Ga0315282_10004244_pt1 | contig 25036 bp, 24 predicted proteins | sample YL17G07_20_MG_FD_203693 | JGI IMG/M metagenome (GOLD analysis project Ga0315282, IMG submission 203693) | Sediment microbial communities from Yellowstone Lake, YNP, Wyoming, USA - YL17G07_20 | ecosystem: Environmental > Aquatic > Freshwater > Lake > Sediment | place: USA: Wyoming | collected... | reverse complement strand
TACGGGTAGAGTCCAGGGCATAGGGTTCCGCTTTACTACGCAGGATATCGCTTTTGATTTGAAGGTTACGGGCTGGGTTAAGAATTTACGCGACGGAATGGTAGAGGTAGTTGCCGAGGCAGAAGAAAGCATCTTGAAGGATTTTTTGGCAAGGATTAACCAATATTTTTCCCCTTATATCCAAGATACGGATATAGCATGGGAAGCAGCAGCCGATGAGTTTAAAGATTTTGAAATAAGATTTTAATGGTTCGACTTCGCTCACCATTAATCCTAAAGCGGAGTCGAAGGATTAATGCGCTACGGGATTTTTTCCGATATTCATGCGAATTTAGAAGCGCTGGAGACAGTAATAGAGGCCTATAAAAATGAAGCTATAGACCAGTATCTCTGCGTGGGGGATGTTATAGGTTACGCCGCCGATCCCCAACAATGTATCGAAAGGATAAAAACGCTTTGCATGATTACAGTAGCGGGAAATCATGATTGGGCATGCGTGAATTTATTTCCGGTAGATTATTTTAATCCCGATGCCCGCGAGGCGATATTTTGGAGTAGGCGCAATATAGAAAATATGGACCGGCTTTTTTTGGAATCTCTAAAGCTGGTGTATAAAAATGAGGATTTAACTTTAGTGCACGGTACTTTGGAGGGGCCGGGGGATTTCAATTATATGACCAACGGATATGTTGCCCGGGAAACCTTTGGAGTATTAGAAACGGATATTTGCTTCGTCGGTCATTCGCATGTTGCTGGGATGTTTATTAAAGATAGTAGCGAACGTATCCATTACCGCGAAGATAATTCCCTTGATATTAAAAAAGAAAATAAATATATTATCAATGTTGGCAGTATCGGGCAACCGCGCGACGGAAATCGTAACAGCGCATATTGCATTTACGATACCGATAAAAAAGAAGTAGAGATTAGAAGGATAAGTTACGACTTTCAGGCTACCAGAAAAAAAATTATCGATGCGGGCCTGCCGCGTTTCTTAGGCGACAGGCTGCTACTAGGCAGATAAGATGCCTACGGGAATAAAAAATAAAATAGAAAAATTAAGAAATACGATCAGGCATCACGATTATATGTATTATGTCTTGGACCAGCCGGAGATTTCCGACAAAGAATACGATGATTTGATGGGGGAACTGAAAAAAATGGAAGATAGTTACCCTCAATACAAAAGCGATGATTCTCCCACCGTACGCCTTATAGGCGGCGTTTTAGAGGGCTTCAAAACCGTTCAACATAAACAAAAGATGCTCTCGCTAGATAATACCTATTCCTTCGAAGAATTAAGAGATTGGCACCAACGCGTGCGTAAAGGACTGGGGGCACATGAAAAGGTTCAATATGTGACAGAACTTAAGATAGACGGTGTAAGCGCAAATATTATTTATGTAAAAGGTAAATTATCTATCGGTGCCACCAGAGGCGATGGGGAAACCGGAGAAGATGTAACGGGCAACATCAAGACTATCCGGGCCATACCTTTAGTTTTTCTGGGAAAAAATATTCCGGATTTTATCGAGATACGCGGCGAGGTTTATATGGAACGCAAAGATTTTATCCGTTTAAACAAAGAAAGAGAGGCGGCCGCAGAACTATTATTTGCTAACCCGCGTAACGCTGCCGGCGGTTCCTTAAAACTTCTAGATACCGCAATTGTGGCAGAGCGCAGGCTTAGTTTTTTTGCCCATTCTCTAGGCGAACAAAAGGGACTGGATATCGCCACCCACTGGGAATTTTTAGAAAAATTAAAGGAGTGGGGGATAAGGACTAATCCTGCTTCCAAACTCTGTAAAGACATAGATGAAGTGATTGATTACTGCAAATCATGGCAGGAAAAAAGAGAAAAATTAAATTATGAGATAGACGGTATAGTAGTTAAGGTAAATAGCATAACTCAACAACACAGGCTGGGTTTTACCTTAAAGAGCCCGCGTTGGGCAGTGGCCTATAAATTTCCCGCGCGTCAGGCAACCACAGAAGTTTTACGGATTATTCTTAACGTGGGAAGGACAGGGGTAATTACTCCTGTAGCCGAATTAAAGCCGGTTGAATGTAGCGGAGTAATAATCAAACGCGCTACATTACATAATTTTGATGAAGTCAGGCGCTTGAATGTAAGGGAAGGCGATCGGGTTTTAATTGAGCGTGCGGGCGATGTGATCCCGAAGGTAGTAAAGGTTATACAGAGTAAAGGTAAACGTCCTTTAGCCATTCCTAAGGCCTGTCCGGTTTGTTCGGGAAAAGTGGTGAAAGAGAAGGAAGAAGAGGTGGCTTATCGATGCATTAATCCCTCTTGCCCGGCGCAGCTTGAGCGTGGCCTTATTCACTTTGCCTCGAGAGACACAATGGATATCCAGGGTTTAGGCGAATCAGTTGTCGAGCAGATGGTTAGCAAGAAAATGGTAAAGGAATTTGCCGATATATATTATCTGAAGAAAGAAGACCTGTTAAAACTGGAATTGTTTAAAGATAAAAAAACGCAAAATCTTTTAGAGGCAATAGAAAATAGCAAAAAACAGCCTTTATCACGGTTTATTTATGCCTTAGGGATTAGGCATGTTGGCGAGAAAGCCGCTTATGTATTGGCTCAGAAGTTCGGCACACTGGATAAGCTGATGCAGGCAAAAAAGGAAGATCTTGATGCAATATATGAAGTGGGAACAGTCATGGCTGAGAGTATTGTGGATTTTTTCAGACAAGAAAGTACCAGAGAGTTAATTAAAAAACTAAAGAGTGTGAATCTGAACTTTAAGGAAGGGGCCGTAAAAAAAAAGAAATCCCCATTGACCGGGAAAACCGTAGTTTTTACCGGAGAGTTGATAAGTTTTAAGCGGCCAGAAGCAGAGCGATTAGTAAGGGAACGCGGCGGTAACGTTGCCTCCAGCGTAAGCAAGCAGACGGATTGGGTAGTTGCCGGCAGTAACCCCGGCTCCAAATACGATAAAGCAAAAAAATTGGGTATTAAAATTATTGATGAGAAGGAATTCTCCCGCCTTCTTGGTTCGTCTTAACCAGGGGGGGCTGTTTTATTATTCGCCCAAAAGGAGTCCAGATGAGATATAAAAATAGTTTTATATTTGCTGCTTGCTGTTTAGTATTGGCTTTGTTAATCGGCTGCGATGCATTTGTGAGGAAATTCACCCGAAAGCCCAAGAAAGAAAAAAAACCTGCCGAGGAAATGGTTTTGGTACCTCAAGAGTATCCCTCGCTTTTTAAAACCAAAGAAGAGGCCTACCGTCAATATTTTTTGTATTGGCAGTCCTGGCAGGATGAACTTATTAATGTCCTCTTATGCAAATTAAGCAATAAGAAACAATTAAGCTGTATTGATGAAGCAATAAAGAATTTAACAGAAGTTAGAAATCTTCTGCTGGAAGAAAAACAGAAAGCATTGGACCCCTATTTAGAAAGATTAGGGGCGTTAAGAGGCGCTATCGAGGAAGATAGCTACTCGAATAATACCGATAACAACCGTTATAAGGCAGAGGTATTAAAAAAGGATATTTTAAGGCTTTTTTCTTATCCTAAGGTAAAGAATGAGCTAAAATAAGTGAAGCCATAACTTACGTCGCTTAAGTTAATAGAAAGCTCCGTAAGTTATGTGCTCATTAAAAATGAAAATTGAAACCATTTGCGTTGGTTCCTTTGAAGTTAACTGTTATATCGTATTCGATGCCTCAACGAGGGAGGCGATAATTATCGATCCGGGCGCTGACGAAAAACGGATAAAGAGATTTTCAAAGGTAGAAGGCCTTAAGCCCGCCTTTATTATAAATACCCATGGGCACATAGACCATATCGGCGCAGATAACCAATTTGCGCTTCCCGTCTACATACATCGGGATGACGTAACCCTGCTTAGAGATCCGCGGTTAAATCTATCCGAATTTTTAACCTCGTCTTTTAAGGTGACACAACAGATAAGGACGCTAGAAGACAATCAGGATATTTATCTGGATGAGGTTATCCATCTTAAGGTTATACATACTCCCGGGCATACGCCGGGCAGCATTTGTCTCTTATTGAGGTATCCCAAAGAGAAAATTCTTTTTAGCGGCGATACCTTATTTTACGAAGGTATCGGCAGGACGGATTTTCCGGGTGCCTCTTCGGATTTGCTTATTTCGTCTATAAAAAAGCGGCTTTTTGTCCTCGATGACGAAACCGTAATTTATCCCGGCCACGGCCCGAGAACTTCGATTGGTCATGAAAAGAAGGCCAACCCTTTTTTAATGAGCACATAACTTACGAACGCGTTAGTGTGAGTAAGTTATAAGTGCGAGATCCTTCACTTCGTTTAAGGATCGTCCATCGAGTCCTAAAGCGAAGCGTAGGACGAAGCGTAGGACGAATTAATCCCGCCAAAGGCGGGATAGGTTTTGACTTAATCTATGCGAGAACTCATTGATATGTTTATGAATTTTCTTTCCGTTGAGCGCGGATTGTCAAAGAATACCATCCTGTCTTACCGAAAAGATTTGCATCTGTTTATGGATTATCTAGAAGGCAGGCACATCGATGCTTTATCCAAAACGAAGCGCGACGATGTAACTAATTTTATGTTAAGCCAGAAAGAAAAAAGAATATCCCCCAATTCCATTGCCCGAAGGCTTCAGGCAATGAAGGGATTTTACAGATTTTTAGTGAGAGAAAGAATCTTAGGGAATGACCCGACCAGTCTCATGGATTCGCCCAAACTTTGGAAAAAAATACCCGAAACCCTTTCCATCAACGAAGTAGAGGCCTTGCTTTCCCAGCCGAATCTTAGGGATAGGCTGGGTATTCGCGATAAAGCGATATTAGAGACGATGTATGCCACCGGCATGCGCGTATCAGAAGCGGTGAATTTAAAATCGGATAGCATTAACCTGGATGTTGGTTTCCTGCGTTGTATTGGCAAGGGCAATAAGGAAAGGATTATACCGTTGGGCAAGAAGGCGCAGATAGCGATAAAGAGGTATAACGGGGTTTCCCGGCCATATTTGAACAAAAAACAAAATAGCGAATTTTTATTCCTCAACCGTTTCGGCAAAAGAATATCTCGGCAGACGCTCTGGAAGATCATAAAAAAATATGCTAAACTTGCAAGGATAAAAAAAGAGATAGGCCCGCATATCTTAAGGCATTCTTTTGCCACTCACTTGTTGGAAAGAGGGGCGGATTTGCGTTCGGTCCAGGAGATGCTGGGGCATTCGGATATATCCACGACCCAAATCTACACCCATATAAATAAAGACCGCCTTAAGGCGATACACCGGGCGTTTCATCCGCGTCCGTGATTTACGGTTATAAGTTATGAGCATGATTAAAAAATATTTAAATAGACTCCCGCAAGAAGTTCGGGACTTAGTATACTTGGCCTGGGATATATCCTCCTGCAATAATATGCCCGTTTATTTAGTAGGCGGATTTGTCCGCGATTTAGTCTTGGGAGTAAAAAATTTGGATTTAGATATCGTGGTTGAGGGCGATGGCATAAAGTTTGCCGAAGATTTAGCCAAGAGATTGAATGTAAGAATTGTCTCTCATAGAAGGTTCGGCACGGCCGCGTTAATTATCAATCATCATTTTAAGGTTGATATCGCAACCGCCAGAAAAGAGTCCTATCCTCATCCGGCGTCGCTGCCTTTGGTTGTCCCCGGTACACTTAAAGACGACCTATACCGGCGCGATTTTACCATAAATGCCATGGCAATAGATATTTCGCCGGTTAATTTTGGCGGTTGGACCGACTTTTTTAACGGAAGGGAGGATATCCGGAATAAGAAAATCCGCGTCTTGCACGATTTAAGTTTCATTGATGACCCCACGCGCCTCTTACGGGCTATTCGTTTTGAACAAAGGTACAATTTTAGAATTGAGCAGCATACGCTGAAATTATTTAAACAGGCACTTTCTCGGCGCATGCTGGAAAAAGTAAGTTCCCACCGTTTGCGGGACGAAATTATTTTAATTTTGAAAGAACCCAGCCCCATAAAAGATATAAAGCGGATAAATCAGTTAGTCGGGTTTTCATTTATAAGCCCCAATCTTTCCTTTTCTGCTAAAACAATTTCTTTCTTAAAATCTATAGAAAGACAAATAATTTGGTTTAAGAATAAAACGCCCAGAAAAAGAATGCTGGATACCTGGCTTATGTATCTTATCGGCCTGATAAGCAATATGCCGCAAAGGGAGACAAAGGCATTCTGTACAAGGTTCGGTTTTTCTAAAGGCGAAATAAGGCGAATCCTTTCTTATAAAAAGATAATCGATAGCCTGAAAGACAAACTTAACCGCGCGATTTTACCCAGCCAGGTATATAAATACCTGCAGCCTTTAAGCTATGAAGTGATTTTACTTCTCAATGCAAAATATAAAGACAGAACCCTACGCAAAAACATAAAGGACTTCTTTAATATTTATAATGGTACGCGCATTCAAGTAACGGGCGCTGATTTAGCCAAATTAGCCATCAGGCCCGGGCCTTACTACAAGAAGCTCTTCCTGGCGACGTTATATGCCAAATTAGACGGAAGAGTCAAAACCAAAGAAGAGGAATTGGAGTTTATCGAAAAATATAGAACTGATATAGAAAGGCAGAAAAGATGAGCAGAGCGGAAAGAGTAACGCAGGCCATAAAAAAAGAGGTAAGCACTATTATTCACGATGAACTCAAAGACCCGCGCATTGGTTTTATCACAGTCACAAGGGTGGAATTAACGCCGGACCTGCGATACACAAAGATTTTTTTTAGCGTTTTAGGCACGGAAAAAGAGCAGGCGGATACCAAGGGAGCACTGGAGAGCGCCGTGGGTTTTATCCGGCGGCGGATTGCCCGGCGTATCAAATTAAGGCTTGTGCCCGAAATTAGATTTATTCAGGATAAATCCGGAGAATACAGCATACATATACAGCAAGAGTTAGATAAGATTAAGGAGCTCAATGAGCCTCGCAAAGGTCGCAGAACAAATAAAAAAAAGTAAGTCGTTCCTGATAACTACCCATTCCAACCCCGAGGGAGATGCCATAGGTTCGGAAATGGCCCTACGAGAACTTCTAGTTTATTTAGGCAAAAAAGCAGTAATTGTTAATGAAGACAGCGCCCCAAATGAATACAAATTCCTTCCGGGCATAGAGCAGATAAAGAGGCCAAAGGAAGTAAATAATATCGCTTTCGATACCTCTATCGCCTTGGACTGTTCTGATCCGGGGAGGTTTAAAAAATTGGCGAATTTATTCGCGAAGGGAAAGGTAAAAATCAATATAGACCACCACATAAGCAACAGTGGTTTCGGTGATATAAATTGGGTAGAGCCTAATTCATCGTCTGCCTCAGAGATGATTTATGAACTTTACAAGAGGCTGCGCGTACCTTTGGATAAAAATAAGGCACTATATTTATATACGGGAATACTTACCGATACGGGCTCTTTTCATTATCTTAATACAACTTCACGCACGATGCAGATCGCCGCCGACCTTTTAAGGTACGATTTAAATGTAAATGCGGTTTACAGAAATATTTATGAGAACTTCCCTTTTTCGGATATAAAACTGTTGACTAAAATTATTACTACAATGAAATCCGATATGCAGCATAGAATTATCTGGTTCAGGATTAAAAGAGGCCTTCTTAAAGGAAGCAAGGTTTCTATTGACCTGACCGAACATATTTTGAGTTTTGGGCGGATGATCAGGGGGGCGGAAGTTGTAGTTTTGTTTAAAGAAAATTTAAAGAATCGCGATCAAATAAGGATAAATCTAAGATCCAAACGTTTAGACGTGAATAAAATTGCCAAAATATTCGGCGGAGGAGGGCACAGGAGTGCGAGCGGTGCAACGGTTTGCGGCTCATTAAAAAGTGCTGAGCGCAGAGTAATAGATAAAATTAAACAGCAATTGGGCCGCTTTTGATGAATGCTGCCTCGTATGAATTAATAATGAAAGATGGCATCTTGATAATAAATAAGCCTCAAGGTTTAACCTCCCACGATGTGGTTGTTCATATCAGGAAAGTGCTCCATATCAAGCAGGTAGGGCATGCCGGCACATTGGACCCGCTTGCTACCGGCGTTTTGATAATTTTCGTCGGTAAGGCCACCAAACTATTTAACCGGTTTCTCGAATTTAATAAGGAATACATTGCCACCTTAACCTTGGGCGAGGTTACCGATAGCGGAGATTCCGAAGGAAAGGTTTTAAGCGTTCTTCCCGTACCCGCGATAAACGAATATTTAATTAATCTGACCTTTAAAGAATTTGTCGGAGAGATCGAGCAGGTTCCGCCGATGGTCTCGGCCTTAAGATACCGAGGCAAGAGGCTTTATCAATTAGCACGCAGAGGTATCGAGGTCGCCCGCGAACCTCGCCGGATCACCATTGAAGCATTACAGCTTCGAAAATTTAATAGCCCTGACATACAATTCTACGTTAAATGTTCTAAGGGCACATATATAAGGCAATTAGCCAATGATATTGCCTTAAGACTCGGCTGCGGAGGGCATATATCCCAGATCGAAAGAGTAAGTGTGGGCCCCTTTAATATTAAAGATGCCATCAGTCTAGATAAAGTAGATGAAAGTTATATCCGGAATTGGCAGGGTTAAAAAAATCGAACGGCCGGTAGTTGTTTTGGGAGTATTCGACGGATTACATCGGGGCCATATTCGGATATTAAAAGAATTAACCCGATATGCCAAGCAGGTAAAAGGAAAAAGTGTCGTCATCACTTTTTCTCCCCATCCCCAGGGCGAGTTGCACCTCTATTCTTTAGGCCGCCGTATAAGATTATTCGAGAAAATCGGCATTGATATATGTGTCGTTATCAGATTTACGCCTTCTTTTGCCCGCGTTAGCGCAAGCGAATTTATCGATAATTATTTAATAAAAAAGATTCATCCCTATTCTATATTCGTGGGGAAAAACTTTACTTTCGGAAAGGGCGGCCGGGGGAAGCCGTCGTTATTGAAAAAATATGCTAAGAGATACAATGTTAAATTAAAGATTTTCCCCATCTGTAAAATAAAAGGAAAGTCAATAAGCAGCACCTACATTCGTCGGTTAATTTTAACCGGTCAACTTTCTGAGGCGGCGCGATTCCTTGGCCGGCCGGTAAGTATCTTAGGGACGGTAGTAAAAGGAAGTAATTTAGCAAGATATCTGGGATTCCCGACGGCGAATATAAAGGCGCATCATGAGGTATTGCCTCCCGCGGGTGTGTATATGGTGCGAGTCAATCTCGATAATAAAACATTTAATGGCATCTGCTATATCGGTTCAAGGCCTACGTTTAAAACGCACAACGCAAAACATATTGAAGTACACATCTTTCGATTTAATAAAAATATATACGGAAGAGACCTCGAGATTCAATTTATTAAAAAGATAAGAGAGGAAAGAAAATTTAAATCCGCTCGACAACTTACCGAACAAATCAAAAAAGACATAAGCCTTTACCCTTTCCCGCCGTTATTGAGGAGTTAAGCAATAATTATTCCGAAAAATATGGGTATTTTGCACCCCGCTTATAACCACAATATATAAGGGTTTTAAGCCTTCCTAACCACTATTTCTTGTATTCCAAACATTTAAAGAAATTTTTATCTTGACAAGATAGCAATTTTTATCTATACTTTGGCTACAAAGTGGTAAAAAGTGGGTTAAAGTGGTAAGGAGTTGACGTGTTTTACGGAGAATATTCTCACTCTATAGACCGGAAGGGCAGGCTTATTTTGCCTTCTAAATTCCGCGAGGTCGCCAAGGTGAACTTTATAGAAAAATTTTTTGTCACCCGCGGATTGGATAAATGCCTGTTTATGTTTTCTGAGGAAGAATGGCATTCTCAGGAGCAGAAATTCAAATCAATTTCTTTTACTAAACAACAGGCTCGCACATTCAATCGCATCTATTTCTCGGGAGCGCAGGAGGTTATCCCCGATAAGCAGGGAAGGATATTGCTGCCTCAGTACCTAAAAGATTTTGCCCAGATCAAAAGAGACGTCCTGATTGTGGGCGTATCGAACAGGATCGAGATTTGGTCAAAAGATTTGTGGGAAAAATTTTATAGCGATTCCCGCCAGTCATTCGAAGATATAGCGGAAAAGTTAATGGATATTTGATTAAGTGAATAAAAACCTTCATTTGCCCGTAATGTATAAAGAAATTTTAGAGAGCCTAAAACTGGAACCCGGAAAAATCATCGTAGATGCAACCGTTGGGACAGCCGGCCATAGTTTAGGGATATTAAAAGAGATTACCCCGGGGGGTAAACTCATCGGCATCGATAAAGACGCCGATTCGCTGGAGGCTGCCCGGGAAAGATTAAAGGATTTTAAGGGGTCGTTTGAGCTTGTATACGGAGACTTTAGAAATATCGACAGCATATTAGGGGGGTTAGGGATTAAAAAAATAGACGGTGTTTTATTTGATTTGGGTATCTCTGCATATCAGTTAGCAGATGCGCAAAGGGGATTTAGTTTTTCTTTGGAGGGCCCGCTGGATATGAGGATAGACAGGACGAGCTTTATATCCGCCTATGACCTGGTAAACAATCTTAACGAAGAGGAATTATCTAATTTATTGTGGTCATTCGGCCAGGAAAGATGGCATAACCGGATTGCCCACCTGTTAGTCAGGGAAAGACAAAAGACCCCCATCGCAACCACATTACAGTTAAGCAATATAATTTTACGGGCTATGCCCCATCATATCAGGTATCAAAGGATTCATCCGGCAACGCGGACGTTCCAGGCAATTCGCATTGCCGTCAACAGGGAACTTGAGGCGCTGGATGAGGCGATTAACAAATCCATTAGGTTGCTTAATAAGGGCGCTCGAGTCTGCGTTATATCTTTCCATTCTTTAGAGGACCGCATTGTCAAATGGGATTTCCGCAAATCAGCCCAGGAGCATACAATTACCATCATCACCAAAAAACCCCTGGCTGTATCAATCGATGAAAAAGAGAATAACCCCTCAAGCAGAAGTGCGAAGTTAAGGATAGCGCAGAAGGTATAAATATGAAGCTTTCAAAATTTATTTTATTGATATTTTTTGTTACCATTATCGCATTAGTATATGTTTATCAACAGAACGAGATTTTTTATCTTGCCTACCTAGGCGGGAGAAAACAGGCGATGTTAGCCGATTTGCTTGATAAAAATAATATCTTTAGATATAATATAAATAAACTTTCTTCCTTGACTTGTCTGGATGGTAACGTCCTGCGTGAGGTAGATTTTGAGATGCCCGCGGTGAAACAGTTAGTTAGGCTTAATTCGGGGCAGAATAACCTAAAGATCAGCAGGGAATCTAACAGAAAGCCCAATTTGCTCTTTACTTTCTTTGGAAGAACCAGACAGGCGCAAGCAGAAACAATTAATCGTTACAAATAATAGATTTACCCATCACCTATTGATAGGCTGGGTTACGCCATAGCAGCGTGTATATAAAATACTATCCCCGCCGTTTTTACGCGGTTTTTTTTATCTTCTTATTCATTTTTTTCCTGCTTATCGCCCGCCTTTTTTTTATTCAATTTTTTAAATCCAGTTATTTAAAAAGTATTGCCGCACGGCAGCACAATCTTTACGTAGAGCTAGAGCCGCGCCGGGGAACTATCTATGACCGTAAATTAAGACCGCAGGCAGTAAATGTTAACGCGGATTCATTATATGCCCTCCCCTCGGAAATTTCCGATAAGGAAGAAGTTATCAGGAAGCTGGCCGCGATATTAAAATTAGATTATGCGTATTTAAAAGATAGGCTCTACAGAAAAAAATCTTTTATCTGGATTGCACGGAAATTATCTCCCCAGACGGTTGCCGCGATTAAATCGCTAAAATTGAAAGGGTTGGATTTTGTTAAAGAGAGCAAGCGTTGTTATCCCAACGGGTTCTTGTCCAGCCATGTAATCGGTTTTAGCGGCCTGGATAACGTCGGTCTTGAGGGAATAGAACTTTATTACAATAATTATCTGCGCGGTTCTCCCGGCTGCGCGCTATTTTTAAGAGATGCGCGGCAGAGAAAATTAGAATTATGGGAAAAGATGATTTTGCCCAAAGACGGATACAACGTCATATCAACCATAGATGAAGTAATACAATATATCGCGGAACGCGAATTGGACAGGATGATTAAGGATTTTCATCCCTTGCAGGCAGCCATTATCGTCATGGATCCGCATACGGGAGAGATATTGGCGTTGGCCAATCGGCCGGGTTTTGACCTGAATAATGCCTCTTCTATCGGAGAAAATATAAGACGGGATCATGCGATATGCGATTTATTTGAACCGGGTTCGGTGTTTAAGATCGTGACGGCCTCAGCAGCCATCGAAGAAAAACGGGTAACTGAAACAGACCGATTTTTTTGCGAGAACGGCAGTTACCGCGTTGCCAATCATATTTTACACGACCATCGGCCTCATGGTTGGTTGACCTTTCGGGAAGTAATCGAGCAGTCGAGCAATATCGGGACAACTAAGGTTGCCCAAAAATTAGGCCCGGATTTAGTCTATCGCTACGTGAGATTATTTGGTTTTGGCTCAAAATTAGGTATTGATTTACCGGGCGAGATTTCCGGCATGATAAAGCCTCCGCGCGCCTGGTCAAAGACTTCTATCGGCGCTGTCCCGATTGGACAGGAAGTGGGAGTGAATACCTTGCAGTTAGTCAGCGCCATTTCCGTCATTGCCAACGGCGGATTGTTGATGAGGCCTTATATCGTAAAAGAGATCCAGGATAAATACGGAGAAAAGATTAAAGAGTTTTCTCCCGTAGTAATCAATAAAGTAATCTCTCCCGGAACAGCCAATCGTGTTAAAGAAATACTGATGGGGGTTGTGGAAAACGGGACGGGAAAACTGGCGGCAGTGGAGGGTTTTAGGGTCGCGGGCAAAACCGGCACCGGCCAGAAGTTAGACCCCGATGGCCGGTATTCGCACACTAAATTCAATGCTTCTTTTATTGGGTTTGCTCCCGCTGATGATCCGGCAATTGCTATCTGCATTATTGCCGATGAGCCCCACCCTTATTATTTCGGAGGTGTGGTCTGTGCCCCGGTATTTAAAAGAGTAGCCGCCGATGTTTTAAAATATCTGGAAATACTACCTTCGGCCACAGGCAATCAGGCCAATTCCGTCAGAGGGGACGACTTTTCTGATAGAACGGACAGATTCCATGAAGCTAAAAAAATTAATTGAAGTTTTAGATCCCTATCGCGTTTTAAATTTTCATGATTTCGCGATAAAAGGGGTTGCCTGCGATTCGAAATCGGTTAAGGAGGATTTTATATTTATCGCCATAAAAGGCCTTGCCCAAGACGGCCATTGTTTTATTGATGAGGCAATAAAAAGGGGTGCTAAGGCAATTATTTCTCAAATAGGGACTAGCGAATCTAAGCAGCAAGCAGAACAAATCCCGGAAAATTGTTCTTGGATTTCCGTTCCTGATACGCGAATAGCGCTGGCAAAATTAGCCGCGCAGTTTTACGGGCAGCCTTCCAAGAAATTAAAAGTTATTGGCATTACCGGCACAAACGGCAAGACAACCGTATCCTATCTTATAGAAAATCTGCTTAATCAGGCAGGAAAACAGACGGCAGTCATTGGAACAATAAATTACCGTTTTAAAGACAAGGTTATACCTGCGCGCAATACCACCCCCGGCCCCCTGGAAATACAATCTTTATTAGCGAAGATTAAAGAAGGGGGAATTAATTATCTCGTAATGGAAGTTTCCTCCCACGCACTGGATCAAGAAAGGGTGAACGGAATTAATTTTTCCTGTGCCATATTTACTAATTTAACCCATGACCATCTTGATTATCATTCCAATATGGATTCGTATTTTAAGGTCAAGGCAAAACTTTTTAAAGGTATGCCTACCGATGCATACAGTATTATTAATATTGACGATACCTATGGCAGGCAGTTATTAGACCTTACTAAATCCAAAATCGTAACTTACGGTTTAACTAAGGCTGCCTCCGTAACCGCCCGCGATATTAGATTTGATATTAACGCAACAACATTTACTGCCTTAACCCCCCAGGCCGATTTGCTTATCAAATCCAAGCTTATCGGCAGGCACAACATTTACAATATGTTAGCTGCTCTTTCTTTTGCCTCGACCGTAGATTTAGAACCAGATATTATTATAAAGGCAATCGAAAAATTTAAATTTGTTCCCGGAAGATTAGAGAGAATTGATTGTGGCCAGGGTTTCTTCGTATTCGTTGATTATGCTCACACAGATGATGCCCTTAAGAATGTACTATTGACTTTAAGGGGATTAACTAAGAAAAGGATAATCGTGGTTTTCGGCTGCGGCGGTAACCGCGATAAGGCAAAGCGGCCCAAGATGGGTAAGGTGGCCTGCGAATTAGCTGATTTTGTCATCGTGACTTCCGATAATCCCCGTAACGAAGAGCCGAATGACATCATCAAAGATATTATCCGGGGTATCACAACGAAAAATTATAAAATAATTCCTGACCGCAAGGCCGCTATTTTTCAATCGCTAAAGATGGCGCGGGGGCAGGATATCGTCTTGATTGCTGGTAAAGGCCACGAAAATTGCCAGATTTTTAAAGACAGAACTATACATTTCGACGATAGAGAGGTTGTAAGAGAATGTTTAAGATCGGGGAGTTGATAAAAATTACGCATGGGGGAAGATGCGGCAGCGGAAAAGATGCCTTGGTAAGAGGTATTTCTATCGACTCGCGCACCATAAGAACAGGGGATTTATTTATTGCCATAAGGGGTGAGCGTTTCGATGGGCATGATTTCCTCGCAGAAGCCGTCAAAAAGAAAGCTGCCGGAGTAATCGTAGAGGAGCGGATAGATAAGTCGGTTAAGGTGCCGATAATAAAGGTAAAGGATACCACCCGTGCATTGGCGGATATCGCCGCTTACCATCGAGAAAAATTTAATATTCCCGTAGTTGGGATAACCGGCAGTAACGGTAAGACTACGATAAAAGATATGGTTGCTTGGATACTGGAGAAAAAATTTAAAGTTTTAAAAAATCCCGGAACGCAGAATAATCAGATCGGTCTTCCTATGGCCCTGCTTAAATTGAACAAAAATTTTGATATAGCGGTATTAGAGATGGGCACTAATCATTTTGGCGAAATAGGCTATCTTGCCCGAACCGCTAAGCCGAATATCGGGATAATTAATAATATCGGGCCGGCGCATCTGGAATTTCTTAAAAATTTAGCGGGCGTATACCGGGAAAAATATTCTTTAATTAAAAACCTTGCCTTTCCTTCCATAGCAATCTTAAATCTAGATGACCGTTTCCTAAAAAGGAACATCCCTGGTAAGGATAAGTTTGTTATCGGTTTCGGGGTTAAGCATAATGCTGATTATAGAGCCTCAGGGATTAAAAGAATGAATAACGGCATAGAATTTTTAGTAAACTCAAGATATGCCATTAGACTGAAAAGCGCCGGGTTTGATAATATTTATAATGCCCTATCCGCAATAAGTGTAGCCAGATTATTGGGGATGGAGTATAATATAATTGCCGAGCGGCTGGAGGATTTTCAATTTCCCGCGGGCCGTCTCACCTTTATTAAGAAAGATAAGATAAATTTTATCGATGATACATATAATTCTAATCCTGCATCTTTAGGTCAGGCATTGGATACCTTGCATAATATTAAGACAAAGGGGAGGAAGATATTTATTATGGGGGATATGCTGGAATTAGGAAGGAATACAGAAAATATTCATCGCTTAGCGGGTAGAGGCATTGCCCGTATAGCCGATGTATTGATAACCGTGGGCAGCCTCACACGGTTGGCTGCTCAAGAGGCAAACAAGGCCGGCCTTGATATTAACTCTATATTTAATTGTGATTCTTGCGAAGAAGCAAAGACGCTGCTTTTTAGCAGAATTATTCCCGATAAGGACGATATTATTCTAGTGAAGGGTTCTCGCCTTATGCAGATGGAACAAATAATCAGGTAACCAATGTTATACTACTTATTTTATCCTTTACATCGCGTATTCTCTGCCTTCAATATCTTTCGTTATATTACCTTCCGGGCATCGATGGCAGCGCTGACTGCTTTTCTTATCAGTCTCATCTTTGGGCCCTGGATTATTCGCAAACTCTCAAAACTTAAAATGATCCAGACAATCAGGAAAGAAGAAAGTGCCCAGCTATATAGCCTGCATCAAGCCAAATCCGGCACTCCCACGATGGGCGGAATTCTCATTTTGTTTGCCTTATTATCCGCAACTGGGCTCTGGGCTGATATCGCCAATAAATATATTATCTTGGTTACTATCGGGACGGTTTGGCTGGGGTTGGTCGGTTTTTTAGACGATTATCTTAAATTAAAAAAGAAAAATGCCAAAGGCCTGCCCGCGATAGTAAAACTTAACGGACAGATACTCCTGGGGTTGTTTATCGGCGCTATCCTTTTTTTAAATCCGCAACTAAATACGAGGTTAGACGTTCCGTTTTTTAAAGATGTAATTTTAAATTTGGGGATTTTTTATATCTTGTTTGTAATTCTGGTAATTACCGGCGCTTCCAATGCGGTTAATCTGACCGACGGCTTGGACGGCTTAGCGATTGGAATTGTTATAATGGTAGCATTTACTTATAGTGTCTTAAGTTATATATCGGGGAATATAAAATTTGCCAACTATCTTTTGGTTCCTTATTTGCCAGGCAGCGGAGAATTAACCGTATTCTGCGCCGGGATTATCGGAGCGGGATTGGGTTTCTTGTGGTTTAATTGCTACCCCGCCTCGATATTCATGGGCGATATGGGCTCTTTGGCATTGGGCGGTGTTTTGGGTTTAGTGGCTATTTTTATAAAGAAGGAATTGCTTTTACTCGTTGTCGGAGGTATATTTGTTATCGAAGCCCTCTCCGTAATATTGCAGGTGGGCTCCTTTCGCCTGAGAAAAAAACGAATATTTAAAATCGCCCCTCTCCATCACCACTTTCAGTTTATGGGCTGGTCAGAATCAAAGGTAATTGTCAGATTCTGGATTCTGGCAAGCCTTTTTGCGCTTCTGACGTTGGTTACCTTGAAGATAAGATAAGCGAGGACATAAGTTATGGAGCAATATATTAAAAATAATAATGTAAGCGACATAACTTATGTCCTTAGGAGTTAGTTCTTTTAAGGTATCCTTTCGGGATCCCGAATGAGTATTTGAAAAATTACTGTATCATGAGGGATAAGTCCGAACTTACCCCCCTTCTTGCGTTCGCACCTGTACCTGCCGTCACCCGACAGGTGCAGGCAAGAAAGCAGGGGGGATTAATTCGTCCTACGCTTCGTCCTACGCTTCGCTTTAGGACTCGATGGACGATTCTAAACGAAGTGAAGAATCTCGCTTTAGGACTCGATGGACGATTCTAAACGAAGTGAAGAATCTCGCTTTAGGACTCGATGGACGATCCTGAACGAAGTGAAGGATCTCGTAAGTTATGGGTTTATTAAATGAGAAATACGGATTATTTTAAAGATAAGAAAATCTCCGTGGTGGGGCTCGCCCGAAGCGGCTATGCCAGCGCAGCGTTGCTTTCTGATTTGGGTGCCAAGGTAAGTGTAACTGATAAAAATATTAATCAGACAACCAGAGGCTATGCCGTTAAACTTCAGCCGCGAAAAATAGAGATTGAGTTAGGCAGGCACACGCGGGGATTTATTAAAGATAGAGACTTGATTGTTATAAGCCCGGGGGTAGATAATCATGCCCTGCCGGTAATCTGGGCAGAGAATTTTCGTATCCCGATAATAAGTGAAATAGAGCTGGCGTGGTGGTTGTGCCCAGCGACGGTAATTGCCGTAACCGGCACTAATGGTAAGACTACCGTAATCACCTTAATCGGCAAAGTATTAGAGGTAGCGGGTAAGCGCGTTTATATCTGCGGCAATATCGGCAATCCTTTTTGCGGACAGGTAAGTTTAATGCAGGGGGGAGATTTTGTTTCTCTGGAGGTAAGTTCATTCCAGTTGGAGAGAATAGATAAATTCAAACCCAAGATATCCGTGATCCTCAATTTTAGCCGTAATCATTTAGACAGATATAAAGATATGCAGGAGTACCTTGAAGCAAAAAAGCGCATATTTATGAATCAGGATAAAGGCGATTATCTCATCTTAAATTATCAAGACCCTGTGCTAAAAAAAATATCTAAGGAGGCGAAGGCAGGTGTGGTGTATTTCAATGGATCAACGGATAAAAATCCCAATCATTCAGCGGTAATGGCAGTAGCGAAGATATTGGGTATCAAGGAGGAGACCTGCTTCGGTGTGCTGGCGGATTTTAAAGGTGTGGAACATAGGTTGGAGGAGGTAGCTCAATTCAACGGAATCCAATTTATTAATGATTCCAAGGCCACGACCGTGGATTCCACGATTTGGGCATTAAATAATACGGATAAACCCATAATACTTATTGCCGGCGGCAGGGATAAAGGATTGGATTTTACGGTGATTAGGGATTTAGTCAGAAAAAAGGTTAAGGCTATTGTATTAATCGGCGAGGCAAGAGAAAAAATCAAACAGGCATTAAACGGTATTTTGCCAATCAAGGAAGCCAGTTCCTTGGAAGGTGCATTGGATATCGCCTGGTCTGGGGCAGAGAAAGGGGATGCTATCTTGCTTTCTCCGATGTGCGCCAGTTTCGATATGTTCGTCAATTTTGAAGAGAGGGGCAATTGTTTCAAACAGGCGGTAAGAAACTTAATCTCGAAACTCAAACCTCAAGACTCAAAACTACAACTCAAAACTTAAAATTATGCGCAATATCAGACTAAACATATTTATCACAACCATTATTCTTATCTGTGTCGGTATTGTGATGATATACAGTGCCTCCAGCATCTATGCATTAGAGAAATATAAAGACGGCGTGTTTTTCTTAAAGCGCCATCTGGTATTTCTTTTTATCGGGGCGATACTGACGTTTTTTATTATGGGTATTGATTACCGGCTATTAAGAAGATATGCCAAGCCGGCGTTATTATTTTCCTCGGTGTTATTAGTCTTCGTCTTGATACCGGGAATCGGGCGGGAAATTGCCGGGGCAAAACGCTGGTTTAGGTTAGGAATGTTTAGTTTTCAGCCTTCGGAACTGATGAATCTGGTGCTTATAATATATACCGCCGATTTTATATCCAGGAAAAAAAGTGTGGTAAGAAATCTCTGGGAAGGGTTTTTGCCCTTAGTATCCGTATTGGGAGTGGTAATATTATTAATTCTTGCGCAGCCGGATTTAGGGACAGCTGTTTCCTTGAGTCTGGTAATTTTTATTATGTTTTTTCTTGCCGGGGGCCGGCTTTTACATCTGGCCAGCGTTACCCTCTGCTCGGTACCCTTGCTTTACATATTGATATTTAGCGTACCTTACAGAAGGTCGCGCATTATGGCGTTTCTTAACCCTTGGCTTGACCCGAAAGGGAGCGGTTTTCAGCTTATTCAGTCAAACATTGCCTTGGGTTCCGGCGGGATTTTCGGAATCGGACTGGGGCATAGTAAGCAAAAATTATTTTATTTACCCGCCGCTCACACGGATTTTATTTTTTCGATTATCGGCGAAGAGCTGGGTTTGCTGGGAACGATCGGGATTTGCATTCTTTTTATCAATCTTCTTGTGCAAGGATATAAAATCATCAGGAATGCCCAGGATGTGTTCGGTCATTTCTTAAGTTTGGGAATAATCCTGTTTATCAGTCTTAAGGCAATTATAAATATAGGTGTTTCCAGCGGATTTTTCCCCACCAAAGGGTTACCTCTTCCGTTTATCAGTTACGGAGGTTCTTCATTGGTCTTTGATATGATTAGAATAGGCCTTCTTTTAAACATTGCTCGGAGTGGGGAATACCCATGAAGATTTTAGTTGCCTGCGGAGGGACGGGCGGGCATATATTCCCCGCTTTAAGTTTTTTAGAAACTTTAAAATCTAAACAGAAAGATTTAGATGTAACCGTCGTTATAACAAAAAGAAAAATAGAAAGCCGAATTGTCCCGCGCGAATATAAAGTTGCTTATATTAGCCTTTCTCCGCTAAGATTATCCTTCGGCGCTAAAAATTTAATCGCTTTAATAAAATTACCGGTAGGGATACTTCAAAGTGTTTGTATAATTTTAAAGTTCCATCCTACGGTAGTGGTGGGATTCGGCGGATACGCAACTTTCCCGCTGGTATTTTTTGCGAAGGCATTCGGAATAAAAACAATAATCCATGAACAGAATGTAAGATCCGGAATGGCAAATAAAATCTTAGCCGGGTTTGCGGATAAGATTGCCATAAGTTTCCCGGAAACAAGAGAATATTTTGAGTCGTCTCGGGATAAAATAATTTTAACCGGTAATCCCCTGCGCAAAGATTTTTTTAAGGTTAGCAAAAAAGAGGCGTTGGGTTTCTTTGGTTTTTCCGAAAATAAATTTACCATTCTGGTGACGGGCGGCAGCCAAGGGTCTGCGAAGATAAATAAGGTATTTATTGAGGCCCTTTCGGGAATTCAGGATAAAAACCGCCTTCAGGTTATTCATTTAAGCGGGATGAAGGATTTTGAAGTTTTGGCAAGCGAGTATAAAAATATAGATATTTCACTTAAATTATTTGAATTTTTAAAGCCGATGCATTATGCGTATTGTGCCTCTGACCTGGTAATTAGCCGGGCGGGTGCCACTACTGTTTCGGAAATTATTTTTTTCGCATTACCTGCGATTATCATACCGTATCCCTTTGCTTACCAGCACCAGCTCGCCAATGCCCGGATATTGACCGATAGGGGGGCGGCGGTATTAATTGAAGAAAGTGCCTTAAATGCCTTTACCTTAAAGGAAGCGATTACGGATTTATTTTATAACCGCAGCAGAATTGAAAGCATGCGCGGCAAATACGCACTTATTAACCCCGCATCTTACGAGCAGGATCTTTCGGATGCGGTTTTAACGTTAGTGAGATGAAAAAGGTTATTTTATTATCGCTGGCAATATTAATATTATCTCCTAATGCTTATACATCGGAAGATAAATGGAATAACCAAAAGAGCACGCATTTTATTATATATTATAAAGATGTCCCCAGTGATTTTGTGGGTAAAGTTATTGATAAGGCAGAGGACTGTTATAATAATATTGCCAATGGCTTGGGTTTTACGCGGTATAATTTTTGGCTATGGGATGAGCGCGCCAAGATTTATATATATAATGACATCGAAGAATACAAAGCCGCCACCAATCAGCCTAACTGGTCATCGGGATGCGTTTCCGTAAGGGATAAGACAATCAAGACGTATCCGCTTGCTGCCGGTTTTTTTGATTCGTTGCTGCCTCATGAATTAGGCCATATTATCTTCCGGGAATTTGTCGGGTTCGATAATAAAAATATTCCTCTCTGGTTGGACGAAGGGGTAGCTGCTTATCAGGAGACGACCAAACGCTATACCGCCAAAGGTTATGTGCACAAGGCAGTCAAAGATAACAAGTTTATACCTTTAGATAAACTCGCCGGGGTTAATGTTGCGCTTATGAATGACCAGAAAGAAGTAGAGGCATTTTATTTTGAAGCAGTAGCGATAATTGATTTCTTAATTAGCCAATTCGGAAGCAGCAGTTTCCTCAGTTTCTCTAAGGCGCTAAGAGACGGCAAGACGCTGGATGAAGCGATAAGCTATGCCTATCCGTATAAGGATTTAGCTGATTTAAGCAGGACATGGTCGATATACTTAAAAAATGAATAGCCATATACATCTTATTGGTATAGGTGGGATGGGAATGAGCAGCATTGCCAGAATTATTGCGGCCAAGGGTTTTAAGGTGAGCGGCTCGGATATAAAGGAAACAAAAAATTTAGAGGATTTACGTAAGTTGGGTATAGATATATATATTGGGCATAGCCTTGCCAATATTAAGGACGCTGATTTAGTGGTTTATTCTTCGGCGATAAGCCAGGATAACCCCGAGATTAAAGAGGCAGAGCGTCATAATATTCCGGTGATTAAACGAGCGAAAATGTTGGCTGATCTTATGCAGGAAAAACGGGTTATTACGGTAACCGGCGCCCACGGTAAAACCACCACTACCTCTTTAATCTCTCACCTGTTGCTTGAGGCAGGTTTTTCTCCCACGGTTGCCATCGGCGGGATACTGCGTAATCTGGATTCAAATGCGTATTTGGGAGAAAGTGATTTTTTTGTTGCCGAGGCGGATGAATCTGACGGATCGTTTTTGTATTATAATCCCGACTATTCTATAATCACCAATATTGATTACGAGCACCTTGATTATTACCGGAGTTTCGATAATTTACTCGAGGCATTCAAAAAATTCGTCGGCAACACCAAAGAGAACGGTTGCCTTTATTGTTCAAGCGATGATGTAAATCTAAGAAAGGTATTAAACGGCTACAAAAAAAGATTTATTCTTTTCGGTTTATCCAAGGATGCGCATATCTATGCCTCGGATATAAAGTTAGAAGCCCTGAGGTCCAGCTTTAGCTGTTTTTATAATAATAAATTAGTAGGCCCCTTCGCTCTTTCCTTGGGAGGAACGCATAATATTGTCAATGCCCTTTCCGTAATCGCATTGGGATTGGATCTCGGTGTCGGATTAGAAAATATCAAAAAAGCACTTCTGACCTATAAGGGCGCAAAACGCCGCTTGGAAATAAAGCTTGATGGTGAGGAAGTAATGATTCTGGACGATTATGCGCATCACCCCACAGAAATAAAAGCAACCCTCCTGGCACTAAAGAATTTAGACCGTAGGAGAATTATCGCCGTCTTTCAACCGCACCGTTACAGCCGCACAAAACTGCTGATGAATGAATTTGGCAAAAGTTTCGGTTCGGTTGATGCTGTTATCGTCACGGATATTTATCCGGCGGGAGAGAAGCCGATAGAAAATATCACGGCACTCTGCATCGTTGATTCCCTAAAAAATAACGGCCATCCTAATGTCTCGTATATGCCGAAGGAAGTTATCGTTGAGCATTTATTAAAAATCGCCAAGCCCAAAGATTTGATTATTACCTTAGGGGCAGGTGATATTACTAAGATATCAGATGAATTGGCTCAAAAGTTTAAAAGGTAAAATAAGATTCAATGAACCATTATCACAGCACACCACATTTAGGATTGGCGGAGTTGCCAGATTATTTTATCAGCCGCGCGATTTTTCGGATTTAAGACAGTTGATTATTCACGCCAGAAGAGATAAAATACGGATTTTAGTAATCGGTGCGGGCAGCAATTTGCTGGTAAGTGACCAAAGGGTTAAGGGAATTGTTGTTGGGCTTGATAAGCCTGTATTTAAAGATATAAAATATTGTGGCGGATTATTGGAGGTGGGTGCGGGTATGCCTTTGGCTGGGTTGATTAAGTCCGCTTTGGATTATAATTTAAGCGGTTGCGAGTTTCTCGTAGGTATACCCGGCACAGTAGGGGGTGCCTTGGTGATGAATGCCGGAATATCAGAGAAAGGCAAAAATATAGCGGAGTTAGTAAAAGATGTAACCGTCATGGACTATAACGGCGAGATCAGAGTCCTTAGAAGGAAAGACATAAGATTTGCTTATCGTGCCTCCAGTCTTTATACTCCGCGGCCTAAAACCACACCCTTTAGGGCGCGGATGAAGTGTGGCCGCTTGAGTATTCCGCCCTTAGGGACCCCGGGCTTTAGCCCGGGCGGGCTCCATAATTATATTGTTTTGAAGACGTGCCTTAAACTTTCTCAGAGTAATAAAAGAAAAATCAGGGATAATCTGAAAAGATACTTCGGCTTGCGCAGGAAACAGCAGGATTATGGTTATCCCAGCGCGGGCTGCGTATTCAGGAATCCCGAAGGTCTTTCGGCGGGTAAACTTATAGATATGTGCGGACTGAAAGGCAAACATTTCGGCCATGCCTACGTTTCGGATAAGCACGCCAACTTTATCGTTAATAAAGGAAAGGCAACGGCAAGAGACGTATTAAGATTGATGGATTATGTGAAAAAGCGCGTGGAGCATAAATTCGATATTGAATTGGAACCCGAGATAAAAATATGGCAATAAAAAACAGGGCTAAGAACTTAGGGCTAAGAGTTAAGAATAATTTTGGCAGAGTCGGGGTTTTGATAGGCGGGCCTTCCACTGAGCGGACTATTTCTTTAAAATCCGGAAAGGCAGTAGTGGAGGCATTAAAAGAGGAAGGATTAGAGACGGTTGCCCTGGACATAAAGACCAATGATTTATGCCAGAATATTCGGCTTATAAAAGATTCGGGTATTGATATTGCCTTTATTGCCCTCCACGGCCGGTTTGGAGAAGATGGCCAGATTCAGCAGGTTTTAGAGGCTTTGGATATACCTTATACAGGTTCAGGGGTTATGCCGAGCAGATTGGCATTGGATAAAATTGCTTCCCGTCAGATATTTCAGATTCATGGGTTGATTGTACCTCGCTATAAAATAATACATAAGTTATCCTACAATAAATATCCTTTATTATTACTTAACGGTTTTAGTTTCCCGCTCGTGATTAAGCCGGCAACGCATGGTTCTAGCATCGGTTTATCAATCATTGATAGCCGAAGGGAATTAAAACGGGCGTTAGATTTAGCGTTTAGTTTCGACGAATACATTCTTATTGAAGAATACCTTAAAGGCAGGGAAATAACCGTGGGGATACTTAATAATATGCCTTTGCCGGTTATCGAGATAAAACCGAAAAGGAAATTTTTTGATTATCAGGCAAAATATAAACCCGGCATGGCTAATTATATCGTGCCAGCCATTATTAAAAAAGAAATAAGTCAGCGGGTAAAGCAGCACGCTCTTCTGGCGCATCGATTTTTAGGTTGCGAAGGGTTCTCCCGCGTAGATATGATTTTAAAGGATAGTCAACCTTATATTTTAGAAGTCAATACTATTCCAGGCCTTACACAGACCAGCCTTTTGCCAAGGGCGGCAAAGGTAATCGGTTTATCATTCAATCAACTCTGTTTACATCTACTGGAATTGGCTTATGAAAAAAAGAAAATTAAAAATACCCGTTAAAACAATAATCATT
>Ga0315282_10004243_pt1 | contig 25039 bp, 32 predicted proteins | sample YL17G07_20_MG_FD_203693 | JGI IMG/M metagenome (GOLD analysis project Ga0315282, IMG submission 203693) | Sediment microbial communities from Yellowstone Lake, YNP, Wyoming, USA - YL17G07_20 | ecosystem: Environmental > Aquatic > Freshwater > Lake > Sediment | place: USA: Wyoming | collected... | reverse complement strand
GAAAGAACAATCTCTAATTGGTTCTTTTCTAACAGAGGGCGTGAGCCCTCACTAATTATTTATGTTTTCCAGAACATTATAGAATACGACCACGGCCTAAAGGCCATGGATTTCTTTCGGACTTAAGTTATTAGACACGACGCTTTGAATTTTTGTAATTAAATCTTTATAAAATTTATCAGGTAGATTTTTTGCTATGAATATCAAATTTTCCACTTCTTTTTCTAGCCAATTTTCATAAGAATGAGGATACCATGGTATATAGCCTGGGAAAGTTTTTCTAGGAACGAGCTGTTGATAATTTTCTGGAGTTGCTATACTTAATCTTTCAACACCTTTTTTAATATAATCTGCGACTTCCTTTACAGGTGCTCCTAATGCTGCACCAAAATAATCCTGTAGTTCTAAATCCTTTTTAAACTGCTCTTCTTCCTCTTGTTTCCTTTGTCTTTCAGCTTCCTTTATTTTGGAAATAGCCATTAGATGATAATTTTTAAGACCGCCTTTCTCTGCAACACTTGCCACTGTTTCTAATCGAGTAAGAGTAGAAAATTCATAATCCTCAAAAAATGTTTCTGCTAATTTTTTTCTAGCCTCCTGTGGCAATTGTTGACCATAGGAAATCAAAATTTTTGGTATGATGTCCTGTCGTACGTGAGATGGATATTTTTTTATATTATTTATAACTTTTTCAAGCTTCATTCTTCTATTTTTCATATCGTATGGTTAAAGTTCAAAATATTTATCCTTGTATTTTCTAAGATAATGAACTGACAATTTATTTAAATGAAAATAACAAATGTGATATCATGGCGAAACGCGATAAAGTCTACATGCCCACAGGCAGTGGTGGATTGATGCGCTACTCCGAAGAAGGCAAGGAACTGATAAAAGTAAAGCCTCTGTGGGTTTTGATATTATCTGCAGCAATCGTGGAAATAGAGCTAATGGTGCAGGGTGCATATCTTGGTGTTTTGCTTTTTTTCTTCGTCTTCCTGGCGTTCTTCATTTACTTGAGGCCGAAGAAAACTGAATGAAGGTTTTTCTTCTGAAAAAACTCTTTTTAATTAGATATTATGATACACTTAGGCCCGGCCGGCATACCAATTGTGTCGAAGGAACGCTCGACTGTCGCTGGAGTGAGGACTGTTGCGCAACTCGGACTGAATGCCATGGAAGTGGAGTTCGTCCGGGGCGTGAACATGAGCATTGCCTCTGCAAAAGAAGTTGGCAAAATCGCAAAAGAGTTTAGCATTCGGCTATCTGTTCATTGCCCTTATGCGATAAATCTCAGTTCAACAGACAAAAAAGTTATCGAAGCTTCAAAGCAGAGAATATGGGATTCAATATTACGTGCGACTGAACTGGATGCAAGTCCTGTTGTTTTCCATCCCGGCTATTATATGGGCCAGAGTTCTGAAATTGCATATTCTCTAGTGAAGCAAGCGTGCGAATCTCTTGTTGAAAAAATGAAGGAGCATAGGATAAAAAATGTTTTGCTTGGTCTTGAGACAACTGGCAAAATGTTGGCAGTAGGAACTTTAGAAGAAAATATTGAGATTTCTAAACAAGTCAGTGGGTGTATACCAGTATTAGATCCAGCACATCTATTTGCAAGAAATGCTGGTAACATTGACTATTCAGAAATGTTTGACAAGTTAAAGCCTTTGAAGTTGGAGCATTATCACATGCACTTTTCCGGAATAAAATGGAGGCCTGCCAAGCCTGCTGGTGGGAATGAATGGTACCACATGGAGATAAAAGTAAACAAGCCACCATTCGAACCGTTGGCAAAGGAGATTTTAAAACGTAAAATAGATATAACAATAATTTCTGAAAGCCCTGTATTAGAACAAGATAGTTTGGTAATGAAAAAAGAGTTTAAAAAAATGGGCTACGAATTTAGCTAGCAATAATCTTATATATTAAAAAAGCGAACTAATCAATAAAAAGACTTAAAAAGATTAACTATTATCTATTCTAAAGTGAAATAAATGGTCCCATATACGCCGGTCCAAATCGAAACTATAAGAAGAGAACTTTCTAGGAGATTGGATACGAATACCGTACAAATAGGACCTTTGGTAAATGGTGATATTAAATATGCATACATTCCAAAAATAACACCTGAAGGCCCATCAACAACGAAACCTACTTATTTAGCTGGAAGCATGAAAAAGAGGGAAGTTATGGATATTTTTGCGGAAGAAGAAAGAATTGGTGCTATAATGGATAAAAATCCTCGACTGGCTATAATGGAGGTCGGGTTTGAATCGTATGGAATAAATCCAGCAGAAGTTACTAGAATTGGAAACAAATTTTTGATAAAAAATAAAGATGGAACAAGAATTAAAATTCGTGCAGAAAGTTTAGTTGAAGATATAAAAACTTACCATGAGCCGCAAAAGAAACAAGAAATAATTATGAGAATGAATGTTTTATCAAGAAGATCTGGAATACTCGAAATTGACTTTGAACCTCTTTATAGTCCAGATGTTACTTTAAATCAAATTAGATTAGCCGAAAAACTTTTTGAAAGGGCGGTTAAAAGCTATAGTTCTGGTATAACATTAAATCCTGATGAGGTAGTCTATGTAAGAGGTAAATTTCATATTAATGAAGGCGGAAAAGTTGACCTCATTATGGATGAACCCGTATCTATTACTTATGAAAAAACACCCATTAGACTTGCAGATAAAGAAAAGATTGTTATGAGAAACTTAGATGGTTGGAGAAGTCTTACTAGATTAACAAAATTCTTGTCTGAAGAATAAAATTAACCTATATAACGTGTATTCTTACTTGCAGTTTCTTTTTGAAGTTCTTTTTGGATTCTTTCAATTTCTGATATCACACGCATAACTTCTTCTCTCAATGCTATGACACTCATATCCGGACCGCATAATAAATCAAGTGGATTAATCACTTTCCTATAGCGAGGAAATTTCCTCAAAAAGCTAAATTTTCCATCTTCAACTTCTTCATAAATCTTTTTAGAATATTCTATTAATCTATAGATTCTTTGGTCCTTCATAAATCTCCATGTGTTAGTGTGACCTGTGGGGACGCCTATCACTGCCCGACTCCTTATATCATAATTGTCTACCTCTAAAACTGTGGCGGCCATTTCTAAAACAGCAAAGTGCCCGTCACTTATCGACATGGCCGTTTTATCTTCTATACGCTCATGGGCGTTTAAACGGAAAACCCAATCTTTAGCTTTTTTAAAGGCTTCTTCTCTAATTTCTTCTGGAGTTTTTCTTCCTATTTTTAAATCAATATATTTAAGCAAAGCTTGAGATATATCATTAGTTCCAACCAAAGCAATATGATTCTTAGCATTATATTCGTGTGGATTTTCATAGCCATATAGTTCAAACAACTTCTTTTCTGGCAAATCTGTTTGAGTTTTTCTTTGGTGGTAATAAACTTCAATTTTATTAATTAAACTACCCGGGACTCTTCTAACAGCTTCAATATACTCAGCAATTTCTATTTTTTGAGGAGGTGATAAATCTAATTTTTTAGCTGTGTTTGCCAAAGCTTTTAATGTTCTGGTCCTTTCTTGTAAATCTTCATAAATGTCTCTAAAATTTTCAAATTTCCACGAACGTTTTAATATCCATGAGTCCTTACATCCATCTACAATCGGTTCTAATGCATCTAAAGCCGAATCATATTCTTTCATACTCATAGTCGTCTTCCTGTTATTGGTTAGTTAATCTTTAAATCGTTTCGCTAAAAAGAAAACTCATCAACGATTGAGTAAATATGTAAGTTATAATTCTTAAACTTTTCTCTTTTTCAAAATCTATGGCATTTTTAGGCGATATTTACAACTTGTCAAAAGTAAAAATAGCCGGGCTTGAGGTCTAAGTTCTTTGACCCACTATTCAGCTCCGAAGAGCCAAGCAGTAAGCTAGCAGCCTTTCGGCCACTGAAACCTAAACTTCCTCCCCGGCTACATTTTGTTGTTGATGAAACCCAGCAAAAAGATTTTCGTTGGTGCAGGATATGATTAAAAACACAGCAGGCAAAAGATATAATATGAAGTTCAAATTCCTCGAGGAACTTGCCATAGCTGACGTGGCGTTTGAGGCTTACGGGAAAAACTTGGGGGAAGCATTCGGAAACGCTGCGCTTGCAACTTTCGAGGTGCAGACCGATACGAAAAAAGTCAAGGCAAAGGTCAGCAAAAATGTTAAAATCGAAGCTGAGAATAAAGAAGCTTTACTTTTCGATTGGTTGTCGGAACTGCTTTATTTGCGGGATGTAAAAAGCATGTTTTTCAGCAAGTTTGACGTGAAAATTTCGGAAAAAAATAAAAGGTTTGTGCTTATTGCCAAAGCATATGGTGAAAAAATCAACAGAAAAAAGCATGAGCTGAAAACAGAGGTAAAGGCTGTAAGCTATCAGTTGATGCAGATAGAAGAAAAGACTGGTAAATGCAGAGTAAGAGTTATTTTGGATGTTTGAATTGTGTTTGAAACAAAGCCAAATATGTTTAACATGTGCGGGAGATGGGATTTGAACCCATAGAGAATCACTTTTTCTTTTTCACCTTAAGATAAATCCAAATTATCAGACAAGAAAGAAGATACCAATAAATTACATTTGATATCATTTGCACAGGATAATTATTTATGAAGAAAGTAATTCCTGGTGGACTGTTCATATTCCCTGCTACTTGAATACCATTTGAGCAATACCATGGATACTGCAGTGGAGATACAACTCTACTGCATTCCAAATATGATGCGAATGGAAGAAGTAAAGGGTTCGGTCTTACAGGTATTCCACCAATTTGAAATTCTATTTGAACTATTCCAAGGAAATATGTTAGTATAACTAAGACTAAGATAATTACCATTTTCATCCAATCGGGCTTTAAAAATTCCTTCCATCTCATTAATTAAGAATTCAAATCTAGATATTATAAACATGTGCGGGAGGTGGGATTTGAACCCGCGAAGCATGCAAGTTATTGACGAACACCAGTTTTGTATTCAAATCAACCTTTTATCACAGCAAGAGGTTTGAATCTGCACACTTTTTTGCTTATTCCTGCCAACTCGCAAGCTTCCACCACGCTGTTTATATCCTTGTAAGCAAAATCCGCCTCTTCTGACAAAGTTTTTATCGATGCAGATCTTACAATGATTCCCATTTTCTCCATTTCACGTTTCACATCCTCACCACGCATCTGTCTCATTGCTGCTGCTCTTGAAGCAGTCCTTCCCGCGCCGTGGCACGTGGAAGAAAAAGTCTCTTTCTCAGCCTGCTCAGTTCCAACCAAAACATAGCTGAACGTGCCCATCGAACCACCGATGATAACAGGCTGACCTATTTCTTTATACTCCTTCGGCAGTTGTTCGTGGTCAGGAGAGAAGCCGCGCGTCGCACCTTTTCTGTGAACCCACAATTTCTGCTTCTTCCCCTCAACCTCATGCTCCTCCAACTTCACTATGTTGTGGCTGACATCAAAAACCATATCCAATCCCAACTCTTCTTCACTTTTACCTAAAGCTCTTTTGAAACATTCTCTCACCCAGTGAAGTATCATCTGCCTGTTTACTAGTGAATAATTTACGGAAGCACAAGCAGCGGCAAAATAATTTTGCGCTTCATCACTCTGAGCAGGTGCGCATGCCAGTTCCCTGTCCGGAACGATAATTTTGTATTTCTGCATAGCCTGCTCCATCACTCTCAGGTAGTCTGTAGCAACCTGATGGCCCAGACCCCTAGAGCCACAGTGTATCATAGTAGTAATCTGCCCTTCCTTTTCTATTCCCATTACTCTAGCAACATCAGGCAAAAATATTTTCTCCACTTTTTGTATTTCCAGATAATGGTTTCCGCTACCAAGCGTGCCGACTTCAGGCAGTCCCCGCTGTTTGGCTTTCTGCGACACTTTGCCAGCATCTGCCGCTTTTATCCTTCCATAATCCTCGGTGTGCTGCAAATCCTCTTTTCTTCCATAGTTGTTGTCAACAGCCCACTCCGCCCCCTTTTCAAGTATCTCATCCAGTTGACTGTTGCTGATACGCAACTTGCTGTGCGCTCCCACACCACTAGGTACTTCGCGGAATATCGACTCGGTCAGCTGTTGTAATTTCGGCTTTATTTCATGTTCTTCCAACTTTGTCGTAATCAGCCTCACGCCGCAGTTCGAAACGAGTATGCTGTTAGCCATAAAATTATGGTTACCCTCAACGTTGAAATCATATATGTATCCAGAGTAGTCAACCTTTTTTATAAAGGATATTTTGTCAAACATTGCGCCATATTTTTTGATATTTTCTTCATTTAATTTGAAAAATTCTTCAAAAGATATAAATGCTTGATTTATTCTTTGTTTTGCTTTTTCATAATAGTGCCTCTCAATAAATCTTGTATTGGCAATTTCTGAAGTAAGAATTTGCTGGACTTCTTTAAGAGACAATCCCTTTTTCTTGTATGCTTTCACTTGCTTTGAAATTGTAGCTCTTTTTTCAATGAAAATTTTCTTTTTCCTGATATAAAACGCTGCAATTTTAGCTGCGATTTTCCTTTTTTGATTATACTCGAAGCCAATTCTTTCAAATAATTTTAATAAATTTTGTTCGTTTGACCCAACGATTAACCTTAATCTCATTGTTTCGCCTTCTTTGTTTCTAAATTCCTTTCTTTGTGAAATTTTGCTTACCTTTACATCAAACTCCTCAATCATTTTCATAATATCGATCATAAATTTCCTGCCATCCTCAAGAAAATTTGTATTTTTGTTTTGGGATATTATTGGCGTGTAAAAACTAGTTTTTGAATACGTTTTCGGGGTGCTCATTTCAGCTCCGAAAAATGATGCTAAAAATAATCTTTTTATCCATAATGGACTTTTAATAATCCAATTTGGGACAGAGTATTCTTGACTTGCCTTTTTGCCTACAGGACATCCGAGTTGCTTCATTAATTCTGCAAACGGTGTACTTTTTACATGCAACGCATATTCTTCTGAAGCAAAAGATTTTTTTCCATATTGAGTAGTAATAGAATGTTGCCTTTTCCTGATGTGTATTGCACTGTTGAATCCAATTTTGTGTATGTCTTTTTGAATTTCAGCAAGATCTTCATATTTTCCGTAGAAGCAAGTATAACCCTTTTTGTTTGAAAAATATAATGTGCCGTCACCAAATAAATATCCTAATATTTTGGCTAAATGGGGTATTTTATCGTTGTTCAAACTGAGTGGAAGAAGTCCTTTTTCTGATAAAACTTTGGCTATATTTACTTGAAAATCTATCAAGTCAAGTATTCTTTCATCTGTTGGTTTTTCATATGGTACACCTTCAAATGGACAAATCGCTATTTCATCGCCATTTTTTAAGAATGATGTATTTTTCATCCCATCCTTTGTAAGAATCGGGTGGTCTTCGCTTGCTTTCACAGAAAATCCCAATTCAGTAGTTATTCTATAGACGTTGTCGCTGGCTTTTTTCTTTAATAACAAATTAATTGGTTTTGGTTCCTCTATTTTTGATGCTAAATTGAGTGTAGGTAGGTTTATCATGACTTTCTTTGCTGTTATCAAAAAATTGCTGTTTTCAATTTCAATGTCCTTAAAATCTTCTTCAAAATCCTTTATCTCTTTGAAGTAACCAAATTCTGTTAATATTTTCGTATCTTCTGTCAAACAACTTATATCATAACCAACTCCTCCAGGAGAAATTATTCCTTCGTTAAAATCAAAAGCCGCTACTCCACCTATGGAAAAACCATATCCTTCATGCGCGTCTGGCAGAACTATAGAGCTGTTTACTATTCCCTTCAGTTGGGCAACATTGGAAGCTTGTATCAATGTTCTATCTTCCTGTATTTTTTTCATCAGCTTTTCCGTAGCGTATATTCTGACAGGGACAAGCATCTTTCCGGTCTTCGGTAATTCCCACACAGCATCCGAAATCTTTTTCGCTTCCATGTTACCACTTATTTCCTTGTGAATCCTTTTTTATATACCCTCCTATATTTCTTCTTCCTTGAAGGCGGCTCTATGTTGTCCACATCATAAGCCATAAATAATTAATTAAAAAAGCAAAGGTTAAACTTTATCCGCAACAATTATATTTAGTGGTTATTTGCCAATAAGTACAGCACCATACAGGAGAAAGTATGCTCACACGAAATCACGTGGTAGTGAGGGAATGGTTGCATGCAGCACATGTGGAAGACAAGTGCCGCGATGGAAAACTTTTACACAGATAAAAGGGTTCAGGATAAGCGACCCCACTATTTTGCAGCAGGTCGACAGGAGATTCATACACATGATGTCTCGCAAAGTCCGCCTTTGTCCCTCTTGCGCCCGCCACCAAGGTGTAGCGCAGCCAGGCAAGAGCGTAAGAAAGAAGCACATGTAGCGGACTTGCCGGGTGGTATAGTGTTTGATAAGATAAAGAATCTGAGAGGCATACTTTTCAGAAAAGTCACTGCTCCTACTGTAAAGTCTCCTTCGGAAGAGATACTGCCTGGTTTCATGATAAAAAAGCCCAAGCGGTTTATAGATTTACCTGAACCACAAAACGCCATGGAGTTGAATGTCATCTACCCTCTCATAGAGCCTTTTGCTTATGCCAACATAAAATGGAATCCCGAAGACAGGTCTTTGCTTTACTCTGTGCTGGAGCCAAAGCTTACTGATGAAGAAAGGAAGTTGTTAGACAAAATATCAGACGGGATAATAGAGCTTGTCGATGTAGAACTGACGAGTGTCACTGATACATCAAAACTTGTCGAATATCTTCAGGTTAATGTCAACAAAGTTGTGAAAGAGTTTGGCTTGAACCTCAACCCAAACCAGAAAATAAAAATCATGTACTTCATATACAGAAATTTCATAGGCTTCAACGAGATAGAAGCTTTTCTTCAAGACCCAAACATAGAAGATATAAGCTGCGACGGCACAGCTACACCTATCTATGTCATCCACAGGAAATACGGCTCTCTGAAGACAAACGTCACATTTGCAAACATCGACGTGTTGAGGGAGTTCATAATAAAATTGGCAGAGAGGTGCGGAAGGTATGTCAGTTATGCTGAACCAATATTAGCAGGGACGATGCCTGACGGCTCGCGTGTTTCCGCTACATTGGCTGGAGATGTAGCCACAAAAGGTCCCACTTTTACAATAAGAAAATTCGGTGAAAAGCCCTTCTCCCCAGTGGAGCAGTTAGAACTGGGCACAGTGGATTCGCATATACTTGCTTACTATTGGTATCTTGTCGAGCACGGCGCTTCCATGCTGTTGGTAGGAGGTGTCGCGACAGGAAAAACCAGCTTGCTCAATACAGTGTGCATGTTTATTCCTCCTGAAGCAAAAATAGTTTCCATAGAAGATACAAGAGAGCTGAGAATACCGCATGAACATTGGATACCAGGTTTAGCGAGAGTGGGTTTCGGAATACCGATGCCGACCGGAGAAAAATATGGCGAGGTCACATTATTTGATTTGCTGAAAGAGAGCTTCAGACAGAATCCTGATTACGTAATAGTAGGAGAGGTTAGAGGTGCGGAAGCATATGTAATGTTCCAAGGAATGTCGTCAGGCCACTCATGCATATCAACCTTCCACGCCGGCTCTATGGACACGCTGATAAAGCGTCTCGTCACTCCTCCTATAGAGTTGTCTCCAACATTGTTGGAAAGTTTGAACAGCATTTCTATCATGGTTCACGCCCGTGAAAGGGGCAAGTCAGCAAGAAGAGTGAAGGAGGTTGTAGAGATAGAGTCTGTTGACACGAAAACGGACGAAGTGAAAACAAATGTGATATTCAAATGGGACCCTGCTACCGACACATATCATAAAGTGAACGACAGTGTTATTGTCGGGAGGCTTGCTGCTGCAAAAGGAGGCACGACAAAAGACGCGATGGAGGAGATAGAGAGGAGGGTGAGAATACTGGAGTGGTTCAGGCAAAAACAGATCACAGACTTTATGGAAATAACAAAGATGATAAACCTTTATTACAAGGAGCCGAAAAAGCTTTACGAAATGATGGGAGCTCCGCTGCCAGCTTTGCCTGCAAAAATAATGCCAAAGCCGCTGGCACCAATGGCTGCGCCTCCAGTCAAACCAGCAAGCGAGAAGAAAGCTTCGATACTAGACTTGCTGGGATTCAAACTATTGAAAGAAAGGTAGTGAGATGAACTATCGCGGTTATGCAACGTCCATTTTTGGCTCAGTCGCAGACAAGTATGAAACTTCATTCCAAACTGTCAAGGAGATATTGCCAAAGGCTGACATAAAAATAGCCTACAGGACTTACATAAGCGTGGCTTTTTTGACTTCTGTCATTGTGTATGTAGCCGCTTTGGTTGCGACGATAATAATAACACAGCTGCTGTTAAAGCCGACTGTGATAATGCTCACTTTCTATATTATATTCATTCCAGTGATAACAGCTGCGATGAGCTTCCTTTTGTTCAACTACTATCCATTCAACAAAGTATCCACGAGAAGGAAAAACATCGAAGTGAACCTGCCGTTTGTCCTGACGCATATGGGAGCGATTGCTGAGTCTGGTGTTCCACCGCAGGTGATATTCAAACTAATGGCGCAGTTCAAGGAATATGGCGAGGTGTCGAATGAGATGGAAAAGATTGTAAGGAATATCGACATGTTTGGCATAGATCCTCTGACGGCTGTAAAAGAAGTGGCAGAGAAAACTCCTTCAGACAGTTTGAGGCAGCTGCTTTACGGTTTTGTAACAACAACAGAGTCGGGAGGCAACATCAAAACTTATTTAAAGAATGCAGGCACGCAGGCGTTGTTCGAGTGGAGGATGAAGCGTGAACGCTTCCTGCAGCAGTTATCTGCGTATGCGGAATTTTACACAGGCCTTCTAATCGCAGCACCGCTTTTCATGATAGCAATATTCGCTGTTATGAACATGATACAGCCCACCATAGGCGGCTACACCATACTGGATCTGATGAAGCTCAGCATCTACGCTATCATACCTCTTCTGAACAGCGGATTTTTGATATTCCTGCGCGGAGTGGAGGTTGAGATGTAATGAGGATCGGCAAGATGGAAATAGAAAAAAAGATGCTGATGCTCATACTGCTCAGCATATTTGCCGCATCGTGCATGATGGCAGTGAACTATTTCTTTTTCATACAGACAAGCTTGCTTTTTTCCGTGATAAACATCCTCGCGTTTTTCATAATAATTTTTCCTATCTTCATTTTGAAATACAAGGAATATTCGAAAGGCAGAGAGATAGAAGAGATGTTTCCCGTATTCCTAAGGGATTTCATAGAGGCCATAAGAGGCGGGATGACAGTGCCGCATGCCATGAAATCTGTTACTAGGAATGATTACAAGGCGTTGACGCCTTTGATAAAGAAAATGGCTGCACAGATGGACTGGGGAATACCTGCGGACAAAGTTTTGTTAAAGTTCAGCAAAGGCACGAAATCAAAGCTGATAATGAGGATCGTCTCTTCCGTAGTGGAAAGCCACAACTTTGGCGGAAACCTTACTGACACTTTTGAAGCATTAAGCAACACTGCACTTGAGGTAGACAGGCTGAGGGCAGAAAGAAGGCTTTACATGAACTCGCAGCTCATGACAGGATACATAATTTTCTTCGTGTTTTTGGCAGTCATAATAGGCTTGGAAAAATATCTTATACCTATTATGACAGATGTCAGCCCCTCGTCTCTCGGCATGTCCGTTCCTACAGGAGCTGTTCCTCAAGCGTCGCTGGCTGGCGAGTACAAAACTGTTTTTAGAAATCTGATAATAATCCAAGGAATGTTCTCTGGGATAACTGTAGGGAAAATGTCAGAGGGATCGATGATCAGCGGAACTAAACACAGCTTATTCATGACGTTCGCAGGAATTCTAGTCTACACACTGTCAGCGTTATTCTAGATGGTGTTTAGAATCATGTAGTGATTTGGCTGCTCGAAGCGCTGTCGTAAACAGTCGAGCAGTTTGAAAATATTCTTATCTTGTCTATGCTAGCCAGAGCAGTAGAGCCGGAGCTGATGTTGAATGCTGCCATCTCTCTCGGTATCAGCGAAAGGTTTGCAGAAGTGCAGCTGAAGACAGTGCCGTTCGTGCACAAAGGAAGGTTGTTAGAGCCGCTGCCGTTGTTGAAAAATATCTGCATCGTTATTCCTCCTATCCCCACTTTCCCCGTGTTCTCTATCTTTCCGCTCAGGGAAAAGTCAGTGGCGCTGTATTTTAAACTTGACAAGGATATTCCGGCATAAGAGCAGATCAGTTCATTCTGTGATTGGCTTGTCACAGTATTAGTAGTGCTCCTTGTAAAGCCCTGCAGCCAGCCGCTTATTATTCCAGCTGCCGCAACAGTGAAGGCTATCAGCAATACAGTTGCTATCAGCGGTGATACTCCTTTCATTATTTCACTTTTCTACAACAAGCTGCGGGCACGTGCTTATCACCCTGTACTTTTGGTAGTTCGCAGTGACATCCCCGACAACAAACCTGCTCACCGCACCGCTGACAGGAAGCATTTCATTCAAATCATGGCTCTCGATGCTCAGGTCAGAATAAATGAAATCTATCTTGGCTATTTTTATGTTATACTTGCCTGTGTTTTCCAGCATTACAGTAAAGTTCTTTGTAGTGGAGTTGTATGATGCAAGATAAACGTTGAAGTTCGACCCAGCGCACTCTGTATCAGTGGTGTTGACCGCGGGCAGAGAGCTTCGTACAAAGCTCGAAGCCCAGTATGCCAAGACAGCAGCTATTGTCATAGTTGAAGCTATAAGCAAAACTGAAGCGACCAGCGGTGATATGCCTTTCATTCTCTCTTATTTTAAATTCTCACCGCGCATTATAAATATATTCCCCAGTAAAATCAATAGTTATTTAATGAAAAAATTCATGAAAATTCTTTTCAGCAAGAAGGGGCAAGGAAAATTTATAGAATACCTCATGACTGTAATACTCAGCATGCTCGTGCTGGTGGCAGTAACGACAATGGTCAACACTTTTTATCTGAACGCATTGGAAGCAAACATACAGCAGTCTTTAGACCAGTTAGCATCACAAGTTTCAAATGAAATAGTCAGGTACCACCAGTTTGCAAAAGAGGTGAAGACGCAGCCTCAGATAAACAGCAGCGTGCTGCTTTACGAAACGACACTGAAGCTTCCGAATACAATATCCAGCAGGAACTATGAGATTATTCTCGCCACCTCAAATCCGTTCTGGATAAGCATAACTGTCAGCAACATCAGCAATGTCAACATGACTCCTATAACAAGGACTCCCGGGGCGAAGGTCGTGGCAAGAACCACTCAGGATCCGATAGTCTCTGTGGAGAAGGACATACCTAACATCGACATGGATGTTGAAGGAATTGTGCAAAACGGCGTAAGCGCGACATTGAGATACTACAAGTTCAACACGCAGAACGTGATATACAATGTTGTAACATTCGGCGAGCCGGGGATAATAACCAAAATAACTTCCGTTACATAGGTGGGAGGATGGCTTCACAAATAGACTTTGCTTTCGGGGTCAGCTTGTTTATAATATTCACAGCACTGCTGCTGAGCTACCTGATAGCATACATAACCAACATAACAGGCTCTATTACAAGCTCCACAATGAGAGCAAGTGCGTACGACATATACAGGGCTATGTTTTCTGGAAAAGGCATGCCAAGCAACTGGGAAAACTATCCCTACACGCCCGTGAGAGTTGGGTTTGTCATGGACTTGTACAGGACGCCTATAGTGATAACAGAAAAGAACGGGACTGCAAGAAACAACATAACTGTTAACATAAGCGTGACATACGATTTAAACTGCGAAAGCAGGACCTGGAACAATACTGTTAGGCTGTATGACGGGAACAACAGCATGATCACATCTTCGCTGTTCAACCAATCATTCTGTTCCGACCAATATCTGAATACAGCTGACCTTGTGTTCAACATATCTCTTGCGGCCAACCAGAACAAAACATTTTTCGCTTACTTCTCTTCAGATAAAGAAGTGCAGCCGCCAAACTACACTATAGAATTTCAAAACACACCGAACTATACGGCTTTAGCATATCCGGAGGAAAAGCTTTCATCTTTGTCCATAACAAAGCTTGGCGCAGTTAGGAACAAAACCTACGAGGACGTGATGCAGACTTTGGGGGGGGAATATGAATTCAATATCGAGATTGAGGCGGCATAGCATGATAAAAAGCAGGAAAGGAATTTCAAAAACTTTTGAATCCATAGTGGCTATACTGTCCATGCTGACTATATTCATAATTTATTTCAGCGCCAAGCAAACTCTTCCGGATTTCGAGATAATCAACAGGGAGATGAAGGCTTTCAATTCAATCAAGGCTTTGGTCGAGGGCAATGACTTCAGGCAGTGGGTTCTTTCCAACGACACCCAGATATTGAATACTAAACTGCTAACGCTCATGCCGAATGACATAAACTATGAAACATTTGTCTGCTCTGTAGATTGCGGCAGGCCTAATGCTACATCAGAAAGGATGATATCTGTCAGCTACATAATAGCCGGCGACGTTAAAGATGTCAGACCGAGGCAAGTTGTCGTATACATGTGGTCATGATGGTGTGACAATGATGATGATGAAAAAAAACAAAGGGCAGGTTTTCATAATACTGTCCATAATAATAATCACAACCATGATAATGCTGAAAACCGGCCTCAACATATCGCAGATTATGGAGAACAAGAGATACTTGGAGGCTGGATTGGAGCAGATGCAGTTCCAGAACATAAGGGACGAGGCTTTGAAGACAGTCCAGATAAGTTATTACAACCAGAGCGGGATGGCTGACAACCTGGACAGTTTTATGGTTTATGCGCGCCAAGTGACAGACACGAAGGCGATGGACTTGAACGGCGTTGTTGTCACAGCATCCTACAACCATTCTACAAGCCCATACGGCATAAACATCACTTTTCTCAACCTTCTCGGAACTACAATCAACCATCTGAACATAACCTTCAACACGTCTTCGAACATAACCACGAGTATATCGGACGGCAGTATAGTAAGAGTAAACTTCACAGGCAGCTATTCTTCGATGGATTACACAATAAAGTTATTTTTCAACACTTCATACACAAACAAGACAGACTATATGACAATACCTTTCAACACGACAAAAAGCAAAATGACTGTGCTTATAGACATGTCTTTGAAAAGCTACCGCTCTGAGCAGAAGGAACTTTTCAACCAGACTTTTGTTTTAATCTAGCTTTTGTCCTTCGCATTCATCTTGCCCAGTATCAAAGGTATTCTCCACATGAGCTCCTTCAGAACTATCGGAGCGAGGTTTATCTCCTGCTTGGATTCCCATTTGCCTGTCTGCAAGTTCTTCTCAGTCCTCGTCAGCTGCAGGTTGTTGCCCCACACTGTCAATTGTATTCCTCTGCCCTCTCCGAGTGGGAAGTAATCCTTCTCTATCGGACCTGTCCTATTTTCCTCCATCATATCACCTTATTTTATTCTTGATTGCAAAACCATTAACATTTGCCACTTCTTACAGTGGTGGTGAAGGTAGTTATTGTTTCAAAAAGGATCATTTTTCATGGTAAAAAATTTCACGAGGGAGCGCGTTAGAAAATATGGGTTGCCAAGTCAAAGGTTTGTGACAGAGCAGAAAGCTGAAGAGCTGCTGAAAGAGAAAGGGTTTGTCTTGACAAGCCAAAACAAAAATTGCCTTTTCACGAACGGCGGCAAGGAAAGCATGAAACACTGGGTTGTGAAGGCGATGGTTTTCAAACTACTGCGCGAGCTAGGAAGAACCGTAGGCAGCGAAGTCGAATTCAGCAACGGGATTGTTGACATCGTCGATGTGGACAATATGGTGGTGTATGAAATTGAGACGCGGGTATGCTGGCAGGAGTATGAAGATGAGATGTTCGGAAGGGTGACAGATATTTTCATCGTAGACTTGAAAAAAGTGCCAGATGATTTGAACGACGCCGAAAAATATTTGAGAGAAAAAATAGTGGTTTAGTTAACTTGTAATAATCTTTTTTGCCCCGGAATTCACAATAATAGTATGCCCTACAGATGCAAAAGATTGAAAAGTTTATTTTCGGAAAAAGGCGCAAGCGAGTTCATATCCGGCGTGCTGATGATATTCATCTCTTTCATGGGCATTGCTCTGGTTATAGCGATGGGATTGCCTGCTTTGAACAGGGCTAAAGAGGCTGCTGCTGTCAATGAAGCTACGCAAAACATGAGGGAGTTGGACAGCGTCATAAGAGAAGTGGCTTCGGAAGGCACCGGCGCGCTGAGGAGCATGATCATGAAAGTGAGCGACGGTAGTTATGCTGTAAACGGAAAGGCGGATACTGTAGATTTTGCATATGAAATGAAATACGGCTTGATGGAGCGTGGCACTTTTTACAAGGAGGGGAACCTTTACATGATGTCGGGCGCCACTGCAAAAGCCAGTGAGTATGATGTGAACGGCGATGGTACTACAGAGCTAGTGCTGGAGAACGAGATACTGCGCGTTGGAATACAGAAGATAGCAAACTCTTCCAGCCCGAACACAGATACGATAGACAGCAAAGACAGCATAAAGCTGCTCAATTTCAAGGAAAATATGGTCAACGTCACTCCATCCGACACTTCTCTGATATTGGACGGCATGTCAAACACTTCAAGCGGAAATGGCTATTCTGAAATCATAAAAAAAGGCGACTATATGTCCAAAGCCGAAGCGCTGGTCCACATAAACTCCACTGAGATTTCCTATGATGTCGTATACACTTTATACAGCAGCGCGGACTTTTTGATAGTGAAAGTTATAAACGCTTACTACAACAGCGCATCTGCATCCAGCTCAAGGCCGACATATGTGAAATACCGCATGTCATACCACCTCAACACAAGCAACGCTAACAACGTTTATCGCATAGACACTAACGACATAGCAAACCAAACAGTGAACAACACGAACATAAACAACCTTCAGTATGTGTCAAACCTGACTCATTATGATATCTGCAGCTATAACAACATAGACTATGCTGGAGGAATGCTGCTGGCTTTAATTCACTCTTACAAAAGCAGCTATCTCGATTACATAAACTTTACATCTACTTCATCGAGTGCTGATTACACACTGGAATTGAGAAACAAACCGGAAGGCGGACTGCTATTGCTGGTATACACGAAAGGGACGTGCCAGCTTGTGCATGACAAGATGCAGATAGTGGAAACGCAAGGAATACCTTCAAAACCCTTGGCAACTTTTTCTTTCAGCACTCCCGGCTCATATTATTATGAAATAAGTGCGACCTATGATAAAATAAACATAAACGGCACAGACAGCTGGACTACGGGAACCAATGTAATATGCGTTGAAAAGACTACTGTCACTAACCAGAAGCCAGTTGTTTATGTAAGAAGATGCTGAGTTTTATGAAGTTAAAAAACAGGGGGGACGCAGTAGCACTTTTGATATCGGCAATACTTTTTTTATTCACATTTCTCTACATCGTCCCATCCTTCCTTTTGCCTAACTTGCTCACATCATCCCATCTCTCCACAGAAGGCTTCATGCAGATAGCTTTGTCTTTGGACGAGCTGGCTGAAGGAAAAGTGAAGATGGTCGGGAGCTGCTACGAGCTTACCGCAACTGTGGAAGCAGCACAGGCAGAGTCCATAGCCAATGGTGTGAGTGGCATAGTTGGTGTGAGGCCTAACATCCACGACTTGTTCAGAGACTATCTAAAAGCTTCTGATGCGAAAATACTCATGGTGAAGATAACAAATGTGAAGGATGAAGCTTACATTTCAAAACTCATAGTCAAGCAGGGCAATTCTATTTACGAATTGGACGCAAGGCCCAGCGATGCCATCGCCGTGGCAGCAAGGACTGATTACGACGTGCCTTTGTACATAAACGAAACTCTGATGAAAACGTTGGGGAAGAAAATTTGCTAAAACCTTTAAATTTCACCCTAAACTTTACCTCAAGTTTTTTCTTTTTCTAAAGCTAAGGCAGATACTAGGCCGTTCTGGAAAAGTCGGGAACTGATTTCTGTTGAGAAATTATAAACTACCACTAGTCAAAGACTAGTGGTATTCACTAAGCTGTTTCCTTGATTGCGAACGTAGCTTGAGATTTCTTCAGGATCCTGCCCGATTGAGTCGAAGTAGACTACGGGAGACCACAAGCCTGAACCCCAGAAGTCTTTGGCTTTCATGTATGGAAACTCTTGCAGCAGTAGCCTGCCAGAAGTACCTTTGAGCAGCTTTGCTGCTTGTGAGACTGACATGGAGGGATGCAGCAGCACGACCATGTGGACGTGGTCTTTGTCAAAGCCGATTTCTTTGATGGTTATGCCGTACTTCTTCGCCACGGCGAAGAAGATTTCTCTGCAACGAGCTGCAATCTTCTCGTGCGAGAAGATCGGATGGCAGTACTTGACCTTGAAGCTTATGTGCAGCTCCAGCCTGCCGATGCTGGAGCTGTAGCTGACAAAGTTATTCATAAGGGAAACCTCCTGGTTTTATATGCAGGAAAGAATAATCACTAAATGGTTGTTTTCCTACAGGAGACGTGAGTCTCCATTTTTTATTTATTATAGGAACAGTTTATCCACTAGTCAGATAGACTAGTGGAATTGAAGATTTAAATCAGTCAAGCTTTGATTGACGAATCCAATCCGAGCAATTTATTTCTTCAAGGCTCTTTTAAACTCTTCGCCAAACTCTTTCGCTTGGTCTGTAATCCTAACAGCTGCCTTTTCCAATGCTGTCCTAGGCGATCCTCTTGATGTTTTTACAAAAATTTTCTCTTCTCCGACATAAGGATGCTCCTTCTTCTCCGCAGCTTCACTGACAGAGCTGTCCTGCCACAGCTCCTTTCTCAAAAGGTTTGTAAAAGTGACAGTCTCTCCCGCAATTTCTAATGCAAGCATCTTCTCCTCTTCCTTCAAAACTTTCAATTGCATTTCATCCTCTCCATTATATACAAATCCACGCTATAACTTACTTTTGGTTTTCTGTGGAATTTAAACATATATGGTATTACGAATTTAAATTTAACTACTTGCAACACCTTTCCGCCGTTCTCCTCTGCTAAAGCTGTGAGAAAGTCGCGCGTCTTCTTCAACCCATTCTTGTGGAGGCTGTAAATCTTCTTCCCGCATTCTAGAGCTTTCACCAAAAAAAGCCTGTCAGCGTTTTTTTCCTTTATTCCAAACGGCGGGTTTTGCACTACTGTGTCGCAACGAGAATGCCAGTAATTCAAATCACAAATCACAAAATGGACTGGCAGTTTTTTTTCTCCATAAATTTCATGCCTTTTCAAATTTTCCTTCGCAGCCCGGATAGAGTCTTTGTCAATGTCAACTCCGACAGCCATTTTTGCATCCAGCATCGCCGCTCCTATGGCCAGCCTGCCGGATCCTGTGCCAAAGTCAAAAACCAATTTGCCTTCTACGTCCCCACTCATGTGAGCGAGGTTTAGGATTTCAGAGGCAAGGTTGCCTGTTATCGTATACTGCTCCAGACTGACTTTTGGTTTTGTTGGTTCTAGCAACTGCTGCAGAAAAATCTCAAGCTGTTTCTTTTTCAAATTGATCCCAGTTCACAATAGGTGTTTTATATTTTTCAAGGTCATCTATGCCAATCCTCGGACATGCAAATGTAATTAGCCCGTCAAGCTTCAGCCCTTCAAGCTTTTCAGGCTCTATCCTGTCCATCGCAATTATAAAAACTTCCTTCCCATTTTTTTCCAGTTGTTTTTTCACATCATATACAGCCTGCCTGAACTGCCCTTTTTTCCAGCTCACCAGCAGACCTATGCGCTTCGCATCTCTTATCTGCGAAACATTCCACGCAATTGTTTTTTGTATCCTCTTTTTCATGCCATCAAGGCTGTAAATCTCTTTCCTTTCCAAATCTAAGCATAACACAGGCTTTTCCGTTATCAAAACCACACCCAACCCATAAAATTTTCCTGCTGATATGCAAAGTATGCAGTCGACGTTTTTTTCTACAGCAGCAGCAGCGTCTATCCTACAACCAAGCACTTGGCCGTCATGCTGCAAACTTTTGTGGGCAAAAACTTTTTTTCCATGAGCTTCCAAGAATTTTTTCACTTCCGGCACTGCTCTTACAAACTGTATACTAGTAACAAGTCCGATGTTTTTGAATTCCTTCAGCTTGCCAAGCTCTTTCACGAGGATTGGTATGGGATTGGCATCGATGAAATATTCCCAGAAGACTACGGGTAGTTTTGTTTTTACGCCGAAATCTTCATGCCCTATATGTAGTATTGTGTCACAACCAAGCTCTATGGCTTCATTATCGCGAATGTCACAACTACCATAACAAGGTTCTACGCATATTACAGTTTCAAACCCATTCTTTTTTAATTCTTTATCTATATCTCGAATTCTGAGCGTTAAACCTTCAGGAAATTGTATAAAGACTTTTTTAGATTTTAAATATTTCAATTTTTGAATTATTCTTTCTTCCATTATTATAACACCTTTTATGTGAGTGGAAATCCACTCCAAAATTTTTTATATGCTCCTTTTTGATTTCATTTCTTAACTTTAAAACCTTTAATCTAACACTATCCCAATATTTATTTTCAGATTCTCCTATAATTAACTGCATTTTTATAATTTTTTCTTTATGTTTACTTAATGTTATCAGTTTTTTAGCTATTTTTACAACGTATTTTCTTTGTAAGAGAGATAAACAGTAAAAATCTCTATGAAGTTTTCCTTTATTGGTTGTACTACCCTTGGATTTTTCTATATAAAAATTTGTTTTATAATTAAACTTTTCTAATTTCTCCAATAATTGAACCAATATTGTTTTGTCACTAGTTCTTATTCTAAATGAAAATCTCAAATTATTTTTATTGTTTCTCCCAATACCCCAACTGCCTTCGCAATCCATATATCCCGTTAAAAAGGAATAAAAATTTTCTTTGTTGTTCAGTATCCAAATAGGAATTTTCTTTATTTTATCAAGCAAAAATATAAAAGAACTATTGAGGTCACAGTAGAGTCTCCATTCTAAATGATCCTTATTCCATGCAGAATAAACATGAACGTGAGTATATTTTTCAAAAGTGTTTTTAAACATTTCAACCTGAGCAACATGAGTGGTTGTAGTACGCACTCTTACCATACGATGATTTTTTTCTGCGGAAATGTCTCCAGACCTCAACCCTAACATATAGGACTTTTCATTCAAATTTCCAGAAAAATTTATTTTAGGATATTTTGTTGATATTTCAGATTTATTTCTACGATTTATATTATATTTTTTTAAATAGTACCTGATTTTTTCACTTGATTTGATATTTAACTTTTTAGAAATTTCTTTGCAAGATAATTTGTTTTTTAAATATAACTTTTCTAATAAATTTTTATCTATACCACTCATACTTACTATGCAGTATATAAAGTATTATATTTTTACAACCAACATTAGTGGTAGTGATACAATGGCTTTAATAGGAAAATATTCGAAAACAAATCTTTTTATCATGGATGAAAATCTTTGGACATGGACAAAATACAGAGCGGAAGTTTTGGGGTTTAAATCAGTAGCGGAATATATTTTTCAGCTAATTAAATTAGACAAAGAGAAAGATTTAATTAAAAAATAGAGATATTTAAACTTTTAAACAATTCGCAATTACGTTATATCCGTCTTTTTATTTTTTCCCTACATTTTTTGCACAGCATGAGATATCTGTCTTTTAGAAGTCTTCCTACCTTGTTTGAGGATTTTTTACACATGTCGCAAAATCTTTGTATTGTTACCACTACCTGTCAAGCATGGCAATTCATACCAAACCATATTTATAGTTTGTTCTTCCAGCTTAAATTTTCTGGAAATATATGATAATTATGGCGTCCAGCATTGAAAGGAAAGCCAAACAGTTGGTGGAAGAAGGCAAGATAGTGAAGGATGTGGAGACTGAAAAAAGAATTCACTTCAAGGTAATGGGGACTGAAGATATGCATTCAGTCATTTTCAAAAAAGATACGAAAGAATGGGAGTGTGACTGTAAGTATTCTACGATAAAAAGAAAGGAATGCAGCCACATCGTTGCCTGCAGGCTTAAGGTTGAATCCGGCCGGGATACCTAGAAAACAGCACCGCCTCTTTTATGTTTTTCAGATCCAACAGCTGCATTGTGAGCCTTTCCAAGCCTATGCAAAATCCACCCATCGGCGGAGCGCCGTATTTGAAAGGCTCAGTGAACCACTTTATCGCTTCCGGATTTAACTTGTTCTCCTTTACCTGCTGCATTATTTTTTCATACCTATGTTCTCTCTGTCCTCCAGAAGACTGCTCTACTCCTTTGAATACAAGGTCGACGCTCCTAGCCCACTGCGGCTCTTCATCGACTTTCATAATATAAAATGACTTTGCTTTCGAGGGAAAGCGGTTTACGAAAAAGAAATCGCTCTTGTACTTTTCCTTTACATATTTTCCCAAAAGATTTTCAGCCTCTCTATCATAGTCTTCCCCGAATTTTATTTTCTTTCCCAACTCTTCTAGAATTTCATAAACTTTCGGAAATCGCAGCTCTGGAAATGGCTTTTTCGGGGCTTGAATATCTTTTCCAATTATTTTCAATTCTTTTTCGCAATCGTCTACAACCTTTTTTATTGCGTGCACAATCATCTCTTCTTCCACTCTCATCGTATCTGTCTCATCCTCAATAAATGCAAGTTCTACTGCGCAAGACCGATGTTCTGTCAAATGCCTTGGTGTGTCAGACATTTCTGCCCTCCAGCTAGGACCGATTTCAAAAATTCTATCAAAGCCAGCTGTCATGAGCAGTTCTCTGTGAAGTTGCGGATCTTGCCTTAGGAAAGCCTCTTTTCCAAAATGGTTTATTTTGAAAACTTCAGAACCGCCTTCTGATATGCCGCCAATCATAGATGGAGTGAATACTTGCAGAAAGTTGTTTTTTCTCAAATACTCTTCTATCCCTTCGACAATTTTTGCTTGGACGCTAAAAATTGCCTGCACTTCGCTCCTTCTCAAATCAAGCACACGCCAATCCAACCGAGTGTCAAAATTCGTGTTCACAACACCACGTGGATCTAGTGGAAGAGGAACATGCGCTTTATTGACAACAACAATCTCAGAAGGTATTATCTCGATTCCCGCCTTTGCGTTTTTGGCTTTGACCACATCGCCTTTCACGGTTATAACATCCTCCTGACGAAGTTTTGAATACACGTCGAGAATTTTTTGAGGCACTTTGCCTTTTGGAGCTGTTACTTGCACAACACCTCTGTTATCCCGAAGTATGAGAAAGTTTATTCCGCCTATAAGACGGACATCGTGAATCCAGCCGGAAACGACAGCTTCTTTCCCAACATTTTCTTCCAGTTCATCTGTGTAATGTGTTCTTTTCATAAAACCACCTAAATGTTGATAAGCAAAATCCAAACAACGAGCCACCACAAAACAAATGACACAAAGCTGCTTGTCAAAAACTTTTTCTTTTTTTGCGTTACAAGCTTCATTAAAACAGGAAGAGTAACTGCATAAACAGCAAAAGGAATTATTAGTGCCAGGTACAAATTGCCAATATAGCTAGAGATTGCGCCCAAAGATATTCCTATAAAGGTGTAAGCTAAGACAACTGCCTTTTCAGCTTTCATACTGCCCCTCTTTACATTTTTCTCTTTTGGTAAAGAAATCCTTTAACTTTCTCTGCCACGACTCCTCCTGCAGCACTTGCGTAGTGATCCAGCTCTGCCTCACATACGGAGGAAGGGGTTTTTTCTCCTCAAGCAATTTTCTAACAAAATTTATCGTCCTCTCGTCGTGGCTGTATCCGACGCCAAAATCAAAATTAACTTTTCTTTTTATCTCTTCTATGACTTTGTCCCTCTCCACCTTCGCTATGATAGAAGCGGCGGAGACAACAGGATATGTCTCATCGCAATAATTTTCAACAATCATCTCTGTGCTGTTGGTCGTCATGTGCTTCTGAATGCGCTTCTTGAAATTTTCCGGCTTGGACCCCAAAGAATCTACAAAAACTTTGTTCGCACCTGCCACATCGATGATCTCGGCCATCTTCATCGCTTCAATTACGTCAAGATTCACTTTTTTTGCGCGATAGCTGTCTATCTTGCATGCTGGTACACGCAAAACTATGACGGATTTGCAAATCTCTTCTATTCTTGGAGCAAGCTCGCTTCTCCTCTTCGGCGTGAGCTCCTTCGAATCTCTGACACCCATGGCTTTCAGATTTTTCTCGTATTTGCTGTCCACAACTATTCCGGCTATAACCATAGGACCAATTAATGCTCCGCGCCCAGCTTCGTCAATGCCACATATTAGAGTAATGTTATCACCACTAAAAATTTTTCAAATCAGTTTTAATAAAACTAATACTACAACGGCAAGTATTAATAGAATGCTCGGTATGTGCGAGCGTTTGTGCTTCTGGAGGTAGCTTGGATCTTCCGGCAGATAACCAACCGGCAAAGCTCCCCTTATCTTTCTTTTCGTGAACGGTGGGAAGACGTAAATGCCGGCTTTATCCAATGCGTCAATTGCGATATGGATAGAAAATGAATAAAACACTACTGGCAGCGGTAATTTCACAACATATGCGAACAGCACTATGAGCAACGCTGCCCCGCTTATGCTGTGCAACCATGTCCTTGGTCTGTGGGCAAGGTGCAATAAGGTTGGCATAATCGTATTTTTCTTATTTCGCTTGTCGTAAATGTAGCCTATGGCGTGGTCGATATCGATTAGACAGCTCAGGAAAACTGCCCAAGGGTTTCCCAGTTTTTTGGCAATTGCCAAACCCACGACAAAATGAGCAATTAAATCCATGAATACCTTAATTTACTTTATTCGAACACATTATTTATATTTTTCAATGAACATATGACATCCTCCCCAGACTAAAGTCTGGGGTTTCCTTAGATTTTTTGGCTGAACTGGTCCAGGCTAAGCTGCTGCTCCCTTACATACTGCTTGGCTGCTTCCACTGTTGTTATGCCCACTGATGCC
>Ga0315282_10004242_pt1 | contig 25048 bp, 20 predicted proteins | sample YL17G07_20_MG_FD_203693 | JGI IMG/M metagenome (GOLD analysis project Ga0315282, IMG submission 203693) | Sediment microbial communities from Yellowstone Lake, YNP, Wyoming, USA - YL17G07_20 | ecosystem: Environmental > Aquatic > Freshwater > Lake > Sediment | place: USA: Wyoming | collected... | reverse complement strand
TGTGGCAAAATACTTTAGTGGGATCCATAATCTGACTCTCCTTTCATTTTTTGAGTATATAAAAGGATGTCAATGGATCCCTTTTTTGTCAATATTCATCTCCACGTTTTAGTGGAGAGCTATCATTTGAACAAGCAGGAGTGCAATTGTTGATATAATAAGGTAAAACCTTGGTGAAAGTTACAAATAAGGAGTAAAATGTGAAAAAAGAAATATTGGATAGGCTTAAATCTGGTGAAATATTAATTTGTGATGGCTCTGTAGGTATAAATCTGCAGCTTATGGGATGCGGACCCGGTGAGTCTGTGGAAAAATGGGGTTTGGCACACAGCGATATTTTAAGAAATCTTCATAAGAGCTATATCGAAGCCGGCGCTGATATTATAATCACGAATACTCTCGGCGGTAACAGGATAAAGCTGGATAGGTATGGTCTGGCTAAGGAAGTTGAGTCACTGAATAAAGGTCTTGCAGAACTCGCTCTGGACGTTGCATCAGGTTACTCAAAGACTGTCTACGTTGCGGGTAACGTCGGTCCTACAACAAAACTCATGGAACCTTATGGTGAACTAACAGAATCAGAAGCAATAGAAGTTTTCTCCCAACAGATCAAGGTATTTGTGGATAGCGGAGTGGATTTTATATACATTGAGACAATGACGGATGTAAACGAAGCGATATGTGCAGTTAAAGCGAGTAAAGCATTATCTGATCTGCCAGTATTTGCCTCAATGTCCTTTGATCCCGGCAAGCGAGGATTCAGAACTGTTCTGGGTAATTCTCCACAACAGGCGGTCGAAATGCTTCAGGAATCTGGTGCTGACGTGGTTGGTTCCAATTGTGGAAGCGTCTTTGCCCTGCAGATGCCTGAACTTATAAAAGAAATGAAAAAAGCAGGCGCAAGATTTATAGCCGTTGAGCCTAACGCTGGTACTCCGCAGATGATCAACGGCAAGACTGTGTTCCCGCATACACCACAGAAGATGGCAGAACACGTCCCTGCAATGATAGACGCAGGCGCAAACGTCGTCGGCGGATGCTGCGGCACTACCCCGGAACATATACGGCTTATTGCTCAAACTGCTCATGAATACAGTGAAAAGTAAAAAGTGACGAGTAGCAGAAAATTGGATCTGATGAACCAGTCACGCGTTACCTATCACTCGTCACTATTTCTTTGTGTCTTGATGTTTATATAAAAAGCCATGATTATCGGAAATTAGTATCATACGAAAAACGGAGGAATAGACATGCAAAAGATTAATGGAGTGGGTGGAACTCCCGGTGGTATTGGAACATTTATAATTGGTGCTGTGATGATCGTTGCTGGCGGATTTCTTTTTATGAATCACGTACAGGTTGGTCATAGCTTCTGGAATTTCTTTGGCAGAAATAGTCAGGGATTGATGCTAATCCCGCTGATTGCCGGGATCGCATTTTTGTTTTTCAACGGAAAATCTATCATCGGATGGATTCTGACCATAGGGGGCGCATTGATAATTTTTCTCGGTGTAATCGTCTCTTTAAGGTTTTATTTCCCTCAGACAAGCCTGTTTAATTTGATTATCATGTTAGTTTTGCTTTTGGGCGGTATCGGGTTAGTGTTGCGCTCATTAAGGACGATCGTATGACAATATGATATTGGTAATCAGATAATAGGAAGATGGAAATTCAAGGAATATTACTATGGAAAACGATTTGGAAAAATATAGCAAACTTACATTCAAGATTCCTGTTGAATCAGATGACTATGAATATTGCTCTGAATATGTGATTGAGTCAATTGAAGAAGTAATGAAAGAAGCAATAGAAAATAAAAAGAACATAATTGTTATCAACACGAATCTGAGATTTGGACTGCCAATGGAGAATATTAATAAAATTGCAGGACCATTTGTTGAGGCATGGGCGCATCAAACATTTTATGAAGTATTTGAAGATAAAAACAATAAATACAACTTAATAAATGTTGAAGCCAAAGAAAGATTAAATATGGCTGATGTTATTCTGCAATTTAGACGTCAAAGGAAAAATGAATCATCAATAACAGCAAACGTTGATGTTAAAGCAACTGCTGAAGATATTGAATCAAGTGGTAGATCGCCAAATATTACTTCTTATGCGAGAATACGTACAGCTTATGTTGAGGACCCTGATTACATATTCATCATACTTTCACTAAAACATAAGGTATATTCTGAAAGAGATGATACAGATTTAATAAAAGGTATAATGGAGATCGTAAAGTATAGTGTTTATGATCTTAAATATCTATCAGAATCCGACATAAGCTACAATCCTGCACTTGGAACAGGACAATTGCAAATTCGTGATATTCATTATGTCAACATTGAAAAGCGAACAACTTGGGAATTTTGTCAAATGTTAGATAGGAAATATATAGCTTCTAAAAAGTCTTTCAATGAATGGTTGAAACTTGCTCAAAAGGAGAAATGGATTAAATGAACAATAACAAAATTCAGATATTAGAAGGAGATGCTTTAAAGCTATTTAATAATATCGAATCAGGAACAGTGGATTTAATTATTGCAGATCCACCTTATAATCTGGGAAAAGATTATGGTAACAATCATGATCTAAAGGGTTTTGATGAATATCTGGATTTTACAAGAAATTGGCTTAAAGAAGCCCATAGAACCCTTAAAAAAACTGGATCAATTTATGTTTTTATGGGAGTACGTTTCATATCATATTTATACGATATTTTGGATCGAGAATTTAAAATGTTCTTTAATAGCTGGATAACGTGGCATTATACTCAAGGAATGGGAAAAATAAAAGGTTTTTCACCTCGCCATGATGATATTTTGTTATTTAATAAAACGTCTAATTTTAAGTTTAACCTTGATAATATTAGAATTCCACAAAAATATTATAGGCAACGAAATAACATGAATGGTGCTAATCCCGGTGACGTCTGGCAATTTTCTCACATACATTACTCCAATCCAGAACGAGAAGACCATCCAACTCAAAAGCCAGAAGCATTGATTGAAAGAATGATTTTAGCTTCCTCAAACGAAGGTGATTTAATATTAGACCCATTTGCTGGAAGTGGAACAACCTTGAGAGTATGTCAGGTATTAAATAGAAATTGTGTAGGATTTGAATTAAATCCAGACTATGTAGATATGATAGAAAAACGACTATCAAAAGAATTTTTTGGTTTCGATAGCATTGATGAGAGGATTAACAGGAGACCAATGGATTTACCAGAAGATAAAAAGGACACAAAAAACTATTTATTAGAATTTGATGGATTTCAAAAAGGTAACTCATGAAAACATTCAGAAAAATTGGGATGTTTCATTTTTTTGGAATTTATGGTAACATTTTTAATTAACCGTACCAGTGAAGGCTGGGAAAACATACAGAAACACACAGAAAAATATTCTGTGTGTTTCTGTATCATTACGTGGCTAATTAACATTAAAATAAAAGTGAAAGGAAAAGCTAATGCTACCAAGAGAACGTGTTTTTGCTGCGCTGGAACATCGTGAACCCGACCGTATCCCATGGGGTGAACACTCCATTGACTATAACGTCTATGAAGCAATTCTAGGTCGTGAGACGTTAGTACAGTCCAAAATTAGGGAGACTCAAGCCTATTGGGATGGCCGTAGAGATGAAGTAGTCGAATGTTATAAACGTGACCGTATTGACCTTATCAAAGCTCTGGAGATGGATATTGTCTTCGTCGGAGGTGTGCCGGGCAAAGGTTATCATCCAAAACCATTGAAGCAACTTGATCATGAGACTTACGAGGATGATAACGGCAACATCTATCGTGTATCTGCCATAACAGGCGATCTGATGCCATATAAAATCAAAACTAACCCAATATTTCCACTTTCCGACGAGGATGTTAAAAGGAGAATTGAAGATATCGAAAGGCAGATTGAGAACGTGGAAAATGAGCCTATCGGTGATCCGAACTCATCGGGATGGGAGCTTGTACATCATGTCATCAAAGAGATGAAAGCAACTCATTTCATTTTGCTGATGGTTGGCGATATTGGCTTCCCCGGATTTGGTGGAACTGAGGAAGAAACTTGGATGAGTTTAATTGAGTATCCTGAAATATGTAGAAAAATAGGGGAACTTCAAGGAAAGAGACTTGCTCATCAGGTTAAGCTTTATGCTCAACTCGGTGTTGATGGAATAATGCCCTGTGGTGACCTGGGAAGCAGTACCAGTCTGCTGGCAAGTCCTCAAATCTACCGTGAAATGGTTTATCCATGGCATAAGGCACATACCCAAGAAGCCCATAAGTATGGTCTGAAAGTACTTAAACACTGCTGTGGTCACGTTTGGCCTATCATAGACGAACTCGCAGAGGTTTACGATGCCTACGAAGGTATTCAGGCAAGCGGTGGAATGGACATTAAATTGTTGAAAGAGCGTGTCGCTGGCAAACTATGCCTTTGGGGTGGTATCTGGCATGAACACATAGCAGGCGGGACAGTTGAGGATATACGCAACGATGCCAAATATGCCTTCCAATACGCCGCACCCGGTGGTGGATACATCATGGGGTCGTCTCACTCTCTATCTGTTGGTGCAACGAGGGAGAGAATACTTGAAATGAAGCGATGCAGAGATGAATGGGGTGTCTATCCCATAGACCCAAAGCGGTTCATTTGATTATATGAGTGCATAAGCCATGCTTATGCAAATGCTGAAACTTGGCTTATGCACTCCAGAATAGGATTCATATCTAATTATATGCTAATATCACGGAAACAAAAAAGAATAAGCAAAATTTTGAATAGATAGAATCTATACTTCAATAGACATTAAAGAAAGGAATCGCTATGATCTCATTAGATGAAAAGCAAATTACTTATCAAAGACGCATAGATGCACTGAGAGAAACAAAGATAGAGCATACAGCGCTCAAGATGAAACAGCGCGGTTACTTTGATATTGATGATCACGGCTGTATCCCCTGGTTTGAACCTATACCATTCAAAATGAAGCCTAGTCATCCATCAGGCGGTTGTCATGGTGCAAGAGCCATAGGTGAAAACTTCAAGGCATGGCTTGAGGTTCATCCTGTTTACATTCACCCAATGAGCGCACTTGCGGGGGCATGGGTCACAGGACCTCCGGGTGTCGGTGGATGGAAACCAGAAGATAGACCAACGCAGTTCTCCCCGATACACCAAAAATATAATATTCAATCAACTGGCATCGGTGGTATGAACCACTTCGGTCCTGACATGAAGATCGGTCTTGATCTTGGTTGGGGAGGATTATTAAGGAAAATACGCTATTATCGTAACCTCAACAGACCTACTGACACCTCGTTCTATGATGGTGAAGAAGCTCTTGCTCTTGGCATACAGAACTGGATCAGAAAGCACGTTAACAAGGCTAGAGAGATGGCTGAAAATGAATATGATCCAGAGATGAGGGAAAATCTATTAGAAATTGCGGAAATGAACGAATGGCTGGTTGATAACCCGCCGAGGACACTCAGGGAAGCATGTCAGTTCCTTGCATGGTTTCAGTCCGTTGATCGTATGTGGGCGGCTGGCGGTGCATTGAGTCAGCTTGATGAACTACTTAGACCGTATTACGAAGCTGATAAAGCTAATGGCTTAATTGAAGATGACGAGGAAGTAGTCTGGTACATTGCAAGCCTGTTGTTTAATGACACGCATTACTCACAGATAGGTGGTCCTGCGCCAGCGGATGGGCATGATATGACAAGCGACATGTCATTTTTAATTCTTGAGGCTGTTCATCAACTCAAGATTCCAGCGAATATTGCAGTTCGAGTTCACGATGGGTTGAGTTCTAAACTATTGAGAAAAGCGGTTCAATATCTATTCGAGGATGGAACAGGGGTATGCTACTCCTGCGCAAAAGGACTTGATGAAGGTTATGCAAAGAATGGTATCCCGATCCAGATAGCACGAATGAGGGCAAAGGTTGGTTGTAACTGGACTGCACTTCCGGGTATAGAGTATTGCTTGCAGGATGTGACAAGGCTTTGTCTCGTTTCGCCATTCCTACATGCCTTCAATGACGTTGTATCTAATCCGAATATGCCAAAGACAATGGAATTACTATGGGATCGCTACGTTCATCATCTTAGTATATGCGTAGATACCATCAAAGAAGGTTTTGACTGGCACCTTGAACATCAGGCGGATAATAGCCCTGAGATCGTTCTTAACCTTTTCAGTCATGGTACTATCGAGAGAGGACTCGATGCCTCTGCCGGTGGCGTGGATATATACAATCTGACCTGTGACGGCGTTGGGCTTGCGACTGTCTCTGATTCCTTCACTGCAATTGAGCAACGCGTTGTCAATGAACAGCGATTGACTTGGGAAGAACTTGCACAGCACCTTGCCAACAACTACGAAGGCGCAGAGAATGTCAGGCTTATGCTTAAAAATATACCCCGTTTTGGGACAGGCGGATCAAGAGCGGATTGGTGGGCAAAGCGAGTATCAGAATTATATACCAATCTCGTAAAAGGCAAACGAACACCTAAAGGATTCAACGTGATCCCCGGTCTGTTCTCACATGGCATTGTATATCATCTTGGCAGACCGCTTGGTGCAACGCCAAATGGGCGCAAAGCAGGTGAACCAATAGCCCATAGCTCAAATCCTGATCCGGGATTCATGCCCGGCGGGGTTGGCGCGCCTACTGCGAAATCTAATGCTGTTGCGTATGTTCAGCCCGGTTGGGGCAATTCAGCGCCTCTGCAACTGGATTTTGATAAACATCTCGCTCAGGAATCCGGCGGACTTGAAGCAGTCGAAAGCCTTATAAAGACACACAACGCTCAAGGTGGTACGCTTATTAATATAAATATACTCTCAAAAGAGCAGATACTTGAAGCCCATGCTGATCCTGACAAATATCCCGATCTCGTAGTGAGAGTCACAGGCTACAGCGCATTCTTCAAGACCCTTTCGCCTGAATACCGTCAGCAGGTTGTTGACCGATTCATTGCAGAATCATAAAAAATAGCACACGGATAAACACTGATTGATACGGATTTACACAGATCAAATCCGCGAAAATCCGTCTAATCCGTGTGTTACTTTAACAATTATAAAAAAATGAATATTAAACCAACATATCCAACAGTTCAACATGAACAAGCAACAGAAACTATCGTTGAGTTCTTTTCAGATCAGGACATAGATAGCGTAATACTCACATGCTCATGCGCACGTGGAAAGGCAACTAAGGATAGCTGTCTTGATATTGCCGTATTAGTCTCTCCCGAAAAACTGATCAACCAAAAAGAGGCACTGGAAAAACGCTGGAATGAGTTCTCCGAGTCTGAAAAGATATTCAGCGATCTTTATCAGGTTGGCAAATACTCTCACATAGACTTAGAATTTACAGATGGCTGTTTTATACCGAAATCACCGGGATGGACGACAGGTCCTGATAATTATGAATTAGAGATCGGTAACACCTTTGTTTACGTTATACCATTATTAGAACGTACCGATTACTTCCAGAAATGCAAAGCACCATATCTGCCGTATTATGATGAGGAACTTCGCCAAAAAAGGCTTGCTGAAGCTAAAAAAATCTGTTTAAATAACCTTGATCACGTTCCATTATACGTTGAGCGTGGTCTATATTTTCAGGCGTTCAATCGCTTATACCATGCTTCTCAGGAGTTTATGCAGGCGATTTTTATCTCACGTCGTGTCTATCCGATAGCGTATGACAAATGGATACGTGAGCAGATCGAGGAAATACTAGAGTTGCCTGAACTTTATAAAATGTTAGTCTCGTTAATGGAGATTCATCATTTTGAAAGTAACGAGATTGCGGATAAAGCCAAAATTCTGGAACAGCTTTTCTATGAATACGTATAGGTTTGGAATAAATAAGAAGGACAACTCAAATGCCAGCAGATATGAATTTTATAAGGGAGATTCTCAAAGAAGGGATAACTTTATGAAAGAACCTATAACTATCGGCGAAGGTAAATCTTCAACAGTAACATTAGACACATCAGCTTATATCAGGCTTTTGGTAAAGGCAAATATAACGGATAAGGCTTTCTGGCCTCCTGATATGGAAGAAGGTGCAGATGCATTATTGCGAATACGTCAGATCGAATCGGATTGTATCACTAAGTATGGTGAATTCGACTGGGAAAGATTATCGGAAGAAACTCAAGATGAATATGATAGCCTTTGCATTTTACTGGATGAATTGCAGGATAGTTGATGACTCAGTATAAGCAAGTTCGGAGGTAAAAAGCGATGTCAGATGCAAAATCAAGTTTACTAAAACTTACAGTTCTTATACAAAAGGCACGAGACTAGATTAATGCTCAAATAGAAAAGGGACGTGAAATCAGGGATCGAAGTATTAAAAACAACGCTGATCTAGATATTGCTAATAAAGATGAAGAAAAATGGTGTAATGAAAGTATCCGTCTTTTAAGAGTTATTTTTGATAGTGAATTTATGGTGGATAAATATCTTGAAACTCCTCCCTCTTTGATCATTTTGGGTAATTTGAATTCGGAGATAAACGACTTTAGATTGAAAATGGATGCATATATAAATAATTTAAAATCTATTTTGGAAGAACAGGAGCAAATATATAAATTGAAACAAGAATTAGAAGATTCAACCATGTATACAACATCAAAATCAAGTATTTTTATAGTTCATGGTGCTGATTCTGTCAGATATGAATTGAAAGATTTACTAAAAGAATGGGGATTAAACCCTATTATACTTGATGAATTATCTAGTCGAGGACGCACAATTATTGAAAAGTTTGAGGATCATTCATCAGAATCACAATGTGCAATTATTCTATTAACACCAGATGATGAAGGACGACATAAAGGCACAGATGAATTTAAAACAAGAGCAAGGCAAAATGTCATTTTTGAACTTGGGTACTTTTTTGCTAAACTCGGAAGAAACAGAGTGATCTGTCTTTATAAAAGTGATGTTGAACTTCCATCAGATATTAGCGGAATCATTTATATCAAGTTTAACGACAATTTAAAGAAGGATGCTTCTTATGAACTTCGTAAGGAACTAAAAGCTATGGGGTTTACTATAAATGACTAAATGGTTTTATTGGTAGATTGTTATTTTGTAGGGGCATAGTGCCTATGCCCAAAGGCACGCATCAGCGTGCCACTACATTGCATAATAAACATACCAATAAAAAGAAGAAAAACGGAGAACAACATGATCCTAGTTAAAATGAGACCTGAGCAATTACAAGATGCTGTTAAAAGAAATGTGCCAGTAATCATGCCCGCAGGGGTTATTGAATATCACGGACCACACTTGCCTATCGGGACAGATTTTCTTATAGCAAATGCCGTCTGTGATGGAGTAGAAAAAAAATGTGAGTGTGTCCTTGCGCCGCCGTTACCTTACGGACCAACAATGAGTTGGGCGGCGGGACCTGACGAAGGCGAGGTTGATTTTGCGCCTGAACCATTTTTTCTATACGTGAAGGAAATATTAAAGCGCTTAATGGATATGGGTTTCAGGAGAATATACGTCTGTCAACATCATCAGGGGCTTGAAGGCTTACAGTCGCTTTGTCTGCGTAAAGCGGCGGCTGAATTAATCAGGGATGTTGGCATAAGCTGGGGCAATGGGTGGGGTAAAGGTGATCCTAGCAAACTGCCCAATCCCAATATATTCGGATGGATCAGAGTTGCCGGTCCCGACTCGTTTTCACATTATGAACCCAATATGGAAAGAATGCCAGTAGGTCACGGCGGTAGAGGTGAAACTCAGCTTATCATGGGTTCATTGCCTGAAACTGTCCGCATGGGTGCGTTAGACACTGTAAGAGATAATATGCCTCCTTGGCTTTTGGATGCAGAAAAAGGCAAAGCTGACGAAGGCAAGAAATGGATAGAGTTTTGCGTTAATGGCTGGGTCAACGAACTCAGCAGATGATCGAGATTTATTAACACACCCCTACCCCTCTCAAGAGGGGAGTTTAGTATTTCCCCCTTAAAAAAGGGGGATAAAGGGGTTGTATATATAACTCCTGATGTTTAAGAGAGGAAAAATTGAGGTATGGCGAAAAAAGATGAGGATTTTGTAAAAGAGATAACTAATAAAGACGAGGATTTTTCTAAATGGTACGTTGACGTTATCAGAAAAGCTGATATGGCGGATTATTCGTCAATCAAGGGCTGTATGGTCATAAAACCCTACGGATACGAACTATGGGAAAATATCAAGAATAGCCTTGATAAGATGATAAAGGCTACGGGTCACAAAAATGCCTATTTCCCATTGTTTGTGCCAGAAAGCCTGCTGAAGAAAGAGGCCGAACATATCGAGGGATTTGCCCCTGAAGTTGCATGGATAACTCACGGAGGCGACGAGGAACTTGAGGAACGCATAGCCATCCGTCCTACATCTGAGGCGATAATCTGTGATACATACTCGCAATGGATACAATCTTGGCGTGACCTTCCTTTATTGATCAACCAATGGGCTAACATTGTCAGATGGGAGAAAGTTACGAGGCTGTTTCTGAGAACTCGTGAGTTCCTCTGGCAGGAAGGTCATACTGCTCACGCAACCGCAGAAGAAGCAGAAGAAGAGACATTGAAGATGCTCGGAGTTTATAAGGAACTTTGTGAGAATACGCTTGCTATGCCTGTGATCGTTGGACGTAAAAGCGAAGGTCAGAAGTTTCCAGGCGCAGTTCATACTTATACAGTTGAAGCGCTTATGTCAAACGGGTGGGCATTACAAGCTGGAACTTCTCATAATTTAGGACAGCATTTTGCCAAAGTCTTTGATATTCAGTATCTCGATCAGAACCAGCAACAGCAGTATGTGTGGCAAACATCATGGGGAGTTTCTACACGATTGGTCGGTGGGGTCGTAATGACTCATGGTGATAATGCAGGACTCATACTCCCGCCGAAGATCGCACCAATACAGGTGATCATCGTGCCTATTATATTCGACAAAAGCAGGCAGGAAGTGCTTGATAAGGTGAATCAGCTTGTTAAGAATTTATCCGACAATGTACGAATTGAGGCTGATATTCGTGACGAATACACACCGGGGTGGAAATATAACGAATGGGAACTCAAAGGCGTTCCAATAAGGATCGAAGTTGGACCAAGAGATATTAAAAATGAGCAAGTCGTCATGGTACGCAGAGATACCAGAGAGAAAGCGTTTGTTAAGGAAACGGAGTTAAAGAGCCAAATATTGAAAACACTTGATGATATTCAGGCGAACATATTCCAGCGTGCCATAGGTTTTCGAGATAGCCACACTTACGAGGTAGAAGACTTTGCTACATTTGAATCCATCATGGAAGAAGGGCGTGGATTCATCCGTGCAAACTGGTGCGGTTCTGGTGAATGTGAAAACACTATACAGGAAAAGACGTCAGCTACCATAAGGTGCATACCGTTGCAGGGCGCAGAACCAACAGGAAAATGCGTCAATTGTGGCGAAGAAGGCAAATATAGGGTCTATTTCGCTAAGGCTTATTGACATAATTGGTGCATTGCTCTACACGCGTTGTGAAAAATAAAATGAAAATAAACACGGAGACACAGAGATCACGGAGATTTGAAAGGGAGGGAGTTGAAAAATTCTTTTCCTCTCTGTGTTCTCCGTGTCTCTGTGGTTAAATTTTTTACAGTGTCTAATCTATTTAAGGGTGAGAAAAAATGAACCTATCAAATTTGACAAAAGAATACATAAGAAGATTTGGCAGTTCAGAAATATATAGTAGAGGGGAAGATTATTACGAGACTGGAAAAGTCACGAATCTGGAATATGATGGAGATTCTGACACGATAGAAGCTGAGGTGGAAGGAAACTATGGTGATTATACCGTAGAAGTATACAATGAGGGAGGAGAAATAATAGCTGATTGTGATTGTCCTTATGACGGGTATCCGTGTAAGCATGTCATTGCAGTTATGCTGGAATTTGCAGAGAATAAAGACAAATACGTCAAGAAGATGGCAAAAAGTAAAGAGCAGGAAAACTCATTAAAAGCCAGAATTGCTGAACTCTCCAAAGAGCAACTCTTAGACATGGTAATGGATTGCGCTAATAAATATCCTGACTTCAAAAATGAACTCATGGTGAGATTTACTGGAGATAAAAAGAAAGTCATGGATACTATCCGAAAACAGATTGATAGAGCGTTTCCTGAACCGGGGGATTCCTACTCTGAAAAACAGATTTCCAAAAGTTTAAGGTCAATAGCTAAACAGGTAGATTCCGCATCCCAAGATATGAAAATTGATGCTTACTGGACTATGATTGATAGAACTCTCAAAGAATTAAACGAGTATGGAATAAGTGATGATGTTTTGGAGGATGTAGCCATAGACTATATGGAAAAAATAGTGCCATTACTGAAAGGTAAGCCTGAGTTTAAACAAAAAAAGCAGGAGATCATTGAAAAATTAATGGAATACTATGAGTGGGGAAATTGTGGGATTGTTGACTCCGTTTACGAAACAGTCGAAAGTCTGCTTAAAGATAAGGACGACTATCAAATTGTTATAAACTATCTGGAAAAGAAGGTAAAATCTGGACATTCTGATCATTATCAAGGTTTAATAGCTGATCTATACGAACAAATTGGCGATGATGAGGCAAGTTTAAGAATTCTTGAGAAAAATTTGCATTACGGCATGGATTATTGGCGATTAGCAGAATACTGGATTCAGCGAGATAGAGATGACAAAGCGCTAGAAATAGTCAAAAACGGACTTGAAAAAGGTGAAGGAAGAAAAGATGAACTCTATGATTACATGCAAAAACACTTCGAGAAAAGTAAGGATTATGACTCAGTACTGACATTACTTAAATCTAAGCTTAGTGATAGCAGATTTAGTTATGTCGGTAATGATGAAACCTACAAAAGCCTTATGAATCATTATGAGTCTAAAAATGACTATACTGGTATAGCTAATCTTTTGCGACTGCGATTAGAGCATGAAAGGGAACTTAACTTCGATTTTTATAAAGAAGCCCAGGACAAATTAAAAGAGCAGGATTGGCAGGCTTTTGAAAAGAAGTTTATCGATCGTATAAAAGCTGATCGCTTCTACGATGAATTATTAGCCACAATATATAATTATGAAAACGACACCGATGGGTTGTGGGGTGTAGTCAAAAAGAACTACGAATTACTGAAGGAATACGAAAACAGGTTATTATCAAAATACACAGAGGAATATTTAGCGTTATATAAGGGTGCAGTAGATAAACACATCAAGAATAGGGGCAGAGATAACTATGTTTTAGCGGCTCAATATGCTGAAAGAATAAAAAACATATACTGTGATGTACTCAAAAAGCCTGATGAATGGAAAATTTACATTCAGGTACTATTGAACACAAACAAAAGCCTCAGAGCAATGCAAGAGGAGTTTCGATATTTATTATGAGCCTTTCGCTAGAATGATAAGAAAACTTACCAATAGAAACACTTATGGGAGGGTCAGACATGGAAAACAAAGGGAATGCCCCAAGAGTTAGAAGAGATACCTTAATAGTAGTTGGTTTCTTGATACTGATTACTGCCATTTTTTTTCTTGTAGCAGTGATTGTGAAAGGTAAATGCAATGAAACAGCATTCAACATACTCGTTGGGTTAGGTAGTTCTTGTGGGGCAGTATTAGTATTAGCTTTAGTGCATCTTGTGAATAAAGGTGAACCACTTCAAGGCTATGTAGCACAAAGAATGGATCAGCTAGTAAGTAGTATGGATAGCTTAGATAACTCAGTTAAGGATATTCCAACTAATATAGGTAGTTCACAGAATACTTTATGCGAGTCATTACAGACAGAAACAAACAAAATTGTAAAGAAAATTGATGAATTGGAGCAAGAAAGAACCATTGTTGAATCTGGGATCCAAGCTGTTTTCCATGAACGACGCTTGAGCCATGATAATGAATTTTGGAGAGAAGAATTCCTGAATTCAAAAGAACTAAGGGATTTTGATGTAATTGGCATATCCTTACGTGATATGGTTCATTCTTTCCATAATGATATAGATAAATGGGAGGAGAGGATAAAACAAGGAAGTGACATTCGTATTCTTATTTTAAAACTTGATGGAATAGAAAGAAAAAGAAGAATTGAGCATGAAAACAAGGACGTTAGTTGGTTCATGAATATAGAAGATTTGCCTATTCTTAAAAAAAACATAAAGGAGATATTAGAAGCCACAAAAGATGCAAAAGGTTCTTTTAAGTTTGGATTTTATGACATTATACCATACTGTAACATTGTTAGGGTTGGAGAAAAGATGCTAGTGACAAACTATCTCTATAAGCTAACCGGTTTCATTTCTCCGACATATTTAATAGAAAAGACCAAAGATAAACAACTCTTTGGAAAATATATGGAACATTTTGAAAATGTATGGGAATCAGGTAAAGTTGAGATATATAAACTTAATGACAGCGGGGAGGTAGAGCTTGCTTCTGTGTGAAAGGAAAATGAAAGATAAGTGATATAAAAGCATCTTCTCACAGCAATTCGAGATTGCATTACATAACATGGAGAATTAGATAAAGGTATTTCTAACATAAAACCTGTTTCAGGATAAATATGGAGAGCTTTAACAATGGATATACGTGAGATGCCTAGTATACTTCCTCTGAGAGAACAGGCAAGAGTAGTAAATGATGTGCTTCAGAAGCGATTTGACGAATTATTGCCAGCAGTAATGCGTGAATGTGGCTTCGATATGTGGCTTATAATCTGTAATGAGGATAATCATGATCCGGTCTTCCGAACCATGATTCCCTGGGAGAGTTGGACACCGATTTTACAGATTGTAGTATTTTATGACACAGATACAGAAAAAGGCGTTGAACGGCTGAATATATCACGGACGGATATGAAAGGCATGATGACAAATATATGGGGGACCGAAAGTTCAGAGGATCAATGGGAGTGCCTGCATCGTGCCATTAGTGAACGCAACCCTAAACGTATCGGTATTAATCAGTCTGATATTATATGGGCGGCTGATGGGCTTAACGCAGGACTAAAAGAAAGGCTTATCGCAACACTTGGTTCGGAACTATCACCACGTCTTGAGTCAGCAGAAAAGCTCTGCATACGCTGGCTGGAAACACGGACACCTCAAGAATTGATGCTGTATGAACAGGTAGCCAGAATTGCTCATGCTTTGATAAAAGAGACATTTTCACGAAAAGCTATCACACCCGGTGTAACAACCTGTGAAGACCTGAGATGGTACTATTGGGAAATGGTGTCTGAACTTGGACTTAAAGTGTCTTTTACTCCGTATTTCCGCCGTGTACAAAGTGAGGCCTCAAAAGTGAAATGGGATGAGCAGGACACAGTGATTCGTCAAGGAGATATGCTTCACTGCGATGTCGGCATTGAATACCTTCGGCTTATCAGCGATCATCAGGAGCTTGCTTATGTATTGAACCCAGGTGAAACTGATATTCCAAAAGGATTCAAAGATGGTATGGCGCAGGCTAACCACCTGCAGGAAATATTCACAAGGCAATGGAAACAGGGCTTGACTGGTAACGAGATCCATAAGCGAGCTATTGCAAAAGCTCGTGAAGAAGGACTCAGCAAGCCAAAGATATACTCCCATTCACTCGGACATTACCTACACGAACCAGGTCCGCTCATGGGATTGCCATGGGAACAGGTGTGTTGCCCTGGGCGCGGCGACGTCGTTATGAATTATAATACCTGTTACACTGTGGAACTAAGTGTGACCTGCCCTGTCCCAGAATGGAACAATCAAGAGGTTATATTTTGGTTAGAACAGGATGCCGCTTTCACCGAAAACGGCGTGATATTTCTAGATGGTCGTCAAAAGGAATTTCATCTTTTGTAACCATTCCATTTTGACATTCGAGTAAGCACTAAATACACCGAACCAATTTTATCATCCAAAATAGAAAGGCGAAAAAATGGAAATAATAACCTCACTAATGTTTGCGTTTTAATAAAGTATTGAAAGTAAAAGAAAACAGTGTTATAGTTGAAGTATCATCCGGTGAGGTTTGCATTGTTGAGATTGATGTGTTTACATCTGGAGAAAAGTAGATGGATTGGCAATATTCAACTTATGGTCTAGTGTCGGCAATATCGGCGTTAATTTCATTTTTGCTGGGATTATACACTTTGCGGCGCCATGCAGTGCCGGGGCGTGTTTACTTTTTCTTGTTATTAATGGCATTAGTCGAATGGTCGCTGACAGATGCCCTTAAATTTTTTTCAGTGACAGTATCAGCTAAGATACTATGGTCGAAGTTTTCGTATCTGGGAATAGTCAGCGTTACACCTTTTTGGCTACTATTCACTTTGAATTATACCCAAAGAGAGCAATTGCTTACTCGCCGCCTTTTTGTGTCATTATGGCTCCTGCCAGTAATTGCTATATTTTTTGTTATGACAAATGAGAGATATGGTCTAATATGGACCGATGTCACCCCAATTTCCATCCCATCAGGTATAATACTGACTTATAAATATGGTATTGGTCTTTGGGTTATTATGACTTACTCTTATGTGCTTCTATTGATAGGTATGTTCTGCTTAATTCTGGAGGCTTCCAATTCCTATCGTTTATACCAAAATCAGGCTATAATACTTATGATTGCCGCAGTGGCGCCTGTAACGGGTAACGTTCTTTATCTAGCAAAATTAACCTCTAATTTGGATTTGACCCCGATAGCCTTTCTTATCACTTGCTTTTTATTTGCTTTGGGTATGTTCAGGTTTCATCTGATTAACATTACGCCATTAGCACGTCACCAATTGTTTGTTAGTATTAGCAATGGCGTAATGATGATAGATATTCAGAACCGAATTGTGGACATGAATCCAGCGGCGCAAAGGCTTTTAGAGATAACTTCTGAGTCAATTGGGCAAAGGATAGACCTAGTCTTAAAAGAATTAGACCTATCAAGGTATAGCCAGGTTTCAACGGAAATACAAACTGAGATAGGTCTGGGGAATTCGGAAAATCCACGATGGTTGGACATGCACATTTCCCCATTATATGATCGTTATAATCGCATTATTGGAAAGTTATTTGTTCTGACAGATATAACCGATCGCAAAAAAGAAGAGGAAAACCGTTTACTTGCAGGAAAGCTTCAATCACTCGGAACTCTTGCTGGTGGCATTGCACACGACTTTAACAACCTTCTCACTGCTATTCTGGGCTATATACAGATGGCTATTCTAGCACAGACTGCGGGAGATATGAGGCGTTACTTAATCGCAACCGATCCCATTATTAGAAGGTCAATAGAACTAACACAACAATTACTTACCTTTGCCAAAGGCGGCGAACCCGTAAAGCAAAATTGTAATCTGAACTCAATATTAGGAGTTAATACCCAATTCTTCTCAAATAAGCCCGGGGTAAAAATTAAATTCTCAATTGAACCCAATCTTTGGTTCATATATGCAGACTCTATTCAACTCTGGCAGGTGATACAGAATCTGATTTACAATGCAATGGAGAGCGGTTCCAGTGTTATTGAAATTAGTGCTGTCAATTTGATGCTTAATGATAAACGGTTGGTACAAATGGAAATAAAAGACAATGGGAGTGGTATTCCATCGGATATTATGTCACGAATCTTTGACCCATATTTTACTACCAAGCCAAACGGAAACGGTCTGGGATTAGCAATCTGTCATTCAGTCATTCAAAAACATAACGGTGAAATTCATGTAAAATCTGAAGTTGGCAAAGGCGCTACTTTTGTAATACATTTACCGGCATCCTATGAAAATGTTTCATCAGAAACTAAAGAATCATTGGATCTGAATGACTCTCAAAGACCTAGAAGGATTCTTGTTCTTGATGATGAGCAGATAATTTTGGATTTATTATCTGACATGCTCACAAAAGCTGGATACGAAGCGATAACGACAAAGGAAGGTATTGATACTATCCAGGAATACATAAACGCCCAAAAAAAAGAGGAACCATTTGCTGCGGTAATTATTGATCTGAATATATCCGGTGATATGAGAGGAGAGGAAGTATTACGGCATTTACAAGAAATTGACCCGAATGTAAAAGCCATAGTCTCAAGTGCGTACTCTGATGAGCCAATAATCGCTAACTTTAAAGAATATGGTTTCTTTGGCGTTCTCCCAAAGCCATATAGATCAGAAGATTTAATGACGGTATTATCTAGAGTTCTGAAACAAGGATAATGAAAGGAAATAATCATGCCCACAAAACCAAAGAGATTTCTAACTGCTGAGGTTGGGGTCGCAGAATTGCTAAAACAGACTCCACCCTTACATTTTTCTGGAAAGTCAAATGACGACTGGAAAAAATGGCGAAGAGATTTTCGGCGCAAGATGGCACAGAACCTTGGCCCTCGTCCTGATCCAGTTCCGCTTGAGGTTGAGGTGCTGGAGCGTGTCCAGATGAATGGTTACTTGCGTGAGAAGATCATATTTAACCCTGACGCCTTCTCATCCGTCCCTGCCTACGTTCTGATCCCTGATGGTGCAGGCGCAAAAGACCCACGACCGGCGGTGCTTTGCGCACACGGTCATGGGATTGGCAAGGACGTTCTCGTTGGCATTACAGAACCAGATTATCAGAGACAATTTGCGGTAGCTCTGGCGCTTCAGGGATTCGTGACCATTGCCCCTGATTGGCGTGGTTTTGGTGAAAGGCTTGATCGTAATGAATGGGTGCGCCGTCCTGGCAGAGATGGCTGTAACGTAGCATATATGGCTTATGGCTATTGGGGATATCAGATGCTACATCTCGACATCTGCGATGCGCAGAGATGCCTTGATTACCTGCAATCCCGTCCAGAAGTAGATGGAAAGAATTTGGGCTGTATGGGATGCTCATTTGGCGGAACGATGACCACTTACATCTCCGCTTTTGATAATCGAATCAAAGCCGGCGTCATCGTCTGTTACCTCAGCACGATAGAGGATGCGCTGAACGATCGCGGCAAGGGAAACACCTGCGGGTCCCAGTTCATGTTCGGTCTGCGCCGTTACGGAGATATAGCGGATGTGGTAGGATTAATCGCCCCACGCCACTGTATGGTGCAGATCGCAAGCAGAGATGATTGCTTCATCGAGGAAGATGCGTTGAAAGCCTATAAGCATCTGGAAAAGATATACAAATCGGCAGGCGCAAGTAAAAATCTGGTTCTCGATCATTTCGATGGAGTCCACGAGATTGATCTCGATCCAGCCATCGCATTTCTCAAGAAAAACCTATGAAGTAATACCATTTTCAGAAAGCCATTGTGCATTACAAAAATTGTAAAGGCACGTTGCAATGTGCTTCTACGGAATATTATCATCAATATTATGCACAAAAATAAAATGAAAATGGTATAATACCATTTTCCATAAATAACAGTGCATTAGATAGAAGAATAACCACCAAGACACAAATGACAAACACACACAAAATGTCATTCCAGCGAAGGCTGGAATCCAGTTTTATTGTTTTACCCGATTAATTTGTTTTGGTATACCTGTTTGTCAATATCATTTTTTGCCATCAGACCAGAGGAACTGAACTACAATAAAGGCTATTAACGCTACAACTGAACCGCCGTAGAATATGATGTCGTAACGACCAAGAGATTCCCATAACGTTCCGCCAACGAGTGGTACAATTACAGCCGCCGCATGATTCATTGTTGTACCCATTGATAACGCAGGCCTAACATCCTCAGGTAAAGCGATTTTGTTTAGATAGGTCGTCTGCGCTATGTTGAACATATATATAAAACTGTCCAAACAATATAAGACATACAAAGCATGGACGTTTTTTACCAATGCGTACCCAATAAACACACCGATTAGAGATAGATTAGACATTGATAACGATATTCGTTCACCGATCCTATCAACAATACGACCTATAATTGGGGCAAAGATTAGGCTAAGTGAGCCGTTTATGACCATTAACAATGCGATCTTGTTCACAGGAGTTTCAAACACCCTGATCATTACGAATATTGCAAACGTGATAAAAACCTGTTTCCGACAACCCTCAAGAAATGTTAGTATATAATAGTATCTGTATTGCTTCTTCATTATCAGCCGCGGCATTTTAGTTCCAGGGTCAGTTTTGCGAGAGACAAACAATACAAGTACAGCGGCGATAAAAATGGTAATTCCTGCAACTAAAAACATCGGTCTGATTATGGTTTCAGATTTGCCAAGAAGGTATACCAGCCCCATACCGAGTAGTGATGCAATACTGTTGATCCTTGATATTTGTCCTAAACGCCTCCCCTTGCCAGCATCTTTTGTCAAACTAAGAACCATTGCCGGCTGAAGCGGAGCCCAGCAATGGAATCCAACACTCCAAAATACCGCCCAAAAGATTAATGTAGGCACTGTATGTATTTGTGAAAAAGCGCCTATCCCAATTGACATAACGAAAAGCGTTATAAAACCAAGTATTGGGCTAGGAATCGCCATTGTCAGCGCCGCTATGAATGCGGATAGAAATCCCGGGCTTTCTCTGATGGATTCTACGATACCCAGTTGGTGTGGCTGTATATGAATATCATCGGCTATGAAGTTTGTATAAACTGTATTAAATAAACCATTAAAGCCGAATCCCAAGAAAAAAATTGCTACTGCCAGCAAGATAAGGTTTCTATTCCAATCAGAATTTTGTTTTTGCATAATATCCCCTTAAAAGTAAACTAACGATACGACTTTTTCAGTTAGTAAAGAACCAAATCCCCTCTAACTCCCCTTTAGCTAAAGGGGAGAACAATTCCCCCTTGAAAAGGGGGAAGGGGGGATTTTGAAACGTTGCTCATAAAGTAAATCGTTAATCTGGTCAAGCACAATTATAACTGAAAAACTCGTACTAACGAAAAACTTCTGGAGTCAACTCCATCAGAAACGGTTTATTATAGTTTATAGCTTTAATTAACGCAAGATTAAATTCATCCTTTTGACCGATACGCAATGCTTCAATACCAAATGAATTTGCATACTTCACAAAGTCTGGATTTTTTACATCAATGCCAAGTGTTGCGCCAAATCTATGTTCCTGACTCCAGCGAATAGATGTAAGCGTATTATCATTGCACACGATAATCACGATAGGTAATTCATTCTGGACTATTGTTGAAAGTTCCATGCTTGTCATCATAAACCCGGAATCTCCAGATAGTGATACTACCTTATGTTCAGGATTCGCTATTTTTGCACCGATTGCGGCGGGTAAACCATACCCCATCGCTATATAGATACCCGGGTAAAGAAACGTTCCCGGCAAGTAAGTTGGAAAATGTCGGTGCATAGCGTATCCTGTCATGTGTACGTCCACAGAAACGATAGCGTCTCGTGGCAGTGCTTCACGTAATAATCGGATTATCTCTGGTGGTTGTGCATTTCTGTATTCATCTCGCCAATTTATCACCTGTTTTTGCCATTCGTCAGAAGGTTGAGCAGATGGCAAACCTAGCAATCTTTGCAGAACACGTTTAGAATTTCCTGCTATCCCGATAGTAGGTTTGTATTCTTTACCTATCTCATCAGGATCGGCTTCGATGTGTATCCATTTTTCTGGCAATTTCATACTCCAACTGCCTGTATCCATCTGCGTGAAACGTGTTCCGATTGCCAATAAAATGTCAGATGATTCAAAAGCCTGTCGTGCCTGTCCGCTTCGGCTATCGCCTAAAGAAAGTGGATGGTCTTCAGGGATCGCTCCTTTTCCCATTACAGTAGTGAAAACAGGTGCTTGAAGTCTCTCAGCAAGCTGTTGCAACTCACCATGAGACATCGAATGATGTATGCCTGAACCTGCAAGGATTGCAATCTTTTTAGAATTAGCAATCATGGCATTTACCGACTCAATATTATTAATCTCTGGTTCATAACCAATTGCATACTGTGGTATACTAACCTCTATTTCTGCATGAAGCGCATCGCTTGCGATCTCAAGTAAAGCGGGTCTTGGACGACCACTTCGCAGAGCAGAAAATATACGTGCTACCGCAACAGGTATCTCCTCGATTTTGGTGACACTTTCTATGGCTTTTGTTACTGGCTTAAATGCCTGAACCTGATCCAGTCCGTGAAACATTTTTGTGCGATCTTTGCCAATAAACCGTGACTCGTTTTGACTAGTAATGAGCAGAACAGGAACACAGTCAGTAGAGGCTTCGCCCATTGCAACGTAAGCGTTACTTACACCGGGACCGGGGATCGTTATGCAAACGCCAATTTCCCCTGACGAACGGGCATAACCATCCGCCATAAATGCAGCTCCGCTCTCATGTCGGGTCAGTACGTGCCGAATTTTATCCTGAAGATGATATAACGCTTCGTATACCGGCGCCAGTTGGTTACCGGGAATGCCAAAGATAACCTTTACTCCCTGTGCAATGAGACACTCGACTAATAATCTTCCACCAGTCATAAAATACTTCTCCTTAAAGATTGCAAATTTCCTGTCAATTATTTTAGAAAATTGTAGGTTGGGTTGAGGAACGAAACCCAACTTACTTTCTGAAAAAATCTGTGTTTATCCGTGTGTATCTGTGGTTTAATTCTTATTTTGAATTGACCTCAAGAGTGTTACCTTATTTTACTATCTGGTTCCAATCTGGATGCCTTTCAAGCCGATCTTCCATATTACGGAAAAGGACAAGTGAACGCCTCAAATATTCGTAAACGTCGCCGCCTATGCTGTATCCCTGAAAGCCGATCCTGCCGTTATAGCCATTACTGTTGAGTAAGCCAAGTAATGCGAAATTGTCCATCTCACCGCAATCCAACGGCTCAATAGTACATCCGCCGATATTTCCACTTCTACGAGTTCCGCACATATTGGCAGAGCGAAGATATGGTGTGGCTTCCTTAATACGTTCAGATAAATTTTTACCATCTGCGGCATACCAGTGAAAACCGCAAAAGACGACTTTTAAGTTAGAATTATTCATCTTTTGGCATAGGCGCACACCATCTTCCACACGTTCAAGCCATGCGCCAATGTGCGGATAAAGGCAGACTTTTGCTTGATGGTTTTCTGCTATGTGAAGCAGAATTTCTAGCTTATCCATTGCTTTACTATCACCATCTGGCGATGATCTACCAATGGATCCATCCTTGCAATTGAGTGAGAGTTCAACATCACATCCCACCGGCAGTTGCTCGAATAGTTTAGCAACCTGTTCAAACCCCGGATCATTCTTATCTGCTAAAATGTCAAATCCACCATAAGCGGCAGTGACCTTGAGACCATATTTTTCTTTTGTAACTTCCATCTTGTCAGCATTTTGAAGTTCCCAGGGAGCAAGCGACACGTATATTCCATCGTATCCAAGTTCCGCCAATATCTCACATCTCACTTCATAAGGATAAATACCGACGATGGAATTTGAAAAACAGGTATCCATAGCAAAAACAAAATGTTTCATTTTTTTATCTCCTAATAACGGTTGAACACTGTAAAAATTTTTGCCACAAAGGCACAGAGAACACAGAGGGAATATGGATTTTCTATTCCCTCCCTCTCAAAATTCTTAAATCTCTGTGTCCTCTGTGGCTATTTTCATTTTATTTTTTTAAATGCCTAACGGTTTGTGGTTGTCCGGTTTCGGCACAATCGTAAACAGCCCTGAGACAGTTGAAGTTAAAGACAGCCTGTTCATTCAGCACTGCCGATGAAGATAGACTGTTTACAGCATTATAGAAATAACAGAGCGGTCTTTGAAGCATCTGCGGGTCATTCGCACTGGCTTCGCAGGGAACATCATCAGATACGACTTTTCCCTCATGATCGTAGTAGCGCTTCAAACCGCCTTGCAACCAATTCAAATCTGCGGAACCTTTCGTTCCTTGAAATTCGTAGATTTCCATTTTCGTCCCATAAGCAGGATGACCACGCTCATAACTAACCGGTATAACGCTTCCATCTTCACGATAATAGAGCATGGAAGCACCTGCATGAAACTCGACATCAAGTATAATTCCTTCTGGCGCCTGGACATTGGTAACAGGAGGAGCCATCCACGCATTAAATACTTCTACTTTTACGGGCATAATAACATCATTAAGTGCGGTGAAGTCATAAGCTCCCCAATCCATAATAACACCGCCGCCGCCTTTTCTATGCTCTGCCCGCCATGCGGAATCAGGGCTTACGACTACGCCCTCTCTTGATCCCTGACCTCTGGTATGCCAGTTTACGCTATATACTTCGCCTAACTTTCCCTCGTTTAGCCATGCCTTCATCGTTTCAGTAGCACGATGCCCGATGAATCTTACACTGCAACAGCCCAACAAGCGATCCATCTCTTGTGCTTTTTTTAGCATTTTAAGCGATTCGTCCTGATTTATAGCAAATGGCTTTTCGCATAATACATGTCTGCCAGATTCCAATGCCTGTAAAGTTAGTGAGCAATGAGAAACCGGTGGAGTTGAAACGATGACAATATCATCTTTATACGCTGTACTAGCAAGCATAGCTTTTGTATCGTTATAGATTTTTACACGAGGATACTTTTCCTTTGTTTTTGCCAATGCCTCCGGGTTAATATCAGAGACATGTACTTCCATATTTTCGCTGTCTGGCAGTCTTTCAATAGTCTGTATGTGAGTTCCTGAGATTGCCCCTGTTCCTATGATATAGACGCGATTAGTTGGCATTTATAACCTCCTTGAGTTTGACTTAGAAGGAATTTTCATATCTATGTAGAGATAATAATTATAAACAGTTTGATAACAATACCAATATAGCATAAAAAGACTGAGTGAGTCAACATAAGCTCTGATGTTCAGACATGAGTTCGGACATAGCCTAAGACTATTCTCATAAAAAGTAAATATACGCCATCTATGACTTCTGAAATAACCTCTTCGCTCAGTTGTATTTTCTGCTTTAGCAATATAAATAATCCTGAATAACGATGCCACTTTTTGCCTTCATACATGCGGTCTCGAATACCTTCTCCCAATAGAAAACCTATAGAATATGCTAATAACACTAATGCTATCATCTT
>Ga0315282_10004240_pt1 | contig 25050 bp, 37 predicted proteins | sample YL17G07_20_MG_FD_203693 | JGI IMG/M metagenome (GOLD analysis project Ga0315282, IMG submission 203693) | Sediment microbial communities from Yellowstone Lake, YNP, Wyoming, USA - YL17G07_20 | ecosystem: Environmental > Aquatic > Freshwater > Lake > Sediment | place: USA: Wyoming | collected... | reverse complement strand
CTCCGGCGCGCCGGCCAGCTCCTCCTCCTGGTGCTGGAAGTCGAAGAACAGGATGAGATAGCGGTCGAGGATCTTCGCCGCGTCGCTGATCGCGTCCGCGGGGTCAATCGTCCCGTTCGTCGTCACCTCGATGACCAGCCGGTCTAGCTCCGTCATGTGCCCCACCCGGGTGGGCTCGATCCGCATCGCCACCTTGCGGACGGGCGTGAAGATGCTATCCACGGGGATCGCGCCGATAGGCCGCCGGGAGGTATCGTGCTCCTCCGCGGCCACGTAGCCGCGCCCCCGCTCCACTTCCATCTGCAGGGAGAGCCGCGCCTCCGGGCTGTCCAGCGTGGCGATGTGCAGGTCCTTGTTCACGATCTCCACATCGCTGGGCCCCTCCACGTCCGCCGCCAGCACTTCGCCCGGGCCGGAGCGGTCAATGCGCAGGATGCGCGGGCCCTCCAGCGGGCCCTGCCCCATCTCCGCGCCCATGGGAGACTCGACGATCTTGATCGCCAGCTCCTTCAGGTTGAGCATGATCTCGGTGGTGTCCTCCACCACGCCGGGGATGGTCGAGAACTCGTGCAGCACGCCTTCGATGGTGACGAAGGTGACGGCCGACCCCGGGATGGAGGAAAGCAGCACCCGGCGGAGGGGGTTGCCGAGGGTGGCCCCGTAGCCCCGCTCCAGGGGTTCGATCAGAAACGAGCCAAACCGCGGATCGCGGCCGTCGTCCAGCCGCTCGATCCGGGGGGTCAAGGTATCCAGGATCATCGCAATCGTCCTCCTTGTTGCCCGCTAGCGGGAGTAGAACTCGACCACCAGCTCTTCTTGGACGGGCGTGTCAATTTCCGCCCGCGTCGGCAGCGCGGTGACGCGGGCGCTCATCGCGTCGGCCTCCGTCTGGAGCCAGGAGGGGAGGCGGCGCGTGCCGGCCTTGGAGACGGCCTCGACGATGGGAGGCGCGTTCCGGCTGGGCTCGCACACGGAAACCACATCCCCCGCCCGCACCAGGTAGGAGGGAATGGTGACGCGGGCGCCGTTCACCGCGAAGTGCCCCTGGCCGATGAGCAGGCGCGACTGCGCGCGGGAGGCGGCGAGGGAGAGGCGGTAGACGACGTTGTCGAGCCGCCGCTCCAGCAACTGCAGCAGCGTCTCGCCGGTGATGCCCGGGCGCCGCTCGGCCTCCTCGAAGTAGTGGCGGAACTGGCGCTCGAGCACGCCGTAGGTGCGGCGCACCTTCTGCTTCTCCCGCAGCTGCACCCCGTAGTCGGACATGCGGCGGCGGGTGCCCTTCTTCGGCCCCCCGCCCGGCGGGGTGGTGCGCTTTTCCATCGCGCACTTGCCCGTGTCGCAGCGCGACCCCTTCAGGCCCAACCGCATGCCTTCCCGGCGACAAAGCTTACATACTGGTCCGCGATATCGTGCCATCGAACTCCTTCCCTCTCCGCGTCGCGCTAGATGCGCCGGCGGCGCGGCGGCCGGCACCCGTTGTGGGGGATGGGGGTGACATCCCGAATGCTGTTGATCTCCAGGCCCGCGGTCTGGAGCTGGCGAATCGCCGTCTCCCGGCCCCCGCCCGGGCCGTTCACGTACACGTCCACCCGGCGCATCCCGTACTCCAAAGCCTTGCGGGCGGCCGACTCCGCCGCGAGGCGGGCCGCGAACGGCGTCCCCTTCTTCGTTCCCTTGAACCCCACCGAGCCGGAGCTGGCCCAGCTCAACACGCCTCCGTCGCCGTCCGTGATGGAGACGATGGTGTTGTTGAAGGTGGACTTGATGTAGGCCCGGCCGCTGCCGACCACGCGCTTCTCCCGCCGCTTGGGACGGGCTGACTTACCAGCCATGCTCTTCTCTCCTGACTGCCATGCTCATGCTCACTTGCCCTTCTTCCGGCGCACGCCCACGGTGCGCCGCGGCCCCTTCCGGGTGCGCGCGTTGGTCCGGGTCCGCTGGCCCCGCACCGGCAGACCCCGCCGGTGGCGGATGCCGCGGTAGCACCCGATCTCCACCAGGCGCTGAATGCTGGACTGCACCATCCGGCGCAGGTCGCCCTCCACCCGCAGCGTGCGCTCCACGTACTCGCGCAGCCGCGACAGCTCGTCCTCCGTCAGGTCCCGCACCCGCGTCGCCCCGCTCACCCCCGTGTCCTGGAGGATGCGCGCGCTGGTCGGCCGCCCGATCCCGAAGATGTAGGTGAGCGCGATGTCCGTTCGCTTCTCCCGCGGCAAGTCTACGCCGGCAATGCGTGCCATCTGTTCCTCCTAAAAGTTGAGACTGGAAAGTGGAGAGTGAACTCAGCTCTCGAACTCTCGACTCTCAACTCTCTCTTTCCTATCCTTGCACCTGCTTGTGCTTCGGCTTGTCGCAGATGACTCGCACCTTTCCGTGGCGGCGGATCACCTTGCACCGATCGCACATCTTCTTCACCGATGGTCGAACTTTCATGCCAAACTCCTTCCCCTACGGCCCGCGGCCGCCTAGCGGCGACACTCCTCCTCGCGACAACGCCTCCCCGCCGGGGTCCGCGTCGGAGCGTGACGCAGGGTGAGGATCTCGCTCCCCCGCTCCGTCACCACGATGGTGTGCTCGAAGTGGGCGGAGAGCGATCCGTCCCGCGTCCGGTAGGTCCAGCCATCCGCGTCCTGCACCACCTCCGGCCCGCCCTGGTTGACCATCGGCTCGACCGCGAGGGTCATGCCGACAGCGAGGGTCTCGGCCCCGGGAGCGCTCTCGTCCACGAAGTTGGGCACCTGCGGCGGCTCGTGCATCTTCCGCCCCACGCCGTGCCCCACCAGCTTGCGCACCACCGAGTAGCCATTGGCCTCCACGTACCGCTGCACCGCGCGCGCGATGTCCCGCACGCGGTTGCCGGGTCGGGCCTGGGCGAGGCCGCGGCAGAGCGCGTCGTACGTCACCTGCAGCAGCCGCGCCGCCTCGGGGGCGATCTCCCCCACGCCCACGGTAACGGCGCCATCGGCCATCATACCCTCCACCGTGGCCCCCACATCGAAGGAGATGATGTCGCCCTCCTGCAAGGCGCGCTCGCCCGGGATGCCGTGCACCACCTCGTCGTTCACCGAAGTGCACACGTGCGCCGGATAGCCGTATAGATTGTAAAAGGTCGGTATTGCCCCGAAGCTGCGTATCACCGCTTCGGCCATCTGATCCAACGCCAGCGTCGTCGCCCCCGGTACGGCCCCCTGCCCCAGCCGTTCCAGCGCCAACGCCACCACCTGGCCCGCCCGCCGCATCCGCGCGATCTCGTCCGCGCTCTTGATGATGATCCCGTGCTCGCGGGCGCCGGGCCGCTTCTTGTCCGTCATCACGTATCAGGCTCTCCCGGCCCCCCCCGCGCCGACTCCAGGATGCGGCTGATCTCGTGCATCACGTTCTCGACCCCGATAGTCCCGTCCACCTCGTAGAGGCGACCGGTGCCGCGGTAGTAGTCCAGCAGCGGCGCGGTCTGCGCGTCGTACACCGCGAGCCGCTTCTTGATCACCTCCGGATCCTCGTCCAGCCGCTGCACCAGTTCGCTCCCGCACCGATCGCAGATCCCCGGCTTCGCCGGAGGCATGGTGTCCACTTGATAGATGGCATTGCACTTCGGGCAGGTGAGCCGCCCCGACAGCCGCCGCAGGATCTCCCCCTCCGGCACGTCCAAAGACACCACCGCGTCCAGCTCCTGTCCCAGTTCCGCCAGCCGCCGGTCGAGCGCCTCGGCCTGCGCCACGGTGCGGGGAAAGCCGTCCAGCACATAGCCGGCGGCCGCGTCCCCCCGCGACATCCGCTCCGCCATCATCTCGATGATGAGCGCGTCCGGCACCAACTCGCCCCCCTCCATGAAGGGCTTCGCCTGCCGGCCCAGCTCGGTCCCCTCTCGCACGTAGGCGCGCAGCAGATCCCCGGAGGAGAGGTGGAGCAAGCCCCACCGCGCCCGCAAGGCCGTCGCCTGCGTTCCCTTCCCCGACCCCGGCGGGCCGAGCAGCAGAATGCGCATCATCGGATGAACCCCTCGTACTGGCGCATCACCAGTTGCGCCTCGATCTGCTGCATGGTATCCAGCGCCACGCCCACCAGGATCAGCAGGGAGGTGCCCCCCACCAGGGTAAAGCTGGTCACGCCCGTGATCTGTCTCACGTAATAGGACAGCAGCGCGATGATGCCCAGGAAGATGGCCCCCGCCAGGGTAATGCGGGTGAGCACCCGGTCGAGGTGCTTCTCCGTGGGCTTGCCCGGCCGGATGCCCGGGATGAAGCTCCCATACTTTTTCAGATTATCCGACACGTCGGCGACGTTGAAGCTCACCGCGGTGTAGAAGAACGTGAACCCGACCACCAGCAGGAAGTAGAAGGCGGAGGCGAAGGCGTTCGCCCCCGGACTGGTGACGTCGGCGATAGTCTTCAGCGTGTCCTGCCAGTGCCCGTGGGCCACCCCCATGAGTCCGGTGGCGATCTGGCCGGGCAGCATCGCCACCGCGATGGCGAAGATGATGGGGATCACGCCCGCCTGGTTCACTCTCAGGGGCAGGTAGCTGCTCCCCCCGCCGTACACCTTCGTGCCCACCACCCGCTTCGCGGATTGCGTCGCAATGCGCCGCTCGCCCTTGGTGATGTAGACGATGCCGGCTACCGTGCCCAGCCAGATGATGAGCAGCAGGGCGATGTTGGTGTAGCCGATGGCGCCACCGATCAACAACTGCCACGTCTTGCCCAACTCGGCCGGCGTGCGGATGACGATGCCCGCGAAGATGATCAGCGATACGCCGTTGCCGATGCCCTTGTCGCTGATGTGCTCGCCCATCCACATCAGGAAGCAGGTGCCCGCGGTGAGGGTGAGGGCGATGGAAACCGCCTGCATGGGACCCAGGTTGGGCATTACCGCCGACCGATTGAGCCAGACCAGGGAGAAGCCCGCCTGCAGGAAGGCGAGAATGATGGTCAGCCAGCGCTGCCACTGCGACAGGACCTTCCGGCCCATCTCTCCCTGCTTCTGCAGTTCCGCGATCCGCGGGATGGCGAGGGCCAGCAGTTGGAAGATGATGGAGGCGTTGATGTACGGCATGATCCCCATGGCGATGATCGAGAAGCGCCGGAACGCGCCCCCGGAGAAAACGTCGAACAGGTTGAGGAACCCGCCGCCGGTGCTCATCAGCCTGTCCATCGCCACTTTGTCAATCCCGGGGATGGGGATGTGCAACCCTATCACGTACACGGCGAACATGCCGAATACGTAGAGGATCCGCCGCCGGAGATCCGGCAGCTTCATCGCTGCAATTATCGGGCCCAGTGCATTGGCCACGTCAGATAACCTCCACCGTGCCTCCGGCCGCCTCGATCTTCGCGCGGGCCGCCGCGCTAAAATGATGGGCGCGCACGCGCAGCGCCTTCGTCACCTCGCCCTCGCCCAACACCCGCACGCCGTCCGCCACCTCCTTCACCAGCCCGCGCTGCCGGAGCACCTCGGGGGTGACCTCCGCACCGGTCTCGAACACCTCCAGGGCGGCCACGTTCACGATGACGAACCGTGCCCGGCGCAGCACCCCCAGGTTGCGGGCCGACTTCCCCATCCCCCGGCGCTTCGGGACGCGCCGGTAGAGCGGGGTCTGTCCGCCTTCAAAGCCCGGGCGCACTTTGCTCCGCGCCTTCTGTCCCTTATGCCCGCGAGTCGAGGTCTTGCCGTGGCCGGAACTGGTCCCCCGGCCGACCCGCTTGCGCTCTTTCTTCGCCCCCGAGGCGGGGCGCAGCTCTCCCATGTGCATACGAAACCTCTCTACTCGCCGCCCTCGTCGCCGGCGTGCTCCACCGCGACCAGGTGACGAATCTTGTTCACCATGCCGCGCACGGACGGCGTGTCCGGGCGCGCCACCGTCTGGTGCAGCTTCTTGAAGCCCAGGGCGTAGGCCGTGTCCTTCTGGTCCTTGGGGTGCCCGGACAGGCTGCGCACCAGGGTGATCCGCAGCGTCTTCATTGCTCCGCCTCCCCGGTGGTCTCGCCCGGCAGCGGCTCCAGATAACGCAGGTGATAGGCGTCGGCGATCTCCTCCGCCTTGCGGCCCCGGAGCTGGGCCACCTCCCGCACGGTGCGCAGGCTGCTCAGGCACTTGATCGCCGCGCGGGCAATGTTCACCGGGTTGTCGGAGCCGAGGGACTTGGACAGCACGTCCTTCACGCCGGCCGCCTCCAGCACCGCCCGCACCGCGCCGCCCGCGATCACCCCGGTGCCGGGGGAAGCGGGCCGGAGCAGCACCCGCGCCGCCCCGTAGCGGGCCTCGATGGGATGCGGGATGGTGGTGCCGAACCGGGGCGTGCGAATCAGGTTCTTGCGCGCGTCCTCGTTCGCCTTCCGCACCGCCTCCGGCACTTCCGCGGACTTCCCCAGCCCCACGCCGACCTGGCCGGTTCCGTCGCCGACCACCACCAGCGCGCTCCACCGGAGCGTCCGGCCGCCCTTATGCACTTTCTGCACGCGGTTCAGCGCGATGAGTTTCTCTTCCATTCCGCCTTCGGCGGAATTGTCGCTGTCCCGGCGTCGTCGCGGTTCTCGCGTAGCACTCATGCCGACTCTCCTCCGGTTCTCACCCGGCTCTCCGTCAAAACTCCAGGCCTCCCTCGCGGGCCCCCTCGGCCACCGCCTTCACTCGCCCGTGATAGAGGTTGCCGCCCCGGTCGAAGACCACCTGCGCGATCCCGGCCGCCTGCGCCCGCTCCGCAATCGCCTTCCCCACGGCCCGCGCCGCGGCTGCGTTCCCCGCCGCGACTCCCTCCGGCAGCAGCCCCTTCTCCAGCGAACTCGCCTGCGCGAGCGTGGTCCCCGCGCGGTCATCTACCACCTGCACGTAGATGGCGCGCAGGCTGCGGAACACGCACAAGCGGGGCCGCTCCCGCGTGCCCGCCACTCGCTTCCGCACCCGCCGGTGGCGCCGCACGCGCGCCTTCAGGCCAATGTCCAGTATCACGTTCCCATCACTCCTATCTCGCCGCCGCCTGCGCGGCCTTGCCCGGCTTGCGGCGGACGTGCTCGCCCCGGTAGCGGAACCCCTTGCCCTTGTACGGCTCCGGCTTCCGGTAGGCCCGCAGCTTCGCCGCCGTCTCCCCCAGCAGTTCCTTGTCAATCCCGCTCAGCGTGATGCGGGAGGAGAGGTACTGGTTCTCGCCGGTGGGGACGAAGCTCTCCACCTGCGCGCTGATCCCCCCCGGCAGCTCGAAGTTGATCACGTGGGAGAAGCCGATCTGCAGCGCCAGCCGCGGTCCCTGCTGCTGTACCCGGTAGCCCACCCCGTACAGCTCCAACACCTTCTGATACCCCGCGCTCACCCCCGTCACCATGTTCGCGATCAACGTGCGCGTCAGCCCGTGCAGCGCCCGGTGCGGCTTCGCCTCCGAGGGCCGGGCGACGGTGATCACCGCGTTCTCCACCGCGATCCGCATCACCGGAGAGAGGGTGCGCGACAGCTCCCCGCGGGGGCCCTTCACCGTGACGGTGTTGCCGCTCAGTTGTGCCGACACTCCGGAGGGGAGCGTAATGGGCGCGTTTCCAATGCGAGACATACCGGCGTTCTCCTACCACACGTAGCAGAGGACCTCGCCACCGATCCGGCGGCGGCGCGCCTCGCGGTCCGTCAGCACTCCCTGGGAGGTGGAGAGAATCGCGATCCCCAGCCCTCCCTGCACCCGCGGCAGGCGCTCCGAGTTCACGTACACCCGCACGCCCGGCCGGCTGATCCGCCGCAGCCCGGTGATCACCGGGTCGCGGTTCACGTAGCGCAAGTGGATCCGAATCTGCCCCTGGCGCTTGTCGTCAATCAGATCGTACTTCTGAATGTACCCCTGGGTCTTGAGGATCTTCGCCACCTCCAGCTTCAGTTTGGAGGCCGGCACCAGGGCGTGATCGTGATGCGCCAGGTTGGCGTTCCGGATCCGCGTCAGCATATCGGAAATCTGGTCGGTTACAGGCATCTCTCTATCCTACCAACTCGACTTGGTCACGCCGGGAAGCAGGCCCCGCGAGGCCAATTCGCGGAAGCAGATGCGGCACATCCCGAAATGCCGCAGATAGGCGCGCGGGCGGCCGCACAGCTTGCAGCGGTGGTACCGGCGCACGCCGAACTTCGGCTTGCTCTTCGATTTAATGATCAGTGCTTTGCGAGCCAAGCTTCCATCCTCCACACCGAGCGGTATCCGTCATCCTCCGGCCTCAGGCCTCCCGCAGCGGAAGCCCGAACTCCCGCAGCAGGGCCAGCGCCTCTTCGTCCGTCCGCGCCGTCGTCACCACGCTGATGTTCATCCCCTGGACGCGGGTCACTTTGTCCAGGTCTATCTCCGGGAACACCGTCTGCTCCCGCAGCCCCAGGCTATAGTTGCCTCGCCCATCCACCGCCTCCGGCGGCAGGCCCCGGAAATCCCGAATGCGGGGCAGCGCCAGCGCGATCAGCCGGTCGAAGAACTCGTACATCCGCGCCCCGCGCAGCGTCACCAGGCACCCGATCGCGTTCTTCTCCCGCACCCGGAATTGCGCGATGGAGCGCTTCGCCCTCCGGATGGCCGGCTTCTGCCCGGTGATGGTCGCCAGGTCGGTCATCGCGCTCTCCAGGATCTTCGGGTCCTGCGTGGCCGCACCCACCCCCATGCTCACCACGATCTTGGCGAGCCGGGGCACTTCCATCACCTGCCGGTACCCGAACCGCCGCATCATCCTCGGGACGATCTCGGTTCGGTACATCTCCTTCAGCCGCGGCTGGGCCGGAGCCTCCACCACCGGCTGAGGAGCCGCCTCTTCACTTTTCTTCTTTGGTGCCGCCATGGACTACACCCCTTATCGAATCGCGTCCACCGACTCTCCGCAGCGCCGGCACAGCCGCACCGGCTTGCCCTCGAACGCGCCCCGGCTGACCCGGGTGGGACGATTGCAGTGTGGGCAGACGACCATCACGTTTGCCACCGGGATGGGACCCGGCTGCTCGATCCGGCCCGTCTGCAGTTGCCCGGCCCGGCTCGATCGGCCCCGCGGGCGGGTGTGCTTGGTGAGCATGTTCACCCCCTCCACCACCACCCGGCCCTTCTCCGGCAGCACCCGCAGCACCCGGCCCCGCCGGCCGTCGTGCCGGTTCGCCTCCCGCTTCTGCTCCTCCGGCGTCAGCCGCTCCACCTGCTCCGGCGTCAACCGGCTCTCCCAATCCTTGCCGGCCCGCACGAACACCGTGTCGCCGGCCTTCACGTGCAGCTTCGCCGGGCGCGCGTTCTCTTTCTTGGTGCCCGCCACTTCAGATCACCTCCGGCGCCAGCGAGATAATCCGCATGAACTCTTTCTCCCGCAGCTCCCGGGCCACCGGCCCGAAGACGCGGGTGCCCCGCGGGTTCTGCTGCTCGCCGATCAGCACCACCGCGTTGTCGTCGAACCGAATCGTGGACCCGTCCGGGCGGTGCAGCGGCTGTGTCTGCCGCACCACCACCGCCCTCGCCACCGTGCCCTTAGCGATGGGCGCGCCCGGCTGCGCCTGCTTCACCACGCACACGATGGTGTCTCCCACCCGCGCGTACTGCCGGTGGGATCCCCCCAGCACGCGGATGCACTCCACCACCCGGGCCCCGGAGTTATCGGCTACTCTCAGTCTCGTTCGCAGTTGAATCATGATGGCACTCTGCTCATTCACCGGCCCCGGGCCGCCGCGGCCGTTAGTGTTGCTCTTTCTCCCGCTTCGCCGCCTCGACCACCGGGGCGACGAGGTGGCCCGGCACTTCCTGGTAGTGCGAGAACTGCATCCCATACGTGCCCCGCCCGCCCGTCAGCGAGCGCAGCTCAGACCCGTAGGTGGCCATCTCCGCCAGCGGCACCAGCGCCCGCACCACCTGGTTCGAGCCCTTCGGCTCCATCCCCAGCACGCTCCCCCGCTTCGCGTTCAAGGCCCCGATCACGTCCCCCATGAACTCCGCCGGCACTACCACCTCGACCTCCACCACCGGCTCCAGCAGCACGACCCCTGCCTCCTCCATCCCTCGCTGCACCGCGATCTGTCCCGCCATTTGAAAGGCCATGTCGGAGGAGTCCACCGGGTGCGAGGACCCGTCATCCAGCGTCGCCCGCACGTCAATGATCGGGAAGTGCGCCAGGTACCCTCGGCCCAACGCCTCCCGCACCCCCTTCTCCACCGCGGGGATGTAGTTGCGCGGCACGGAGCCGCCTTTCACCGCATCCACGAACTCGAACCCTGTGCCCCGCGGCAGCGGCTCGAACCGCACCCACGCGTCCCCGAACTGGCCCCGGCCCCCCGTCTGCTTCTTGTGCCGGCCCTGCACCCGCACGCTGCCCCGGATCGTCTCCCGATAGGGGATCTTCGGCGCTCCCGTCTGCACCTCCACACCGAACTTGCGCTGCAGCCGCGCCACCGCGATCTCCAGGTGCAGGTCCCCCAATCCGGAGAGGATCATCTCCTTCGTCTCCGGATTCAGCGTATAGCGGATGGTCGGGTCCTCTTCCGTCAGCCGCGGCAGCGCGCCGCCCACCCTATCCTCGTCCGCGCGGGACTTCGCCGAGACCGCCAGCGAGAAGACGGGGGCGGGGAAGTCCACCCCCGGCAGCACGATCTGCTTGCCTTCCTCGCACAGCGTGTCGCCCGTGAGCGTGCTGCGCAGCTTGGACACCAGGCCCATGTCGCCCGCGGCCAGCGTCGCCACGCCTTCCTGCTTGCGCCCGGCCGTCACCAGCACCGGGCCGATGCGCTCTCGCTCGCCCCGCGTGCTGTTGTACACCTGCGCGTCCGCGTGGAACGTGCCCGAGAAGACGCGGAAGTAGGTCAACCTCCCCGCATACGGGTCGGTCGTGGTCTTGAACACCAGCGCGCTCAGCGGCGCCTGCGGATCGCACTCCCGCCGCTCCTCCGCCTCCGTGCGCGGGTTCTTCCCCACCGCCGCCTGGCCCTCTCGCGGGTTCGGCAGATCGGCCACCACCGTGTCCAGGAAGACGGAGATGCCCATCATCCGGGGGCCGGCCGCCACCGCCACCGGCACCACCCGCCCCGCCACTGTGGCCGCGCGCAGGCCCCGCACGATCTCCTCCGGCGACAGCTGCTCCTCTTCCAGGTACTTCTCCATCAACTCGTCGTCGGCCTCGGCCGCCGCTTCCATCAGCTTCCCCCGCGCCTCTTCTACCTGCGCGGCCATCTCCGCGGGGATCTCCCCCTTGCTCTCCTTCGTGCCGTCGGAGGTGTAGGCCACCCCCTTGAGCACGTCCACCACGCCCCGCATCGTTAACTGGTTGCCGAGGGGCAGGGCCACCGCCACCGCGTTCCACCCCAGTCGCTCGCGGATCTCCCCCAGCGTGCGCGCGAAATCCGTGTGCTCCTTGTCCAGCTTCGTCACCACCGCCATCCGCGCCAGCCCGCGGTCCACCGCGCTCGCCGCGTAGCGCTCCGTCTGCACCCCCACGCCGGAGGTCGCGTCCACCACCACCACTACGCCGTCCGCCACCCGCAACGCGGACATCACCTCTCCGGAGAAGTCCGCAAACCCCGGGGTGTCCAGCAAGTTCAGCTTGTACCCGTTCCACTCCACCGGCAGCAGCGCCCCCGCGATCGAGCTCTTCCGGTTGACCTCCTCCGGATCGGCGTCCGCGATGGTCGTGCCCGCCTCCACCAGCCCGAGGCGCTCGGTCGCACCCGCGGCAAAGAGCGCAGCCTCGGCCAGCGAGGTCTTCCCCGACTGGCCGTGGCCGATCAAGGCCACGTTGCGCAACCGATCTAGGCCGTATGCCTTCATCCCTTGCGTGCCTCCTCAGGCCGCCCGCACACCCCTGCTTACTTCGCCTTCTCCACTATCGTCACCAGGCGCCACCGCTTCGTGGCCGACATCGGACGCGTCTCCATGATTCGCACGCGGTCACCCACCCCGCACTCCCCGTGCTCGTCGTGCGCCTTATAGCGCTTGCTCCGCCGCACCACGCGCCGGTACAGGGGGTGGCGCTCCAGCCGCTTCACCTCCACCACGATCGTCTTCTGCATGTCCGCGCTGGTCACCACACCCTCGCGCACCTTCCGTCTCCCTTGCTCGGCCATGACGCGTCCTCTTCTCCTCGTCCCCTCCCCGGCCTCGGCCCCGGCTTCTATACCAACTTACGCCTTCTTCCGTTCCAGCTCGGTCAGCAGCGTCCGAATGCGCGCGATGCTCCGCCGCACCTCCCGCATCCGCCGCGGGTTGTTCAACTGCTGCGTCGCCGCCTGGAAGCGGAGGTTGAAGATCTCCTGCTGGTCCGCCTCCAGCTGCTCCCGCAACTGCAAGACCGTCATCTCTCTCAGCGCGCCCACCTTCATGAGCCCCTCTCTATCTCGCTCCGCATCACCATGCGGGTCTTGATCGGCAGCTTGTGCGCCGCCTTCCGCAAGGCCTCTTTCGCCACCCCCGGCTCCACCCCGGCCATCTCGAACAGCACCCGGCCCCGCTTGATCACCGCCACCCAGAACTCCGGCGAGCCCTTCCCCGAACCCATGCGCGTCTCCGCCGGCTTCGCCGTCACCGGCTTGTCCGGAAAAATGCGAATCCACACCTTGCCGGCCCGCTTGATGTAGCGGGTCATCGCGACCCGCGCCGCCTCGATCTGCCGGGAGGTGAGCCACGCGTTCTCCAACGCCACCAGCCCGTACTCCCCGGAGACGATGGTGTTGCCGCGGGTGGCCACCCCGGCCCGCCGCCCCCGCTGCTGCTTACGAAACTTGACCTTCGACGGCATCAGCATCGCTGTCGTGCTCCTCTATCTCCGGTGCGGCCGGCGCCGTCGGCTCCTCCGCCGCCGGCGGTTCGCTCGCCGCGATCACTTCGCCCTCTTCCCGCCGCGCGGGCCCAACCCGCCGCCAGCCCTTGCGCGGCTTCTCCCCCGTGGAGGGCGCGGGCATCGGTACGGCCTCCCGCTTCGGCTGCTCCAGGGCCCGCATCTCCGGCAGGATATCCCCCCGATACACCCACACCTTCACCCCGATGTTTCCGGACGGGGTCTTCGCCTCCGTCAGCCCGTAGTCAATGTCCGCCCGCAGCGTGTGCAGCGGAATCTTCCCGTCCCGGTCGGCGTACCGCCGGGACATCTCCGCGCCTCCCAGGCGTCCCCCCAGCAGCACCCGGATCCCCTTCGCCCCCGCCTTCATCGTGCGCTGCACCGCCTGGCGCACCGCGCGCTTGAAGGCCACCCGCCGCTCGATCTGCGAGGCGATGCTCTCCGCCACCAGGAACGCGTCCGTCTCCGGCTGGCGGATCTCCATCACGTTGATGTGCACCTTGCGGCTCACCAGCCGCTCAATCTCCGCCCGGATGTCCTCCACCCCCCGGCCCCCGCGCCCGATGATCAGCCCGGGCTTGGCCGTGTGCAAGGTCAGCTTCAGCAGGTTCGGCGCCCGCTCGATTTCGATCCGGCTGATGCCGACCTCCCGGCCGACGTTCCGGCCTACCCGCACTCCCTCCCCGGTGAAGCGCTCCCGGATCATCTTCCGGACCTTCTGGTCCTCCAGCACCCACTCTTCATAGGTGCCCTTGCGGGCGTACCACCGGCTGTCCCAGTCCCGGATAATCCCCAGGCGCAGACTGATCGGGTTGACTTTCTGTCCCATCAAACTCTCCTCTGGCTCGGCTCCGTCACGGCTCCCCCGCTGCTTCCTCTTCGTCGCTCAGCACCACGCTGACGTGGCTCATGCGCTTCATCACTGTGCCGATGCGTCCGCCGGAGGCGAATCGGTACCGCTTCCCGTACTTCGTCGGCCCCCCGTCCACGAACGCGCGCTCCACCCACAAGTCCTCTCGCGCCATGCCGTGGTTGTTCTCCGCGTTCGCGGCCGCCGAATCCAGCACCTTGCGGATCACCCGCGCGGCCCGGTGCGGCTCCGAATCCAGCAGCGCCTGCGCCTCCCGCAAGGGGAGCCCTTTGATCAGCCGGATCGTCCGCCGCACCTTCGTCGGCGACATCCGAATGTAGCGAGCTATTGCTTTCGCCTGCATTCTCTTCTTGCCTCGAAACTCGGTTCTAACCGGCTCTACTTCAGCGAGGTCGAGCGCTCCGTGTGATGCCCGTGGCCCCGAAAGTGCCGGGTGGGGGCGAACTCGCCGAGCTTGTGCCCCACCATGTTCTCCGTGATGAACACCGGGATGTGCTTCCGGCCGTCGTGCACCGCGATGGTGTGCCCGATCATCTCCGGCACGATCACCGAGGCCCGCGACCAGGTCTTGATCACGCGGCGCTCGTTGCCGGCGTTCAACTGCTCCACCTTCTTGATCAGGCTGGGGTGAATGTACGGACCCTTCTTCAGCGACCTCGGCATCGCGACTCTCCTGCCTTACTTGGCGCCCCGGCGCCGCACGATGAACTTGTCGGTCGGGTTGTTCTTGACCCGCGTCTTGCGGCCCAGGGTCGGCTTGCCTTGTGGGGTCACCGGGCTCTTCCGGCCCACCGGACTCTTGCCTTCTCCACCGCCATGCGGATGGTCGCGCGGCGACATCACCACGCCCCGCACGTGGGGCCGCTTGCCCAGCCACCGCTTCCGCCCCGCCTTCCCCAGCTTCACGTTGCCGTGGTCCGGGTTGCTCACCATCCCCACCGTTGCCCGGCACCCGATGTACACCATCCGCATCTCACCCGAGGGCAGCCGCAAGGTGGCGAACTTCCCCTCCTTCGCCACCAACTGCGCCCCGGATCCGGCCGAGCGGCAGAACTGCCCGCCCGCCCCCGGCCGCAACTCGACGTTGTGCACCAGCGTCCCCACCGGGATCGCCTGCAGCGGGAAGCTGTTCCCCGTCCGCACTTCCAGCGTCTCGCCGCCCCGCGCCTTCGCCCCCACTTCCTCCCCGGACATCACCAGGTCGCCCGCCTTCATCCCCTGCGGCGCGAGGATGTAGCGCTTCTCCCCGTCCAGGTAGTTCAGCAGCGCGATGTGCGCCGACCGGTTCGGGTCGTACTCCACCGTCGCCACTCGCGCCGGCACCATGTCCTTATCCCGCTTGAAGTCAATCGCCCGGTAACGCTGCTTGTGGCCCCCGCCCCGGAAACGAACGCTCACCTGACCCGTCGCATCCCGCGCCCCGGAGCGCGCCGCCCCCGCTACCAGGCTCCGTTCCGGCGCGCGATCGGATAGTTCGGAACGGTCCACCGCGGTCATGAAACGCCGCGAGGCAGTTACCGGTTTATATGCTTTGGTAGGCACAGCCTCTATCCTCACTTGGCTCGGTGTTCGCCATCCACGCCCGCCCTGCGTCTACAGCTCTTCGAAGGCCGCGATCGTTCCCGCGCGCAGGGTCACCACCCCTCCGTCCCTCTACAGCCCTTCGAACGCCGCGATCGTTCCCGCGCGCAGGGTCACCACCGCCTTCTTCCACCGGGAGGTGTGGCCCTCGCCCCGCCGGGACCGCCGCCGGTAGCCCCCCATCCGGCGCAGCTTGCCCTGCACCATAATCGTGTTCACTTCCGCTACCTGCGTCCCCGGAAACAGCTTCTCGACGGCCTGCCGGATCTCCACCTTATTCGCCCCCGGGAGCACCTCGAAGGTGTATTTGCGCCGCGTCGTCTGCGCCACGCTCTTCTCCGTCAGGATCGGCCGAATCAGGATCTGTCTCGCGTCTCTCATGCCAGCCGCGCCTCCAGCCGCGAAATCGCCTCGCTGGTCAGGATGACCGTGCGCGGCGCGAGCAGCTCGTAGGCCGTCACCTCCGCCGCGGTGGTAATCGCCAGCCCGCGGAGGTTGCGCCCGCTGCGGTGCAGCATCTCGTCGTACTCCGGTAGCACCAGCAGCAGATCGCCCGACAGGCCGATCGTCTCCAGCAGCTCCTGGAAGAGCCGCGTCTTCGGCTCCGCCAGCGCGATTGCCTCCACCACGATCACCTCGCCGGCCGCCACCCGCCTGCTCAAGGCCGCCCGCAGCGCTTCCCGCTTCATCCGCGCCGGGGTGCGATGATCGTAGTCCCGGGGCCGGGGTCCCGTCACGGTGCCGCCGCCCACGCGGTTGGGGGGCCGCCGGTCTCCCACCCGGGCGCGACCCGTCCCCTTCTGCCGCCACAGCTTCTTACCGCTGCCCGCCACTTCTCCCCGCGTCTTCGTCTTGGAAGTGCCTTGGCGCTGGCCGGCTCGCGCCGCCACCACCGCCTGGTGCAGCACCGCCGGGTTCTCCGCCGCAAACGCAGCCGGCACGTCCACTTCGCCCGCGCGCGCGCCGTTCTTGTCGTACCGGGGCAAGGCCATGTTACTCGCCCTCCTTTGCCGGCGCGCGCCGTTGCGTGACCAGCACCAACCCTCCGGTCGGACCGGGCACCGCCCCCTTCACCGCCAGCAGATTCCGGTCCCGGTCCACCATCCACACCTGCAGCCCCTGCACCGTGCGCCGCACGCTGCCCATGTGCCCCGGCTTTCTTACTCCCTTGAACACCCGGGACGCATCCGTCGCCCCGCCGGAACCGGGCCGCCGGTGCGACATCGAACCGTGGGAGGCGGGCCCGCCCTTGAAGCCGTACCGCTTCTGCACGCCCGCGAACCCCTTGCCCTTGCTCGTCCCGACCACTTCCACCGGGTCCCCCACCACGAACACGTCCACCGCGATGGTGTCCCCCACCTGGTAGGCCTCCGGGTCCCCCAGCGTCACTTCCACCAGGTGCCGGAACGGAGGCACGGGCTTGCCGGCCTTCGCCGCCGCGGCCGCGAAATGGCCCGCCAGCGGCTTGATCACCCGCTTGGGATTCAGTTCCTCGAATCCCAACTGCACCGCGTCGTACCCCTCCTTCGCCGCCGTCTTCCGCTGCACCACCATGCAGGGGCCGGCCTCGATCACCGTCACCGGCACGGCCTGGCCGTCGTCCGCGAAGAGCTGCGTCATCCCAAGTTTTCGCCCCAGGAGGGCCTTCTGAACTGACTTCACCGCAGTTCCCCTATAGAGTGAGAGTTGAGATTTGAGATTGGAGATTTGAGAGGCCGTGACTCTCGACTCTCAACTCTCTCCTCTCATCTGTTACAGCTTGATCTCGATGTCCACCCCGCCCGGCAGATCTATCCGCATCAGCGCGTTGATGGTTTCCGGGCTGGGCTCCAGGATGTCAATGAGGCGCTTGTGCGTGCGCATCTCGAAGTGCTCCATAGACTCCTTGTCAATGAAGGGCGACCGGATCACGCAGTACCGGTTGATCTCGGTGGGCAACGGAATGGGCCCGGCTATGCGCGCCCCCGTCCGGCGCGCCGTATCTACGATGCGTGCCGCGGACTGATCCAGCACCCGATGGTCGAACGCCCGCAGCCGGATCCGTATCCGCTCGCCTGGTCCCTTCCGCTCAGCCTTCCGCATTGATCATCCTCCGGTGTGCCCTTCCTGACATGGCCTCCCCCTCCTTACTCGATGACCTTGGTGACCACGCCGGAGCCGACCGTGCGCCCGCCCTCCCGGATGGCGAAGCGCAGCGTCTCCTCCATCGCGATCGGCTGGATCAGCTCCACGTTCATGTTGATGTTGTCGCCCGGCATCACCATCTCCCGGCCCTCCGGCAGGTGGATCACGCCGGTTACGTCCGTGGTGCGGAAGTAGAACTGCGGCCGATAGCCGTCAAAGAAGGCCTTGTGCCGGCCCCCTTCCGCCGCGCTCAGCACGTACACCTCCGCCTGGAACTTGGTGTGCGGCGTGATCGTGCCCGGCTTCGCCAGCACCTGGCCCCGCTCCACTTCCTTGCGCTCGATGCCCCGCAACAGCACGCCCACGTTGTCCCCCGCCTGGCCTTGATCCAGGATCTTGCGGAACATCTCCACTCCGGTCGCCACCGTCTTGCGCGTGGGATGGATCCCCACGATCTCCACTTCGTCTCCCGTCTTGATCACGCCCCGCTCGATCCGGCCCGTCGCCACGGTGCCGCGTCCCGTGATGGTGAACACGTCCTCCACCGCCATCAAGAACGGCAGCTCAATCGGCCGCGCCGGCGTCGGAATGTAGTCGTCCACCGCATCCAGCAGCTTCCAGATCGGCCCGCACCACTGGCACTCCCGCTGCCCGCAGCCGCACTCCAGCGCCTTCGTCGCCGATCCCGCGATCACCGGGATCGCGTCCCCGGGGAACTCGTAGCGAGACAGCAGGTCCCGCACTTCGATCTCCACCAGCTCCAGCAGCTCCGGGTCGTCCAGCATATCCACCTTGTTCAGGAACACCACGATGGAGGGCACGTTCACCTGGCGCGCGAGCAGGATGTGCTCCCGGGTCTGCGGCATCGGGCCGTCCGCCGCCGACACCACCAGGATCGCCCCGTCCATCTGCGCCGCCCCGGTGATCATGTTCTTGATGTAGTCCGCGTGCCCGGGGCAGTCCACGTGCGCGTAGTGCCGCTTCGCCGTCTCGTATTCCGCGTGGAAGATCTGGATCGTCAGGCCCCGTTCCTTCTCCTCCGGCGCCGAGTCAATCTGCTCGTAGGCCAGCGGCTTGTTGATCGCCGAAATCCCGCTCTTCGCCAGCGTGCTCGTGATGGCCGACGTCAACGTCGTCTTCCCGTGGTCCACGTGCCCGATCGTTCCGACGTTCACGTGCGGCTTCGTTCTCTCGAATTTCGCTTTGCCCATCTCGTAGTAACCCCCTGTGGGTTAGTGTTCCGGTCAGGCCACCCTGACGGATTGGCTGCCAGGCATCGCCGCCTGGTCCGACTCCGGAGCTTCCGCGTAGTGCGAAGGCTCCATGGTATACGTCCCCCGGCCCTGCGTGAGGTTCCGCAACGCCGTCGCGTACCCGAACGCCGTCGCCAGCGGCACCGCCGCGGCGATCGTCTGCGTCCCGCCCGGCGAGGCGCTCATCCCCTGCACGTGCGCTCGCCGCGCGTTCAGGTCGCTCAGCACCTCCCCCATCCTGTCCTCCGGGCACACCACCTCCATCCGCATGATCGGCTCCAGCAGCGTCGGCTGCGCCCGCCGCATCGCCTCCCTCAGCCCGTCCATCGCCGCCAGCTTGAAGGCCATCTCGGAAGAGTCTACTTCGTGGTAAGACCCGCCCACCAACCGCACCTCCAGGTCCGTGACCGGGTACCCCCCCAGCAGTCCGCTCGCCGTCGTCTCCCGCACCCCCGCCTCTACCGCCGGGATGAACTCGCGCGGAATTGCCCCCCCCTTCGTCCGATCCTCGAACACCACGCCCGTCCCCGCCTCCCGCGGCCGCACCTCCAGCAGCACCCGCCCGTACTGCCCGTGCCCGCCCGTCTGCCGGATGTGGCTTCCCTCCGCCGACGCCGCCTTCCGGACCGTCTCCCGGTAGGCCACCTGCGGCCGGCCCACGTGCGCGTGCACCTGAAACTCCCGCCGCAGCCGGTCCGTCACGATCTCCAGGTGCAGCTCCCCCATCCCGGAGATGATGATCTGCCCGCTGTCCGGGTCCGTGTGGAACAGGAACGTCGGGTCCTCGTTGGACAGCGCCCCCAGCGCCTCCACCATCTTCACCTCTTCCTCCCGGTTCTCCGGCTCCACCGCCACCGAGATCACCGGCTCGGGGAACAGGATGTTCTCCAGACGGATCGGCGCCCGCTGCTCGCACAGCGTGTCCCCCGTCGTCGCCCGGTCCAGCCCCACCGCCGCGATGATGTCCCCCGCAAACGCCTCCTGCAACTGCTCCCGCCGGTTGGCGTGCATCCGCAGAATCCGCCCCACCCGCTGCGGCAACTGCTTGGTGGAGTTGTATACCGCCGCCCCCCGCATCAGCGTGCCCGCGTAGATGCGCAGGTACACGAGCTGTCCGACGTTGCGGTCTACGGCGACTTTGAAAGCGAGCGCGGCGAGGGGTTCGTCGTCAGCGGCTTTGCGGGAGAGCACTTCGTTCGTCTGGGGGTCTACGCCTTGCACCGGGGGAACGTCGAGGGGAGAGGGGAGAAAGTCCACAATCGCGTCGAGGAGCGGCTGGACGCCCTTATTGCGGTAGGAGGCGCCGCACAGCACCGGGACCATCATGTAGCGGGTGACGCCCCGCCGCAGCCCGCGCCGGATCTCCTCTTCGCTCAGGTCCTCGCCCGCCAGGTACTTGTCCATCAACTCCTCGTCCGTCTCCGCCGCCGCCTCCACCATCGCCTCCCGGAAGCGCCGCGCCAGCGGCAGCATCCCCTCCGGCACCGCCTCCGCCGCGAAGTCCCGCCCCTCCCCATCCTGCCAGATGATCGCCTTCATGGTGATCAGGTCTACGACGCCGCGGAAGTCGGCCTCCTGCCCCACCGGCAACTGCACCGCCACCGCCCGGCAGCCCAGCCGCTCCCGCATCATGTGGAGCACCCGGTGGAACTCCGCGCCCGTGCGGTCCATCTTGTTGACATAGGCGATGCGGGGGACGCGGTATTTGTTGGCCTGCCGCCACACCGTCTCCGACTGGGGCTGCACCCCGGCCACGCCGCAGAACACCGCCACCATCCCGTCCAGGACCCGCAGGGACCGCTCCACCTCTACCGTGAAGTCCACGTGCCCGGGGGTGTCAATGATGTTGATGCGGTGCTCGTGCCACAGACACGTGGTGGCCGCGGCCGTGATGGTGATGCCGCGCTCCTGCTCCTGGGCCATCCAGTCCATCGTCGCCGCCCCCTCGTCCACCTCGCCAATGCGGTGCACGCGGCCGGTGTAGAACAGGATCCGTTCCGTGGTGGTGGTCTTGCCCGCATCAATGTGCGCGGCAATACCGATATTACGCGTCTTGTCGAGCGAAAATTCGCGCGCCATAGGTCATCGTCTTAACTTTCCGGCGGCTGCGCACAAAGCGGCAGGATCCGGCTGCCTATAACTTCGTCAGGCTTCGACGTTTCGCAGGCAACACACCGCCGGGCGATGGCCCACGGCTGTTGGTTCCCTGCAGAGGCCTGTGCGCTACCACCGGTAATGAGCGAAGGCCCGGTTGGCTTCCGCCATCCTGTGGGTGTCCTCTCGCTTCTTGACCGAAGCTCCCTGCCCGGCGGCGGCGTCGAGGATTTCCGCCGCCAGCTTGTCCATCATCGTCCTCCCCGGCCGCGTCCGGGCGGCGGACACCAGCCAGCGCAGCCCCAACGCGAGCTTCCGGGTTGGTCGTACCTCCACCGGCACCTGGTAGGTGGCGCCCCCTACTCGCCGCGGGCGTACCTCCAGCGTCGGCATGATCGCCTTCAATGCCTGCTCGTATACGTCCAGCGGATCCTTCCCGCTGCGGTCGCCAATGTGCTCCAGCGCCCCGTACACGATCCGCTCCGCCGTGCTCTTCTTCCCCCGGCGCATGATCACGTTGATCAGCCGGGCCACCAGGCGGCTCCCGTATACCACGTCCGGTTGGGGCACTCGTACCGCCACCGGTCCCTTTCTCGGCATGCTCTACTCTCCAGATGGGGTCTAGGGACTGGGGTCTAGGGTCTAGGGTCTATCACCCCAGAGCCTGGACCGGAGCGCCCATAGCCCGCTCGTCCTTCCTTATCTATACTCTGCGTCCGCGCCACCCAGCCGCGACTCGCGTCTACGGCCGTGGCCGTTCCCTACACCCCAAACCCTAGCCCCTAGACCCTATTTGGGCCTCTTCGCCCCATACCGCGACCGGCCCTGGCGCCGCTTCTCCACCCCCGCCGTGTCCAGCACCCCCCGCACGATGTGGTAGCGGATCCCCGGCAAGTCCTTCACCCGGCCGCCCCGGATTAGCACTACCGAGTGCTCCTGCAGGTTGTGGCCCTCACCCGGGATGTAGGCCAGCACCTCGATCCGGTTGCTCAGGCGCACGCGGGCCACCTTGCGCAGCGCGGAGTTCGGCTTCTTCGGGCTCGTGGTGTACACCCGGGTGCACACCCCCCGCTTCAGGGGACCGTTGGAGCGCTTGTAGCGCCGATCCCGCGCGTTGAACTGCCAGCCCAAGGCCCACCGCACCGTCGGCGTCGCTTCCGCCTTCGGCCGTTTCCGGCCTTTTCTCACCAACTGACTGATCGTCGGCATTACCCGTCCTTGCGCACTCGCGTAATAGCGCGCGTCTCCCACTTCGGCCGCGATAGAGGGGCTGGAGCGGGAGGCGACAATAGGAAACAGTATCAGAAACCCGATTCCCTGTCAACAGAAAACGACATGAACGACATGAAAACTTCCGCAGCGTTCCGCGGAGCCTGGCGGAGCGGAACGCTGCGAGTGGGACGCAGCACGCCAGCAGTGCTCCGGCCGTTGGGAGCACTGCGAGAGTGCTGCGTCCCACACCTCACAATCGCACGGTTCTGCACAGCAGAACCGTGCGGCACCCACTTCCCCTCTCGCCCCTGAACCCTGTACAATGCCTTCCATGGCTCGCGTCACCGTCATCATCCCCGCCCGCTACGCCGCCACCCGCTTCCCCGGCAAGCCCCTCGCCGAGCTGTGGGGCAAGCCGCTCATTTGGCACGTCTGGGAGCGGGCGCGCCGGGCGCGCTCCGCCCATCGGGTGCTCATCGCCACCGACGACCTGCGCATCGCCTCCGCCGCCCGCGCCTTCGGGGCGGAAGTGGCCATGACTCGCGGGGACCATCCCACCGGCACTGATCGCGTCGCCGAAGCCGCGGGCCCCATCGAAACCGATCTCGTCGTCAACGTCCAGGGGGATGAGCCGCTGATAGACCCGGCCGATATAGATGCCGCCGTCGCCCCGCTCCTCGCTGACGCGACTATACCCATGGGCACGCTCTGCTCACCCCTGGAGTCCGTCGGGGAGTTGGCCAATCCCAACGTCGTCAAGGTCGTCTTCGATCGGGAGGGCCGGGCCCTCTACTTCTCCCGCCTTCCTATCCCCTTCGTGCGCGACCACGGCGCCGAGGCCGAGCGCTACCGCCATATCGGTCTCTATGTATACAGGAAGGAGTTCCTCCTCCAACTCGGCCGGCTCGCCCCCACCCCGCTCGAGAAGGCCGAGAAGCTCGAACAGCTCCGCGTCCTCGAGCACGGCTACCGCCTCCACGTCACCGTTGTCCCCCACGCCTCCCCCGGCGTGGATACCCCCGCCGACCTGGAGCGGATCAAGGCGATGGGACCGCCAGCCTAGGCCTAGTCCTGCGAAAGACAAAGGGAAAACCCATGACCCACCCTCCCCTCACCCACCCCGTCCAAGTCGCCTCCCTCACCCTCGGCGGCGGCGAGCCCCTCGCCCTCATCGCCGGCCCCTGCGTGCTCGAGGGTCGGGAGATGGCGCTTCAGATCGCCTCCATCGTCAGGAAGGTCGGCGAAGAGTTCGGCATCGCCGCCCTCTTCAAGGCCTCTTTCGACAAGGCCAACCGCCTGAGCCTCGACTCCTTCCGCGGTCCGGGGATGAAGGTCGGGCTGGAGATCCTCGCCGCGGTGAAGGCCCAGACCGGCCTGCCCATCGTCACCGATATTCACGAGCCCGCTCAGGCCGAGCCCGTCGCCGCGGTCGCCGATCTCCTCCAGATCCCTGCTTTCCTCTCTCGCCAGACTGACCTGGTGGTGGCCGCCGCGAAGACCGGCAAGCCGGTGTTCATCAAGAAGGCCCAGATGATGGCCCCGGAGGATATGGGGCCGATCATCGCCAAGGCCCTCGAATCCGGCGCGCCCGGCGTCCTGCTGGCCGAGCGGGGCACCTCGTTCGGCTACCATCGCCTCGTTGTGGATATGCGCGGCCTCGAGGTCATGCGCCGCTTCGGCTGGCCGGTCGTCTTCGATTGCACCCATGCGGTGCAGCTTCCCGGCGCCGGGGCCGGCGTCTCCGGCGGGGAGCCTGAGTTCATTCCCTCCCTCGCCCGCGCCGCGGCCGCGGTCGGCATTGACGCTCTCTTCGTCGAAACCCACCCCGAGCCCGCGAAGGCCAAGTCCGACGCCGCCACCCAACTCCCCCTGCTCGAGCTGCCCCGCCTCCTCGGCCAGGTGCTGGCCATTGACGCCGCCCGCCGCGCCATGATGGAAGGAGCCCCCTGATGAAGATCACGCGCCGCGCGCGGTCCCGCCTGCCGCACATCGAGATGCTCGTGCTCGACGTGGACGGTGTGCTCACCGAGGGCGAGGTGCTCTACACCGACGCCGGCGCGGAACTCAAGCGCTTCGACGTGCGCGACGGCCTCGGCCTCCGCGTCGCCGGCGCCGCCGGCCTCCGCCTCGCCCTTATCTCCGGCCGCACCTCCCCGGTCGTCCAGCGCCGCGCGCGTGACCTGCGCATTCAGGACGTGGTGCAGCGCTGCGGCGACAAGGCCGTCGCCCTGCGCTCCCTTGCAGAGCATTACGGCGTCCCCCTGGAACACATCGCCTACATGGGCGACGACCTCAACGACCGTGCCCCCATGCGCCTCGCCGGCATCGGTATCGCTCCCGCCGACGCCGCCCCCGATATCCTCGAGGAGGCCGAGATCGTCACCGACGCGTCCGGCGGCCGCGGCGCCGCCCGCCAGGTCGTCGAACTCATCCTGCGCAGCCAGGGCAAGTGGGAAGACGCCGTCCAGCGCTACCTCGACGAACTCGCCCAGCGGGAAGAGAAGCGCAGGGAATGAGGGAAGTAGGGAAGCGAGAAGAGGGAAGAGGGAGGCAGCGATGGCCGACTACCGAGACCTGGTTGTGTGGAGCAAGTCCTACGCGTTCACCCTCGCGGTATATCGGGCAACGAAGTCATTCCCACGAGAAGAAGCCTTTGGTATTACGTCTCAGCTGCGACACGCGGCTGTGTCAATCCCCGCCAACATCGCGGAAGGTAACTCCCGTAACAGTCGGCCGGACTACGTTCGCTTTCTGACCATCGCTCGGGGCTCGACGGGAGAACTGGACACACTACTCTCCCTCTCGAAAGATCTCCGCTACCTCGACAACGACACCGCGCAGGGCCTGAAGGAGCAGTTGACGGAGATCCGAAGGATGCTCACCCGCCTCATGCAGGCCCTGCGTGCACCCAAGAAGGCGGACGCGGGCGGCGCAGTCGGGTGAGTCCCGTCTCTCCCCTCGTCCTCCCTATTCCCCCTTCCCTCTTCCCTCTTCGGGACGTACTCTCTCCCCTCGTCCTCCCTATTCCCCCTTCCCTCTTCCCTCTTCCCTCGTCGGGACGTACTCTCTCCCCTCGTCCTCCCTATTCCCCCTTCCCTCTTCCCTCTTCCCTCTTAGGGACGTACAGCAGATACGGCTCCGCCTCCTGCACCAACTGGTAGCGTTCTCTGAC
>Ga0315282_10004239_pt1 | contig 25058 bp, 20 predicted proteins | sample YL17G07_20_MG_FD_203693 | JGI IMG/M metagenome (GOLD analysis project Ga0315282, IMG submission 203693) | Sediment microbial communities from Yellowstone Lake, YNP, Wyoming, USA - YL17G07_20 | ecosystem: Environmental > Aquatic > Freshwater > Lake > Sediment | place: USA: Wyoming | collected... | reverse complement strand
GAATTCCTGGAAGCACTCACGAAGGCGTACGAACTGCGGGAGCGGACGAGTCTTCCCGAGCGCCTCGAGATCGAGGCGAGATACCACGAAGGCGTCACCGGTGATTACGACAAGACTATCGAAGTGCTCGAAGGGATGCGACGAGCCTATCCGCGATCCTCGTACGCCCGCCTCGAGCTCGCATCCACGTACGCGGCGGTGGGACGCTACGACGACGCGCTGACCGAGGCGCTGGCGGCCTTTCGCCTCGAGCCGGACGGCGGACCTGAACACACGGCGCTTGCGCAAAGCTATATCCACTTGAACCGCTTCGACGAGGCGAAGACGATCGCGACGGCGGCGATCGTCAAGAAGGTGGACAGCCCCATGGTTCACGCGATCCTCGTCGATTGCGCGTTGGTGGCCGGTGATCGGGCGTCCATGGACCGTGAACTGGCCTGGGCGGCGAGCAATGCGAACGCCGAGATGCTCGTTCTGCAGTTCCAGGTCGAGAACGCCATCTACGCGGGAAAGCTGCGCGAAGTCGTCAGCCTGCTTCAGCGCAGGGAGGCAGTCGCCCGTGAGCAGGGCGACCAGGAAGAGGTGGCGAGCGTGCGCCTGACCCGGGCGTACTTCGAGGCGCTGTACGGCCGCCGTGCGGCGGCGGTCGCACTCGTTCGCGACGTGCTGTCGCGGCCGACCTCCAGCCAGAACAGGCTGCGGGCGGCAATCTTCCTGGCGCTCGCTGGCGCCACCGCGCAGGCGGCGACGGTCGTGGAGCAGCACGAGCCGGAGACAGGCCTGCGGGCAGACGCCTGGCCTGACGGGCGACAGATCGTCCTCGCAATAATCGAGAACGAGGGGGGGCACCCGGACCGGGCACTCGAGCGCCTGCAGCCACTCGTCCCGCGGGAGCTCGGCATGGTCTACGGTTTCCTGCCCGTCATCATCAGGGGCGAGGCGTACCTGCGCGCACGGAACGGCGCCGCCGCCATCGCGGAGTTCGAGAAAGTCTTCGCCCACCGCGGCCTCGATCCGAGCTCCGAAATGATCGCGGTCGCCCGCCTCGGCATCGCGCGCGGCCACAGGCTCACCGGGAACGTCGCGGCAAGCCGGGCGGCGTACCAAACGCTGCTGGCGCAATTGCACGACGCGGATCCCGATCTGCCGCTGCTGCTCGAGGCGCGCCGCGAGTACGCGGCGCTGCCGAAGTAGGAAGATCGCGCTCCGCGATCTTCGATCCCGCCTCGTTCTCTCTCACATCCGTGCTGGGCTTCGGGCGGTGACGCCTTCGCGCCGGCGCCGGCAAAGGCTCTGTCAGCGCCGGCATGTCGCCGCGCCACGCAAGAAGGCCATTGATGAAGCGCACACGGATCGCCATCCTTCTCCTTTCCAGCCTGCCCTGGTCTATGAGTCTCGCCGGGCACGACAAGCAGGGCAAGAACGTCTTCGAGGTGACGAAGATTGCGGAGAACCTGTACGAGCTGAGCGCGGATGCGGGCGGATACCCGGAAAAGATCGTCGCCTCGGTTGGCAGCGACGGCCTGCTGATCGTCGACTCCGGATCGCGGCGTACGGGAGCCGCGCTCGTCGAGACGCTGAAGAGCTTCGGCAAGGGGATGCCGAAGATCATCATCAACACGCACTCCCACATCGAGCATCTCGCCGGCAACCCGTTCGTCGGGAAGGACGCGGTGATCATCGGTCATCGGAACCTGCGCGACAGGTATCTGAATGGTCTCTACTTCTTTGGCGACTTCCCGCCGGAATCGCTCCCGAACCTGACCTTCGCCGACACGCTCACGCTGCACTTCAACGGGGAGGAGATCAGGCTGGCTTCCTTCATCGGCGGGCACGACGACAGCGACATTGCCGTCTGGTTCACGAAATCGAAGGTCGCGGTCGTCGGCGCGCTCTGCATGGGCACCCACTTCCCGTCGATCGACGGCGACACGGTGCCGGACATGCGCAAGTACCCGGAGGTGACGGCGAAGCTGCTGGCCTGGCTGGCCGAGGACGTGCGGCTGGTGCCCGGGCACGCGGAGGACTGCGACATGGCCGTCGCGCGCCGTTTTCTCGACATGCTGAGGATGACCGGCGACATCGTGCGGGCCGAGATGGCCAGGGGCAAGGACCTCGCCAGATTGCAGGCCGATGACGTGTTGAAGGATTTCGCGTCCTACGAGAGCGCGTACGTCAAGCGACCCGACATCGTCGAATACTGGTACTCCGCGTACACGACCCCGTTGCCCGACAAGCCGGCGCCGTACGCGCCAGTCATCCGCGCACTGCAGGCGAACGGCGCCCAGGCCGCGATGGACGCCTACAGCGAACTGAAGCGCACGCACGCCAACGAGTACTGGTTCGACGACATGAGGCTGATGTACATGGGCCGGCGGCTCTATCGCTTGAAGCGCCTGGACGACGCGCGTGTCTTCCTCGAGCGGTGCATCAAGGAGTACCCGGGCAGCGAGGGCGCCGCCATCAGCCACAGCGTCCTCGCCTCGGTGTTCGAGCAGAAGGGAGACCCCGCCCAGGCCAGGACGCACCTCGCGGCGTACCTGGAGAAGCACCCGGAGGACGCGGCTGCCCGCAAGAAGCTGGCCGAGATCGACGCGTCGATCAAGAAGTGATGTTCACGATCTGCCACCGGTCGTCGGCCTTGTACAACTGGAACGTCGTGTAGCTCCGGCGCGTGCGCTCTCCGCCCGGGATCTCGACGAGCATCGTCACGCTCGCCACGGCGCCGACCTGTTTGAAATCCACCGCCGTTCGCTTCTCGCCCGGTAACGGACGGCTGCCAGCGGGCCGGCGATTGCCCGATCGGATCCGTGCGATCTCCTTGTCGTACGAGATGAACTGGACAGAGCCCTGCTCTTCGAACCAGCTCCTGGTGCCGGGCACCAGCACTTGTTCGAGCGATGCCGCGTCGTCGTTGTCGTGGCCCTTCCACCAGGTGTCGATCGCCGCCAGGATCGCGGCTCGCTCGTCCACCTGGCTCGCGACCCATGGCGTCGTGTTGACTTTCGGCACGACCGCGCCGCCGCCGGTCTTCAGGCGCAGGATGAAGATGTTGTCGCGTGGCAGCGACCCGTCCATCACGAGGAGTTCGTAGCCGGCCTGAGCGGCCTCGGCCTCGACGCGTTCCCTGGTGGTCGGCCGGTCCGAGTCCTTGTCGCCGGTCCTGTCGTAGGCCGGGTCCACGATGACCAGGGTTGCGCCGGGCTTCAGCGACGGCGCGAGGTTCTTCAGCAGGGCGATCGGCTGTTCCAGGTGGTGGTAGGTGATGGCGATGATCGCGAGGTCGAGCGTGCCTTTCGGGAACAGGGGATCGTCCGCTTTCCCGACGAGCGTCTCGATGTTCTTTGCACCCCTCCGCTCGCCCATTGCGCGCAGCGCCGCCAACGCCTTCGCGTCGATGTCGTTGGCGATCACTTTTCCTCGGTCCCCGACCCGGCGCGCCAGCGCGAAGGTATTACGGCCCTCGCCCGCGCCGATCTCGCCGATCGTCATGCCTGGTCGTACGCCCATGACGTCGAGCGTCTTCGGGTCGGTCTCTCCTTCGTACTGGGCCACGTGCGTGACCGAACTGAGGATCGTCCAGCGGCCCCCGGTTCGGTACAACTGCAAGGCGTGATCGATCGGCACCCCCGCGCCCCGGGTGGGAGGCAGGAGCTTCATTCGCACGAACGCTGTGGCCAGGTCACCGTGCACGAACACGTCGGTCAGCGTCCCCGTGGCTTTCGTGGACGGCGGCGTCGCCTTGTTACGCATCTTTCTGAACTGATCGAGCATCCCGGAATATGCGGTCAGCTCGAGTGACGGCTGGCCCACGCCGCCGGTGAGGATAGCGTCGGGGTGAAGCACCGAGGACAGCGCGTCGGGCTCCATCGCGAGGTAACCCGCGAAGTACCGGTCCAGCGTTTCGACGATGGCGGCCTTCTCGGGTGAGCTCAGCGCCTCGATGGCCGGGGCAAGTGCCAACACGGGGGCGGACGACTCCTTGAGTCGCCCCGGCGTGGCAGGCGGGTCCTGCGCGAACAGGAGCACAGGGAAGGCGAGCACGAACGCAACGACGAGGAAGCGTTTCAACGGCATGACGTACACCTCGATGAATCACGATACGAGGTCCGGGGACTGCCTGGTCTCGCTGATGTGGCGAGCGGCCGCTCCAGTGATGCGAGCGGTCCGAGAACCCTTGCGGCCCGTGCCGTTCGGTGTTCGAATAGCGCGTGAGGCGGCACTGCACGATGGCTGAAGGCCCGCGCGTTCGAGCTCGTTGGGCGATCTGGTTGCCTGCACTCGCGCTGTTCTACACAGGCGTGGCCGCGCTGCTGGGTACGCAGGACTACTTGCTACGCGCCCGGTACGGGGCGCCGCTTCCATGGCTTGCGTGCTTCGCCAACCGCTTCACGCAGTGGTTCGTCTGGACTGGCTGGACGCCGTTTGTTGCCTGGTTGGGCGGGCGGTTTCGGCTCGATCAGGCACCCCGTCTCCGCAACTGGGCGGTCCACGTGGCGGCCATCCCCGTGACGGTGCCCGTCATCTTCGCGTCCGACGTCGCGCTGCTGGAACTGCTCACGCTCGGCGGCCCTGGCCGCTCTTTCGCCGACAAGTTCCTCGAGAATTTCCGCGTCCCGTTGCCGGTGCTCCTTGGCTGGCTGCTCGTCGCGGCGCTGACCTGGCTGATGGTGCTCACCGTGTCGTACGCGTGGCGCTATCGCAAAGAAGGGCAGCAGCGGCAGGTGGAAGCGAGCCGCCTGGCGGCGGAGCTCGCGCAGGCGCAGTTGCATTCGCTCAAGAGCCAGCTGCAGCCGCATTTCCTGTTCAACTCGCTCAACGCCGTCGCCACGCTGACGACCACCGATCCGCCGGCGGCCAGGCGGGTCGTGCTGCTGCTGTCTGGACTCCTGAGGCGCGTGCTGACAGAGGCCGACGCGCAGGAGGTGCCGCTGGCGCAGGAGGTCGAATTCGCGCGGGCGTACCTGGAGATCGAACAGGTCCGGTTCTCGAATCGCCTGAAGGTGGAGATATCGGTCGATCCGCAGGCACAACGTGCGCTCTTGCCGCACCTGGTCCTCCAACCGCTGGTGGAGAACGCTGTCCGCCACGGGATCGGGCCGAAAGCCGAACCGGGCACGATCCGCATCGAAGCGGGCATCACGGGCGAGGGCGTGCGACTTGCCGTCATCGACGATGGGGCGGGTCGCTCGCGAGGGACGAGAAGCGAGGGCGGGGGCGTGGGACTGGCCAACGTGCGGGCGCGGCTCGCGCGCCTCTACGCCGACGGCGGGCGCCTCGAGTGCGGCGAGCGGTCCGAGGGCGGGTTCATTGCGAGCGTCGTCGTGCCGCTGCGCCTGGAAACCGCGGCGCGCGTGCGCACGGAGACGGCGGAGGTGCGCTCGTGATCCGCGCTCTCCTCGTGGACGACGAGCCGCTCGCGATCGAGGCGCTGCGAGCCCTGTTGGCAGCGGAGTCGGACGTCGAAATCGCGGGGACCTGTCTGAACGGCCGCGAGGCGGTGAACGCCATCAGGGCGCTGCGGCCGGACCTCGTGTTGCTCGACGTGCAGATGCCGGTGTTCGACGGCTTCGAGGTCATCGAGGAGCTCGAGCCGGCCGAGATCCCCATCGTCATCTTCGTGACCGCTTACGATCAGTATGCGCTGCGCGCGTTTGCGGTTCACGCCATCGACTACCTGCTCAAGCCGGTCGAGTCCGAGCGGTTTCGCGACGCGCTCCGGCACGCGCGGGAGATCCTGGCAGGACGCCAGGAACGAGAAACGAACCGTCGGCTGCTGGCGTTGATCGGTGAAATGGAAGCGCGGCGCCCGACGCTCGACCGGTTCGTCATCCACGACCAGGACCGGGTCCGCTTCGTCAAGACGCAGGACGTCGATGCCATCGAGGCGGCCGGCGTCTACGCCGTCCTGCACCGCGGCGGAGATGTCTTCGTTCTCCGGGATGCTCTGTCCACGCTCGAGACACGGCTCGGCGACCGGTTCCTGCGCGTCCATCGATCGTGGCTCGTCAACGTCGAGCGCATCGCCGAGATCCGCGGTGCCCCGGGCCATCCGCTCGAGATCCTCCTCACCACCGGCCTGACTGTTCCCGTCAGCCGCCGCCACCGGGCACACGTGAACGTCGCCCTGAGCCCTGCGCCTCCGCGACCCTGAGCCAACAAGCCCCTGAGGCCTGAGCCCTGAGCCTTGAGCCCTCGGTTACCCCCTGAGCGCCTCGACGGGATCCACGCGCGCGGCGCGATACGCTGGAATCGCGCACGCCACCAGCGCCGAGATCAGCAACACCACAACGACGCCGACGTAGCTGACCGTGTCGTAAACCGTCACGCCGTAGAGGAACGTCGACAGGAACTTCACCAGTGCGAACGACACGCCGACGCCGAGCACGAGACCGGCGCCGGCCACGATCAGTCCCTGACGCAACACGAGCGCCGCAACGCGGGCGGGCCCGGCGCCCAACGCGGTTCGCACGCCGATCTCGCGCGTACGCTGGGCGACGGCGTATCCGAGAATGCCGAACAGGCCGACCGCCGCAATGACGAGCGCCAGCGCACCGAGCGCGCCCGCCAGCACGAAGTACAGCCGCGGCTGCGCCAGGCTGGTCCACAGCAGCGTCTCCATCGGCGTGATCCGGTCGATGCCGATCGACGCGTCGTGCCGTGACACGAGGGTTCGCAGCGTGGCCGCCTGGCTGGCCGGGTCGCCGGAAGTCTTGATGGCAAGGAACAGCGGTGCGATGCCACTGCGCCCTTGCTCGAACGAATGGTACATTTCGGGCGCGGGTTGGTCGGTCACGCTGCGATGGCGCACGTTTTCGATCATGCCGACGACTTCAGGTGATGGGGACTGAGGCGTGTCTTCCCACAACTTGCGCCCAACCGGGTGGTCCGCAAGGTACTTCTCCGCGAACGCGCGGTTCACGACGACCACCCGTCGTGAAGTCGCCGTGTCGGTTGCGTCGAACAGCCGTCCTTCGGCGAGGCGGATGCCCATCGCCGCGAAGTACTCGCGGCTCACCACGCGGGTCGATGCCTGCACCTCCACGGTTGTGCCGGTCCGCGGCGATCGCATCCGGAAGGAGGAGAGCGCCTCGCCACCGGTGAGCGGCAGGGCGCTGCCCAGCGCCACGCGAGTGAAACCAGGTACGGCCCTCAACCTTTCGAGCAACCCGGCCAGCCGCGCGTTCAACCTGGCCCGCCGCGCGTTCGCCTCGGGATCGCTGCCGTGGCCTTCGGGCGGATGGAGCGTCGCCGTCAGCACGCGGTTCGGGTCGTACCCGCGATCGGAAGCGAGCATCGAGAAGAAACTGCGGGTGAGCAGGGCGGCTCCGAGCAACAGGAGACAGGCGATGGCCAGCTGACCGGTGATGATTGCGCCCCGCGCCCGCGCAGCCCGCAACCCCGAACCGCCGCCCGACGCCGACCGCCCGTCGTCGGCCAGCGATTCCACGACCCGCACGTGACGGGCCTGGAGCGCGGGCAGAACACCGCAGGCCACGCTCGCAAGAAGGGAGAGCCCGAAGGCGAAGGCGGCGACGAGAAGGTTGATGCCGACGTTGCTGAGGCGTGGGAAGGCCGCCGGAAGCAGCGCGGGCAGTGCCCGGTCCAGGAAGAAGGCCAGCAGCAGGCCGGCGGCGCCGCCGGCGAAGCCGATGACCAGGTTCTCCGCCAGCGCCTGCCTCACAAGTTGCCAGCCTCCGGCGCCCAGCGCCGCCCGGATCGCCATCTCGCGGCGGCGCGCGGTGCCTCGCGCGAGCTGGATGCCCGTGAGGTTGCCCACCGCCGTCACGAGCATCAACCCGACAGCGGCGAGGAACAACAGGATTGCCGGCCGCACGTCGGCGGTCTGTGCCTGGAGAAACGGAACAACCGTGATGCTGGCCGGTGCCCGCGATCCGAAAATGGCCATCACGACGAGGCCCGGATCCGGTCCGCTCCGGGCCCGCGCAGTGCCTTCTGCGGCGGCCTGGGCAGGCGTGACCCCAGGCTTCAACCGGGCGATGGCGTCGAACATCGAGAGGCCGCCCGCGACGAAGCGTACCGACATCGGTATCCACGCCCTGGTGTCCGCGTCCGGGAAGACGAACCCGCGCGGCATGACCGCGACGATTCGATAGAGCCTGCCGTTGTCGAGGCGCAGGCTGCCGCCGACGATGTCGCGCCGGCCGCCGAAACGTTCCCGCCAGAGCCCGTAGGACAGCACCACGGGCGGCTGATCCTGGATCGACTCGTCTTTCTCGGAGAACGGCGTTCCGAGGAGCGCCGGAACACCAAGGACGGAAAAGAGACTCGCCGTAACCAATGCAGTGCGAGTCCGGCGCGATTCGCCTCCCGCGTCGGGCGTGATCCGGTCGGAGAGCCAGGCCGCAAGTCCGTCGATCGTGGACGGCCGCTCGCGCCACGCGACGTACGGAGCGCTCGTCATGAGCGCGCCGAACCGATTGGTGGCGCCCTGCCGCGTCTCGTACAACCTGACGAGCCGGTCGGCGTGCGGCCAGGGAAGCGGCTTGAACAGCACGCCGTAGGCGAGACTGAAAAGGACGGTGGTCGCCCCGATGCCCAGCGCCATCGTCACGATCGCCACCGCGCTGTAGACCGGTTGCCGGCGCAACAGGCGGCAGGCGTGGCGGAACTCCTGGAGCAGGCCCGCCAGGCGCGATGAAGGTTCGGGCGGAGGCGGCCACGCGGCGGTGCGCCGGCGCGGCCGGTTCACGACCGTCGGGTCGCTGGCCCATTCAGCGATCAGCGTCCGGACCTGGCGTTCGGCCTCGTGCGGTTGGACGGAATCCGCCACCGCGCGCTCGTAGGCGAGCGCGGCGTGCTGGGCCAGCTCCTCGATGACGTCCTCGTCTGCGCTGCGAGCGGCGAACGCGGCGCGCACTTGGTCCTTCCAGTTCATCGTTGCCTCCGAGCTCAGACCGGGCGAACGCGCGCGACGCGGTTGAGAGCCACGAAGAAGCTGTCCCAGGCGTTGCGGTGGCCGGCGAGGACCTTGCGGCCCGCAGCGGTCAGGCGATAGTAGCGGCGGCGGCGCTGGCCCGCCCGCTCCACCCAGCGGCCGTCGATCAGGCGCCGGTCCTCCAGGCGGTAGAGGGTGGGGTAGAGCGACGCGACGTGGAAGGTGATCTCCCCGTCGGAGCGTTCGTCGATGAGACGGGCCATTTCATACCCGTGCCGCGGCCTCTCTTCGACGAGGGCCAGGATCAGCAGCTCGATGCTTCCGCGTTTCAGTTCACTGGTGACGGTATGTGGCGACATATGTGGCGGCATTATATATATGGCCGCGCCTACGGATCAATGTGCCGGTGGAGCGGCGCAAGTATCGTGGGCCGGCCATTCTTCCTGGATTCCGCCCGGGGGATGGGTCTACTCGATGCGCAACGCGATCATCGGCGAGACGCGTGTCGCGCGACGGGCGGGCAAGTAGCACGCGGCGAGGATGGCACCGGTCAACAGGAGCGTTGCCACCGAGAGCACCAGCGGGTCGAAGGGGCGGACGCCCACGAGCAGGCTGCTCACCACCTGCCCGGCGCCGACCGCCATGAGGAACCCGAGAGCGATGCTTGCGACCAGCAGGGCCGCTCCTTCTTTCAGCACCATGCGGACGACGTCGCCCGCCCCGGCGCCGATGGCCATGCGGATGCCGATCTCGCGCGTGCGGCGGGCCACCAGGTACGCCTTGACGCCGTAGAGGCCGACCGTCGCCATCAACAGCGCGATGGCGCCAAAGGCGCCGAAGGTGCGCGCGCCAATGCCCACGAGCCACGTGGTGGGTCTCGCGTCGCGTGCTTCCCGGAGGGACTGCACGTCGAGGATCGCGGGCTTGCCTTCCTCAGCGGGGCGCATGCCGCCCAGGGCGGCCCGAATAGCGCGCACGCCATCGACGCCCTGGGCTGTCCGCACGTGAAGGTTGAGGAGCGCCCGGTAATGCGCGCCGAGCGGCAGGTAGATGTGGGAAACAGGCCCGGCGTCGGTCAACCGGTGCTTGACGCCGCGTGCGACGCCGACGATTCGCACGGCGACGGGAGGCTCCCCCTTCCGATCGGGGCCGAACTGCACGAACTGCCCAAGGGGATCGACGCCCGGAAAGAGCTTCGAGGCCAATGGTTCGTCGATGATCGCCACGCCGGTCGAGGTCGGGTCCTGCTCTTCGGCAAGGGTAAACTCCCGGCCCCGGAGCATCCGCAGGTTGAGCGTCGTGAAATAGCCGGCGCCGATGTCGAAGGAAATCGCGAGCACGCCGATCTTGGTGCGCGTTTTGGTCCCCTCCGATGCTCCCGGTCGCCAGACGCGCCGGTTGTAGAATTCGTTCGCGAACGCCACGTTCGACGCCATGGCGGCCGACTCGACGCCCGGCAACGACCGAACTTCTTCGATCAGACGCGCGTAGGCCCGCCGTCCGGCCGTCTCGTCGAGACCGGCCGTCGTCGCATCCAGTCGCACCAGGACCTGGCGGTCGAAGCTGTAGCCCGGTTCGGCGGCGCGGGCCGCGACGGCGCCGCGGACGAAAAGGCCGGAGGCGGCGAGCAGCGCCAGGGACAGCGCCACCTGGCCGGCGACCAGGAGATTGCGCGTGCCGAACCGCCGCAGCCCGCCGCCTGCGCCAATGCCGTCCTGGCTCTTCATCTCCGGCAGCAGGTTCAGCCGGGACAACTTCCATGCGGGCCCGAGGGTGAAGACCAGAGCGGACAGCGTGCAGCAGGTCAACGACACGAGCGCAACGCGCCAGTCGGGTGAGACGTCGAAGGACAGCGTCTCGGGCACGAGGGGGATCAACGACGCCAGCAGCGCCTGTACCGTCCAGGCGCTCGCAACCACGCCCAGCACGCCGCCCGTCAGCGCCAGCAGGAGACCTTCGGTCATCAACTGGGCCACGATGCGGCCACGGCCGGCGCCGAGCGCCAGCCGCATCGCGATCTCCTTGCGCCGACTCGAGCCGCGAGCGAGCTGCATGTTGGCCACGTTGAGGCTCGCGATGACGAGCACGATGAGCGCCGAGCCTTCGAGCGCGCCGAACGCCACCACCATGGCCGGTTCCATCTCCGCGTCCGCCGGGTCGTTGCCTTGGCTGCCCCGAGAGAGAGGGCCGGCCGAAAGCACCTGCCTCGATCCGTCCGGCGACCGCACGAGGCTGTCGGACAGCGCGCCAACCGCGGCGTTCGCCGCGGCGAGCGTCACGCCCGGCTTCAACCGTCCGACGACCATCAGGCCCAGCGCCGGCGGCTGGGCCGACGGAGGGGCGAAGAGCGGGGCCGCACCGAGCGGCATCCAGAAGGCGGGCCCGGCAAACGCCATGCGGCCCGCGAACCCCGCTGGCGCCAGGCCAATCACCGTGAAGGGACGCGAGTTGACCGGGATGGTCTTGCCGAGGATGTCGGCAGGGCTGCCGAGCGACCGCCAGTACGAGTGGCTGAGGACCATGACCGCCGCACCGCTTCCCAGGCGGTCCTCCTCCGGCGAGAAGGTCCGGCCGGCCGCCAGGCTCACACCGAGCGTCGCGAAGTAGTTGCCTGTGGCGAGTGCGGCCTTCACCCGGCGCGACGTGACGCCGTCGGTGAGGCCGACCTGGAACGACGTGTGGGCCATGACGTGATCGAACACCTTGCCGTGGTCCCGCACGGTTTCGTAGTCGGCATAAGAGAACGGCTCGTACGCGTCCGGCCTGGCCGCGTCCCTGGTGTAGACGGCCACGGCCTCCCCGGGCCGTTCGGATCCGGGAAGCGGCCGGAACAACAGCGTGTTGATAAAGCCGAAGACGGCGGCATTCGCGCCGATCCCGAGTGCGAGCAGGAGGACGGCCGTCACCGAGAACACGGGCGTTTTTGCCAGCAGCCGCACGCTGTACCGGACGTCGCGCGCCACGTTGTCGAGCCATGCGGCCGGCCGCACCATGCGCACCGCCTCCTTCACCTGCTCGACGCCGCCCATCTCGAGCCGGGCTTGCCGGCGCGCCTCGGCTTCGCTCATGCCCGCGGCGATCTTCTCGTCTACCAGCATGTCGAAGTAGCCGCCGACCTCGGCGTCCAGGTGCCGATCGACGGGACCGCGGCCGGCAAGGCTGCGTAGAACACCACGGAGACGAGGCAGGACGGGCATCGGCGGATTCCTTTCGCCAGGTGTTCAGTCGTTGGTCTGCAGCGCCAGCCTCATGGCACCCGCCACGCGCTCCCACTCCGCCGTCTCGGTCGCGAGGCGCCGACGGCCGGCCGGCGTAAGGCGGTAGTAGCGGGCGCGCCGATTGGTCTCCGACTGCCCCCAGGACGAGGCCAGCCACCCGGCGTGCTCCATGCGATACAGCGCGGGGAACAGCGACCCCGCCTTGACGTGGAACGTGCCGCGCGTCACCTGCTCGATGCGCCGGCCCACGCCCAGGCCATGCAGCGGCTCGAGTTCGAGGACCTTCAGCACCAGCAGGTCGAGGGTTCCCAGCAGGAGGTCCGTTCGTTCCGCCATGCTCCCTATAGACGGTCTAGACGGCGAGATGTTCCCCGCTCCGGGCGGAGGTAGGAATATTCGAGGATGGCGGGGAAGCGAGAAGGTCCGGAGGCCCGAAGGTCCGACTTGTCCGCCGAAGCGCGAAGCGCGAAGGCGGAAGGTGGGGTCACGCTTTCACGTAATAGCGCAGGATGCAGGCCGGCTTCCCCTCCATGATAGTGCCCTTCAAGTCGAGGTCGATCTTCGGGTTCACCGCCCGGGCAAACGGCGCGTCGCCCGCGCATACCGCCGCGACGCCGTAGTGCGCGGCGCCGGCCTCCTGGAAGGCCTTCGCCCAGACGCACTCGGTGATCTTGATGGCCCAGACGGTATCGGTGTTCTCCTGCACCTCGATCGTCAGCATGTCGCTGATGCCGGGGGTCGAGGGGCTGTAGTCCTCCTTGAACACCGTGAGATCGTTCTTTCCCTTCGCCTTCACGACCTGCTTAGCGTACTCATCGGCTTCGACCACGCTGAGCGCGTTCAGGGTCTCGATCACTTTCGCCCGCCCGATCGAACGTTCGAGGACTTTGAGATACGGGATGAAGTGCGAGGCGTACTGCTCCCGCATCCGCTGCAGGTACGTCAGGGGGCGGCCAACCGGCTTGTCGAACTTATGGGCAGGCGGCGCCGTCTGCCTGGCCAGGGACGACCGGGCCCCCGCCTCGGAACCTCGTAGACAGAAACAGGCGGCCACGCAGCCGGGAACGACGCCGGACAGGAACACGCGACGATTGGAGCGGCGAATGGTCATGCCGGTTCTGCTCCTCTCGAGGGACCTGTTTGCCGAAGCGGACGGGGAAGTGTCCTCGGGCGCGCTCGAGTGACTCTTGACGCCTGATTCCTGTGATTCCTGATTCCTGATCCCGGATTCCTTGTAGAATTCGGCCGCCCGTCGCTTCCGGTCGGTTCACGCGGGCGGAAAGGCGGTTTCGATGATCGAGGAGATCACCGCGCAGGCTCTCGACCCCGAACGTTTCATCGACACGCAGGTGAGAGACATTCAGGCTGCCGTCGGGGATGGCACGGCGATCAGCGCCCTGTCAGGAGGCGTCGATTCGTCGGTCGTCACCATGCTCGGGCACCGCGCGCTCGGGAAGCGCCTGAAGTCGGTCTTCATCGACAACGGCCTGATGCGGGAGGGCGAACCGCGCCGCGTGGTGGACCTGTTCGGACGGCTTGGAGTCGCGGTCGCGCTCGTCGATGCCCGCGAAGAGTTCTTCGCGGCGCTCGCGGGAATCACCGACCCCGAGGAGAAGCGCGAGGCGATCACCCAGACGTTCTACAAGAAGGTGTTCGGCCGCCTGGTGAGGGAATCGGGGGCGAAGTCGCTGCTGCAGGGGACGATCCTCACCGACGTGGACGAAACGGTGGCGGGCGTCAAGCGGCAGCACAACGTCTTCGCGCAGCTCGGCATCGATCCCCAAAAGGCGTTCGGCTACCGCATCATCGAACCGCTGATCCAGTTGCGCAAGGACGGCGTCAGGAAGGTGGGCCAGGCGCTCGGACTGCCGGCCGACGTCTTCGCGCGCATCCCGTTCCCCGGTCCGGCGCTTTCGGCGCGCGTGATCGGCGAGGCCACCCGCGAGCGCATCGACACCGTGCGCCGTGCAACCGCCGTCGTCGAGCGGCTGCTGGCCGACACGCACGCGTTCCAGTACATGGCGATTCTCCACGCGGATCGCATGACCGGCATGAGGAACGGCAAGCGCGAGTTCGGCCAGCAGATCGAGGTCCGCTGCTGGGACAGCGTGGACGCGCGCGTCGCGACGCCGACGGCGCTTTCATTCGACCTGCTTCGACGCGTGGCGGACGAGATCGTCCGGGATGTGCCGGGCGTTGTCAGCGTGACGTACAACATCGCGTCGAAGCCGCCATCGACGATCGAAGCGGTCTGATTCCTGGCTACTTCCCGGCTACTGCGGCCCGAAGCTGCTTCAGCAGCTCCCGCACGAGCGTGCCGTCGGCGGAAACCCGATCGCGCCAGTCGCCGTCGCCGCCCGTTGATGTAGGCGGAATCGAGGGCGCCCGTAAAGGACGGACGATGAGAGCGCGCCACCTCGGGGGATTCGGCGTCTAATCACAGGGATCGGCGTCCTTGCCGGAGGACCGCTCATGCGCGACGGGTTTCGCTCCTTCCTGCTCGCCTTCCGCGCGCTGCGCCGCACGCCTGCCTTTACGCTGGCTGCGGTCTTCGCGCTGGCACTTGGCATCGGCGGCAGCACGGTCGTCTTCAGCGTCGTCAACACGCTGCTGTTCCGGCCGCTTCCATACGCGGACCCGGACCGACTGGTCGTGTGCGAGTCGGGTCCTCCCTGGGAGCTTTACGAACAGTGGCGGTCGGCGGCCGTGTTCGACGGACGATAGGACGGATGAAGGGCCTGTCGCAAGGCGACGGAGCGACGGAATGCCGGTTATGCGACAGAACGTCACGCTCGTCTGCGCGGGCGGCCCGTCGACAAGTCTTGCCAACCCAGCAAGTCTTCGATAGTCAGGCAGGGTCAGAACCTAACGCCAGTCATGAGTGTTACAACGCCCATTGAATAGCTGACATCCGGGATCACCTCGGCTGGAGCCCGGAAGAAGCCGAACCGCGCCTCGATAACCAGCCTGGCCCGCCCCGCGAGCCCTTCATCCGTCCTATCGTCAACGCCCATTTCTATTGCGGTTTCTGACGTCGGCTCCAAATTCGAAGAGATCGATGACCGTAATCAATTGCTGCTATTCGACTTATGACCGGACACTACTGACTATGCACAGACTGCGGCCCTCCCGCAGTCGCGGCGGATTCGGGCCACCCGGGCGCCACAGACACCTTACAGTGGGCCACCCGGGCGCCACGGACACCTCACTAATTTGAACTGTCGACGATCGGTCATGCTGAACGAGTGAACAAAGGTGCGAGCGTTGCACGGAAAGATCCGTCCTTGGGCGAATACGTATTGACACCGCATCGGGCAAGTGCCTAGCATGTTCCTCAGTGACTCACCGTCTGCACAGCAACGAGGTGCCGGTATCGGGAGTAGAACGCTCGTCATCATCGGAGTCGCCCCGTCGGGCGCGAAGAACTGGATAGGGTCAGCCGCTTGCGTTCCTGCTGCGGAGCGCGGAACACTGGCGGTCCCGACGTGCCGGCGCGAGAACCTGACGGTCGTGCGCCTGGCCGCCCTGAAAATGACAGATAGATCGAGGGACCAGGTCGCGCCGCGAAGCCGGATGTTCAGATGGAGGCGCCGACCACTGGTACCATCGGTCTCCGCGGGTTGTCACTGACTCGCCCGCCCCCGACCCGCACACGCGCGGCCCCTTGGGAAGAGGGATGTCCACATGTCGGCACACGAGAGAGGTCGTCATGACAGGATTTACACAATTTACAATGACGCTACTGTTCCTCCTTGGCCTTCAAGGTCAGCAGCCGGGTACGCACGTTCGCGTTCTTGACTACGAGGCGCCCCCTGCAGACATTCACAAACTGGTCGACGCCGCCGACCTAATCATCGTCGGGCGCGTAGTGGACAACGCCCAGCGCAGTACTGGCTCTGGACGATCTGTCAGACCATTCATGGAGCACCAAGTGCGTGTCTTGGAGGTTGTCAAGGGCCAGTCGACAGCCGCGCCAGAACAGCTCGTGCAGGTCTGCCAGGACGGTGGCAGCGTTCTCTCCGAAGGCGTACGGGAGGTTGTGGACGCACAGGCGTTTCCACTACTCACCCGCGGGGAGACGCTCGTCTTCTTCTTGACACGCAACACAGCCTGCAACGGCTATGTCACGACATACGGTCCCGGTGGCGCATATCGCATCGAGGGCAGCGAAGTGGCCATTCCTCAGCCAGCCCGTCACATTACGGCATTCGGCAACGCTGAGCGCCTCACGCTCACCGATTTTCTCGCAGTAGTGCGAGCCCAGGTCCGCTAGTTCTACGTTGCGGTTCGCGTGCCGATGCAGGAGGTTGCGAAATGTCACACCGTCCTGACTCCTATATGCGCTGGCTGCGTGTCGTGGCGGTCACTGCTTCGATTGTTGCGCTAGTATATGGCCGTCCGGCCATCAGGCCTCATGCTCAGTCACCATGTAGCGGCTGTACGGTACCGTCATCAGGGAGCCCCTACAATCTCTTCCAGGTGAACGGCGGGATAATCAATGTGTGCTTCGAGGCTGGGTCTTTCACATTGGAGGAGCGAACGGGCCTGCTCATGGGAATGCGGTATTGGGAAATGATCGACATCACAAGATCCCTGTTGCGGTTCCTAAACGACTCAAGCCGACCGTGTGACCTGAACGTAACCGCGGGCACCTTTGACAACCCAGCCGTAGTGGCTGAGTCGGATTCGTACTACAGGACTATCACAGTTAACACCTCGCGACTGAACAACGCAAGACCTCAGCATTTCTGGGAAGCCACCGCCGGACATGAGACGGGCCACCAGTTGGGCATGGACCATGCTGTTGGTGCTCAGTGCACCTTCTCGATCAGTGTGATGGTCCCCGCGATTCCAGCCGATTATGATCAGCCTCTTCCAAACACTCTTGAGTGTGCGGATTTAGTGTTTGCGTACACGATCCCTGGAGCCGATCCGGGTGGTGGTGGTGGTGGTGGTGATGATGAGGGATGCTACCCTGAGGGTGGCAATCCGTTTAATTGTCCGGAGAACTACACGTGGGTGGACGAACTGAATGGTTGCTTCCCATACCAGAGCCCGCTGATGATAGGCGTCACGGCGCCCATCAAACTCAGCTCGCGGAAGCAGGGCGTCGTATTTGACATCTCTGGAACAGGTGCGGCGTGGCAGTTGTCCTGGCCGACATCGCCGGACACCGGCTTTGTAGTCTGGGATCGAAACGGAAACGGCCGGATTGATAATGGCCTGGAAATGTTCGGAAACTTCACTAGACTGGCCCCCGGCCTGCGGGCTGGCAACGGGTTCATCGCGCTAAGCGAGTATGATGCAAACGGCGACTACGTAATAGACTGGCGGGACGAAGTGTGGGGCCGGTTGCGGTTGTGGATCGATGGGAACGTTAACGGCGTTTCGGAACCGGAAGAGCTGATGCGACTGGACGACCTTCGCATTGAGAGCCTTGATCTTCGGTACACTGAATCGTCCGTGAAGGACAAGGAAGGCAATTGGTTCCGGTATGTGTCCGACGTCACGATAGCGGGTTCGAGCCGAAGGCGGCCTGTGGTTGACGTCTATCTGGTGCCCGGCTCAATCGGCGTGCGCCCGATGCAGGCCCTGGCCCCGTGTCAGTAGTGACTGAACTCCGGGGTGATGGTGGAGGCCCACGGAGAACTGCGACATCGCCTCCACTTCGGATAGAGCTTTCTCCCTGTCGACCGGGACGCCTGCCGCATTGCGAACCTCAAGCGGTGTCCAGTGGTCGTACCATGTGTGCACGAGAGCGGGGTCCTTGAATTCCGCTGCATCGAGCAGGGCCTGCAGATCGTTCACCAGATTGGCAAAAGAGATGGCTCCCTGGCGATACTCCTCGACCTCTCTCAACATTGTCAGCCACAGACGTCGTTGATGGTCATTCATCGTTTCAACGGCCCGTTTTGATCACGGTGATGACCACATCTCCCGTGAGGTTTGTAACCACCGTCACGTTCTCAAACACGTGCAGCACCCGGCTCAGGAGCTGTTGGTTGATGCAGAAGCGTCGACGACCTGGGCGTGACGGGTGCGGATCGTCGGCTCTGTCCGGGCTGTCGGCGGTAGGCTGTCGGCCGCAGGCATCATCGGTCGCGGACCCTCGTGCGACGCGCGGCGAGAAACCGCTCCCATAGATTGCGCTCGATGAAGACGGTCAGCAGCACGCCGGGTCTCAGGCCGTAGAACTCCGAGATGTAACGGTCGCCGAGAGCGCGCTCGATTGACTCCGCGTTCTCCGCTGACGCCACGATCACGGGCGCGTCATCGAGCGCGCGGGCGTCAGAGGCGCGGGGCCAATAGCCGACGCGTTTCATGCGGCGCAGGTACCAGGGCAACGGCCACTGCTCGTACGGTCTCGCCACCACCTTCACGAACAGGTTGCGGCCGTCTGCCTCGACCGCCGCAAGGTCCGACACGCGCCTGACGAGGCGCAGAAAGTCCGGGCTGGTCTGCGCATAGACGTACGGGTTGCGCGGGTCGGCTGCGTAGACGACGCTCGCCTGCCAGCTCTCCAGCGCCAGGTGAAATGCGCCGGCGATCAGAACGAGCGCGAACAGGCCCCGCACCGCGACTTCCCACCGCGGGACGGTCACGGCGCGACCGCGTGCCACCCGGCGAGCAAGCTGCGCCGCGCCGAACCCGGCCAGCACGACGAAGCCGACGTGGAACGGCAGCAGATTCCACGGCGTCTTGTAGCGGATCGCCGAGAGGATGCCGGCGGCAACGATCGAATAGAGAGCAACGAAGACCGGCCAGAAACTTCTCTCCCGGAATGCAAAGACGCCGCCGGCGACGGCCAGTGCGAGCACGAACGCTTCCGTCCACAGCAGGCCGCCCGAGAACGACCACGCGAGGAGGCGCAGGTAGTAGTGCCACGGCTCGTCGTGCTGCCCCGCGTCGAGGCCGCGGCCCGCGTAGATCGAGAAGGCGCGGACCGAGTCGGACAGACCGGACAGATCGGTGAGGAAGGAAGTGTAGAAGACGAGGGCAACCGCCCCGGCGGCGGCGAGCGCGACGCACGCGTGCGCGGCCGCCGAGCCGTGCCGCGGCTCGGCAGGAACGGTTGGCTTCGCCGCGAGCCGGGCCAGGATGGCGGCGACGATGACGGCAACGAAGACGATGATCGAGGTCTCCTTCGTGGCGTAGGCCATGCCGGCGAGCCCGCCCGCCCAGGCCGCGGTAACGGCGCGCGGGCGGACGGCGTACCGGCCCGCCGCGACGAGGAGGCCGAGCGCAAAGAAGACGAACGCCGATTCCTGGATGTAGAACCGGCTGTAATAGGTGAACGCGGGAGAGATGGCCACCAGCAGCGCGGCCGTCGCGGCGGCGCCACGGCCAAGGCCCCCGGCGAGCAACGCGCATAACAGGATGGTGGCTGCGCCGAAGAGGGCGGGCACCAGCCGCAGGTCGCTCTCGTCCAATGCCGCGAGCGTGTGCCGGCCGCGCAGCCACGCGACGGGCAGCGTCAGGTAGTACAGCGTCGGCCCGTGGTGATCGGCCGGGTCGTATCGGTACTCGCCGGTCTCGAGGAGCAGACCGAAGCGGATCGCCTGGTTCGCCTCGTCATGGTGCATCGGCCGGGCGCCGGCGAACGGCAGCCTGAGGGCCAGGCCGGCGGCGAGCGCGGCGGCGAACAGGGTCCAGAACAGCGTCCTGGTCATTTGACCGGCGTGCCGTACACCTCCACCTCGACGTAGTGGTTCAGGTCGTTGGTGGTGTTGCCGTTCGAGTGCAGGCGCACGTAGCGGCCCCTCGCGCCCTTTGGATCGAACAGCCTGCCCTCGGCCACCTCGACGTACTCCTTGTCCTTCCCCGCGCCGAGGCCGGAGCTGTTGTCGTGGTCGTTGTTGAAGACCTGCGTCCCGCCCCTGGTGAAGTCCTTGTCGTCGGACACCCGGACGATCACGTCGCGGTAGACGCGGGCCTGGCTGTGGTAGTGCCACGCGAGGATGGCGTGCAGCGCGCAGGTGCGCCCGAGATCCACCTGCACCCACTGCCTGCCCGGACCGAGTTCGACGAAGTAGCCGTCGCCCCCCTGCTTGTCGCCATCGGTGACCATGTCGACGTCGCCGATGACGGGCCGCATGTCGCTCGATCGCACAGGTCTGTCGAGCGACAGGAGCCTGGTGCCGACCGGCACGTAGAAGGGCCCCCGCGGCCTGCCGGTGATCACCTCGAGGTTCGCGCTCTTGATGTTGGTCGGCGTGCCGATGAACATCGGCTTCGGCAGCTTCAGCCTCAGTTCTTCCCTGGTCGGATCCTGCCGCGCCGCGAGCGGCGCCAGGAAGAACCCCGCGAGCAAGGCGCACGCGAGCAGCTTCTTGTTCAGGTCCATCACGTCTACCCGCCCGCTTTCCAGGGTGAACGGCGGCGTCCAGCGGCGCGATTCTACTGCACCTGACCGCTCCCCGCTACTCGCCACTTCCCCCCACTCCCTTCCCTGCTCGCTACCTGCTCGCTGCTCACTACTCACTGCTTCGCGCCGGTCATATAATGCCCCTCGATCCGCGGGGGGTACCGCCGGCTGCGGCGGTCGTCCTCCGAGGGGCTTGCCATGAATCAGTCCAACACGATCACGCGGCGGTCCTTTTTGTGGATGGCGGGCGCGCTGCCGTTTGCCTCCTCTGTTCTCGCGAAGCGCCTGCGCGCGGGCACGGCCGGGCGGATCCCGATCGCCGTGCAGCTCTATTCCGTGCGTGGAGACTGTCAGAAGGATTTCGATGCCGCCCTCGAGCAGGTGGCGGCCATGGGCTTCGAGGGGGTGGAATTCGCGGGCTACTACACCTACGCGACGCGCGCAGCGGAACTGCGCAAGCGCCTCGACGCGTTGAAGCTGAAAGCGGCGGGCACGCACATCGGGCTGGAGATGTTGCAGGGCGCCGCGCTGAAGAGCACCCTCGAATTCCACCAGGCACTGGGCTGCCGCTTTCTCATCGTGCCCAGCAACAGAGCATTCACGGATTCGGAGAAGAGCAAGGCGCTGGCGGAAACATTCAACGAGTTGGCCGTCACGCTGAAGCCGCTCGGGATGGCCTGCGGCTATCACAATCACATGGCCGAGTTCAGGAAGGACGGCGAGAAGACGTTCTGGGATCTGTTCGCGGAGCGGACCAGCAACGACGTGATCCTGCAGCAGGACTGCGGCTGGACGACCGCGGCGGGTTTCGACCCGGTCGCCTACGTGAAGAAGTACCCCGGACGCACGCGCACCGTGCACTTCAAGCCGTTCGCGCGGCCGGCCGACGCGGGCCGCAAGGCGATCCTCGGCCAGGACTCGGTGGACTGGGGGGCCATCTACGCGGCGTGCGCCGCGCACGGCGGCACCGAGTGGGTCGTCGTGGAACAGGAGTTCTACCCGGATGGAAAGACGCCGATGGAGTGCACGCGCGAATCGCTCACGGGGCTGAGGGGGATCGTGACGTAAGGAGAGAGAACATGCCCGCGCAACAGACGAGGATGACGTCGGTGGTTGCCCTGGTGGCGGTCTTCGGCCTTGGCGTCTCGTTCATCATCATCGGCGCGCTCTCCGAAGAGTTGAAACGCGCGCTCGATGTCACCAACGCCGAGATCGGCAACCTCGCCTTCGCGTTGTTCCTCACCAGCATGATCGTGCAGCTGTTCATCGGGCCGCTCCTGGACAAGTTCGGCCACAAGCCGCTCGCCATCACCGGCTTCCTGGTGGCTGGCGCGAGCATGTTGCTGGTGGCGCAGGCGGCGGACCTCAGGACGGCGCTCATGGCCTGCATCCTGCTGGGCATCGGCGCCATGTGCCTGAATACGGTCGGCAACACGCTCATCCCGGTGGTGCTGTTCGGTGGCCGCGACCCCGCCCGCGCGAGCAACTTCGGCAACGCGTTCTTCGGTCTCGGCTACGTCATCACGCCGCTGCTGTTCTCGCTGGTCGCCGGCCCCGGGTTCAGGACGGGTGTCTACCTGCTCGCCGCGCTGTTTTTCGTCTTCTTCGTTGTCGCGCTCGCCGCGACCTTCCCGCAGGTCTCGACCGGGTACCAGTTCTCGATGGCGTTCAAGCTGCTCGGCAACGGCCCGGTGCTCGCCGCGGCGGTCGCGCTCTTCTGTTACATCGCCCTCGAGATCAGCATGGCAACCTGGAGCAAGCCGTACATGACGGAGATCCTCGGCGGGGCGGGCAGCCCGCGCGCCGTGGCGAACGCCGGGCTCGTCCTGAGCCTGTTCGGTGTCGCGATGATGGTGGGGCGTTTCCTGACGTCGATGGTGAAGAACCTGACGGCGATCGGTGTCCGGCTGGTAGGGGCGATGTCGCTGCTCGCCGTGCTGGCCGTGCTCGTCATGCTGAACACGCGGACGCCCATCGTCGCCATCGCCGCCGTCGTGCTGACGGGCCTCGTGTTCGCGCCGATGACGATAGGACGGATGAAGGGCCTGTCGCAAGGCGACGGAGCGACGGAATGCCGGTTATGCGACAGAACGTCACGCTCGTCTGCGCGGGCGGCCCGTCGACAAGTCTTGCCAACCCAGCAAGTCTTCGATAGTCAGGCAGGGTCAGAACCTAACGCCAGTCATGAGTGTTACAACGCCCATTGAATAGCTGACATCCGGGATCACCTCGGCTGGAGCCCGGAAGAAGCCGAACCGCGCCTCGATAACCAGCCTGGCCCGCCCCGCGAGCGGCGGTTCAACTCCGATGATGCCGTGCGCGCCCAACCCGGTACTTGATTCGTTGAACCTGGCGTCGTTGTTGTTGGTGCTTCGCAGGACATAGATTCCGCCGCCGACACCCAGGTATGGGCGGACGCGGTTCCGGCTGATCAGATGGACCACGCTCGCCAGAATCGGAACCGTGGTCTCGGTAAAGTAGAAATACGACGTCCGATAGTACTCGACCCCCACGTTCACACCGAGGCCGGACGCCGTCCAGATCGTGAGATCGCCGCCCGGCCCAATGGCCAGAGGCTGGGTCGCAGCTCCCGGGACCCTGTAGAACCCGACCTTCGCGCCGATCTCAGCTCGAGGCGCCGCGCTTGTCGCCGCAACCTGGGTGAACGCGCGGCCGCACGGAAGCAGCGCGAAGAGCACGGCAAGGGCCACGATCGTCCGCCGGCCGGCCCGGGCGCGCCTCGACCTCTTCATCGGAACCTGACCCCCGCCAGAGCGGTCACCATACCGTACGAGTAGTGGAAGCTGTAATTCGGAGCGACCCGGACGAACCCGAATCGCGTCTCCAACACGAGATTCGCGCGGCGGAGCACGCGCGTCTCGACGCCGACCAGCCCATGAGCGCCCAGCCCGGTGTCGCGTACGCTGCCGCGGTCGATGTTGATGCCGCCGCTGATGCGTGTGCTCGTTAGAAGTACATACGCACCGCCGCCGACGCCGGTATACAGACGCGTCCGGTCTCCCGTCATGCGGTACATCACGCGGCCGAGCACGGGAACGGTCGTCACTCGCTGCTTCAACGGGAAGGGCGGGGGCGTCGTCTCCTGCCGGTACTCGACGTCCACGCCGAAGGCAAGTCCGGAGGGCAACCAGATGGTGAGGTCAACACCCGGATTGAAAGCCGCCGGGTGTCGTGAACCGACCACCTTGGAGATACCGACTTTGGCTCCGACCTCGAACTCCGGTCCGGTGCTTGTCGTGGCGGTCTGTGCGACGGCACCTTGCGGAGAGACGAAGTCCGCGAGCAGGACAACGAGCGCGATCACGACCCCTCTTCCGATCATGCGGACCCCGTGGAGGCAACCCGAGGACAGACAGACTCACGGGCCGGACGCGCCTATTGTAGCTGCTGTTCATCGAACGCCTCGATCTGGGACGCCGCCCGTGAAGGCGCAGTAGCCCACCACGATCAGCCCGGAGCCTGATGTTCAGGCTCCGGGTGACGTTCCCCCACGTTCCAGTTACGTTTCAGTTACGTTCGCGCAGATCCGAGCCCGACCGTCTCTGGCAACCGCGCGTTTTTCTTAGGGATTGTTGGAGGCGCCGTCCGGATTTGAACCGGAGATGGAGGTTTTGCAGACCCGATCGGTGGTCGAAGACGCCGAACGATTTTGCGGATTTCCTAGGAAAATGGCCGCTTGACGTAGTGCCGAGTAGTGCCGAAGAAGGCCGAAGACGGCCGCATAAGCTACCGATAAGCTACCGCTCCGCCGGCCCGGAGAACGACCGGGAAGCCGGCCCATACCGAGAGCCAGCCCACCCGCCGATCGTGCGTCCTAGCGCATCCTCGCAAGCCGATTCTACGGACGAAGGCCGGCTTGGTCCGAGCGGTTTCCCGCGACTTCGGCACAGATTGAATCCGCTGAGCTTTGGCGCTACACTGCCAGGCGTGATTCGAGCACGAGATTACCCAGTTTCGGCCGAACTTCTAGTTGGATGAACCGAGGCGGGTCAAAAAACGGAACGTGAGATTATCTGGCTACTAGCTAGTTGCATCGTGAACTGGTTGACATCAAACCTCGACGTTATCGGCGCGATCGCTTCCATCGTGGGAACGGCAGTCGGGCTCCCGGCACTCGTAATCGCGCTCGTTCAGTTGAGCCGAACCAAGAGAGCGGCCCAGGCCGCTGAGAAGGCGGCCCATCAAGCCGTCGGCCGGATCGGTGACGTTCTTGCCGTCGCCTCACTGGAACAGATCTGCAGCAGGTCGCGCGACCTTCTTCGTCTGACGCGCACGCGCAATCTCAGTGGGTCAGCTACCGCTGCGTTGGAGCTTCGGGAAGCACTCGCAAAGTTTTCGCAATCCAAGGGCGCTCTTCAGCTTCAGGCTGGCGACGTGTGGTCAGACTTGTTGAAGATCGTCGGCGATGTTCATGACACTCTGGAGGGAGACGATAGGACGGATGAAGGGCCTGTCGCAAGGCGACGGAGCGACGGAATGCCGGTTATGCGACACGGGGCTTCCCGATGGCCCCGATCGACTGGATGTACGGATTCCCGATGCCGATACACGGGCA
>Ga0315282_10004238_pt1 | contig 25063 bp, 14 predicted proteins | sample YL17G07_20_MG_FD_203693 | JGI IMG/M metagenome (GOLD analysis project Ga0315282, IMG submission 203693) | Sediment microbial communities from Yellowstone Lake, YNP, Wyoming, USA - YL17G07_20 | ecosystem: Environmental > Aquatic > Freshwater > Lake > Sediment | place: USA: Wyoming | collected... | reverse complement strand
GTTCAGAGAACTGCTTGTGCATATCCAGTCCGACGTGTAACATAACTTGGCCTCCTTTTGTTGGTCACTATATTCTGCCGGCATCTCCTGCCGGTAGGCAAGGAGGCCTTTCATAGTTATCTTGACTCTGGTGGCGTTTCGGCTATATTTCCGCGATTGGCCGGAGCCCCTGGCCAGCGAGGAAACAAAACGGTCCCGAAAGGAAAGCAGAGCTGGAATGGTTGATACTAGCGTAAGCGAACCGCGGTCAGATGACCGCTTCCGAATCGGTTGTCCATACCCGGGATGTGAGAACGGACGGGTAGAACGCATCGACAGCGCGGCGTATTGCGTTGCGTGCGGACGACCGGCGAGTGTCTGCACCGAACCAAGGAAATGCAGCGCCGTCAACCAGACCCTGGCGCGATACTGCCGCCGTTGTGGCGGGAAAATCAAAACCGGCGAACCCTCCTCTGCAGAAGGAAAACTGCCTAAGGACCCCGGCAAACCACAACTGATTGAACTCGCTGACATTATCTGGGAACCACCCAAGCCGCGCGCTCAGTTCCTCTGGTTTCTTACCGGCCGGGGTTCGTTCTACCGCTTGGCGCTGCACGCCAGGAAGCCGGAACTCGTGGCCGAGCTCGGTGAGGAATTCGGACGCTCCGCGCTGTTGTTGTCGACTAAGCTGAGCACCTCGGGCGAGGCATCAGTACCGATTGCACTGGCCGCCAGCGAAGACCACCTTGTGGCCGTGAATCTCGCAACTGCCGAGTGGCAGGTGGTTTACGCTAGAGACGGACAGGACCGGTTACTGGCCGACCTCAAAACCGGCTGTCATGCTCTGGCGAAAGACGAAATCGCCTGGTATGTTCTCGCGCAAGTCGGCGTGGGCATGGAGCTGGTTCAGGTGCCGCGCGCGAAAGCCCAGGTGGCGAACAGAATACCTCTGTCTGCCGACGGCAACGTGGCTGGTCCGTGGTTTCACAAGGGGCGCCTGTTCTGTTGCTCGGCACAGGGCGTGCACGTGTTGTTCGACAACAACTGGCAGGTATTCGACTGGCCCAGGGAGTTCCGGCCATTTCTGACGCCCCAGGAGGCGCGGCAGAGCGCGGGGCTGCACACAGCGGTAGGTACGATGCCGTGCCTTGTTGGCTCCGACGCTGCTTACGTCCTTGGCACGCGGAGCGGAAGACCGTCCCTTGTCGTGATCAGCAGTCTGGAACCCGGGTTCGTGTGCACACCTGCGGCTCTGCCGCTGACCAGAACCGGAGTTGTCGCTCAGAGCAGCAAGGAAAGCGGAGCTGGATCGGGTGCCCCGTTGCTGCACACGAAAGGCGCGGTTGTCGAATGCGGTGGGTCGAGCTATCGAGCTTTGGCAACAGAGGACGAGTTGGTCGCTGACGGGTTGCCCGGCTACGTGTATGGTGTGACCGTCGGTCGAGTCGAGCCGACCGCGGGCGACAGCATCCGTTTCTACAGCCCCTCAGGAGAGCAGGCGGATTACCGACTGGCGCAGTTGAGGGACTATGCTGAAGGCGTTGGGTTCCTCCCGCTCGGCAGCGGCATCGTCCACGTCTACGTCACCAATCAGCAGGAAATGAGGGCACTGGTATGGCAAGGCTAGGGGTTCTGGCCGGTCTTGCGCTTGCCCTGCGTCTTTGTCTGGCGGGTCAAGTCGTACTCGTGGACCGGTCGGGTAGCATGAGGCCCTACTTCGAGCGCGGTACGGTCGAGCAACTTACCCGGGCGCTCGTCGCCGTATGCAGCCAGCACAGCAGACCGGACCTGGCCGTGTTCAGTACCAGCGTGAAACCGGTCAAGTCAACGGACGACCCGGATTTCAACTATGAGACCTTTGCCTGGTCGTTCACCGAGATAGACAAGGCGGCGAAGTACGTCGCTGACCGCAAGTACGACATCGGCTGGATTGTCACCGATAACATTCAGCACCAACCGGACAATCCTGAAGGGGCACACCTGAGCAAGTTCTACGAACTACTAAGGGGCCCACGGTTCAAGAAGGTCTATTTCTTCCCGGTTTTGCAGCCGGCGGGAATCCAAGGGCTGACTGTTTATGCGCTCCTGCTCGACTGGCAACAGGAGCAACGGTTCGAGGAAATGGTAACTGTTTTTGCTAAGCGCGTTCAGCAGAGCTACCAGACCGAGGCGCTGTTAGTCAAGCCTCTGGGTCGAAGCACGGTAGAGGCTGTGCCGGTTCTTGAGCCCAGGTCACGACGGTACGTCCTCGGTCAGGGCGTGAACGATTCAATCCAAATCGGATTCACCAGCCGGTTCCGACATATCAGCTTCAGGACCGCAGACATCTCTGAGCCACGGCTGTACCGTTGCGCAGCCGCCCGCCAGTCCGGGCTGGGTCTGGGCCCGGTGAAGTACCATGTTCAGCCCACCACCGTTCCAGGCCTGAGTCCAGGCCAGAGCACAGGGCCGGGGTTCAAGCTGCGGTACAAGACCAAAGTGACTCTCACGGGTAGTTTACTGAAGGCGGCGTTTGCCGGTGGCAAGGTCAACGCGCCGATGGAACTCCCGGTCCACGTCAATATTCTACCGAGCGACCTCTCACTGACGCCTGAGTACAAAGCGAAATACGATGCGGCCACGCCGGACGATGCCCGGCGCGGGGGTAAAGTGTTCGGTATCAATCGGCTTCCCAGCGAGCTGAGTGAAGCGGCGGTGCGTTGCAGTACCCTGGTGACGATCCCCATTGAGGCCGACTATGGCCCGCTGCCCGCACTGCTGTTGTTCCTGATACTTGCTCTTGTCGCTGTGGCCGCGGTCGTCACATATCGGGTTGTGAAACCCTGGCTTGGCCAGCAGCGGCTCCAGGTTTTCGCCCGGCTTCGTGACAAAGAGGTGCAATGCCGGATTGACAATGATACCGGCGGGCTGGTAATGGAACGGGATGTATTGGGCAAGATTGATGCTGGCCGGGTGTTCCGGCCGGCCATGCGGTACCGGCTGGCCGACGGTCAAGAACATGTCCGACTCGTGCCCGGTCTCGAGTTCAAGCTGAGCCGGCATGACGGCGCAGTGATTGAGCTGTTCTGTGGCCCGCGCAGCGCGAAGACCAAGGGCAAACCGTTAGAGCGGCCCAGTACCCGGGGTCGCCCAGAGAAGACAGACAGACCTTTAAGGAGGTAGGATGGCTAACGAACGACGCGGGCTCGGACCGCTTTACTGGTTCGTGTTCATTGCGCTCGTGTTCATCAGCACTTTCGTAATCGCCAGTCAGGCGTTGCACTGGCGGGTGACGGTACAGTGGTCCGAAGGCTTCTTGTGGATTACGAGAATCATCGTGATGCTGGTCGCGGTCCTTCTTGGCTGGGTAGCCGGTCGCGGCGTGTACCGGAAGCTGCTCTGGCAGGACGCCTCAGTTGCATCTGCGGCCTCGGCCGGAATCGGGTTTGCGGTCACTTTCCTGGCCGCAGCGACTGCAGTCGGGCTTGCCGGCGCACTCTCGTGGTTCTGGCTGGCTGGAGCCTGCGGGCTGCTGTTCATTGTCGCGATAGTGCTTATGGCTCGGGCTCTAGGCTGGCTGATGATTCTGGTTGCGGTTGTTGTTGCCGCGGCGACCGCGGCCCTGTGCTGGTTTGTGCTCCCGATTATCACTCCACCGGCAGAGGACGACGGCGACTGGTCTACCGGCACTGAAGCCGTAGACACGACGGGCCGCGGGTCCAGCCGCCCGGACGTGGCGGACACGGGTACTGCGCGGACGAGATAGGATGTTGGAAAAACCACAAGGAGGATGAAATGCCACCAGTGAAAGAGGAAAAAGGCGGCGCAATCCGCCCGACCTTGTTTGTCGGCTTGGGCGGGACCGGCAAGGAAGTACTGCTGCGTCTGCGCCGGAAGTTCTACGAGGATTTCGGTGAACCGGGTCTACCGTGCATGGCGTATCTCTGGCTGGACACCGACATCCACGGCGCCGGTGCTCAGGGCGAGGCATTGGACGTGATCTACGACTCGGTTAAGTTCACCGTGAAGGACAGCATCTCGTTGATGGATGGCGAGGTCGGGCTGGCCATGGCCGACGTGTTCGGCAGCCTGGGGCGCAACGAGCACATCCATCGATGGCTGTATCCAGAGGTCGAGCGGTACGGGCGGAAGATATCCGACGGTGCGGGCAACGTCCGCTCGGTCGGTCGACTGGCGCTCTTCCACAAGTACAAGGATGTTGCCGACCGCGTGAATCTGATCGCCACGAAGACGCTGACCGAGGAAACCCTCGAATCAACCCAACTGATGCTCGCTGGCACAACGGCACAGGATTTCGACTTCAAGCATCAGGCCATCGTCGTGTTCTCCGTGGCCGGAGGCACGGGCGGCGGCACCTTCCTCGACCTGGCCTTTCAGTTGTGCCAGATGAAGCTATTCCAGCATACTGCTGCGATATGCGTTCTGCCCAACGTGTACTTCAAGACACGGATGGACGAGCAGGCATCCCGGTCATATGCGAATGCTTATGCGGCCCTGAAAGAGCTGGAGTACTACACGTTCTGCCTAGACAGGGCCGGTGAAGCCGACAAACAGGCTGGCGGTGAACAGCGCAAGCGCGGCATCGCCAAGTTCCTGGTCGAGTGGGAAAAGGGCAAGACGCAGGAGATTTCCGGCCCGCCCCTTGACGTGACCTATGTACTCGAACCGCAGAGCGAGCTTGGAGTCGGACTGGAATCCAAGCCGGAGTTCTTCCGGATGGCGGCCGAGTCGCTATACATGGACTTTATGCCCGGTGCGTTTTCAGCGGCCAAGCGGTCGAGCTACAGCAACGTCGTGCAGTACCTGAACGGCGCCGAGGGTGCCAACGCGCGGGTTGACGGCATGGCGCTGACCCAGGAGTTCTCGCGCCGCTACGCGTCATTCGGCATGAGCAAAATCGAGATTCCGATTGACGCTCTGCGCGGAGCCTGTGCCGCACAGCTCGGCCACGACATTGTGAGCCACTGGACGCGGACGTGCACCGACCCAGACATGCTTGGCAGCGTCCAGCATGACCTGGCGGACCTGGGCTTGACCTTGGATGGCGTATCACGGCGGTTCGATACTGGCTGGCGGGACAATTTGACCCAGGCTGCGGACAGCGCGGTGGCCGGCTTGCGTGCCAAAGCTGGCGCCAGCACGCTGGCCGACATTGAGGAGGCACGCAAAGCGCTGAATGAGATGGAGGCGCAGTACCTTGGCACCGATACGGCCAAGCTGAACGTAGACCTGAACATCCCGCACCGGCTGAAGGTCAAGTCGCCCGCGGTTACCGAACAACTGAGAGCTGTGATGGAGCAGTGGCTGGTCAGGTGCCTGGAAGAACCCGAGCGCGGCCTGCGTGGCCTCTTGGCCGAGAAGACAGGGTACTTGGCACGAATCCAGGAGCAGCTTCAGGGCACGTTCACCTCGGATAAGTCCGATTGTGCCTCCCGCCGGGACCGTGCCGAAAAGGATGCCGGGCCGTGGCAGAGCGAGCGCGACCGGTTCCTCGACGAGCTGACCGAGGCCGTGACAAACAGTAAGGTCGGATTACTGAGCGAACGAAATTTCTCGGTCAAGCTCCTGGCCGATAAGCTCAAGGATGCTGAACTGCAATACGCGCTGGCGAAGACGGAGGCCGTGTTGTACAGTCTCTGCCAGCAAGCGGTTAAGGACGCGGTGACCTACCTCGTAGGTCGGGCTGCTCGCCTGCCGCAGTTCCTAACCGACCTCGAGGCGATGGCCGGCCCGTTCCTTGAACTAAAGGCCGCCCGACTCCGGCCAGGAGAAGACGTACTGTTTATCCGTATCTTCGACTATGACCGAGACTGGCCGAAGTTCTACACCCTCGGTGGGAAGCCCGTAGCGGCCAACAGCGAAGCAAAAGGCTTCCAGGCGCATAAGGAGTTCGGCGGCAGATCATTATCTACGCTGGAACTCGCGGACTTCCGCTTCAGGGAAAGTGTGGAGCGGCTCAACCGGCTGCTTACCGACTACTGCGAAGACCGGTTCACTAAGGATTTCAAGTCCCCGGACAGGGCAGAACAGGACGTGCTCAAGCACCCGAAGTTCACCGAACGACCCTTGAAGGACTGGGTTCAGCGACTGACCCGCGCTTCCTTGCCACGCGTCAAGAGGTCTGAATACCTTGGAGGTAGGCAGGTTCGGGTGAAACGCGAGGCATACCTGGGAATCTCGGCTGACGCCGACCCAGAGGTACTCAGAAGCTTGTCCAAGGAAATCACCGACAGCATGACCGCGTATCTGTTCCCGGTCAGCGTGCTGAAGTCCACACGGAAGAGCGAGCTTTTCCTCTACACGGTCAGCTACGCGTTTCCGTTGCCCTCGGTTCCCGTGGTTGCTGATTCGTGCCACGACGCCTACTATGCGTTCTACCGCGACTTGCGCGAGAACCGCCAGTTCGGCAAGCTCTACTATCAGATACCGCTTCACCTCGACAAGCGTTGGGAAGGCAAGTTCGAGGACCTCGTCCTGTACACGGAGCAAGACGCGCGCGTTGCCAAGGAATCACTTGAGGCGCTGCTGTTCGGTTCGATACTCAAGGTCGTCCGGCGTTACGACAGGGACGGCATGACAGTGTACGGTTACAGCAAGGTCAGCGTGGGCCGTGTTGCGGAGGTCGAGCTGGGTAACCGCAAAGAGGCTATGGACACGCTGATGAGCGACGCGGGGTTGAGGGGTCGGCTCCTGGGCATCATCGGTGAACGTGAGAAAAACCTGAGCGAAAAAGAGCAAGCAGCCTACAGCTATATTCTCATGTACTTGTCGTCGCTCCCAAGTTTCAGCATCGGCACACCCGAACACGAGCTTCTCAAGGCCAAGCACACCGCGGTTATGCAGTCAGCGGGCGACGTGCGCATCCCAGAGAAGGGCCGGGATGAGGCCGGACTTGCGAACTGGGTCAGACAGCAAGCAGGCGATGTGCTTGATTGGCCGCAGGGCAGCGACTTACCGATGCTGAATAAGGAGGCGTGGGAGGACAGGCCGGGTGCGAAGTAGGATGATGGCGGGCGTCGATACTCGGGGCTGGAAGATAGCAGCATGAGGCCCGTGGACGTGGCGCGGTGTTCTGGCTGCGGTAGTTGGCAGCCGCTGTCCGGCGACCGATACTGCTCGCTCTGCAGGCACGAGCTGTTCGATACGCTCTGCATCTATGTCGACCGCGAGAAGCGGGCACCGGTGACCGAAGTCTTCGCGGTGCGTAGCCGGGATGCCCGTCGACCATCGGACTACCGGTTTGATGCCGAGCCGTGGATGCAGCTATCCGTCCGGGATTTCAACGTAGGCCGGCGCGAGACGCATGTCGACCTCAAAGTTGACCCTCAGCAGATGGGGATGCTCCCTCGCTCCGGCTTCGTTACGGTCTCAGATGGCACCGGCATCGTGCAAGAAATCAAGGTCACAGCGTACCCGGCACCGCGCAGCGTCACGGTGAAGGACGTCGATATCTACCTTGGTGCGGACACTGCCGTGCTGCATTTCACCTCTGACTGTGCACTTGACGCAGACGTCCAGTTCGAGGTGAAGCCACCGCGACGACTGGACATCAGTCCGTCTGAGCAGCCGGTTAAGCTGGTCAAAGGAAAGAGTCCCGTGCCGGTGCTGGTCTCGCCACGTGAACGGGGAGAGGTTGTGGTGTCGTTCCGCCTGTCGCGCGGAACGGGCACCGGGCGGCTGGTTCTGAGCGGGGCGTTCAAGGCCCAGGTTAAGCGGCCACCGACGATTGCATTTCCAGATGGTCTGATACAGAGCTTCGACACATATCCGGACGACAGGGGCGGGATGACGCTCAGGGTGCGGAATGACGGCGATGACCCGTTGCGCATCAGCAGCGTGCTTCTCGAGTGCGCCAACGCCGAGGCGAGCTGGACCTACGAGCTTGCCTCAGGTGACGTTGCTCCCGGCGGTCTGGCAGAAGTCAGACTTACGGCGCGGACAACGGATAGAGCGCACGGCAGCATACCTGTGAAGGTCGGTTTCGTGTCGGATGCCCGGAACAAGCCAACCTGTACGGTTAAGGCCAGGATTATTGATGACGAGTACGATGACTATCTGGCTGTCGACTACGGTACAAGTACCTCCGCTGTCGCGCTGCTGGTAAGGGGGACGCCGGTGAACCTGCCGCTCGATGGCCCCGAAATCAAGGTCGTATCCGACGTCTACTTCAGGGACTTCAAGAAGGAGTGGGTTCCTCCCTATGTCTTTACCATTGGTCAGGAGGCAGCCTTGCTTGGCAAGGCATCCGGCGGAGAAAAGTGCTATGTTCGCGCGGTGAAACCTCGGGTTGGAACCGGCCGCAGGGAACCCGTAGTCCTCTACGGTGACTCCCACGGAATCCCGTCTGAGGACGTCGCGCAGTTCGCGGTTATGGAACTACTTCGTCTTACCCGACGCAAGCTGCACAAGCGACCAACCAGGCTCATTTTCACCGTCCCCACTCGATTCACCCTTCATCAACGCGACGTGCTGAAGGACGTGTTCGCCAAGGCCGCCCGAGCCAAGGGGCTGGACATTGGTGACCCCGATGTTGTAGACGAATCGCTGGCCGCGGGTGTCTACTATCTCTTCTGCGGTGCCCGCCAGGACCAGACCATCAGTACTCGCAGGGAGTACACGCTCCTGGTCATGGACTTCGGCGGCGGCACAACCGACGTCACGCTTTTCCGGGTGCACCAGGAAAAACAGGAAGGCGGTGTCTGCGTAAGGCCGGAATCGGTGGGGGTTCTTGGTGCGTGGGGGGACCAGAGCCTGGGCGGCGAGTCCCTTACGGACAGACTGAGCACCTACCTTGGTGAACTTGGTGCCGACCGTTCTACGGAGAATGCCGAAGCCCTGAAGTTGGCTGTCTCTGAGGTGATGAAACCCAGCCAAGCCGAACTCAGCGGGAAGCGGTCGCCTCCATTCGTTCTGGATGCTGTCCGCTCCCCCGTCGCTCCCGGCCAATCTCCATCGGTCAGCGTAGTGGTGGCGCGAGACGACTCGCTCTTGCGGAGCTGCCTACAAACACTGGACCCCCGCACGAACGCGTCAAGCCTGACCAAGACGGAGTACGAATCCCGACTTGGGCTCATTAGGAAGGACCGGGCGATTCAAGTGAAGACGGAGGGATTGGCAAACCCGGTCTACGCGTCAGTTGATGATGTCTTGAGCCGTGCGCGTGAGTGGTTGAAGGGGTTTGAGAATGAGATGGACCTCTTCATGAGAAAGAGCAAAGTGCCCCAGGCAGATAGACTGCTGCTCTGCGGGCAGGCTTCGCTGCTGCCGGTGATACCCGAGACGTTCTCACGGTTTGCGGCCGCAGCCGACTACGTCCGGGACGAAGACGGCGAGCCGATTCTCAAGGAATGTGTCTCGCTTGGGGCCGCAATCCACGCCGGGCTCTCCGCTGACCAGGTTCAGGTTCTTGGTGAGAAGTGCTGGTGGCGCCGAGTCGGTCGGCTCGGTGGCACGCGCACGGGCGCCCGTGGGCCGCTGGCGTTCACCGAACTCGTGCCTTGGGGCGCGCGATACGGTGAGGAATTCAGGCCCGAGAAACCGGGCCTGCGGGTTCGGCGCATTGACGGCAAGTCCGTGCTCGAGCTGGTCCTGCTTGAAAACCTCTCCCTGAGCGACACGCCCGACACCGAGCACTATCGGACCTATCTACTTCAGCACGACGTCTCGTCCGCCGAGGGTATTCCGGTAATACTGGAGCTGACCGACCGAGGTGAGCTTGAAGCGTACTGCGAGATAGGAGGCCAGCGCATGAAGATGGAAGTAAAGACCAGGGGCGGGCAGCAATGAACGGGTTTCGATTCTTACTTGTCGTCTGTTGTCTTGCGTCGTTTGCGGTCGGCTCAGGCAAGCCGCCTGCATTCCGGCAGCCCGGCATCGAGGCATACGCCGTGACTGATTCGGCCGCCGCGATACGTCTGGAAACAGTGGGAGCTTCCCTCCAGCCGAGCGTTACATCGCGTACCGGTACCACCTCACCAGAGCGCACGAGTGTCGGCCCTAAGAAGCCAGACTCCTCAATGCCAAGGGTGATGGCGCTGTCGTTGGTCGTCTTGGCGCTCGGAGCAGCACTGCTCGGCCTCGGACTCGCGCTGCTCGTGGCGGCTTTGCGGGCGCTTCGACAGGCCCAGCAGGCGGCGACGCCCGGAGAGGACACTGACAGGATGGCCCAGACAGAGCTGAACTGCCAGCAGTTGCTGGAGACCCTGCGTGATGACATGACGCGCCTGGAAAGCGCGCTGCACAATCTGCAAGTGGCCCGCGGCCAAGCGGATGGCGAGTTGCGTCAGGAACTGGCTCGTATCCCACAGCAGGTCGCCGAACGGCTGACCCAGGTACAGTCCCAACAGGAGTCGGGCCGTTTCCAGACAGCAAAGCAGGCGTTTGTTCAACGCACAAGGACCGTCCTGAAAGACGTGGAGATGCGCCACAGAATACTCGACACAGCCCGGGCGACCGCCACGCTTGTTGCGAAACTGCGGTCACGCTCCGTCGGCGACGCAGACACAGGACATCGGTATCGCCTTTACGTCGAAGCCACCGAGATGGCTGAGAACCTCGCGCAACTGGCCCGCAACGCCGAACGGGCAACCCCCACGACACTGGACGAGGACAAGAGCCGGTTCAACATCGCGCTGGACCGGCTCGACCGCGCGTTGACTGAGCTGGTCGCCTACCACCGCCCCATCGCATTCTGCGACCTGCTCGACCAGGTCAATGTACCCGACCTGCGAACTGAGCGTCAGCGACTCCTTACGCTCTTGGGTGTCGAGGAGTTCGCCCCACGCCCGGCCGAGGCGGTGGCCGATGTCGCTGCCTTGGATATGGTTCGCGTCACCGGGTACGGGGAGAAGGCTCGAGTCGCCGAGGTCGTTGCACCCGGGTATCGGATTGCCGCCACCGGCGAGGTCATCCGCAAACCGAGAGTGGTCATCGAGCAGACCGGATAACGAGAGGGAAGTGGCCGAGCGGGGTGGTCCAGAAGCACAGCATCCAGCAACGTTCACCGACCAAGGGATAGGGTAGTGTCAAGCAAGCCTGAGAGCCCGGGTACCGTGGCCGGTTCTGCACCGGTGATGATTGTCGATCGCTGGCGCGACAAAGATACCTACACCGTCGGGTACGGAACCAGCATCCAAGACCTCAAGACTGCGCGTCCGAAGAACAAGAACCTGACTGACCTGCCCGAAGGCATGCAAGCCAAAGAGATGGCGGCCTTCACAGGCACGGTTCTACCAGAACGGCTGGCCCGCAGGCGGGTCACAACCGTGCCACGGTTACTGGCGATATACTATGCGTTTGCCGAACAGTGTCGGGGACCGACGTTCGTGCTGACCATCGGCCACGAGCTGGCACTTGCCGGTGTGGTGAAGGAGTACGAGATAACCGTTCAGCGCGAGCTGCCGGGGCTGTCTCTGCAGGCTATCTGGAATGGCCTCAAAGCAGGAAACGAGGAGCTCGAGCAGCACCTGAGCCTGTTCCCGGAGGACGAGAGCGAGATATTCGACGGCTTTCAGGCAGCCTTGCAGGCGCACCTCCGCTGGGATGGCCCCATTGTCTTCACTTCGTCCGCGATTCCGGGGTTGGAGTCGGTGCTGCCCACGCTGGCGAAGGTCATCCAGGACATCGACCCCAACTTTGAGTGCCGTTCGCTTGTTCTGAGCGACTGGGCCGGGACCGAGGGAATCAAGGCGCTGGCTGAGCGAGTTCGAGAAGTCGGCAGGCGCTCTGACCTTGCCGTGCTGGCGTCCGACAACTGCTTCCTGGACGCGTTCCGTGGTTTGCTGGTCCTACGTACTCGGGCTGCCCCGGTCAAAGCCGCTGTTGACAAGGTCGTAGCCGCTGCGCGCCAGAGGTCACGCGACCTTGGCAAAGCCAAGTCCCAGGACATCGAACAACAAGCGCAGTTCTTGGTAACCCAATACCACAACCCGGGGAAGTTCTTCGACCTCGTAACCGGGCTTGTGCGCGCCGGTTTCTCCAAGACCGAATACGAGGACCTAGTGCGACTCGGAGGCTTGGAGCTGGTCGAGCCGGCGGTCGGCTTCGACATACCACCAGCCGACGTGGGCAACTACGAGTTCCGTGGGCCCCAGCCTCCCGCGCATTTGGAGGAGTTTGCCGCTCAGGGTGGCAAGCTCGCGGTCGCGCGCGAGATTGAGCCGGGCGTCCGTCTGACACAGGCCGGGCTTGAGAAGAACCCAGTGGTTGAGCTGGAGATAACTGAACCGCCGCTCTGGACGCTGGTGCGTGAAACAGAAGAGAAGCTGGCGACCAACGCGGCTTCCTTCGCGGATGTTCTCGGTCTAGCCCGGAAAGGAACGGTCGTGCCGGAGCAGTGTCTTCGGCTGCTTGATGTACTTCGCGCCGACAAGCAGGAAGAACTTCTGAGAGCGTGGCTGGCAGTGCTCAGTATCGAAGAGATACGCCCGCATGGTCTTCTCAGGACAAACCAGTTGGCTAACGATGTCGTGGTCGAGAACCGGGACAAGCTGATGGGAGACACCGGTCTGACCGTGGACCGGGTCACAAAGACCGGGTACCGATTCGGTGAGAAGGTCCTTCGGAAAGCCTCGGTCGTGGCTCACGAGAAGCTCGATGACCTTATCCGAGAGACCCGTCAGGTGCTGTCACTCGTCGCGTCGGGCAAGAGCCTTCTCGACGACCTGGAGAAGCGCTCGCCGGAGCTCCGTGCGAACGATGCAACAGCATGGCGGCTGGACTTGGGGCGGAAGGACGTCCAGAGACGTGTGCTTGGTCTGCTTGACGCGCTGATCCCGCAGGATAGCCAGGGTGAGCGAACGGGGGCGCAGAAGATGGCGCACAAGCGTCTGGAAGAACTCAGGCACAACTGGCTTGTCTGCTTCAGACTGGAGGACTTCCCCGTTGCCTGGAAGGGGCAGTTCATTAAACCCGGCGTGAAATGGGGCAAAGTGGTGCTGGACCGCCCGGTCAAGCAGCCAGCGCCTCCCCCAACAACCGACTACCGCAAGACCGCTGTGGTGCTGACTCTGCTCCCGACTCTCGCACTACTGCCGTATTCCTACTTGGCGACAACGACACTTCACTCGGCGATCGACGTCATCGTACCGCTGATGGGATTGTGCGCGCTGGGGGCGACAATGATCATCCCGAGCACTTGGTGGAAAATGCTGTGCTGGGCAGCCGCCGCGGTGCTCATTCTGCTGGCCGGCTCTGCGATCACGCGTGCTCTCGTTCCTCTCTTTGTCATCACCATACTGTGTGGCGCACTGCCACGGATGTTTGCATACCGTCGCTGGGCGGTCCTGGTGCCGCTCGCGCTGTGCGGCGCACTGCTGGGTCCTGCGACACCGCGGGCGTGGGATTACTATGCCCAAGCGTTCCGCGGTCGCAACGCCCGCGTTGTGCGCGAAACAGTCAACCTGCGCGACGCGCCTGACCGATACTCGCTGATTAAGGCAAGGCTTGCGGCCAAGACGGGAGTGAAGATCAATGACTCAACACCCGGAGACGACAAATGGTACTCAGTCAGGACGCCGAGTGGCGACGGCTGGGTCCACAGCGATGCATTCCTGCCCTGTCGCCGCTTCCGGAAGGTCGTGGTGGCGACGGCGGCCACGGACTTTGCCACTAGCCGGACGGGCCAGAGCCTCAAGCCGGGCGACAGCGTCGAAGTCGTCGAAGAGACGGACCGCTACGTCAAGTTCTATCTCGGCGAAGGCCGGTTCGGCTTAGTATCGAAGAACGCGTTTCAGCAGCAAGATGTGCCCCAGAAGAAGCCGCCGCCTCCGGAGCCAGATGCGTCTCCGAAGAAGCCATCGTCCCCTCCGGTCGAGAAGACGGTACGTATCGAGTCTAGACCCAATGGCGCGATTATATCAATTGACGGCGTACCCTGGGGCAACACGCCAACGACGCCCGTACTTGCCGCTGGCCCGCACAAGTTCGACCTCGACCTTGTCGGGTATGCGCCGGTCTTGGGCGAGACTAGGACCGTCGAACCAGGCACATCCCAACTTTCTTTTACCCTTGTCCCATTGGTCAGAATCCGCGTAAACTCCACGCCTGACGGTGCGATGGTCCAGATTGACGGCAAGCCCTATGGCACGACGCCTGTTACGGCCGACGTCGCGACCGGCACGCACACGTTCAAGCTCACCAAGGACGGCTACGAGGTTCACGTGGCGATTGAGACGGTGACCGAGACCAAGCGGTACTTTCCATACCAGCTCCGCAAGAGGTAAGCGTGTGTCAACCGAAGTTCATCCGGGCCTTGGTTCCTATCCTGGCACTGCTCTCAGCCCGGCTGGTTGCGGCGACGGAGTACCGGGCCGGCTACTGGCTTCGATTCGCCATCGCGGGCATAACGTTCGCCCGCCCGATCAGGCGGGCAGAGGCCCTCAGCATGTCTGTGGGGTGGGGTGCGAGTCGGACCCGGCGGCTCGGCTTTGGGGTCGGCTCGGCCCTGATGGAGGGCTGCGAGGTAAGTGGGGATGAGATGGTCACGTCAGCCTTTCCGGTCCACGTATGTCTCATGATGCCTTTGGTCGGTATCGCACACGACCTGGAAGACGCCTACCCAACGACGCTGAGCCTGTCCGTGAGCGGGAGCCCTTGGGCAGACGGTGGCGCGGCCCAGTGGGTTGTCACCAGCGCAGGGCTCGACGTGGCTTGCGGGTTCTTGGGCATAGAGGGTGGATTTGCGTACGTGCACGGGTCAACGCAGAGACCCCTAACCACGCTTTTTGCCGGTGTCCGGGTAGGCCTTTCCTCCTGGTTTGCGTACAACGTCACAGAATACGTCGCGCCGCCACCGCAGCCCAAGCCGAGGCCGGTTCCCAAGAAGCGAACCGTGGCCACACCCCAACTCCGACTGCGGGCGCTCGACGGCCGCAACTGGGCCTTAGGGCAAACGACCCCGCCTTCTCAGACCGTGCTGTACTTCTGGACCCCGATGGACTCAGCCATGAAGGAGGACATGAAGGCGCTGGACCGGCTTGCCCGGCAAGCTCAGCCCGGTGCTCTCAGGGTCACCGGCGTGCTTGCGTTTCCTGACGATACCATTGAGGCCCGGCAGTTTGTTGCCCGGGCCGGCATCGTGTTTGAGAATGCCATTGTCGACAGCGCCTTCTCCCGGAAACTAGGTCTCACCAACACCGCGCCCGCGGTGGTGATATTCGACCGGGACTGGGACGTTGCGCTCAAACGCACAACCGGTTTGAACGACGGCCTTATTCGGTACATCGAAGACGCCAAACCGCCGCCGCCCCCCCCGCCACCGCCCGAGGAGACCGTGTACGTCAGCGGGCTGGCGCCGACACGAGTGGAGCGGTGCGAGCTGGAGAAGGATGCCTTCCGGGGACGGCCTATCGTTATTCGGGGAACGACCTATCAGCGCGGCCTCCACACGCATGCTCCCGCCTTGGTAAGCTACAACCTGAACCGTCAGTTCAAGCGGTTCGAGAGCGATATCGGACTATGGGACGCCGGCAACCCCAACCGTGGTGTGCCGGGCGACTTTGCGGGCGACCGCGGCAGCGTCATCTTCCAGGTCTGGCTCGACGGCAAGAAGGTCTATGACAGCGGGGTCATGGACTGGGACGATAGGAAGAGCATCTCCGTCTCCGTCGCCGGCGCGCAGCAGATGGACCTCATCGTGGAGACGGTTGAGAACAACCGTTGGGACTGGTCGGTCTGGGGCGGAGCGAAGCTGATCAAGTGAAACGCCCCGCAGCGCACTTCGGAGCGCAAGGCCTGCATCCACCGCGCGTGTGCTGGGTTGTCCTGCACCGTTTCGCGTTGTTCTTGTCGTGTGCCGCGATCGTTGTCCGCTGCGACCGCGCCCCACTGGACCGGCAGGATGTCATCAGAACAGCTTGTGACATCATCAAAGACTACTGCGAGAAGCCCGAAAACCCCGTCAACAGGATGAGTGAGTTCGTGCAACTCGACTTGGCTGAGTCGACGGGAATGGCTGTGCACAAGGTCTTCCAAACCGCCCGTGATACCATCCGGACGCCTGTAAGCAAAGACGACTGGGTCGAGATCATCCAAGACTTGAACGACGCGGTCAAACAGAGAGACCGCGAGCGCGTCAGGGACGAGTTCGAGAAAGGACAGGCGGCGCAGGGGTGTGAAGCCGTGGTGCTCTACGATAACTCTGGTACTTGCCGGTCGAACGAAATGCTGTGGAAGTGCGTCACTAGCGAGAAGGGCCGCGAAGCATTCGGCGACTGGTGTGACGCACCTTTGTTCCTCTTCGGCGACAGCGTCCGCCAATGGGCGAATCCTGAAGGCCCGCCGCCAAAGAGAGATAGGATGACTAGGTTTCCCGATATTCCCGGCTTCCTAGTTGATGCCAAGGCCAAGGGCAAAGTCCTGAGTGGCGGCGTCGCTCGCACGAAGGTGGTAGTTGTTGTCACGGACGGCGTCTGGAGCGAGCAGATCGGGGACAAGGAGGTGCCACTGACGGATGAAAACGTGGCAAGGGCGCGCAGTCGGTTCGGTCATCTCTTCACGTTCTACAAGGATACCTGCAACGTCCCACTTGTCCTGTTCCCTCTTTTTCTTGTACCAAATCGCGCCATGCGTGATAAGGTCGTAAAGTACCGCGATTCACTCTGGGATGGATTCTGCTATCCAGAACTGGGCTTTCATCTCGATGCCATCCCCGTGGTTGCTGGCGACAACCCGGATGTCATTCTCGACTCCCTCCGCGCTGCCTTCGATGCGATGCTCTCCAACTACTACAGATGTGCAGCAAAGGAACCGTCGTTCTTCGTGTTCGCTGACGGCGAGTCACTCGCTGTAGACTGCTACTTGCCAGCGGGCACAAGGTCGCCGCCGAGGCTCGATGTCCCGCCAGGGTCGAGCTTTCACCTTTCAATGGTCGACGGACGCCCGCGGATTGTCGGCCTCGTTCAGGAAGCAATGGGCGAAAGGGATACGCTGACTGTGGCTATCTCTCCCGTCAGGAGGGCTTTTGACCCACCTAATGCCCCGATGCGGTCTCGAGTGCTACTATACCAAGATGCCGCTTCAGGTGGGCTGCTGTCACTCGGCCGCTTCCCCAGAGGGACGGTGGCACTTCGGACCCGGGCCCGATACGCCTGCGGCGCTTCTATCGTTATGTCGGAGGTGGGCGTCGATGCGCCCAAACAGGCGAATCCTGCGGCGCTTCGCCTTATGCGCCGAGCCCAACCAGGAAGCGACGAGTTCGTGTTCACCCTACCCGCATCAGGCTGGCTCCAGTTCCAGGCCGCCAAGTTAACCACCTTCCGTACTGGCTTCATCCCCGGAGACCGTACACTCAGTGTAATGGTCCACTCGGCCGACTACCTGATTCCCGACGGATTGTTGGCCTTCATCCTTCCCGTCGTCCTCATCGTGATTCTGATTCTCATGTCCTTGGACTGGTCTTTCCAGCGCCCGACCTGGCACGCCCGCATTGAGAAAGCGCTCGTTGCGTGGCTGGCTATCTTCTGCTCCGCCTTCCCTAGGCCATACAGCGGCCGGTGTTGTTGATTTCGCTCTCCGCAGCCTTGGTAAGCACCGGGCTAGCGCTGGCGGTGCGGAAAGCCAAGAAGAGGTCAAGCTCCTATCGATGGCCAACACGGTTTGGCCGATGGCATCCCGTCAGACTCGTTGCCTACGCGGGGCTCACTCTCCCATTGTCATGGCTGTGGTGGTCAGTGCGCTACCTGCTTGTACAACGACTCCTTCCACCCTTTGACTTCCGACTGGCGTGGACGCCCGTTGTAGTCACCCTCTTCGCCCTCATGCTCCTTCCCGCAGCCGACTTGCTGAATCCGCCCCCCTCTAATGGCAAGTCAGCATCGCCGCCTGGAACCCAAGGGCGTGCGGCGCAAACTTCTTCAGGGCAAGATGCTGGGTAGAAATCCCAGGTCCGCGACGGCGTGGTGCATCCCTGAGGGGGGACCTGCCTTTGCATACAGACGGACAATCCACCTGCCCGGGCCAGGGAACTTGACTGTCAGGCAATAGACTCCACCTTTTCGCCGAACAGTCGTCGCGCCCGGGATTTTCGTCTCGTCCTCGCGCAGTAGTCCTGCAAGCACCGAGACATTCGGGGGCGCTAGGACCGCGAATTCAACCTCGTCCTCAGCTCGGTTCACGCGCGAGAACGCAGTTGTGAACTTGAGTCCGTAGGTCCAGAAGCCGCCCCGCAGGAACGGCAGGTTGGTGAACTGCTGCACACCAAGCGCCGGTCTCATAAGCTGCCAGGCCTGGTCCTCCGGGAAATGGGTGAAGACGAAAGCACTCGGTTCTGCGAGGAAGTGGTCGAGAGAGTACTCTTTGATGTACCGTCCGCCCTCGACGTAGCCGGCATCCCATGTGACGTCGACCAGCCGCCAGCGACCGTCGATTCGGACCGCGTCCCAGGCATGGTTACTCTTGGTCAGGTCTTCGGTTTCGAAGAGGCGGAAGGAGTAACCTCGGCCATAGCCGGAGACCGTGACGCATTCCAACCCGGCGAGCTTGCACATCTGTTCGAACAGGTTGCCGAATCCCTGGCAGACCGATTTGCCTGTGCGGAGAACGTCGGCTGGACTTCCGCCGGGGAGATGGCCAGACAGGTAACCCTGCACATCATAGACGATATTGTCCGCCATCCAGTCGTGAATGACCCGGACCTTAGCCGAGTCGGTCAGCCGGTCCTGGATCAGAAATGAGACCAGCCGAGGTAGGTTGGCTTCGGGGTTCTGTTTGACTGCGCGAGCGAGCTGCGCGGGCACCTGCCGCACCCGCTCGTCCACGACCGGCGGCAGATAGTGAAGCGAGTCCGAAACCTGAGCTGTCGTGTCCGGCTGTGTCGGAAGCGTTTCCTGGACGGGCCGCTGCCTGCGCGCGTGCCGTCGCCTTGGGCCCGGCCCGTTGCACGCCGCGAGCGCAAACGCAAGGCCAAGGCAGACGGCCCGAACTATCCACGCAGTCACTAAGCACACGTCGGAAATCTACCGGTATCGAGCGTCGAGTCAATGGCAGCCGGCCGGGGTAACTAGGGTGCGTTGATGCCCGCAAGGAATCAGGGGACAGGCACCGATTCGGCCCGGGCCGGGTTCCGCGCGCGCGCAGGCCGACGAGTTTCGGCCTGCAGGTTACGGCTTGCGGCCATGAGGACGGGATGTCTGGCAGGCAGGCGCGTAGCTTGTCGCTTCTGCCTAGGGGCGACAGGACCGACAACTCACAGAGGCTGGTCGCGGTGGTGAGATAGTTGCGGGGCGTTCGGCCCGTCTCCGAAAGAGAAGCCCCCGGCACGCGCCGGGGGCTTTGAGTCGAGTCCGGTCTACTTCTGCTTGGGTTCTTGGGTGCCCGCGGGCTTGGCCGGCTGCTTGGGCTGTTCTTTGGTCTCGGTCGGCTGAGCTTCCTCGGGCAGCGGTTCGACCACGAAGTCCGATTCCTTCATCAGGACGTCGATTCTGGCGGCGGCGCGCAGGTTCTTGAGCAGGGCGTCGTAGAGTCCCTTTTCCTGGGCGCGGCGCAGCTTGTTCTCGATTTTGCCCTTGACTTCGCTGAACGGCCGGGTGAAGGCGTCCTTCCGTTCCTGCATCTGGACAAAGGTGTAGGTCGAGTCGTTGAGCTTGAGCACTTCGGAGATGCCGTTCTTGGACAGGGCAAAGCCGGCGTTGACGAGTTTGGCATCGTGGGCCTTGTCGTCTTTGGCCAGCCAGTAGAGGTCGCCGCCGGACCAGCGGCTGCTTGCGGTCGAGAACCGCTTGGCGATGTCCGAGAAGGCGGCCTTCTGGGCCGTGTCCTTTTTCGTGACTTTCACGAGGAGCCAGCCGTAGGGCGTGCGGTAGGGCCTGGCAACGGCGTTCTCCGCGAGTTTGAACAGGCCGGAGACGTAGTCCGCAGGCAGGCGTTGTTCGAGCTTCACGTAGATGCCGAGCCTGGCCGAGTCCCGAGCCGGGGCCGCGGCCGACTCTGCCGCGGGTTTCTTGCCGAGGAGGCTGTCGAGTCGCTCGATGGTGCCGACCGTTACGAGCTCGGGCCGGTACAGGTTGTCTTCCTTTGACAGGTCGGAGAAGCCGAAGCCGAATACTTCTTTGCCCGCGAACGGGCCGGCGAGCGCGCGCATGGCCGACATGTCGGGGACCTGCTTGCCGGCAACGGCCAGGGTAGGGGTGCCGGCCAGCAGGGTCGGGGGCGAGGCGAGCGCGGCCTGGCCCACAAGGGAGTCGGTATTGGCGGTCTCTTCGAGCAGGTGCGCCATCTCGAACGCTTTGGCCGAGTCGGGCACGAGCAGCGCCCGGCCCTGAATGAGCACCGGGAGCCTGCCGGCTTCAGCCCAGGCCCTGAGCTGTTCGGCGCGGGCCTCGTTCTTGGCCACGATTTCGCTGAGGTGGACCTTGGTCGGCTCTTTGAAGTCCTTGATGGTCGTTTTGTAGTCGGCCATGAGCGCGGCGGAATCGAGCGCGACCTTGTCGGTGGTCATCATCCGGCGGTAGGTGTCGATGGCAAGCTGGGAGCGGCGGGTCAGGAGCTGGTCGACGACCTTGTTGACGAGCCAGAGCTTCCGGCGCTCGGCTTCTTTCATCAGCAGTTTCTCAAGGATGAGCTGGTCCAGCAGCCGCTGCTTGCCTTCCGGCGTGTCGAACTGGCCGCGGAAGAACGGCGGTATCGCGTTCAGCCGGACCGCGAGCGCGGCCTGGTCGATGACGATGCCGTTCACGATTGCCAGGGTGTCCTTGTTTTCGGCAATGGCGGTGGTGTCGGTCGTGATGCTGGCCTGCTTCTTGAGCTCGGCGACCTTTGATTCGTACAACTTGCCGGTGTTTTCCTGCCGGTAGTCGGCCGCGAGCTGGGTGCGCACGTCGTCATACTTCCGCACCGACCGGGGCTGCTTTTCGGTGACTTTGAGGATGACGAACCCGTCCTTGGTCTCAACCGGCTGGCTGATGTCGCCCACTTTCAGGCTGTAAGCCGCATCCTCGACGGGCTTGGGCTGCACCCCGCGGGCGAACAGACCCATGTCGCCGCCCCGGTCTTTGTCTGGAGCGAGAGAGCTCTTTTTGGCGACGCTGTCCCAGACGAGCGCCGTGTCGGCCTTGAGCAGCCGGCGCAGCGACTCGGCTTCCGGCTTCGTCTTCACCAGAATCTGGTAGGCGTGGACCTTCTCGGGAGTCGTGTACTTGGCGGCCAGGTCCTTTTTGTATGCGGCCCTGAGTTGCTTGTCCGTCGGCTCGGCTTTGGAGGTGATTTCGCGCTCGTACCATTCCTGGAACATCGCCCGGTTGCGGGCTTCGCCCATGTTGAAACTGAAGGCAGTGTCTTCGGCAACGCGAGCCTTTATCGCGGCGACGCTGAGCAATCGGTTGTCAATCATCGTGTCGAGCAACTGCACCTTCTTGTCGTACGATTCGTACGCGGACGGGTTCTTGCTGATGCGGTCGTCGATTTCGATGCGGGTTATCGGGAAGCTGTCAACGTAGGCAACCCGGTCCTGGTAGTTCTTGCGGAAGCAGCGCTCGATGGCGTCGAGGGCGTCGGTGCCATAGGTCGACTTGGAGTACTTCGTGGCGACCTTTTCGTAATTCTTGGCCGCGTCGAGGAACTTCTCCTGCATCTCCTGGGCGAGGGCGAGCCGGTACAGCACGTCCGGGACCTGCTTCTGCTTCGGATAGTCGGCGAGCAGCTTGCCGTAAGCCGCCTCGGCGCCGGCGTAGTCGTGCGCCTTGTCGAGCAGGTAGTCGCCGAGCTCGAGTGCGTAGGCAAACTTGTCGGCCGGACTTGTCGCTCTGGCCTCAAGCCGGACCAGCATCCCGTGTGCTCCGTCCCAGTTCTGGGCGACGTAGAGCTGGTATACGCTGTCCAACGCCGCATCAGTCTTGGGACTGGTCTGCGCCGCAGCCGCGACCACGGCGAGCAGCGCAAGTGACAGGGCCTTCTTCATCTTACCTCCTTAAACAGAATTCTCTAGCCCGATTTGCACAAACCGGCCGGCCAGGCCGGTGAGGCATCAATACTCTCCCGCGGGCAGCCGGGCTATCGCACGACCGTCAGGCCGACCATCATGATTGCGCCCGACAGCAGCGGGATGACTACGTTGTCGTTTACGTCGATTGGCAATGCCTCGACAACCGAGGCTGAAACCGCACCAAGAATACCGATTCCGAGCGGCAGGTCAAGACCCGGTAGAATCGAGACCACCCAGGCGGTGCCGACGCAGACCGCCAGCCCGGAGAGAGTCCCTTCAAGGGTCTTGCCGAAGAATTTCACCCGGCCGACCGACAGGCCGACGACCGCGGCAACCGTGTCGCCCAGCACGAGAAAGGAGATGGCCGCGATGAAGACGCCCCGGCCGCTCGACGACGAGCCGAAGATGAGCATGCAGACGAGCGACGCGAGCATCAGGTAGCTCCCGCCGGTCAGGGACGTGAACTCTTTGCGCCGAAGCAGCGAGCCGAACATGATGATGAAGATGCTCTTCACGGGGTTGATGCGCAGTCTCAGGAAATCGACCACGAGAAACACGAGGGTGGCGATGGCCATAAGCAGGATGGCCAAGTCACGGGGAATGGCGTAGTAGAGGACCGGTATCAGGAGCGCGGTGAGGTGCGCGAGCTTGCGCCCGAGTTCGGCTCCTAGAATTCAATGCCCCCGGATATCTGCTGCGGCGAGCCGAGTTCGCGGGCGTCCGGGGCCACGCCCGAGGCGTAGCCGTAATCGACGTGGATGCGCCTGAACTTGAGCCCGAGGCCGAAGGAGAAGTTGCCCCGGTACACGCCCAGCCGGCCGAACAGGACGTTGCGGAACCCGTACTCGACCCCGAAGTTGGGTGAGAACGTCGTGCCGTCCAGCGCGGCCTCGGATTCCATCGCGAGCGTCAGGCGGTCACGCGAAAGCGGGAACGATTTGGCCAAGCCCAGGCAGGCCGACGGCTCGATGTATTCACGTGTGCCGGTATCCCAGAAAAGGGGCGAAGTGCTGATGTTGCGGCACCTTATCCCGACGTCGAGGTCGGATACCGGCGTGACGGTGGCGCCGAGGTCAAGGCCCATGCCGAAGCAGGAACCGACTGAGAGGTCCTGGTAGATGAGCTTGGCATTGCCGCCCAGGGAGACGTACGGGTTCAGGGCGCGGGCGTAGCTGACGTAGCCGACCAACTGGTTGGCGCTGACCGTCTTCAGTATCTCGGGCCGGTTGTTTTCCCCCGGCGGCAGGGTCGTGTCGGGGAGCGTGGTCAGCTTGATGCCGGGCACGCCGTTGTGGAGCACGGCAACGCCCACCGACTGGAGCGGGGCATGGAACGAGATGCCCAGGTAGTTGTGCTTTACCAGGCCGGAGAAGTCCTCGGAGTGGAGGAACAGCGCCGACGTGCGTTCGAACCGCGCGCAGAGCGCCGGGTTGTAGTAGATGGCGCTCGGGTCGGAAGCCGCCGCCACGACCGCGCCGCCCATGCCGATGGCGCGGGCCGACGTGCCGAGCTGCTCGAAGTCTCCCGCGTACTTCGTCGCCGATGCGACGCCTGACAGAAGAGCCGCCAGCAGGAACGCGGCGGCGCTGAACCGGTCAAACCTGAACACAATAGCCTCCTGTTCCGGCGCGAAGCCGGCGGTAGGTTTGATACTTGTCCATCACGGTTGAGTTTCTACGATGCCATTATACACGCTGTTCGGGGCTCCAGTCTAGCTGTCCTGAATCCTGCGCACCGTCGTGGTCAGTTCCTTTTTCAGTATGTACTTGGGCCGGGAGTAGGTCGGCCGGGCCACGACGTCGATTCGGTACTCGCCTTCCCGGACGAGTTCGTTCTTGTTGTCGCGGCCGTCCCAGACAATCAGTACTTCACCGGGCCGCTGCACGTGCGGCGGGGTCAACGCGCGCACGAGGCTGCCCGAGGGGTCGGTGATATTGACGGTCACGTCGGCCATCTCCGTGACGTAGAGCGCAATCGTGGTGCCGGGCCTCAGTGAGTCGAACTCGGGCGGGTAGCAGCCGATCATGTAGGCATCGAGGCCGAGCCAGTAGTACTGGCCGCCCTCGGCCTCGACGATGAAGACCTGGCCGAACCGGCGCCAGATGGATATGCCTCGGGGCGAGTCGAACCGCGCGTCGGCGCCCGACTGCCGGCCGTAGGACACGATGTACTTGAGCGCCGGGTCGAACACGTGAATCTGGTCGTTCACCTGGTCGGTGACGTAGACGTTGCCGTCATAGTCGAAGGCGCAGTAGGCGAACGCCGCCTCGTCCAACCCGATTCGGCGCATGTCGAGTTGGCGCAGGATTTCGCCCGAGAGCGAGAGCAGGTTCAAACGGGTGCGGTCGCGGTCGATCACCACGGCGGCGTCCACACGGTACTCATTGTAGTCCGCGTTGGCGTCAAGCACCGCAATCGCGGTCGGGCCTTCGAGCCCCGGGTCCCAGAACGCCGTGACGTTGCCCAGCGAGTCGAAGACCACGATGCGGTTGTGGCCGGAGTCGGCGGCGTACACGCGGCCGCGCGAGTCGAGCGCCACGTCGCGCGGCGCCGAGAGCAGCGAGTCGAACGTCCCGATCCAGTGCAGGTCCGTTCCGTAATACCTGAGCTTGACGATGCGGTCGTTGTCGGTGTCGGCCACGTAGACGTCGCCCTGCTTGTTACAGCAGATGCCGTGCGGGTGCCTGAACTGCGCCGTGTCGGAACCTTCTCTGCCGTAGAGGCGCGGTTCGACCAGTTTCACGTTGTAGACGATCTGGCCGGTGCCCGAGTTCACGGCAAACATCGTGAGTATGTGGTCGTCGCCCGACGTCTTCGGGTCGTCTTCTTCGGTCATCTTGGCGCCGCAGATGGCTTCGGGGTCGTCCAGGTGGAAACTTCGGCCCAGGTACATGTTGATGAAGAACCGGCTCACGCGGTTGAATCCCAGCGTATGTTCGAACGGGGGGACCATCAACGTCGTCGGATTGTCTGCTGCAAGCAGCAGCGCAGCGAGTAACAGCACCTTCACAATGGTAGCCGCGCAGCCGAGCAAGTCAAGGTAACTATGAAAGGCCTCCTTGCCTACCGGCAGGAGATGCCGGCAGAATATAGTGACCAACAAAAGGAGGCCAAGTTATGTTACACGTCGGACTGGATATGCACAAGCAGTTCTCTGAACTGGCAGTG
>Ga0315282_10004237_pt1 | contig 25068 bp, 16 predicted proteins | sample YL17G07_20_MG_FD_203693 | JGI IMG/M metagenome (GOLD analysis project Ga0315282, IMG submission 203693) | Sediment microbial communities from Yellowstone Lake, YNP, Wyoming, USA - YL17G07_20 | ecosystem: Environmental > Aquatic > Freshwater > Lake > Sediment | place: USA: Wyoming | collected... | reverse complement strand
TTTGATTCGTTCTGACGGCTGGCTTCTTCCTTGTAGGCCGGGAAGAATTTTCCTGGCTGATAATCGACTTTTTTGATTTCGGCAGCCAGCGGTGAGCGGCTAAAGTGGACATCAAGGAGTGAAAGAAAAATGCTGATACATTTACCTGGTCCCTGAACTTCCGGATGTTCGGAAAAATTGTCTATTTTAATCACCTGACCGTCGGCCGGAGAAACGATGATATTCTGATCCTGAGGGGGTATCCGTTTAGGGTCACGGAAGAAAAAAGTGAAAGCGGATGAAAGTAGCAAGAAAAAAATACTCCCGACCCACCAGTCAGGTAGGAGCAGCAGTAGTCCGAGCAGCAATGATGGTAGGATAAAAATCAGGCCTTCCTTGGCTATTCTCATTTTAAACCTCATTTTTCAGCCAGATAGTAAATGGACATAAAAGAGACCCGGGTAATACTGCCCATGATCTCAGGGTTTATCCTGTAGATAGTGTCTCCGCTACTGTGATAAGCCAGGTGCGGTCCGTTTGAACCAATGCTGGCGCAGGGAATACCTTTGAGGAAAAACGGAGCAAAATCAGAACTCCTGACTCCGATCTTCCTGATAAAATTAATTCCTTTTATTATATTTATATCTTTATTAGCTTTTTCGATAGCTTCTTTGATAGCGGGTAGCTCAGGGCTGACACCGCCCCAGGCGCCATCGCCTTCTCCTTCCATGTCGAAGTTAAACATAGCCACAACCTTATCGAAACCCGGAGGCAAATGTTCGGCGAAATAGTTTGAACCCTGAAGCCCGAGTTCTTCGCCACCAAAAAGCACAAACATCACCGACCTTTTTGGTCCGGGGTTGAGAGAAGCGAAGGCCTTGGCCAGGGTCATGACCACAGCTGAGCCACTGGCGTTGTCATCAGCGCCAGGAAAAAGAAGTCCCAGATGCTGACCGCAATGATCAAAGTGTCCACCAACCACTATCACTTCTTTCTTCAGCTTCGGGTCCGAACCTTCCACCCAGCCGGCAATGTTGTAACCCACACCATCAGGAAAATGTCTGGAAACAACTGAATAAGCCAGTTTTGATTTCAAAGGAAAGGAAATTGGCCTCTTGTAGGTTTGCAGAGCTTTTTTCAGGTCAGTTGTGGTCGAATTGACTTCTTTGAAAATCAGGTCAGCGGTTTTCTCGGTGATCATTCCGGGCATAAAGTCAGCCAGCCAGTCTCCATTAGGGTTAGCCTGAGCCTCAGGGTAGATGTAAATGAGACCGAGAGCTCCTTTTTCTTTAGCCACCTTCATTCGGGTGCGATGTTCATCATAATATTGGAATTCACGTTTCGCAGGATCTGGAGTGCCGCGGAAACAGAGAACAAATTTACCTTTAACCTCGACTCCGGCATAATCATCATAGTTGAGTTCAGGAGCTGAGATTCCCCAGCCAGCAAACGCCAGCTCTGTGGTCTTGTTTCCGCTATCAGAATAGAGAAGAGGGAGAAAATCTTTTTCCGATTTTAACTCAACGGCCTGATATTCAATTTTTCCATCTTTGTCCGGGTTACCTGGAAGGTACAGAGTCATTTTAGCCTGGTCGATGATAGTATAAGGTGAAGGATAAGGCTGCAGATAACCATTTTTCTTTTTACTCAGAGGTTTGAGACCCCATTCTGTGAATTTAGCTGTCGCCCACTTGGCGGCTCTGGTGTAGCCTTCATGTCCAGTTAACCGTCCGGCAAATTCAGGAGAAGCCATGGTCTTGGTCAGTTGATAGGGAAGAAGCGGGTCAATAGAGTCGACTGCTTTTTTGAGACGAGAGTTGAGCTCCTCAGGTGATAAATTCAGCAAGGAAAAAGCTATGACCAGAGCTGTGAGCAAGAGACTTCGATAAATTTTCTTCATGAACTGCCTCAAATTTACGAATTCGAAAATCAATTATAACACAGAGCAGAAAAATCGTTCAAAGATTTCTGCCTTTTTTGAGGTTTAATCAAACCTGAATTTTTTAGCCACTTTTTTTCTTTTTTCTGCGGAATTCTTTGCTCACAGCTTTATGAAGGACAACGAAATAATAGGCTAAGAGAAAGGCCAGAAGAACGAGACCGGCGAACCAGTTTCCCTTGAGCAGAGCATAAATAGAATAACTTAGCAGACCACAATAAAGGAAAAAATGAAAGAAAGCAAATATCCATTCAAACATAGTCGCCGCTTAAGCTGGCCAGGCAGTTGAACCTGAATTATTATTTTTTTATAATTTTTATTACTGGATTCTGGTAACCGAGAGGATAGTTACCGGTTCTCTGGGAACATCTCGATACATTCCCTTGGTCATGGTCGGCCCATTGGCAATGGCATCGACCACCTCCATTCCCTGGACGACCTGGCCGAAGACCGCATAACCAAAGTGTTCCGGGTCATTAGGAACATGATCAAGAAAAGGATTGTCTACCAGATTGATAAAGAACTGACAGGTAGCGCTGTTGATTTCTGGTGTTCTAGCCATGGCCATAGTCCCGCGAAGATTTTTAAGGCCATTGGTGGCTTCATTCTTAATCGGCGGTCTTTTTTCTTCTTTGGCTTTCATCTCGGGGGTAAAACCGCCACCCTGAATCATAAATCCTTTGATTACCCGGTGAAAAATTGTCCCATCATAGAATTTATCATCGACATAAGCCAGAAAATTTTTGACAGTGATCGGAGCCTTATCCGGGTAAAGTTCGATGACGAGATCACCTTTGGTGGTTTTCATTAGAACCTTAGTATTGGCGGCCAGAAGATAACCCGTCGAAAATAACAGAATAAAGGCGAGAAAAATCAAAAAGTTCTTATTCATTTTTCTACCTCCAGCGCAAGAAGCTAAAATAACAGATTAAAGAGAAATAATCAAATAGAAATTAACAGGCATCGATAACCCCCAAAAGATCAATATTTCTTTGTCTTAGCAGAATTGTTTACTCTCCATTAAAAGGCTCTTGCTAGCAATTTATGAAAATACCGAAAAAGTTCGCTGGTTATTGGGCGAAAGGCCTGGTTTAGCTTATGAGGCCAGACTTTCTCAAAAGCCGGCCTTAGTTATTTTCTTGCCTGTGAATCATAAGATAATAAAAGTGAGAAATTTTAAAACTGGTAACACCACCTCTTCTGCCATAGGCCTCATTATTAATGAACCTTAAGGTAATGAGACCAAGAAAATGTCCAGTCGTGGTCTTTAACCCGCCTCTAACCAACTTCCTCCAAATCTATCTTAGACCTGTTTCAGACTAATAATGTCCAAGGCTAATAATTAAAATTCTTAAGGTCGCCAACTTAAGGTGATTTTAAAGACGCCTCGTCCAGCCAAAGGTTCAAAACGGCTTATTGGGTCCCAGCGCTTTTCCCAGCTTTTACTAAAAATGAAATAAATCTCATTTCCTGGGGTAATAATCCAGCGGAAACGGGAAGTGAATCCCAGATTCTTGGAAACATTATCATACTGAAGGTAATTCCTTACACCCAGGTCAGGGTTAAGAAACAAGTCAGCCTTGAGTTCTACTGTGCTCTCGCTAAATTTTCCCTGTGGCAGATTACCCCGGACAAAATTTGTCTTAAGTCCAAAGGTAGCATAGCCTTTTAATTTAAAAGTTAGAGAAGCTTCTATATTATTATAATGACCGGAATAAAATTCGCCGAAATTCCATTCCACCCCGACCAGCCATGGCCGATAGGCAGCTGATTCGAATTGGACTGCATATTGAGTAAAATTGTAAGGACCACCTGGTAAAATAACGCCTTGGGCAACTTCAAACTCATAAGGTAAGACATCGCGGTTGGCGATTACGTTAAATTCAAAATGCTCTCCGCTTTCTGTCCGAAAATTCAGGGGGGCAAGGAAGATCTGTCTGGTTTCCAGCTCGCCACTCATATTCCAATAAAAATTAAAACGAAGCTCAAAAAAGAACTGCCGAACTAAGTCACCAATAAGCCCCTTTTCTGGTCGAGGTTGATAACTCAGACCAAAATTGCTAAAGCGCACCCCCGGGCGGGAGATAAAGCCAAGACCCGGATCAAGAGCCTCACCATAAAAATTATAGGTGCCGTTGATGTCCCAGAGGTCGTTAGGGTAATCCAATCTAAAGCCATAAGCTTGGTGATGTCCAGTGCTCAAGGTATTCCAGTTGTATAAATACCAGAAACCGGCTAAAAAATTTTTATCTCCCCGCAGACGAGAAGTTTGATAAACGAAATCAAAGCCTGCCAGAGTGTTTTTTTCTCCATTGGGGTTGCCGTTAGTCAAAATAATCCCCACTCTACTCTCCTCAAATATATTTTGGTAGATGCGAGCAGCAAAAAAGTTCTGACTATCTAAGTTGATTTCCTCAGCCTCATTTGAGTAGGGTTTGGTTTTTATATCCAGAACAGCCAGATTGGTCTGTCCTATTTTGCCAAAAATCTTTACCCCAAAATCTATAGGAATTTGCTGGCCTTGATAAAGCCCAAGGCGGCGGCTAAAAAAAGGATAAAAAGAGCCCATCCCGCCTGGTCCGAAATTAAAAATTTCGGATCCTTCCAGAAAAAAAGTCCTTTTCTCTGGAAAATAAAGGGGGAAACGGGTCAGATTGAGACGACGTTCGTCGACTTCGGTCTCAGCGAAATCCGTATTGTAAGTCAGGGCACCGGTAAGATTGGGCGTAAAATTCTTATATAGGTCAAAACCACCATTCCAGTCATAATCGGTCTGCAGCCCACTTTCAAAATTTTTGTAAGCGGAAGCCAGACTATAAGGCCTGAAGGTTATTCCCAGACCCTGTCGGGCACCCTCAACCCCTTCCAGTAGAGCCGCTTCATTAGCATTGGTGAAAAAGCTGTTCTGACTTTTAGCTGACAGCCTGATCGTCTCCTGTTTCCGCGGAATGTAACGTTCTACGTTTATTCCCCAAGCTCTTAAACGTGGATTGAAGCCAATGGTCTTAAACGGAATCTTCATCTCTGTGGACCAGCCGTCAACCTGGCGCTTGCTTTTGGCCTCCCAGATTCCATCCCAGCTCAAGCTTAAATGTTCTCCCGAGGCAAAACCTTCAGCCCGAGCACCACAGGCATTGACGATAAAAACATAGGCATTGCGCTTATCTTGATAAGGATCGAGAAGGAGACGAACAAGGTCATCGCTCGGATGTTCCTCAAAGTCTTCAGCATCATGGGCCATGGTGTTAGCACAGACAAGTTTAGGCTCATGGTCATAACAATATATTCCGATGTACAAATTTTGCTCATCTCGCAAGACTTTAAGCACTGTTTTTTCTGAAGGCTCAGCTGCAAACTCCGGAAAAACCATCTGGAATTGGCTGAACCCTTGAGCTTCTTGCCAGATAGGGTCATTCAAGTCTCCGTTGAGGATAGGTCCTTTAGCGACTTTAACTGTTTTTAATGAGATAACCTCTTGAGCCCAAAGCTGTCCACCGATTGAACAGAAAATAAGCCAGGTCAGTACAAACTTAAGAGCTCTATCCTTGGCCATTCGTCCACCTTGTCGAAAAATATTTACAAACTGGCAAATTTTATTAAATAAATTTACCGAAGACAACGCTTAGCTAAGGCCTGATAGACCGGGAGGTCGGTTGACCTCCCAATCGCCTAAGGACTTTTACCAGCATTTAGGTTTCCATTGGCCTTTTAAATTTATTTAATTTTTTCTTCTTCCTGAGCGATTACTTTGCCGGTAGCGGCGTCAACCTGGATTTCGTGAATAACTTGGCTTTCGGGGGAAGGAAGAATATCGAAGGAAAAAATGATTTTTCCTTCTTCCTTCTCAAGCTCGCCGGCTAGGACTACTCCAGAAGTTGCGGTCTGAACGATCTTTAAAGCTTCGACCATGGTGATTTTAGAGCTGGCTACCAGGTCTTTAAGGGGTACTGGAACCTCTTCTTTTTCTATCTCCTGGTCTCCTTTTTCCCGGGCTTCATTCTTTTCTTCTTTTTCTTCTCCTTTTTTTTCAGCTTCTTCTTCCTTACCTCCGATTTTTTCTTCAGCCCTGGAAATGACTTTACCTGTTATGGCCTCGACCTGAACTTCGGTGATGGTCTCGCTGGTAATTGAAGGCAGGATATCAAAAGTAAAAATGAGCTTGCCTTTTTCTTTTTCAAGTTCAGCAGCCACGGCTTTTCCGGGCGCGGCCTTCAAGGCAGTTTCCAGGGCCTCAGCCATGGTTATCTTAGCCCTGGTAGCCAGATCTTTGGGAGTTGGGGCTTTGGCTTCCTGAGCTTTGAGTGTCGTGAAACCGATGACCAGGAAAAAGACCAGAGCCATCAGAAGAGACCAAAAAACAATTCGCTTTTTCATGAAAAGCCTCCTTTCATAGAAAACATAATACAAAGTGAAAGATTAATTTAAGATTAATTCGCTTGGAATTTAGCCGAAATCATAAAGATCAAATCAGGGGAAGTATCAGGCGAAAAACAGTTTTCCCTGGCTGACTGGTAACGCTGATTTTGCCGCCATGGAGCTCAATTATGGTTTTGACAATTGCCAGCCCCAGTCCAGCCCCTCCTGATTGATCTGAGCGTGAAGAGTCGACCCGGAAGAAGCGTTCAAAAATGTGAGGGAGCTGCTCTGCGGGGATGCCGATTCCAGTGTCAGCTATTTCCAGGATTATTCCATCTGCCTCAATGGCCGCAGTGGTGCGGATTTCTCCTTCAGGTCGATTATAAGAAATAGCGTTTTTTAAAAGATTAAGGAAAACGCGTTTCATTTTATCAGAGTCGACTGAAGCGACCAGTTGAGGGGGGATCTCGTTGTAGAAATGGATATGATGCTTTCGAGCCTCAGGAGTCAGCAAATCCCAGGCTTCATTGGCAACATTATAGAGTGAAGAAGACTTCAACTGTAACGAAAGTTTGCCCGCCTCTAGGCGGGCTAAAGTTAACAAGTCCTCAAGCACAATTTGCATAGAGCTTGAAGCTTTCAAAACAATCTTGATGGCCTCATGATATTCCTGAACTGACCGTGGACGCCTGATCAGGACTTCCAGGGTATTGATGATCACACTGAGTGGCGTACGAAGTTCGTGAGAAGCATCCGCAGTGAATCTTCTTTCTCTTTCAAATGCCTGTTCCAGGCGTTCAAGGGCGGCATTGAGTTGGTTAACAAGAGGGAGAAGTTCTCGGTCATAGAGCTCGCTGGGAATTCTGGCCCTGAGGTTGGAAGCCGAGATATTTTCGAGAGTTTCAGTAATCTTACGAACTGGTCGGAGAGCCCGTCCAGACAGAAAAAAGCCTCCTCCTGCAGCCAGGGCAACGATCAGCAATCCACTTCCGAAAAGCAGACGTGCCAGAGCTTCTAATTCTTCCTCAGCCGCCTCAGTAGATTTAAGACAGACGATATAAAAAATTTGGGCTGGGGCTGGAGTGGATTTACCTTCATTTTCTTCATCTTCCTCCTGGGAGATAGCTGCCGCGTAAATTAAAAGACGCCGACTGTGCTCTCCTTTTGGCTTGCCTGTTTCTAAAAGATAATGATGGGCTGCTGGCAGCGAAGAACGCCCGGAGAAAAACAAAGAGATAAGGTTAAAGTCAACTGTGCTTGGCAGTGGCTTTCCCGGTACCGATCTTTTGACAATTGTCTTGGAATTAGGTAGAGAACTTTTTGGAGATTCAGACCAGCGATAAATTTCTTGGCCTCCGGAATCATAAATTCTTAAAGTAATAGCAGGGTCAATCGACTCCAGTACTTCTGGTGCCAAAGGAAAGAGACGCCCCTCTTCTTTTTTTATATTTCCGGCGATGTTGAGAGCTGTCAGGCGTAGATCAGCATCGACCTTCTCAAAAATTGCCGTTCGCCGACTATAATAAAGGTAAAGGCTAAAAGTGCCAAAAACGATAACGAGTAAAGCTGTGAACCAGACTGTTAATTTCCCTCTTAAAGATTTCATCTTATTCAGTCTTCAGGACATAACCCGCTCCTCTTACGGTATGGATCAATTTTTTTGAAAATGGCCGGTCAACCTTATTTCGAAGATGATTGATATAAACATCAAGCACGTTACTCGCTGCCTCTGAGGCCCAATCATAAAGATGTTCCCAGAGTTCAGTTCGGCTTATGACTTGGTCAGCATGAAAGGCTAAATATTCAAGAAGGGCATATTCTTTCGGCTTGAGAAGAATTTCCTGACCACTCCGGTGCACTCTTCTGGCTCGAGTGTCAATTTCAAGGTCAGCCATCCTAAGGACAGGATCCTTGCGGCTATGTTCCCTTCGAATGAGAGCTCGGAGCCGGGCTAAAAATTCGTCGAACCGAAAAGGCTTAATCATGTAATCATCAGCGCCGGTATCCAACCCTGAGACAATGTCTTCAGGTGCATCGCGAGCTGTTAGAATGAGAACTGGGGTTTGGAAGTTCTTCCGTCTGAGTTCTTGAAGAAGCGTTAGCCCATTTCGTTTTGGCAGCATGAGGTCGAGGACAATCACATCATAAGGATTGCTTTCAGCCAGGTAATAACCTTCTTCGCCGTCGAAAGCAACGTCTACGGCATAACCTTCTTCTCTTAATCCTTTAGCTAAGCTAAAGGAAAGGTCACGATGGTCTTCAATCAAAAGAATCCGCATTTCTTCAGTATTATATCTCATTGATTTATAAGCCAAAATAAAGCTTATTTTAAATTTTAGGCCATCTACATTAATTTAAGATTAATTGCTGAAAAAGTTGGCTTAAACTTGGCAACTGAACTTTCTTTATTAAAAACTCACATCATCAGGCCTGAGGATAAGTTTTTAATCTTCGGAAAGTCTATAAGTAGCTCTTAGAAAAGCCTTAGAAACTGTTATGGGCCGGCATTATGAACTTATTAGTGACCCCGGAGCATTAATAAAATCTCCTCTTTTAAAGAGGTGTTCTCTCCCTAACCCTGAATATTATTCTTAACAAAAGAGAAATTTTTGCTTGACATTGATTCTCGGATACAGGTTAGAATAAAAAAGAGGGATTTTTATGAACAAACCTGTAAGAAAGCTGGGGATCTTTATTTTCAGTTGTTTTTTCCTTCTGTCCGCTGAACTTCTGGCTGATGGACATCTGGAATTCAGTGTTCACTATTCCCGCTGGACTCTGAATGTGGCCAAAGGCCTGGTTGAGAATATGGTCAGCAATGCTCTGGAAAGCGACCTCAAGGACAGGTTTGTCCAGAAAATTCAGGAGCAGCATCCGACTTTTGTTGAAAGCGGCTACAGTCAGAATGTTGTCTTCGATGCTCCTGGAAACAACGTCGGTTTTGAGCTCAGGTTTTATCCAGGCGGCCGTAAGGGAGGTTTTAGCCTCGGCCTGGCCGTTGAGCAGACAACCATGAAAGTTTCCTTTCCTGAAGTCTCAGCCAACCTGCAGATGACCGACGAAAATAGCGGGCAGGCAGCCAGCTTTCAGGGGCTGGCTCATGGTCAGTTTGTGATTAAGCCCCTGTCTTTTCATCTTAACATGCGCTGGGAAATTTTGCCATCCAAGGTTATTTCTCCCTATTTCAGTATTGGTGCCGGCATCTCCACCTCCAGAAGCTTTTTAGACGCCAGTTATGAATATGCTTACACTGGCACGCTGACCCTGCCTGACAATTCGACCGAACAATATTCGGAATCGGATTCCAAGACTCTACGTCAGATAAAAGATGAGCGTCTGGCTGAGGGCAAAAACTTTCCCCTGAATTTTATGCCCATCGTTCAGCTGAACTTCGGGCTGCGGGCCAGAATATCGAGGATGGTCAACCTGACCCTGGATGCTGGTGTGTTTAACGGATTCTTGTTTCGCGGGGGAGTGGCGGTGAGAATCTGACCACGATTTGAGCTGAAATAAATTAAGATTAATCTTCAGCTGAAATTCCCTTCTGAAATCTGAGGGGCGAGATGAAATCTTTCCTCGGGCCAAAATTTTTTTACTCCTGCTCTTTGCTATGGTAAGAATATATGTCAGGATGACTTCTTAAGGAGAGGCATCATGAAGATCAATCCAGGAAAAATTCGGGCTTTACTGGCTTTTATTCTTTTACTTTTTTCCATCAACCTGATTGCTGGTCAACAGCTTCTGGCTCAGGGACCAAAATCTGATGATACTTCTAAAATTCTCAAAGTTTTTCATTCTATATCCAGCAATAAACTCATTGATTATGTCAGTGAGCTGACTTCTAAGAAGTACACCGGTCGATTGACCGGAACTCCGGGCTATAACCTGGCAGCTGCCTGGGTATCTTCTTTACTTTCGAACTGGGGAGTTGAGCCAGCTGGAGACAACGGCACGTTCCTTCAGGCTTTTCGCAACCCCTATACCCTCATCTTGGATAAAGGTGAAGTTTCGTTGCATCTGCGGATGGGTAAGCCAGGAGCAAAAGGTTTAGCTCAGGTTAAAAAATATTACCGCTATGAGGACGAGTATTTCCCTGGCGGAACTTCAGCTTCAGGAGAAATCACCGCTGAGGTGATCTATGTTGGTTACGGCCTCACTGCTCCCGAGCTCGGGTATGATGATTATAAAGGGGTGGATGTCAGGGGGAAGATTGTGCTGATGGAGAATGAAGTTCCGGTTAACCCTGATAAAGATCCGGAATTATTCAAAAAATGGCGACCCTATTCGTTTCATCAGTATAAGATTCAAAATGCGGCGGCTCATGGGGCTAAAGGCATGCTGTATTATTACGGACCGATCTGTAATCCCAACAATGACTATATCGAAGGCTTTATTTACAGCCATATTGGCCGGCAGGTGGTAGATGATGTTTTTGCTGGAAGAGATAAATCGTATGAGGAAACCGTGGAAAAAATCAGAAATGCCCTCAAGCCACAATCGTTCGCTACCGGGAAGATTTTCACCATCAAGAACAAGACCGAATATCATCCGGAAGGCATCGGTTACAATGTTCTCGGCAAAATCACCGGCGCTGATCCGGTTCTGAAAGACCAGGTGATCATCATCGGCGGACACCTTGACCATCTGGGATTATTCCCTGAATTGATGCCCGGAGCCAATGACAATGCCTCAGCTGTGGCCGTGATGCTGGGAGCGGCAGAAGCCTTTATGAAATCTGAGATAAAGCCGAAGAGAACCATCCTTTTCGCCTTTTTTGGGGCTGAAGAACAGGGGGTCAAGGGCTCGGAATTCTATCTTAACCATCCGGTCTTTCCGCTGGAGAAAACCATCGCTTTGATTAATATGGACGGCGTGGGGGCTGGAGACAGAATCTTTGCCCTAGCCGGGGAAAACTTCCCCTGGTTATTTGCTCCTTTTGAGAAAGCCAACGCTTCCTACGTGCATCGCGACCTCGGGACGAATTACTGGTCAAATCTGACCAGACCGCGACTCGATGCCGCCAGGTTTATGGATAGAAATATCCCCTCTCTTTCTTTTTCGGTTTCGGGTTTGAACGTTCCTTATCCGACTTACCATAATACCAAGGATAACATAAGCCTGATCAACCCGGAAATCCTTGAGGATGTAGCCAGGTTGGTTTTTCTGGCTACCTTAGAGCTGGCCAACCGGCCGCAGGAACAACTGAAATAAAACGGATGAAATAAAACGGAAATAAAATTGAAATGAGCTCAGTTCAGAGGTGGAGCTCGACCGTATCTTCATCGTTCAATACATAATCCCGGTTGACTCTCAGACCGGAAATGGTACCCTGTTTGCTCCAGACCCGGGCCTAGTTGAGCTTCTCGGCAAAATCTTTATGGATGTGTCTGGCTAAGTCCATGATGGTGTTGCCTTTTTTCAGAATAAAAGGAGATTCAAAATCTGGCTTTTTACCTGGAACCTTACTGTAGATGCGGACAATCTGAAGAAGCTGATAGATTTTTTGCCTGAGAGTCTCCAAACCGTCTGAGGTTCTGGCTGAGACAGAAACCTGGTTAAAATCAAGCTGAAAGAGGGTTTTAATGTCTTCAGAGATTCTTTCGGCTTCAGGTGAGTCATTCTTGTTGAGAATCAGAAGGGTTCGTTTCAGGAAGGGGAATTTATCAGGCGGGATGGAAACATTCTCTGAAACCAGCTCGATCTTTTTTTCTTTGAGTCTGTAGAGGATAATTTCGATGGCTGCTGGTGTTTCTTCATTGGAAGAATCAACTATCAGGAGTACAGCTTCAGTAGCTTTAATCAATTCCGGTAACCAGGATTCCATAAAGTCGCTGGTGATGGGCGGCGTGTCAATTAATTGAATTTTAATGTTTTCAAAAAGCATCATGTAAGGTGCTGCGGTTCGGGTGGTGAAAGGAAAATCAGCCACTTCCACTTCAATCCCGGTTAAGGCCCGAATCAGGGCTGATTTTCCGGCGTTGGCTGGGCCGACGACTATTACCTGGCCAGCTCCGGATTTTTCTATTCTGAATAACTGCCCTTTTTTCGAAGGTGTAACCCGGTGTTCTATTTCTTCTTTGAGTTTGGCAATCTTGGAACGATAAAGAGCTACCAGTTTTTCTGTTCCCTTGTGGTGTGGAATGATTGACAGGAGTTTTTCCATAATAGCAATTTTTTCTTCCGCGGTTCTGGCCTGCCGCAGGTTTTTTTCTATTCAAAGTATTCAGGGGGGAGATTAGCCGGCACTTTATTTTCTCCTTTTTCTTTAATATTTTAGCCGAGTCTGGCCCAATTTTTAAGGGCAATTTTAAAGACTTTTAGCCTTTTCTGAAGGTAAAATAAAAGCCAAAGTCCTTGAAATTCGAGATATTTGTTGATCTGAGGCCAGTATTTCTTATAAGTTATTGATATAAAATAAAATAAATCTACTAAAAATCAGACTTTTTTGTCTTTTTTTCTTTACTTTTAGAATGATTTAAGCTATAATTCGGTCTGAAAATGTCTTTTGGGTTATATAGTTTTTCCTTCCACTGTAACCCTAATTTTTTCTTCATGGGGAATGAGTATGAAAGACGAAAAATATACAGCTGAAAGTATAAAAGTTCTTAAAGGTCTGGAAGCCGTCCGCAAAAGGCCGGCGATGTACATCGGCAGCACCGGACCTGATGGTCTCCATCATCTGGTCTATGAAGTGGTTGACAATTCTGTAGATGAGACTCTGGCCGGCTATTGTACCAGAATTGATGTTATCATTCATGTTGATAATTCTGTGACTGTAATCGATGATGGCCGCGGTATCCCGGTAGAAATGCATCCAAAAGAAAAGAGACCGGCGGCAGAAGTGGTTCTGACTGTCCTTCATGCTGGCGGAAAATTTGATGACAAAAGTTATAAGGTCTCCGGTGGCCTTCATGGAGTCGGCGTTTCCGTGGTCAACGCTCTGTCGAAAAGGCTGGAGCTAGAAGTAAAAAGAAATGGCGGGATATACACTCAGGTTTATGAGCGGGGCAATCCGATCACACTTCTTAAAAAGATAGGTAAGACCAACAAGACCGGAACCAAGATTACTTTCTGGCCGGACGATGAAATTTTCGAAACCACTGAGTTCAACTTTGAAGTTCTGACCCAGAGAATGAGGGAGCTTTCTTTCCTTAACCGAGGATTGAAGATTACTATCACCGACGAAAGAATAAATAAGTCTCACGAGTTCCAATATAAAGGCGGGATTCTGGAATTTGTCCAGTACCTGAATCAGAATAAAACAGTTCTCAATCCCAGGCCGGTTTATTTCGAAGCTCAAAAGGACGGCGTCATAGTTGAAGTTGCCTTTCAGTATAACACTGTCTATACAGAAAATATTTTCACTTTTGTCAACAACATCAGTACCATCGAAGGGGGGACTCATCTCATTGGCTTTAAATCGGCTCTGACCCGATGCATCAATAGTTATGCTGAGTCTCATAACTTGCTCAAAGACTTAGGTTCGGGCAGCCTTTCCGGCGAAGATACCAGGGAAGGATTGACTGCGGTTTTGAGCATCAAAATGCGGGAACCTCAGTTTGAAGGTCAGACTAAAACCAAATTGGGCAACTCGGAAGTCAAGGGTATTGTCGAATCCCTGGTTAATGAGAATTTGACTGCTTATTTTGAAGAAAACCCGACCAATGCCAAAAGGATTGTGACCAAGGCTATCGATGCGGCCAGAGCCAGAGAAGCTGCCAGAAAGGCCCGGGAACTGGCCAGGAGAAAAAGTGTTCTGGAAACTACTTCACTTCCGGGAAAACTGGCTGATTGCCAGGAGAGAGACCCGGCTTTAGCCGAGCTGTTCGTTGTTGAGGGTGATAGCGCCGGTGGCTCAGCCAAACAGGGCCGAGACAGGCGTTTTCAGGCTATCCTTCCCTTAAGGGGAAAAATTCTTAATGTCTGGAAAGCGCAGCCCGATAAGATCTTTCATAATGAAGAACTTGGCATAATTATTGCGGCTCTCGGTACCAGTGCTGGAGAAGAAAGTTTCAGCCTGGAAAAGCTTCGCTACCATAAAGTCATCATCATGACCGATGCTGATGTTGATGGTTCTCATATCAGAACCCTGCTGATGACTTTTTTCTACCGCCAGATGAGACCTCTCATTGAAAACGGCCATGTCTATATTGCTCAGCCACCACTTTACAAGATTTCGCGGGCTAGAGAGGTTCAGTATCTGAAAGAAGAAAGAGAATATGAAAAATGGATTGTTAAAAAGATTTCAGAAGAATTTAAATTAAAGGTCAAAAACCAGAAAGAACCGATTGAAGGCGAAAAATTCCGAAAATTTATTCTGAAGGTCATCCAGAAAAAGAATTTTGTCAACTATCTGGAGAAAAAAAACTGTCCCTTTCCTCTAATCAAACTAATCATAGATGAAAACATCACCGGCCTGGAAGTGCTGCAGGATAAGAAAAAGATAAAAAAGCTTCAGAGCCTGATTTCGAGCATGGGCTTTCAGACTGACCTTATCCATGACGAAGAATATGACGCCTATGAAATCGTTGCTACCTACCAGATTAACGGCATGGCCAGCCGAACCAGGATCAATCTGGATTTAATCAACTCCATCGAGTACAAAAATCTTTTCAAGATCATCAAGGAGCTGGAAGATTATAAACCACCTTATGAGGTTCTCAACACTACTGAATCCGTAACCATCGAAAACGAGAGCAAGCTGTTAGAATATTTATTCGAAAAAGGTAAAAAGGGAGTAACCATCCAGCGTTATAAAGGTCTTGGTGAGATGACCCCCGAACAGTTGTGGGAAACTACTATGAATCCGGAAAAACGTTCTTTGCTTAAAGTGTCCATCCAGGATGCGGTCGAAGCCGACAAAATCTTTTCTATCCTGATGGGCGAAGAAGTTGAGCGGAGAAGGAACTTTATCGAAGAGAATGCTTTGCTGGCTCAGAACCTTGATATCTGAGGCAGCCAGAACGGTTACTTAGAAAGGTTGAAAAGCGATGTCTCGAAAAGAAGAGAAAGACAAGGAAAAACAAGAAAAAACCGGAAATCAAAACCCCAGCAAAGAATTTAAAAATCCTGAAAATCCCACGGCCATAGCTCAGCGCCTGTCTGTAGTCAGTCTCGAAGAGGAGATGAAGAGGTCCTACCTCGACTATGCTCTGAGCGTCATCATCGGTCGAGCCATCCCGGATATCAAAGATGGCCTGAAACCGGTTCATCGTCGGGTTCTCTATGCGATGTGGGAAACCTCTACTACTCATAACAAGCCTTACAAAAAGTCGGCCAGAATCGTGGGTGATGTCATCGGTAAGTATCATCCGCATGGCGATGTTGCGGTCTATGATGCTCTGGTCAGGATGGCTCAGGACTTCAGTCTGCGTTACCCCCTGGTTGATGGCCAAGGTAACTTTGGTTCTATTGACGGTGACCCGCCAGCAGCTATGCGTTATACCGAAGTTCGGATGACCAGGCTGGCAGAAGAGCTTCTGGCTGATATTGAAAAAGACACGGTCAATTTTGTGCCAAATTATGACGAAAGCCTGTTGATGCCTGAAGTTCTTCCGGCCAAGTTTCCTAATTTGCTGGTCAACGGAGCTTCGGGTATTGCCGTCGGTATGGCTACCAACATTCCGCCGCATAATCTGGGTGAAGTTTGCAACGGGCTGATTTATTTGATAGACCACCCCACAGCTACCGTTGACGATATCATGAAGTTCATCCCCGGTCCGGATTTTCCGACAGGCGGCTATGTCTTTAACCGGCAGAACATCCGTCAGGCTTATCTCGAAGGTAAGGGAGTCATCTACATCCGGGCTAAAACAACCATAGAGAGAGCTGATAAAGGCGAGAGAGATCGGATTGTCATCACTGAAATCCCTTATGGCGTAAATAAGGCCCGACTTCTGGAAAATATCGCTGAGCTGGTCAACAACAAAAAAATTGAAGGGATTGCTGATATTCGAGATGAATCTGACCGGGAAGGCATCAGGGTAGTCATAGAAGTAAAACGGGGAGAACTACCCGAGATAATCTTGAACAATCTTTATAAGCACACGGCTCTTCAAACCTCCTTTGGTGTAATAATGCTGACTATAGTTGATAAGCAGCCCAAACTTCTGAACCTCATTGAGATGATGAATTATTTTATTTCCCACCGTCGGGATGTTATCATCAGACGCACCAAGCACGACCTGAAAAAAGCTGAACATCGGGCTCATATTCTGGAAGGACTCCTGATTGCTCTGGACTACTTAGATGCAGTTATCAGCCTGATCAGGGCTTCCAAGACAGTGGAAGAAGCTAAGACTGGTTTGATGACCAAATTCAAGCTGACGGCCATTCAGGCTCAGGCCATCCTGGAAATGCAATTGCAAAGACTAACCGGCCTGGAAAGGCAGAAGATTATCCAGGAGCACAAAGAATTAATTGAGCTGATTAAAAAACTCAAGCTAATCCTGAAGAATCCGGAAATGATCATGCAGATAATCAAAGATGAACTGGGCCAGCTTAAAGAAAACTACCCTGATAAAAGGCAAACTGAAATCCGGGATGAAGTCATCACCGAGATTAAAGCTGAAGACCTGATCAAAGAAGAGGATGTAGCAATCGTTTACACTCGATCAGGTTACATCAAACGAACTTCTCTCAGTGCTTACAGATACCAGAGCCGCGGTGGTAAGGGCCGCAAAGGCATTGAAATGAAAGCTGAGGATGTGGTGGAAAATCTCTTTGTGAGTTCCACCCATTCTTATCTTTTAGTTTTCACCAATAAGGGTCGTATGTACTGGTTGAAGGCTCTGGATGTGCCTGATGCCGGGCCGTCCGGTCGTGGTAAAGCTATAGCCAATCTGCTGGAATTCCAGCCTGAAGAGAAAGTCCAGTCGATTCTAGCAGTCAAAGAATTCGGCGATGATCAGTTCGTGGTGATTCTGTCAGATAATGGGCTTATCAAAAAGACCAGGCTCAGTGAATTCAAGAACGTCAGGAAGGGTGGAATAATAGCTATGAGCCTCAGGCCGAAATCCAGCCTGTTCACTGCCGCCCTGACCAGCGGAAAGAATGATATTATCATCGGTACCAGAATGGGCAAGGCTATCAGGTTTAAGGAAAGCCGGGTCAGAGCTATGGGTCGTCAGGCTGCTGGAGTTAAAGCCATCACTTTAAAGCCGAAAGATCGGGTCATAAGTATGATTGTGGTTGGGCCTGAAGATAAATACATTTTTAGTGCTTCAGAACTGGGTTATGGCAAAAAAACGCCTGTAGAAGATTACCCTGTGCATAATCGAGGTGGTCAGGGCGTAATCAATCTGAAAATTACTGATAGGATCGGCCACGCCCTGGCTATGGTCGGAGTCAATGAAGATGACCTCCTGATCATTACTATCAGCGGTAAAGTTATCAGGATCAAGACGACCGAAATCAGACCGCTGAGTCGAGCGACTCAAGGTGTCAGGCTCATCCATCTGGAAGATGGAGATCGGATCTGCTCTATAGCCAAAGTCAGAGAAGATTGAACCCGGCTTCCTGATGGTAGAAAAAATAATTGATTTCATCCCTCGACTTTCTTAAAATTAGCTTGAACTTTCCCAAGGAGGCTCCTTATGGTTGATACTTTGGCAGAGCTTTTTTTGAACACGGTTAGAACCTATCGCAAGGATGATTTGATGCTCTATAAAAAAGAGGGCCAATACGTACCTATTTCCACTGCTGAGTTCGAAAAGAAAGTTATCCATCTAGCCCTGGGTTTGAATAAACTGGGATTCAATAAGGGAGATAAATTAATAATTCTTTCTGAGAATCGGCCTGAATGGGTGATGATTGATTTGGCTGTCATCTGTTCGGGCGGACTGACGGTTCCAATCTACACATCCTTAACCGCTCCCCAAGCCGAGTACATTATCCAGGATTCCGATACTTCGGTGGTTGTGGTCTCGAATAAGGAGCAGAGGGGAAAAATCCAGTCTATCAGGGAAAATCTAAAAAAGGTCAAACATTTTATCACCTGCGAACAGGAGGATATCGCAGGATTTATCAGCTGCGAAAATCTGATAGAAATCGGCCGGCAGGTGGAAGCAGAAAATCCGCAGCTATTTGAAGAATTGACTTCCAGGATAAGCCCGGAAGATGAAGCTTCTTTAATCTACACCTCAGGCACCACTGGTCTACCTAAGGGTGTTATCCTGACCCATCACAATTTCCTCAGCAACGTTAAGACCTGCGTCGATCTTTTTGACTTTACCTATCGCGATACAGTTCTCTCTTTCCTGCCACTGTCTCATGTACTGGAGAGAATGGTTATGTTTGCCTATATTTATGCTGGCGCTACGGTTGGTTTTGCTGAAAGCATTGAAACTGTCGCCCAGAATCTGCTGGAAATAAGACCAAACATCATGGTCAGCGTTCCGCGTGTCTTCGAGAAAATTTATGCCCGAGTTATGGATAGCATTTTAAGCAGCTCCGCTCTGAAAAGAAAAATATTTTTCTGGGCTCAAAGGGCAGGCAAGAGATATGCTCAGAAGGAGCTATCCGGGGAGAAAATTCCCTCTGGTTTAAAATTGAAAAAGAGTCTGGCCAACAAACTGGTCTTCAGCAAAATCATAGAAAAAACTGGCGGTCGAGTCAGGTTTTTCGTTTCAGGCGGTGCGCCCCTGTCCAAAGATATAGCCGAGTTTTTCTATTCTATTGGTCTGGTAATCTATGAAGGCTATGGGCTGACCGAAACTTCACCTGTGCTCACGGTCAACAGACCGGGAGCTCTGAAATTCGGAACTGTGGGCAAGCCCATACCTGAAGTAGAAATCAAAATCGCCCCCGATGGCGAGATTCTGGCCCGGGGTCCCAATGTAATGAAAGGTTATTACAAAAAAGAGGCTGAGACCCGGGAAGCTTTTGAAGGTGGCTGGTTCCATACTGGAGATATCGGCTATCTGGACGAAGAGGGCTTTCTGGTAATTACCGATAGAAAAAAAGACCTGATTGTTACTTCGGGTGGCAAAAATGTGGCTCCCCAGCTGATTGAAAACCTGCTCAAGACCAGCCCTTATATCAGCACCGTGGTGGTCATAGGTGACAGAAGACGGTTTATTTCAGCCCTTGTCGTGCCCAACTATGAAAAACTGGAAGAGCTGGCCAGAAGTAAGGGCTTTCAGTTCACGGATAGAAAAGACCTGATCAATAATCAGGAAATCGTCGATTTTGTCCAGAGTGAGATTGACCGGGCGACAGCCGGGCTGGCTTCTTATGAAAAGATTAAAAAAATTGCTCTGCTGGAGAGGGATTTTGAAATAGAGAAAGGCGAAATAACACCGACCCTTAAAGTCAGACGGACAGCGGTTGAGAATCGTTATCGGGAGTTGATTGAAAATCTTTATCGGGAAGAATCTTCAGCCTCTTCGGTTGATTCTTCAGAAGAAGATTCAAAATAAAGAATGCGGCCGCAGCTCTCACAAAGATGGATTTTTGAGCGGTCTCTTATCTCGTTTAACATCTGAGGTCTGATCCGGAGCTGACACATAGAACAGAATTCATCAACCACTTTTGACAGGGCAATGCCGCCGCGTTTTTTAGCAATGTTAAGATAAAGTTGAAGCTGAGCTTGGGGAATGTCTGGGATAAGTTCTTCTTTTTGTTTGAGTAACTGATTTTTCTGTTCTTCTAGTTCTTTTTTCCTGTGAGTTAAAGCCTCTATTTCCTGCTGGAGATGCTCTTCTTCGTTCTTTTGCTTCATAGTGGCGGTTCGTATTTCCTCTTCGATTTCATCAGCCACCAACAATTCTTTGATGATTTCTTCTTCCAGAGTATCCATATTGGCCTGAGTGTCCTGGATTTCTTTGAGCAAGGAAGTATATTCTTTATTGCTCTTGACTTCGTTCAGCTGGCGTTTAAATTTGGTGATCAGGACTTTTAGATCTTTAACTTCAGCTTCCAGATCCCGGCGCTTTTTCTGGTTCCGACCGAGCTTATTTTTTGCCTCAAGAAGCAGGTCTGAGCCGGCTTTGATTTTCTTTTCGACCTGGTCAATAAGGCGAGGAATGTCAGAGAGTTCGACAGAGGTCTGCCTTAAAGAATTATCCAGCTCCTGGAGCTGGATTAACTTTTCAAATTCAACATCAACTCCATCCACTTTAACTCTCTATTCTCAATTTAAGTGGGCCTACCAGGATTCGAACCTGGGACCTGCCGGTTATGAGCCGGTAGCTCTACCGCTGAGCTATAGGCCCTTTTTTGTTTTTATACCAGATAATCGAGTTTTAGTCAATTAACAGCGGGTCAAAAGCTGTTGGTAAAAGATCTGAGTTTTTTGCTTCTGGTTGGATGTTTTAATTTACGCAGGGCTTTGGCCTCTATTTGTCGGATTCTTTCACGAGTAACTTTAAACTGCTGGCCGACTTCTTCCAGGGTATGTTCGTTACCGTCGCCCAGTCCAAACCTCATCCTCAAAACTCTGGCTTCGCGGTCAGTAAGGGTTTTCAGGGCTTCCTCGATATGCTCTTTAAGACTCTGATGGATAACTGTTTCTGGGGGAGAAGGCAGGATTTTATCCTCAATAAAATCCCCCAGATGGCTATCTTCTTCTTCTCCAATTGGTGTCTCCAGGGAAATGGGTTCCTGGGCTATCTTGATGATTTTTCTGATTTTACTTACAGGCATGTCCATTTTTTTGGCGATTTCTTCACAGGTTGGCTCGCGTCCCAGTTCCTGAACCAGCTGTCTTGAAACGCGAACCAGCTTATTGATAGTCTCGATCATATGTACCGGGATCCTTATAGTTCGAGCCTGATCAGCGATAGCTCGGGTGATAGCCTGACGTATCCACCAGGTAGCATATGTAGAGAACTTATATCCACGGCGGTACTCAAATTTATCGACAGCCTTCATCAGACCCATATTACCTTCCTGAATCAGGTCCAGAAACTGCAGGCCGCGGTTGCTGTATTTTTTGGCAATGGAGACGACCAATCTCAGGTTAGCTTCGACTAGCTGTTTTTTGGCCTGTTCGCTGGTGCTCTTGCCCATCATTATCGTCCGGACAGCTTTTTTGAGAGATTGGGAGTCAAGTCCGGATTCCTTCTCTATTTTCTTTATCTGAAGATTTTTCTGCTTTATCTCGTTTTCTACAGTTTTTTTATTCTCACTTTGTTTCTTTTGGGTCAGTTTCCTCAAACGGCTGTCTTTACCTGTTTTTTCCTTAGGAGGGGTTTTCTTGTTTATAGAATTTCCTAACTGTTCTCTCTGATATTCAAACTCATTTATTTCCCGCAGCTTGTCTTTAAGCTGCTCGATAACGACTTCTCTCAGGTTAGCCTGAAGATTGAGTTCCTGGATAAGACGACTAACCTGAACAATTATTCTGCCCCGGCCAAAATTGTATTTTTTGCTCTTTGGCAGAGAATCTAATTTTCTGGTCAGATCTTTGATGGCTTTAATTTTGGCCAGAAGTTCCTGCTGTTTCTCCAGCAGTTTTTCTTCAGCCAATTCTTCATCATTGAAGTCAAAGTATTCCTGAATGGTTTCAGGAAAGTCTTCAATTCTTTGTTCTATCTGGAGGATATAGGTTAGAACCAGCCTGGTCTTTGACAGTGCCTTGATGATAGCTTTTTCGCCCCGTTCAATCTCTCTGGCTATAGTGATTTCGCCTTCCCTGGTAAGAAGAGGAATATTTCCCATTTCTCTTAAATAAAGCTTGACGGGGTCGGTGGTTCTTTCCAGACTGTGAGTACAGACTGGGCTCTTTTTGGGTGGATAAGGCAAAATTTCTTTCTGCTGAGAATCGAGAATCCTGATACCGTAGCTATCCATGGAAGAGAGAAAATCATCAAAATCATCTTCTTCCCCGAATTCGTCACCGAAAGTCTGATCAATTTCTTCCCAGGATAAAAAACCCTGCCTTTTGCCTTTTGAGATCAGCTGAAGGATTTCTTCTTTCTGGTATTTTTCGTCAGATGCCACTTTCTCGCCTCCTTAGAGAGCCTCTAAATATTTACTGGATAAGATGTCGAAAAGTTTATTCATAGCCTTAAAATCTGCCTGGTGATTTCGTGTTTCTGGTAAAGAAGATTCATTAATTTTTCTTTATCTCCTTTTTTTTCGGTCAGGGAGATTTCTCTCTGGAGATCTTTTAGCTTATTCTGAAGTGTAATCTTCTTAAGGGTGTTCAGGCAGTCAAGGGCTTCTCCGACCGAGCCTGGTGGAATATCTTCCTGGAGCGTCCGGGAGAGCTGGCTTAAAAGACGAGAATCTACCAATTCCTGAAGATCGGTAAAGTTCCAGTTTCGGTCATTATTAAAACCATCCAGAAGATACTTAAAGATCGGTTCGCTCGTCAGTCCTTTAAAACAGGTCGGGTCAAGTTCGTTAATAACCAGTGGCAGGATTTCTACCTGATTGAATAAAAGTTGAAGCAAACGCCTTTCAGCTGGCAGGAAAGCTTCTTTTTCTTCCCCGGGTCTGGGGCTGACTTTCATTTTTTGACTTTCATCTATTATCGATCTGAGCAGGTTTTCATTGATCCTGAAAAATTCTGCAGCCTGTTGGATGTATTCATTCTGAACGATAGAATCAGAGATGCGGAGTATCTCCTGGATTACCTGTTTGGCCACCCGGCTTTTATCTTCAGGTACATCCAGGTCGATGTTCTTTGAATACTGGAGCATCAGGAATTTGAAGCCATCATAGCTTTTTTTGATCAGGTTCTGGTATTTTTCTGGACCATATTTTTTCAGAAAACTATCAGGGTCAAGATTGTCCGGAAGGATGAGTACTTTTGTCTGCAAACCTTTTTCCAGGCAAATCGGCACCGCCCTGACGGCCGCGTTAATTCCAGCTTCATCTCCATCATAGTTAATTATCACTTTTGGAGCATATCTTATAATCTGAGAAACCTGCTGAGGAGTCAGACTGGTACCCATGGAAGCGGCTATGTTCTGAATTCCGGCCTGAAAAAGGGCAGCAAAATCGGCATAACCTTCGACCAGAATCATCTCCCCGTCTTTGCGGATCTGTTCTTTGGTGAAATTTAACCCATAAAGAATGTGTCCTTTGGTAAAACTCTGGGTTTCAGGAGAGTTAAGGTATTTGGGCTGGGCCTCGAATATGGTTCGACCGCCAAAAGCTACTACCCGGCTGGTAATAGTAAAGATTGGGAAAATTATTCTGCCGCGAAACCTATCGCGGTATTCTCCGGCTTTCTGTCCGGGAATAATCAGCCCGGCTTTTTCCAGGTCCTGGACGCCGTAACTCTGCTTGAAAACCTGAAACAGAGCATCCCAGGAGTTAAGAGCATAACCCAGTTTAAGTTTCTTGATGGTCTCTTCTGAAAATTGCCGGCTTTTGATATATTCAAGAGCTTTTTTGCCTTCTGGAGTTCTGAAAAGATTGTTTCTGAAATAATTCAGGGCTTTTTCATTAATTTCAAATATTTTTTCTTCCAGTCTGGATTCCTGGTAGGCGGTTCGGCTCTCAGGCAGCGGAATATGATATTTTTCGGCCAGATATTTTATAGCTTCCGGAAAGGTCAGGTTCTCTTTCTCCATTACCAAAGAGAAAAGGTCTCCCCCGATACCGCAGCCAAAGCAGTGAAAAAGTTGTTTTTCTTCGTCAACAGTAAAAGAAGCGTCTTTCTCTGAGTGGAAGGGACATAAACCAACCCACTTTCTTCCCCTTTTTTTCAGGGTAGTATACTGCGAGGCTATTTCAACTATGGAAGCAGCTTGTTTAATCTTTTCGGTAATCTCCATTAGGCTAAATGAGGCTCGCTTTTCTCATATAAAATAGGTTGAGGGTTAAGGCTTGTCAAGCAATCAACCTTAAAAAATTTATTTTTTCCCCTTAGAAAAATCATAAATGATTTATCAGGCTGGCCAGATGGCCGGCCCCAAAACCATTATCAATGTTGACCACAGCCACACTCCCGGGGCAGGAGTTGAGCATGGTTAGAAGGGCAGACAGGCCCCCGAAGCTGGCTCCATAACCGACGCTGGTCGGAACCGCAATTACCGGAGCTCGAAAAAGTCCGGCTACCACACTGGGCAGAGCGCCTTCCATGCCGGCTACCACAACCAGAACTCTGGCTTCTTTAATTTTCTCATAATGGTTAAGCAAACGGTGCAGACCGGCCACTCCAACATCATATATTCTCTCAACTTCATTTCCGAAAAATTCACAGGTCAAAGCCGCTTCTTCAGCCACCGGTATATCTGAAGTGCCGGCGGTCAGGACTGCCACCCGGCCTTTGCCTGCCGTTGCCTTTTTCTTAATCAGAGTCAGGCATCTGGCTTCTTTATAATATACCCCGCCCGGCAGCTGTTTTTTTATTTTCTGGTAAATTTTAGGGTCAAGCCTGGTAATGAGTAGATTACTGCCTTTATTAAGGATAGCCTTAGCAATTTTCACCAGCTGGTCAGGAGTTTTGCCCTGTCCGAAAATTACTTCAGGGGAGCCTTTCCTGAGTTCGCGGGCATGGTCCACTTTGGCAAAATTTAATTCCTGATAGGGAAAGTCCTGAAGCTTCTGGAGAGCCTTTTCTGGAGATAATTGCTGCCGATAAACTTTCTGGAGGATTTCAGCTAAAAAATCTTTCACTTTCAGATTTTAGCATAAAAATGGCCAATTGGCATCAGGGGAACGAAGAATTTTCTGAGCTCTGATCATCTGTTTGCTTGTCAAACTGATTTCTATATTGTAAAATAACACCAATTTAACCTTTGGTTTTCTGGAGAGAGCAGTGAGCGAACTGAAGAAAAAAGATGATTATCAAAAGGCCCTCAACCTTTACAGTCAGGGGATAAAAGATTTTCGGAAGG
>Ga0315282_10004236_pt1 | contig 25073 bp, 25 predicted proteins | sample YL17G07_20_MG_FD_203693 | JGI IMG/M metagenome (GOLD analysis project Ga0315282, IMG submission 203693) | Sediment microbial communities from Yellowstone Lake, YNP, Wyoming, USA - YL17G07_20 | ecosystem: Environmental > Aquatic > Freshwater > Lake > Sediment | place: USA: Wyoming | collected... | reverse complement strand
CCCCCTCATTGGACTCGAAGCCGTCCATCTCCACCAAGAGCTGATTCAGCGTCTGCTCCCGCTCATCGTGCCCGCCCCCGAGCCCGGCTCCGCGATGGCGGCCGACCGCGTCGATTTCATCGATGAAAATAATGCAGGGGGCATGTTTCTTTCCCTGGATGAAAAGATCCCGCACCCGGGAAGCTCCCACCCCCACGAACATCTCCACGAAATCCGAACCGCTGATGGAGAAGAAAGGAACGTTGGCCTCTCCCGCAATGGCCCGGGCTAGGAGCGTCTTGCCGGTTCCCGGAGCGCCCACCAGGAGGACCCCTTTGGGGATTCGCCCCCCGAGTTTCGTGAATCTCTTGGGATCGCGGAGAAACTCGATGATCTCCTGGAGCTCTTCCTTCGATTCATCGATCCCGGCCACGTCTACAAAAGTCACTTTCTGCTGTTTTTCTGTGAGCAGCTTAGCCCGCGCTTTCCCGAAGGACATGGCTTTTGTCCCACCCGCCTGCATCTGACGCATGAAGAAGATCCAGAAGCCGATCAGGAGGATCATCGGGAACCACGAGACCAGCACGGTCATATACCAGGGATTGTCATCCTCGGGCTTGGCGGTGATCTTTACATCCTTTTCCCGTAGGGCCTTGATCAGGTCGGGATAGCCGGGGGAAAAAGTCCTGAACTCCTTGCGGTTGGCATAACGGCCATAGATGTTATGGCCTTGGATGGTTACTTCCTTGACCTCTCCCCGTTCTACGGAAGCCAGGAAATCGCTAAAGATTACTTTTTCCTGAGTCGACCGGGGCTGGCTAAACAGGTTGAAGAGGAGGATCATCATCAGGCTGATGACCAGCCAAAGGGCTAAATTTTTGTAGAAGGGGCTCAATTTGCCACTCACCATAAGATTCTTTCGTCGTCCAGAGCGAATTTATTAAGGCTTCCGAAGATATACTAATCAATTTTATATAGCATAAATATGGGTTTGCGACAATGAAAAAAATCGCGCAGCCATCTAGCGGTTGGAAACGAAGCCGTACACTTCATTATTCTTCCGGAGCCCCGGAAATCATTCCGAACCAGTTTTATAGCAATTCCACCCGCAACACCCGCTGGGTCCCGGGTTTCAGGCGGGCTCGGTGATCCAGGCGAACTCCGGCGACCCAGAGAAGCCGATCTTCCTTGAAGAGCAACGGGATTCGTTTTCGCTGGGCCGCCGGAATCTTGCAGTCTATGAAAAGGTCTTTTACTTTCTTCTCCCCCTCCATGCCCAGCGGCTGGAAGCGGTCCCCGGCCCGGGGAGAGCGGAGGATCAGTGGAAAATCGATGGTGTCATAATCCAGCAGGGCAACGCCGCAAGAGTTTTCGAACCGAACCCTGGGTCTTCCCTCCTCCACTTGGAAGCGCATGGCCCGCCCGATTTCCGGGATCTCCACATAGCCTGGGCCCGGAACCACATGCTCGAAGGGAACGGCCTCTTCTCTGGATTTGGTCAACGTCAATGCCCGATAGGCCTTGGCCACGCATAGTCCCTGGGGAAGCTGGAGACTCTTGTTGGGCTCCGGATTCTGCAGGAGGTTATCCATGAGTAAGATGTGGGAGAGGCTTACCCGGCGCAAATTCCCCAACAACTTTTCGATGGCATGCCGGAAAGACCTCAGCCGGAGCGGAAGGGGTTGGGCGGCAAGGGAAGGAATGTCCAGGGTGAGGGAATCTTTCTTCCGAGCCCGGACCAGCGCAGGGAATTTTTCTTCCATCATTCCCTGCCAGAAATTTTCCTCCAGACGAAAGAGGTCGGCCATCTGCACCAGCGTCTGGCGAAACCGGGGGTTGTATTGCTGGAGGATGGGCAAGAGCTCATGCCGCACCCGGTTGCGCAGGAAATGCGGGGAGCGATTCGAAGGGTCGGTGAGATAGGTCACCTTTCGCTCTTCCAGAAAAGATTCCACCTCTTCGCGCCAGACCTCGATGAGCGGTCGGATAAAAATTCCGCCGCGCACGGGCGGAATTCCCGAAAGGCCCCGAGTCCCTGAGCCCCTGAGGAGCCGCATAATGATGGACTCGGCTTGATCATCCGCCGTGTGGCCCAGGGCAATTTTGGTCGCTCTTTGAGCCTTGGCGGCTTCCTGAAGGAAGGCGTAACGGGCTTCCCGGGCTGCTTCTTGAAGAGTCAGACGCTCGTCCTGCTGCTTTTGACGGACATCCGCCTTGCGGCTGATGAAAGGGACGCCCAATTCCGCGGCGGCCTTCCGGACAAAAGATTTTTCTTGGGCCGCTTCCGGCCGGAGGCCATGATCTAAGTGGGCCACAACTAGATGGAGGCGAAAATCCCGCCGCATCTCCCACAGGGCATGGAGGAGAGCCATGGAGTCCGCCCCCCCGGAAACCGCCGCCACCACTCGTTCCCCGGGCTGAAGCATATCATACTTGGCGATGGTCTTTCTTACGCGCAGGACGAAGGGGTGCATGGTTTTCCCTGGCCTTCTTCATACCGGGCCAAAATGAAGAGTACGTCTGCCAGCCGGTTGAGGAATCGCAGGACCTCCACATTGGTAATGATTTTCTCCTGGAGTAGGCGTACGGCCTTCCGCTCCGCCCGGCGGACAATGGTCCGGCCCAAGTCGATGGCCGCCGACGCCACCGTCTCTCCTGGAAGAATAAATTCTTTCCCCATGACCAGGTCTTTTTGCAGGTCTTCGATTACGCGTTCCAATCGGTCCACATGATCGGTTTTAATCTGATGGGGGTATTTTTCTAAATCTTCCGGGGCGGTGGCCAGCTCGGCCCCGAGAACGAGCAGGTCCTTCTGGATGCTCATGATAATCTCTTTGGTCTTCGGCCGGGTGGCCGATGCTCTGGCGATTCCCAGCGCTGAACTGGCCTCGTCAAGGGTGCCATAGGCTTCTGGCCTCGGCCCCGATTTGGGAATTCGCTGGCCGCCCAACAAGCTGGTAAAGCCCCGGTCGCCTTTTTTGGAAAATTTCATGGAGCTTCCTTCCTCATTCTCCTACGGTTCCTTTACCGGATGACCGGCGGCCATGATTCCCGCGGGAATTTGCCGCCGTCAATTTTTTGAGCCTTTGCACTTCCGCAGGCCGCAGAGCCCGGGATTCACCGGGCTGAAGTCTTCCCAGAAAAAGGCTGGCGAACCCGACTCGCTTCAGCTTTAAGACCGGGTACCCGAGCTTCTCCCACATTCGTTTCACCTGCCGATTTCTCCCTTCAAATAAGACCATCTCCAGCCAGCAATTTTCTTCGGTCTCTTTTAGAAACCCAACGCGGCAAGGGGCGGTTCGCCCATCCTCTAGATAGATACCCTGGCTTAGCCGACGGATCTCGACCTGAGTTGGCTTCCCTTTGACTTTTACCTGGTAGGTGCGGGGGATGTGAAAGGAGGGGTGGGATAGCCGGTGGGCAAGGTCACCGTCGTCGGTCAGAAGAAGGAGCCCCTCGGCATCGTAATCCAACCTCCCCACGGGAAATAAGCGCCGGTGGATGGTCGGCAGCAAACCCAGGACCGTTTTCCGGCCCTCTGGATCATCGGCGCTGGTTACGACGCCTTTGGGCTTATGCAAAAGGATATAGCTTTTCGCAGGGGGAAGAGAAACCCTTCGGCCATCCACCTTGATATGGTCCGTAGAAGGGTTCGCCCGGTCGCCGATCTGAACGGTGCGTCCGTTGACCGTGATGCGCCCTTCCCGGATCAGTTCTTCGGCCTTTCGTCGGGAGGCTACTCCCGTTTCAGAAAGAATCTTTTGTATCTTGGGAAGGGGATTCATCCATCCCGGCCTCTCTGCCTGGCTCGACTTCTGATCCCGCCCCCGAAGTCGGGTCGGCCTTCGATGCTTGCGGATCGGTAAACGGTAGAGGTTCTTCCAGCGGAGGGGAGCCCAGCACTTCCATATCCTTCAGGGTCGGGAGACTGGACAGGTCTTTCAACCCGAACATTTCCAGGAACTGTTTGGAGGTCCCATAGACCAGGGGCCTGCCCGGAACATCCTTTTTCCCGAGAATTTTTATCAGCTTCCTCTCCAGGAGGGTGCGCAGGACTCCTCCGGAGTCCACTCCGCGAATCTTTTCCAAGTCCGTGCGCACGACGGGCTGGCGGTAGGCGACGATGGCCAGAGTCTCCAGGGCGGGCTGGCTCAGAGCCAGGGGCTTGGTCTTTTTCAGCCTTTTGATCCATTCGGCATGGACCGGCCGGGTGCGAAACTGGAATCCCTCGGCCACTTCCTCCAGGGTAAAGCCTCTCTGGCTGGCTTCGTAATCTGCCTTCAGCTCGAAGAGCAGCCGCTGGACGTCTTTTTTACTGACCTCGCCCAAAACCTCTTTGATCCGCTCCAGGCTCAAAGGGCTCTCGGAGACAAAGATCAAAGATTCGATCACGGCTTTCCATTGCACATCTTCCACTTCATCCAATCCTTTCTTCGATTCTCTTCTGACCTTCCTCGCGCTCGATCGGGGAGAAGATCCGAATCATCCCAAAAGATTCGGCTTGGTAGACCTTAATCATGCGCAGGCGCAGGAGTTCCAGGAGCGCCAGGAAGGTGACGATAATTTCCCGCCGCGGGGTCGCGGTCGTGAAAAGTTCGTTGAACGTTACGCTCTCCGCATCCCAGATCCGATCCATGATCTGGATGATCTTCTCCTTGATACTGAGTTGCTCCAGGGAAATTTCTTGGAACTCCTCCGGGGGGATTCCCTGTAAAACCTTCTGGATCGCCTCCAGTAGATCGAAGAGCGTGGCCTCGCCAGCGAGGGCTTCCTCAGCCCCCTCCAGAAGTTTCTCTTCGAAGAACCGGCGGACGAATACTTCTCGATCCAACAGCGGACCCCGGGATAATTCCAGGGCCGCCTCTTTGAAGCGTTGATACTCCAGGAGTTTGCGAGCCAATTCCGCCCGCGGGTCCTCTTCGGGGGCTTCTTCGCCTTCCCCGGCTTGCTCTTCCTCCGATGGGGGCAACAGCATCTTGGACTTGATGTGCAGCAGCGTGGCGGCCATCAGGAGAAATTCGCCGGCGATGTCCAGATTCAAGCTCTTCATCATCTCCAGGTATTCCAGGTACTGCCGGGTGATCACCGAGATCGGGATGTCGTAAATATCAATCTCATTCTTTTTGATCAGGTGCAGGAGGAGGTCCAGCGGACCCTCAAAGACTTCCAACTTAACGTTCAGCGGTAATTCTTGAGGTTCAAATTCATCTGGCGAATGGCTCGATTCCATCTCTTCCCTCAATCCTTTAACTTTAGTTCATAGGTGCCCGCAGAGGACAGGCTTTTCCCCGGATCCTTTTTCAGCCTATTTTCATGGCCCGCCGCACCTCTTCCATCGTCCGTACGGAAATGACCCGGGCCCTCCGGCAGCCATCCTCCAACACTTCTTCGATCAAATGCGGGTTTTTCAGGTACAGGGCGCGTTTCTCGTGGATCGGGGCCAGGTAGGCGACGATGTTTTCCGCCAGGTTTCTTTTATCCTCCACGCAACCGATGGCCGCCCGGCGGCAATCCACGTTGACCCGTTCGACCATCTCCGGTGAGCTGTAGACTTTGTGAAAGGCGAAGACATTGCAAATATCCGGATTCCCGGGATCACTGCGTTTGATGCGCTGGGGGTCGGTGAACATCTGCCCCACCTTGGTGCGGATTTCCTGCGGTGGATCAGAGATGTAGATGGCATTGTCGTAGCTCTTGCTCATCTTCCGGCCGTCGATTCCCAGCAGCTTGGGAACCTCCGTGAGCATAGGCTCCGGAAGCGGGAAAACCGGGCCGTAGAGGGAATTGAATCGTCGGGCGATCTCCCGGGAGAGCTCCACGTGCGGAACCTGATCGATGCCCACGGGAATCTTGTGGGCTTTATAGATGATGATGTCAGCCGTCTGCAGCAGCGGGTAGCCCAGGAACCCGTAGGTCGTGAGATCCCGATTGGCCAACTCCGCCTGCTGTTCCTTATACGAGGGAACGCGCTCCAGCCACGGCAGCGGCGTGATCATGGAGAGCAGAAGATGGAGCTCGGCGTGCTCCTTGATGCGGGACTGCACGAAGAGAACGCTCTTTTCCGGCGACAGCCCCACGCTCAGCCAATCGATCATCATATCCCGGATGCTCTCCGGAATGATCTCGGGGTTGCTGTATTCCGTCGTCAGGGCATGCCAGTCGGCGACGAAGAAAAAACAATCGTACTCGTCCTGGAGCTTCCTCCAATTATCCAGAGCACCGACTAAATTCCCCAAGTGGAGCTTCCCCGACGGCCGCATTCCGCTCAGCACGCGTTGTTTAGACATTTACTCCGAATGATCTCCCTTCCGTCCGCGTTAAGGGTTCAAGGATTCAGAATGTTCGTTCCCCTTCAAACTCTCAAATTTTCCCCCAGCGGAATTTTGCGAATGCTCTTGTCTGGTCTACCTTTTTTCTGGCCGGGATGGCGGGCCGTTCCCCGGCCTTTGCCCGGTCCGTTTTTGTCAAACCGCTGCTGGACAAAATCAATTTCCTCTTGCCGATTGTGCAGCTTCTTGTCGAGTCGGGCCCGCAAAAGCGCCCGCAGAATCTCGCTGTAGATGGGCCCGGGGATATACCCCATCCGTCTCAGGTCCTTGCCGCTCAGGGAAACCTTGGTGCTCTTCAGGCCCGTGAAGTAGAGGGAGATCGCTTTTTTTACACTTTCGGATTCGGTCTTCCCCATGGCGTAGAGGAGGAATTCTGTAGGCAAGGAGTCCAGGAGTAAATAGAGGTCACTGCCCCTCATGGAAGGAGAATGAGCAAGGCGATGGACGACCTGGATCGACGCCCGCTTGCGCTCGATGAAGGTCGTGCGCAGCTTTTCCGGGAAGGAAAGCCGGGTAAGCAGCTCCTGAATTTCTTTTTCCGCCAAGCGGTCCACCAATCCCAGGAAGGCCACCAGCCAGCGCTCGTATCTCTCGCCCGTAAAAAGAAGGTTATGCCAGGAGACCACCTTCTCCAGCCTCTGGAAGAGAGTTTCCATGATGCGGTCGATCTTTAACTGGGGATGGAAAAATTTCAGCAGTCCATAATCCCCCAACCGCTTGATTACGGCAAAAGCTTTTTCTTCCGACAGGCACAGGACGAGCTCCCGGAACAACCGCCTTCCAGATAGCCGGCCGAAGAGTTCCATGCGCACCGCGTTTTCCATGAGCGTCTGCGTGTGCTTGGCGATCTGGAAGCCGATGCGCTGTTCGAACCGCAGGGCGCGGAAGATACGGGTCGGGTCCTCCACGAAACTCAGGTTGTGCAGGACGCGGATCACCCGCTCTTTGATGTCCTTTTGGGCCCCGAAAAAATCAATGAGTTCGCCGAAATGGGCGGGCTGCAAGTGGATGGCCAGGGTGTTTACGGTGAAATCTCGCCGGTAGAGGTCCAGCTTGATGGAACTGTGCTCTATTCGCGGGAGGGCTGCGGGATGGTCATAATACTCTAAACGGGCAGTGGCCACGTCGAGCCGGTAGCCCTGGGGGAAGACCAGCGTAGCCGTTCCAAATTTCTTGTGCGCCTTCAGTTCGCCTTTCTTCTCCTGAGCCAAAGCCTGGGCTAGGCGAATCCCCTCCCCCTCCACCACGATGTCCATGTCGAAGTTCTCGTTGCGCAGGATCAGGTCGCGCACGAACCCGCCGACCGCGTAGGCCTGGAAGCCCAGCTCATTGGCTTTTCGCCCGATGGTCTGGAGCAAATCGAACATTTCGGAAGGCAAACGTTCCCCCATGAGCTGGAGGACCCATTTTTTCCGTGGCTCCGCCGAGAAAAAATCCCTTTCCACCAGGGTGTCCGGCGTGCGGTTGGTGGTGGCATACAGCCAGCGCAGCAGGTCTGTGCGGGTGATGGCCCCTACCAGCTTATCTTTCTCCGTCACGGGGAGGAAGCGCTGGTTGTTTCCCACGATCCGGTCCTGAACTTTTGACAGCGGCGTCCTTGGAGTTACCGTGGCGAACTCGCTGGTCATGTAGTCCTTCACAGGGGAGTCTTTGAAGCCATGGAAGGAGGCTTTTTCGACGACCTGACGGGAGATGAGACCCACCACTTTTCCTCCATCAACCACGGGGAGGACATTGATGTTATAGCGGGTGAGAAGCTCCCCCGCCCTTCCAATGCTCTCTTGCGCCCCCACCGTCTTTACGGGAAAGGACATCAGATCGCGGGCCTTTTTCGCGGAAGTGATCTGGCCCTCCAGATAATGCAGCAGTTTTTCCTCGATTTGGTGGAGGCTCATATCTTTGATCGTCGCCGAAGCGGCCGTAGCGTGCCCCCCTCCCCCAAAAGCCGCTGCGACTTCCCCCACGTTCACCTCTTCGAGGCGACTCCGACCTACGAGGTAAACCCGATCTTCCATCTGGGCCATGGCGAAGAGAACGTTGATATTTTCCATATCCTTCAGCTTATGCACCAGAAGGGCAAAATCCCCCACGTACTTGTCCGATGAGGCCTTGGCGATCACGACCTCCAGACCTTTGACCGTGTACCGGGTGGCGGACTGGATCAGTTCGTTGAGCAAGGAGATCTGCTCGGGGGTTAACTCCCGGGTGATCAGGTTCGATACTGTATTCAGGTTGGCCCCCTTCGAGAGCAAAAAAGCGGCCGCTTCATAATCTTCTTCGGTGGTGGAAGAGAAGGTGAAAGACCCGGTATCTTCATAGAGGCCCAGGGCCATGATCGTGGCTTCCTCGGGGGTAATGGGGATATTTTGCTCTTTGAGGATCTTGGCCAGGATGGTTATTGTAGCCCCCACTTCCCGGATATGCTCTATTGTCCCCCGGAGATCCTCCCGAGAGGCGGGATGGTGGTCGTATACATGCACCTCCACCCCGGGTCGCTTGACCCATTCTCCAAATTTTCCGATGCGCCCGGGCTGCCGGGTATCAACCAGAATCAACCGCTTGACCGCGTTCAGGTCGATGTTTTTGATTCTTTCGGTCTCAAAGACATAGAAGGTGGATTGCAGGAAAAAATCACGGAGATTTTTTTCCTGGGAACCGGGGAACACCAGGACCGCTTGGGGGTAAAGCTTCTTGGCGGCCAGCATGGAAGCCAGGGAATCAAAGTCAGCGTTGATGTGGGTGGTGATTACGTCCATGGATTTAGCCCCGGGGATGGTATCTCTGGTGGAGCCGTTTCAGGTGTTCCCGGGAAACATGGGTGTACACCTGCGTGGTGGCAATGTCTACATGCCCGAGCATCGATTGGACCGACCGCAGGTCGGCCCCCCTTTCTAAAAGATGGGTCGCAAAAGAATGGCGCAACGTATGGGGCGTGATGCGCTTGGCAATCCCGGTAGCCTGGGCATGCTTCCGGAGGATTTTCCAGAACCCCTGGCGGGTGATCTCCCGGCCTCCTCTTCCCAGAAACAGGGTGGCATCGGAAGACCGCAGAGCCCAGTTTCGCCGGGGCCCTTCCAGGTATTCTTTCAGCGTCTGACGGGCGGCCTGCCCGATGGGTACAATTCGCTCCCTTGCTCCTTTTCCCTTGGTGCGCACATACCCCACCTCTAAATTAACGTCGTTCACCGAGAGATGAACCAGCTCGGAAACACGCAAACCGGTCGCGTAAAGAAGCTCCAACATCGCCCGGTCGCGATTGCCCAGCGGTCGGGCGGGATCGGGCTGCCGCAGCAGGTCCTCCACCTCCTGGGTGGTCAAAACCCCGGGGAGCCGGGGAACGGCCTTAGGCGTTCGCAAACGGCGCAGGGGGTTTTGCGAAATGGCGCGATCCTGCAGGAGAAACTTGTAAAACCCCCTCAGCGCCGAAAGGGAGCGAGCCGCACTCCTGGCGGAAAGGCCCCTTCCGCGCAAAAATTTGAAATAGCCCATGGTTGGCTCGGCCGAACCCTCCTCGAGGCTGGAGATCTTTTGCTCTGCCAAAAAAGCGAGGTAACCCTGCAGATCCCGGGCATAGGCCTCCAGAGTATTTCGGCTCAGCCCTTTCTCAACGGCCAGGTGATGCAAAAACCGGTCTATCCACTGATCAAAGTTATCCGCCATCTGAAAAGATCTCCAGGAGTTGGGCTTTATTCTAACATAACGCTTTCTTTTTTCAATTTCTTTCTCCTCCCTGCCGATATATCCATTTAGCGATCGCCAAAGGGGAGTTGTTTTTAAATCCCTTGACATCCATTCATTTTTCCAGTCTAATAAATTGATTTTTCCCCTTAAGGATGAAGAATGGACATCTCTGAACTTCTGCTATTTGTAAACAAAGAAGGGGGTTCGGACCTGCACATCAGTGCCGGCGAACCGCCCATGCTGCGAATCCATGGCGAAATCAAACGCATCGAGATGCCTCCTCTGACCCGTGAAGAGCTGCATGTCATGCTCTATGACGTTCTAAACGATCAGCAGCGCAAAAAATTCGAGGAGACTCATGAATTGGACTTCTCCCTGGAGCTGAAAGGCATCGCCCGATTCCGTGTGAATGCCTTCTGTCAGCAGAGGGGAGAAGGTGTGGTCTTTCGGGTCATTCCGTCAAAAATTCTATCGTTGGAACAGTTGGGCCTGCCCAAAAGCCTCCGGGAAGTCTGCATGAATGAGCGGGGTTTAGTTCTGGTGACCGGACCCACTGGAAGTGGAAAGTCGACCACACTGGCAGCCATGATCGATATCCTCAATAATTCCCTCAAAGGGCATATCATTACCGTAGAGGATCCTATTGAATTCGTTCATGATTCGAAAAAATGTTTGATCAACCAACGGGAAGTGGGTGCCCACACCCATAGCTTCGCGAACGCCTTGCGAGCCACCCTCCGTGAGGATCCCGACATTATCCTCGTTGGAGAGATGCGCGACCTGGAAACCATTGCCCTGGCCCTCACCGCTGCCGAAACGGGCCATCTTGTTTTTTCCACATTGCATACCAGTGGGGCCCCCAAAACCGTCGACCGCATCATTGACGTTTTCCCCGCCGGCCAGCAAGGGCAGATTCGGACGCAGTTCGCAGAATCCATCCAGGCTATCATCTCTCAAGTCCTCTTGAAGCGGAAAGATGGCCGTGGGCGTGTCGCAGCCCTGGAGGTCATGATTGGAACCCCGGCTGTCCGCAACCTCATCCGCGAGGGCAAAGTCGCGCAACTTCCTTCGGCCATTCAGACCGGGCAGAAATTCGGCATGATCTCATTGGATCAATCACTAAAGGATTTGGTCGCCCGGAACATCGTTGACAAAGAACAGTGCCTGTATTTAGCCACCAACCCGAACGTTTTCAACTCATGAGGAGGGAGAGGAGTGAGCACCAACCTGCCCGAGCTTCTGGAACATATGGTGGAGATCAATGCCTCAGACCTCTACATCACGGTGGACGCCCCGCCCATGTTCCGGGTGGAAGGGGTTACTTCTCCCTGGGGAGACCAAAAATATACTCCGGAAGAAGCCGAAACCATGGCTTTGTCCCTGATGAGCCAGACCCAGAAGGCCTACTTCGCCAGAAGGTGGGAGATGGACCTGGCTATCTCTTATCCCAATCTGGGGCGGTTTCGGGTAAATCTCTTCCGGCAGCGTGGGTTTTATGGCCTGGTCTTCCGGCAGATCAAGTTGCACATCAAGACCATCGATGATCTCGGGCTGCCTCAGATCTTCAAAAACTTGGCCATGAGCAAACGGGGGCTGTTGATCGTTGCGGGCCAGACCGGGTCGGGAAAATCTACCACTTTGGCGGCAATCATCGATTACCGAAACTCCAACGCGACGGGGCACATTGTCACGGTAGAGGATCCTATCGAATTCGTCCATTCCCATAAGATGTCCATCATCACCCAGAGAGAAATTGGCATAGACACCCAGGGATTTGTCAGCGCCCTCAAACATACCCTGCGGCAGGCCCCGGATGTGATCCTCATCGGGGAGATCCGCGATGTAGAAACGATGGAAGCAGCCATTAATTACGCCGAGACCGGGCACCTCTGCCTGGGGACTCTCCACGCGAACAACGCCAACCAGGCCATCGAACGAGTCATGAATTTTTTCCCGCCGGAAAGGCATCAGCAGATTTACCTGCAACTCTCCCTGAACCTCAAAGCCATCATCTCGCAGCGTCTCATCCCGGGCGTCGACGGGACGCGGGTGGCGGCTGTGGAAATTCTTCTGGATTCGCCCCGGGTCAAGGACTTGATCCACAAGGCCGAGGTAGACACCCTCAAAGAGGCTATCGCCCAGGGAAGCCTGCAGGGCATGCAGACCTTCGATCAATCCATCTTTGACTTCTATATGCAGGGGATTATCGACTATGACAACGCCATCGCGTACGCCGATAGCCCCAATGATTTACGGCTGCGTATCAAGATGGAGGAGGTTGGCGCGAAGAAAGAAGCCCTTCAATCCGGCCTGAAACTCAAGCCGGAATTCCGGACTTGAAACGGACCGAGAGCGCACTCCTTGGCGCCTGCGTTTTGAAACCGCTTCGCCTGGTCGGTCAAACTCATCTCAGGCGTGAAATAATACGCCAGGAATTTTCCAGCATCCGGTCGAAATCCTCTAACTTCAAGCCCGCTCCCAGCGCCACTTTCAAGGCTTCTTCTCGCGAAATCAGGTCCCCGGGAAGGTGGGTGTCCGTATTTAAGACCATCGAAGCCCCCGTCTTTTGAGCCAGACGGGCCACATGTCCATTGCTCAGGCTATGTCCCTGGCGCGAGGTAACCTCCAGAAAAACCCCTTTCTCACGGGCAAAAATCACATCCTCCTCGGAGATCAAGCCCGGGTGAGCCAGAATATCAACCCCCGCCTCGATGGCCTGGTGGTTGGTGCCGGGAGGCACAGGCTCAACGATCGTCTCCCCATGAACCAGGACGAGCTCGGCACCTAAAGCCCTCGCCCTGGAAGTCAGGGGAACGATCAAAGTCGGCGGAAGGTGGGTGAGCTCAATTCCGGGGATGACCCGAACTTTTCCATGGGCATTTAAGTCCTGGCTGACCTGAATCAACCGCGGGATAATCCAGTCGAGGTTGGACGAATCGGCGTGGTCGGTAATCGCCACCGCCCGGTAGCCGGTGACCTCTGCCCGCCGTACCAATTCCGCGGGCAAAAGATCCCCATCGCTGAAAAGGCTATGGGTATGTAAATCAATCATCGAACCCTCCGTTATCTCGGCAGCTATTTTCTAAACGATTCTTTCTCCCCGAAGGCTATGGGCAAAGACCTTCACAATCCTCAACTGAACCAGCGAGCCAATGGGATCATCTGCCCCGGGGAAATTGACAATGTGATTGGTCCGGGTCCTTCCCATGTTCTCCTCAGTGTTCTCCTTACTCCAACCTTCTACCAGCACTTCAACCTCCCGGCCTTCCCAGGTCTTATTGTGCTTTACGGTGATCCTTCTCTGCCGGGCCTGGAGTTCCATCAGCCTCCTGCGGCTCACTTCTTCGGGGACTTTATCCTGGAATTCGGCAGCCCGGGTGTACGGCCGGTCGGAGTATTTGAAGGAGAAGAGGTCATCGAATTGTACCTGCTCCACCACCTCCAGGGTAGATTGGAAATCCGCCTCTGCTTCGCCCGGGAAACCGACAATCAGATCCGTGGTGATGCTGATTTGCGGGCATGCCTTCCGAAGCTCAATGACCCTTTCCAGGTACTCTTCCCTGGCATACCCCCGATTCATCCGTTTCAGGACGCGATTGGAGCCAGACTGCAGGGGAAGATGGATGTGCTCACAGAGTTTGGAAAGCCGGCCAAAAGACCGAATTAGCTCCGGGGAAAGGTCTTTGGGGTGGGAAGTCGTGAAGCGGATGCGCTCGATTCCCTGAATCTCTTGGATGGCCTCCAATAGTTCCGTAAAGCGGATCTCGTCAGAGGTCTTATTCCCATAGGAATTAACGTTCTGCCCCAGGAGGGTTATCTCCTGGACCCTCTGCGCGGCCAGGACTCGAATCTCCTCCAAAAGCTCGCGGCTCGGCCGGCTCACCTCCCGGCCACGCACGAAAGGAACGATGCAAAAAGAGCAGAAATTGTCGCAGCCCTGCATGATGGTTACGAAAGCCGTTGCCTTCGAGGAGGAGGGGAAAAAGGGAAGAGAGGCGTACGGATCGATCCGCCCGTCGAGGGATATCGCCAGTCCCCGTTTCCCAAGGGTTTCCAGGTCATGGAGAATTTCGTTGATCCGGCCCAATTCTTTCGTCCCGAGCACGAAGTCAAGGTAAGGAAAACGCTGTAAGAACTTTTCTCCTTCTTGTTGAGCCAGGCATCCGCCCAGGCCGATGATCAGCTTCGGCTTTCTCTTCTTCAGCGCCTGGAACCGGCCCAGAGCGCTGTAAACCTTCTGTTCGGGTTTCGCCCGCACGCTGCAGGTGTTCAGGAAAATCAAATCGGCTTCCGACGGGTCCTCAACCAGGCGATAATTTTGGGCGGCCAGCAACTGGCGGATACGCTCTGAATCGTAAACATTCATCTGGCAACCGAAAGTGTGGAGATAAAGGTTTTTGGGGCCCATGGGAGAATGCCTTTTTTTCTTTTATTTCTAACACTGCATCAAACGGGTGTCAATCTTTCTCATCGCCTGGAATTGCCAGGGGAATGTTTCAGGTACCCCTTTCAGGAAAAAGGCCTTGAGTGGCCATAAAATCTTGCAATGGCGAATATAACTGTTAACTTTGGGCCAAAATTTTCCGAAAAATAGATACGGTTGGGGATTCATTCACGGCTTAAATCCCGTTTATTTACAGCGGGGAAGAATGTTCTAAGCCCGCTTTCTTAAAGACCAAGGGATCCTTCAGTTCGTCGAAGTCGTGACGGCGGATATTACCGCAGGATCAAAGAAGAATTTAAAGATAAAGGGAGAGGCAGCCATGGCCACGGATGCTAGGAAATTAGTCGAACGAGTTATTGATCAAATCGAACATCTCCCGACTCTTCCTCAAGTCGTGGCCAATCTCTTGGCGATGACTGAATCACCCAGCGTCGACGCCATGAAACTATCCAAAGCCCTGGACCAATCCCTGGCCGCCAAAGTTCTGAAGGTAGCCAACTCTGCCTTCTACGGAAAGAGGAAGGTGAACACGATCGCCCAGGGCATTGTCATCATAGGGTTTGACGCGGTCAAAGAAATCATCCTCACCACTTCTCTATTTCACACCTTCCATGACGCCCGCGACATTCAATCCCTTCAGCCTCTCTGGCAGCATTCCCTGGAGTGCGCCATGATTGCCAAGCGTCTGGCTTGGATTTATCGCTACGAAATCCTGGATGAAGCCTATTTTTCCGGGTTGATTCACGACATCGGAAAACTGGTCATCCAGCAGTACTTTCCGGAGGCCGACGAGCAAATCCACAAGCTCGTGGAAGAAGGGGCTGGAAACCTGGAAGCGGAGAGACAAATTTTGAGCATCACCCACGCGGAAATCGGGGGGAAAATGGTCCAGCGTTGGAATTTTCCGGCCGCTTTGGTGGACACCGTCAACCACCATCATGACCAGGATTGGAAATTGAACCCCCGGCTCGGCAGGATTCTCTATTATGCCAATCTTTTCGTTTTAGGGTCCGTTGGCTTTACTCCAATGCTGGCGGCGATGAGCAAGGCGGGAATGTCTTTCCCAGGAAACTGGGATCCTGTCGATCTGCAGGGAGTTGAAGAGATTTTGCACCAGGAAATTGAAAAGGCACGCTCCATGTTTGAGGTTTCGAAGACGTGAAATATCGGAAACACGTGACCCATGAATCTCCCCCCCAGGATGGCCATTATTTTTATTGACTTTAATCTCCCCGTTTCGTACACTTTAAACAGCTTTGGGGCCGGCTCCGAAATCTAGCCTTTTACGAACATTTAACAAAATACATCACCGGACGGATCCCGATGGTACACGCTATTGCGGCTGCCGCACCCGCCTTAACGAGCGAACATAGTATTGTTCTGTACCAGAATATCCTGCCGGAAAGATATTCCTTCGTTTCCCCTTTCATCGAATTCATTCCTCCGGAAAACACCGATTCTGCCTATGAAGATTACGCGGGAAATGAAGTTTTGTATTATGACCGCGAGGGGCATATCCAGAGGCTGTTTCAGAAGGGCCAGCTCGTCAACACTTATTTCTAAGTCACCCTCGAGCCCACCGCCACTTCCATCGCCCATATAAGATTTTCCTTCTATACTTCCAGCGCCGATTGCAGAAGGCACTGAAGGAGAACATTCGCTCCTGCTTCGCAATCTTCCCAACGACTATTTTCGACTTCTACGTGGCTTCGGCCACCCATGCTGGGAACGAAAATCATGGCCGTCGGTGCGACCTGATTGAGGTAGACCGCGTCATGTCCGGCGCCGCTGACCATGGGATGAATGGAATAACCGAGCTCTTCGGCGGTTTCCCCTACCCTTTTTACGAGTCGGTCATCAAAAGCCGTATGCCCTACACTCCAGGTCTTTTCGCTCCGTACCGGACAACCCCTCCTTTCAGCAATTCGCCCCAAATCTTTCTGCAGGTCTTCCCATGCCTGGACGGCCAAGGCGTCATCCCAGGAACGAATGTCTACGGTATAGTGGACTCTTCCGGGAATGATGTTCCGGGAATTGGGGAAGTTGTGAATTTCGCCGACGGTTGCGACCAAGTCCCCCCCCATCCGGGCCGGCAATCCATTGACTTTCAGAATCATCTCGGCGGCCGCGCACAAAGCGTCATTCCTTCCTTCCATGGGAGTGGGACCCACCTGGTTGGCTTTTCCTTCTACATAGATGTCGAACCAATAGATGCCAACGACCCCCCGGGGGACACCAATGATTTTCCCCTCTTTTTCCAGAATCGGTCCCTGCTCGATGTGCAACTCATAGTAAGCGTGGATGGGCCATCTCCGGGCAGGTTGCTCCCCCCGATACCCGATCCGCCTTAGTTCCTCACCGAATTTCATTCCCTGGATATCCGGACGGCCGTAAGCCAAGTCCCTGTCCAATTTCCCGGCCCAAGCTCCCGAACCCATCATGGCCGGAGAAAACCGTGTCCCTTCTTCATTCGTCCAATCGACGATCATCACCGGCCGCCGGGTCTCCAGGCGATTCTCGTGTAGGGTGCGCAATGCTTCCAGTGCTCCCATTACGCCCAGAATACCGTCGAAACGGCCTCCTTTAGGCTGGGAATCGATATGGGAACCACTGAGGACGGGGGGCCATTTCTCATTTTTCCCGGCCCTCTTTCCGAAGATATTCCCCATTTCATCTACGATGATTTCGAGATCGATCTCGCGTAGCCAACTCAAAAATAGGTCTCTGGCATTTTTATCTTCATCCGATACAGCAAGACGATGAACTCCCCCACCCGCTGTGGCCCCAATCTTGGCCATTTCTTCCAGGCTAGCTCGCAAACGCTTGCCGTTCACTTTTAGCTTTTTCGTATCCATCTGGGTCACCTCTTTTCGCCCGATCGACTCATCTTTATAGAGTGCCTAAATTTTACGAGAGGCTTGTGGATTGGTCAAGGGGGGAAAATGCCTTGCTAAGGCCAATCCCTCTCGAATTATCCATTGCGGATAGCGGATTTCAGGCGGCAGATTTTTAATTCCGCAATTTGCAATTTTTACTTGCCAAGTCATTATAAAATATGCTACTTAAAGACTAAGAAGACGCCAAAAATGCCATGGAGGCGGCGGAATGAAGCGCCAACCATTAGTGCTTACTTTACCCTTATGCTCCATCTGCAGGTATAAGCATAAAGACAGCCTGACGTACCGAAAAAGTTTCCCGACCTGTGATGCCTTTCCGAACGGCATTCCTGAGGCCGTTCGCAAGAACAAGATGGACCACCGGAAACCGATAGCCGGAGATAGTGGCATCCGGTTTGAACTGGCGGCCGATACCGAGCCCATGAAGCAGCTATTGAATTCTTTCGATTTGCTGTTTCAAAAGCAAACCCGGGGGAATCGGATGGTTAAATCAAAGTAAGAGTCATTCAGCCTCTTATATGATTTCCGACTTTTTTCCTTTAACCTCTCCGGGTTAATTTCCTGAACATCACTAAAGTTTTCGGTCCCATCGTACGATAAGTATAATAATTCATTGAGATTCCGATTTATATTCATCTCGCTCGGAATTGCCGAAAAGATTGGCGAAGATTCAACAGCGGGTTCTTTCCTCATGCTTTGCATGCGTTTTCGTTGCTGCTGGCCGTACGAAACCTCAAAGAGAAGTGGTTGAACTCAAAAAATTCCCATTGATAGCCTGGAAGGTATTATCAGAGACTCTGGTGTTCATTGCGACAGGGAAATTTCGAGGGATTGCCGGGGATCTTTGAAAATTATCGCATCGGTTTGCGGATAGCCCATCAACCAGGATTAGCCGGGAGGAAGGACTAGAAAAATGGATTCGTTTTCAAGAGAAAGAATCGATTTAAGAAAGAGAGAACAGGGAGAGCAAAAACATTTGGAATACAAGAAAACCCTTTTGGAGAGCGGGCTTCTGGAAAAAATCGAAAAGAAGAGATTAGAAATAAAAAAGGAGAATGTATATAAATTTGACCTGTATCCTTGCCCCGCTTATGACAGTATGACTTCCGATCATTTTCTTAAAGAGTTTTCATTATTACACACTCAATATAGTGTTGACCATTCGGGCTGGTACGTTTCTTTTTGTATTGAAGTGAAACCCGATGGCATTTATTGGGTTCCATCGGGCAAAAAGCCCAAAAAAATAGACCCTCAAACCATAACGGATCAAGAAATACATAACTGGTTTGATATTTTGGTAAGACGCTAACATGGGCTGACAAACCCGCTTCGTGATTGGCCAAGTCAAGTCCCAATCCTTTGAATCCCGCCCCGCTGCTGCCTCAAGACATGAGAAAAGATGTCATTTCTGGTCTGTCCGGGTATTTCTATGAATTCGATCGCGCAGAGGTCGTTCCCGCCAGAAGAAGACTCTGATTCAATCCGCCTGATTGCCGCCTTCGGAATCTGAAAACGGATCACCCCTTCGTCTTCCGGAACATTTAGATGAATGTCGGTCACCCCATCTCCCACGTTGAGTTTCCAAACATTTTCCATAAAGAAAGCCACACCTCCCGCGCTGTCATTCTTCACCTTCACCTTTCTTCTCTCTGTTGACGCCTCCGCCAGAAAAGTGATCTCCGTCCCGAGAGGCGCCTCGATCCTAAAATACTGCCTTCCCTGAATTCTGTAAATTACCCTGGGCAATTCCGACAATATCTCTGTTGTGGATGATACCGGTCTAGCGTAATCCATATTTTCAGAGAGCGTTGAGAGAGGCGGGTAGGCAAGGGTTTGAAATGGCTTGACAATTAGAGACTAGATCCTGTATGTTTATATGCGGTGGGCAAGGGGCTTCAGAAAGGCGTCATCTTGCGGCCAGTATTGAAAAGGTGACGCCGGGGAGTCTTCTGGTAAACCTTGCGGTGGGGGGCAACATGAAAGCGGGAGAGAGAGAGTTTCGAGATCCTGTAGAAAAGGAGCCCGTGGATGTCTTGCGGAGGTTTGTTGACGTTTTCGTGAACAAAGGGTGGCTCAATCAGACTCTCCGGATCAAGCACCGCGGCAAAAGATATCGGATTTTCTGCAGCGAGAGGAAATTCTTTGTCTATCAGATAAACGATCACTATGGCGTCTCCTGGGGTTTTCCGGGTTGGCCCGTGTGTATTGTCACCCCGGATCAAATTATTTCCGATCCAGAAATGTCCGCCTGCCAATCGACTGAACCCAGCGTACACGACTGGTTGCGCTGTATCGCCGATGATGATTTCGAAATAATTTGAGAGGCCTGTCCGTATGAATATCATTGTTTCCGGGTCACTGGCGTACGACCGGATTATGGATTTTCCCGGATACTTCTCGGACCATATCCTCCCCGAAAAGATACATGTTTTGAACGTCTGCTTCCAGGTAAATGGCATGAAGGAGAAATTCGGCGGCACGGCAGGCAATATCGCCTATGCGCTCACCCTGATGGGCGAAAAGCCCGGAATCTCCGCTACGATCGGCCGGGACTATCATACGTACTTTGAATGGCTGGCGAAAAATAAGATCTCTACGGAACACATCAAAATCATAGAGGACGAATTCACTGCCAGTGCTTACATAACTACCGACCAGGCTGACAACCAGATCACCGGGTTCAACCCGGGAGCTATGAAATATTCATCCGCTCTGGATTTCGACAAACTCCATCCAAAGAAGACCCTTGTTATTATCTCTCCTGGTAATCTCGAGGATATGTTGAATTACCCACGCGCCTGTAAAGCCAGGGGGATTGACTATATCTTTGACCCCGGGCAGTCACTCCCCATGTTGGAGGCGAAAGACCTGATCCAGGCTATAGATGGATGCCGGGTCCTGATCTCCAATGATTATGAGTTGGATTTGATCATGAGCAAGACCGGTCTGAACAAAAAGGCCTTGATCCGGCGGGCCAGGACTATCATTGTCACCCTGGGCGAGCTGGGGTCACGGGTGTGCTCGTCGGATGGTGAGATAGGTATTCCAGCAGTTAAGCCAAAGACGGTAGAGGACCCGACAGGCGCCGGCGATTCGTACAGGGGCGGGCTGATCAGCGGTCTGGTGCGGGGCAAGGACCTCAAGCAATGTGCCCGGATGGGAAGCGCATGCGCTTCCTTTGCGGTAGAGTGCTACGGCACTCAGGAATACAGGTTCAGCCCCGAGGAATTCAACGAAAGACTCAACGAATGCTTCTGATCGGTTCGCGCTCTTTCGAGAACCCCTATCGGTTTTTTTGGTGCCCCCGCCGTGACTCGAACACGGGGCGCAGGGATTAGGAATGGGAAAAAGGCAAGAAATATGGATCATGGCAAGACGATTTAAGTTGACGAAAATATTTAGAAAATTTAAAATTCAGCCAACTAACGGGGGATCCTTGATGGACCTGAAAAGTAAACGGACTTGTCACGGAATCCCCCCCCACGACCCCGACATTCCCCTCCTTAAAATTTAAAAAGATAAAAAACCTTGACAGGATTATTGAAAAATGATATCAAAAATGATATTATTTTGTAAAGGGAAACAGCTTTAATGCCGAAAAGAAAGAAGGTAGATTTTTTTGAGGAAAATTTTGATAACTTCAGCGTCCCGATACCCTGGGATTGTTTCGTGGCCGTTCTCAAGAGAAAAGGATTCGAGGAAGGTAAGTCTAGTGGGGGATCAACGTGTATTTTCGTATGCGGGAATGAGAGATTGACAGTACATAAGCCTCATGGGGGGGACAACATCGTTTCCAAATTTTCAAGAGAAAGGGCGATTGAAGCCATAGAAAGAATAAGGGGGGAAAATTCATGAACAAAGATTCAAGATATTACCTAAATCTAAAATATCCCCTCATCATCCGGGAAGGCGAAGAGAACGGAGAGAAAGTATATTCGCTGGAAATTCCCGACCTGCCCGGCTGCGGAGCTGAAGGGAAGACTCTGGAGGAGGCAAAGGAAAAGCTGGAGGAGGCAAAAAAACTTTGGATAGAAGAAAGCTTAACGCGCAGTCTTCCAATTCCTGAGCCTGGGGAGGAGGAATATAGCGGCAGAATTCTGCTCAGGATTCCTCCATTTTTGCATGGTCAATTGAGGAAAAGAGCGAGGCAGGCCGGGGTCAGCTTGAATAAATATATTTCAGCGGCCCTGGAATCAGGAGCAACTCTCTCGGCAATATTTGAAAAAATTGAGTCTCTCAAAAAGGACATTGAGGAAATACGATTGAAGCTGGAGCAGACGAGGTCGATCAAAGAAAAAGTCACTAATATAGAAAATTGGAAGGCTAGTTATTGTCCGACTGCCACGGCGGTAATTGCTACGGCCCAACATTCTACAGCCGTTCATGTTTTGACCACCGGGACATCCGGTCCTTATTCCATCCCTTCGTTATGGAATAAGGAAATGACTCCAGATTATGTATCTTGGTTGAAGACTCCAGAGGACATTCCCTCCTCTTTAAAAGAGCTTGGGCTTCTCAAGCGAGAAGTTAATAAAAAGGAGACAAGATGAAAGAAATCCAAGACCTTCACGTGACTCAGATTAGAATATTTCCGGCGGACACAATACCATATGAGACTTTCAGCGTTTCGGAAAAGCTAAAACAGTTCAAGGATGTTTTTCATTTTTCGAACACCCAGATTCCCTTCCCCCTCTCTGGCCCAGGTCCAAAAGTCATTTTGTTTGAGTCTGGAGAATTTGATCTCAAAAAAAGAAATATAATATTAAATCGACTGAATTTGGAGGACAGGAGATTAGTTCTGGAGATTACAGGGAGTTCAGATGAGGCGGACGCGATTTTTGAAATCATCGCTTCCTATGTAAATTCAATATCAAACAAAGTCCGATTAAACGAGAAAAATTGCTTAATCAAAACACAAGAAACAAGTTGCTTAGCATTTCTGGAGTTAGATTTTTGGGACATTTTTTCTAGCGAAATGAAAAAGTTCGTAAAAAATGAATTGTCCCAATTTATAAAATTACCTGCGCTTTCCATAAACCCCAAGAATTTTTCATTTGGAGTCACATTTAGAACGGATGATTCTTTGCAGGAAGAAGGAATTACTATCAGTCCCAAGGAAATTACTATACAGCCTCGGGCCGGAATTCCCTTCAAGAAGCGTATTTTTTTCACTCAATCCCCTTTTGATTCCGACGCGCACCTCAAAATGATTCAGACCTTTGAAAATTGTTTTACGTCAAAAATGAAGGCAGGCGGGGCTGTAAGGAAAAAAGCTCCTGAGAAATAGAAAGGCTTTAACGGAGGCCATAGGGTAGCTCCCGAAAAGCCGGGAATCCTCACCGGCATGGGCCTTCCGATCGCCCCAGCGCGCCCTTAGCCCAAAAATTGCTTGATCCTCTAGTTCTACCTTCTTTTCATCTCCGCCAGCCATCCCAGCGAAGTGGGACCCCCGGTTTTTCTGGGCGGTAGCCAACCTTCCGAGAGGAAAACCTGCCTTGGCTAGGCCGGATCCAACCATAAATTGTCCGCTGCCTTCTTTTCTCATGGGCGTAGAATTTTCATGAATTGGCCCTCCGCTCCGTTTAACCCCAAAGGTGGGTGTATGAATTGGAGATCATTGGAACCCCATTTCTGAAAAGAGGTGGGGTTTTCTTTTTACTCACCTACTGCAATTCAGACAGTAGCCAAACTCCTGCTGAGAAGCCTATCAGAGTAGTACCTCAGTTTACCCCTAAAAACATTTTTTCTTAGGGCCATCGATTTTTTTCTTGACTTGTATAATTCTGTATGTAATATAATATAATTAGATGCAGAAGAAGAGACTTCACAACCTCAGTCAGCTACGTCAGGCTTTGCGGCGTCTTCTTCAGGACCTGGAGCATTCTCTGGAAGTTGCCTTTGGGCGTGCCCCGCTGGTCAAGGGGAATGTCTACGAGATGGCGCGCAAGTGCGGCAAGCCCAACTGTGTCTGCACCCGGGGACAGTTGCATCGGAGTATGGTCCTCAGCTGGAGTGAGGGGGGCAAGACCCGCCTGTTCTCGATTCCGCCGGAGCGGCTGGGGGAATTAAAGGAGAAGAGTCAGGAGTATTTGCGGTTTCGTCGGGCGCGGGCCCGGGTAACGGAGGTTTGCCGGGAGATCTTGGCCGTGCTGGATCAGATCGAGAAGCAGCGCCGTGAGGAGCCTTGAGATGGGGGGATCGGTCGAATCTGGCTTGATGTATTTTGAACGCAACGATGCCTGGGTGATCGAGGCGTTTCGGCGGGGGGAGTTTGATTATTTGGAAGGGGTGGGCGAGGTCTCGGAGGTAGACTTTTTCCGGGCCCTCACGCAGAGGAAGGTCTTGCAAAAATTGGCCGATACCTATCCCTCTCCGTGTCAGAAGCATGATGTTCCTTTGGGGGTATACATTGCCAGCGACATTTCCATGCGGTTTCATGGGGTTCATCCTTTCCATGCTTTTCCCTATGTGGTGCGTTCCGGAGGGTTGGTTCAAGCGTTTGGCCCCCAGATGGGGCATAAGGCCATCCATCCGGAGACGGGGGATGTGTCGTTGCGCTGTCAGGGGTTTAACGCCAAGAACGAGTACGATCGTCAGACCCCTTGCGATCAGGATTATTTGCGCAAAATGGCCCGGCGGACGGAGGCTCCGCTATTGCAGACCTGGTTCAATCGGGATGTGGTGGGGATCTTTAAGCAACATCATGCCTTCGATCCCGAGGGGATTTTTATCGGGGATGCCACCTATCTCTTTGTGCCGGATAACCCGCGCTATGAGGGCTCCTCGCTAATGCTCTTTGATGAACACAACCATCCCGTCGATGGCCAAACCTTGACCGCTCCGCAGCGAGCCCGGTGCACGTTGCGGCGCTGCTACAAGCTGGTCAGCTTGATCCACACCAATCGGGCGGCCGAGTTTTTTCTTTATGCGGGATTGGTGGTGACCGCGGGTCAGGACCACGAGTGCCCGCTTCTTTACCGCCTGGTGGAAGAGTTTGTGCAGTATCATGGCCGGGGGGTGATGAAGCGGTTGATTCTGGACCGGGGTTTTCTGGATGGGGGCCAGATTGGCCGTTGCAAACGGGAGTTCGGCATCGATGTTCTCATCCCGGTGCGCCACAATATGGATATCTATCAGGACGTCGTCGGTCTGGCCGAAGCTGGGCAGTTAGACTTCCAGCCCTGGGTGCCCGCTGAGGCCTGCCCGCAGCCGATTCCCGTCCATCGACCCGAGCGGATCAAGAAGCGGGAGGAGGCCCGGCAAAAAACTTTGGCCCAGCAGAAAGCCCAAGCCCCGCCCCCAGATCCCAAAGCACTTTCGACCCAGCGGGTTCGGTCCGAGGTGGCGGCAGTCAATGGGCTGGAGACCCTTTCCACCTGTCCCGTCCCTCTCAATGCTCTGGTCAACCGGGAGGTTTACGCCGATGGGCACGTAGATTACTGGGTGCTGCTGGATACGGCGCCCATCCGGGATCCCGGCCGTACCCGCCAAGAATATGGCCTGCGTCCGATGATCGAAGAACGGCATCGCCAACTGAAATGTTTTAGCGACCTGGAGTCTTTTACCTCCCGCTCTTTTCCCCTGATCGTCAACCAGGTCGTCTTCGTCTTGCTGACCTATAGCCTGCTGCAATGGTTCTTGCTGCGCATCGGCCGCAAGGAACTAAACCCTAAAACTCGTACCCGCACCCTGGAACTTTTACGCCCCACCCTTACGGTCATTGTCATCTATTACCAAAACTAC
>Ga0315282_10004235_pt1 | contig 25075 bp, 27 predicted proteins | sample YL17G07_20_MG_FD_203693 | JGI IMG/M metagenome (GOLD analysis project Ga0315282, IMG submission 203693) | Sediment microbial communities from Yellowstone Lake, YNP, Wyoming, USA - YL17G07_20 | ecosystem: Environmental > Aquatic > Freshwater > Lake > Sediment | place: USA: Wyoming | collected... | reverse complement strand
GAGCGTTTCAAGCATAGTTCCGCCTGGGTGCAAACTCATCTCAAGAGAACGAGGCTTGAAAATGATAAGGCCTGGGGAGATAACCTTCATTGTTCTAGCCAGAAACTCCACTAATGAATCGCACCGATTGATTGCTTCATCGATAGGCGTCGCCATTCCTTCAGGCAAGAATGATTACGGTTACCTCTCTGAACATCATTCTCACGGAGAGCCGGATGACAAGGCTGGAGACTACGCAGAAGATTTGGCGGCGACAATGCTGGCGACGACAATGGGAATTCAGTTTGACCCTGAAATTGCCTGGCACGAAAAAGAGCAGCTTTTCAAAACCAGCGGAATGATAATCAAAACAACAAACGTGACCCAATCAGCAACGGGGGACAAAAGCGGCTTGTGGACGACCGTCATTGCAGCAGCCGTTTTCGTTCCGGGAAAGAATGTGCTGAAACGCTGGAAGGCCCACAGTAGGCGTTAAACAACCATTTTTGTTCCAAAACAATATTAACGATTAGGATTAACCCTAGACTGGGTGAAGAGACTCTTGCATGAAATACTGCGAACACCAATGATAATTGTCAACTTCAAGACCTATCTGGAAGCAACAGGGCGAAGAGCAGTTGATCTAGCAAAGAAAGCCGAAAAGGTAAGTAGTGAAACAAAGGTTTCCGTCGGAGTGGCTCCGCAGTTCGCTGACATAGCTGCTGTCGCAGAAGCGGTGACCATTCCAGTTTTAGCTCAACACGTGGATCCGATCAAGGCTGGTGGCTACACGGGGCATGTGCTTGCAGAATCTGTTAAAGAGGCTGGAGCGGTTGGAACGTTGATTAACCATTCTGAGAGGCAACTTAAACTCTCAGACATTGACCAGATAATCAAAATGACACATGAGAATGACTTGCTGTCTGTCGTCTGCGCCAACAACCCAGCCATAAGTGCGGCAGTGGCAACTCTTAAACCGGACATAATCGCGATTGAACCGCCTGAACTCATAGGAACTGGCATCCCCGTTTCGAAAGCGCAGCCCGACGTAATCACAGGCACAATCGACCTCGTCAGGAAAGTCAACCCAGATGTCGTAGTACTGTGTGGTGCAGGCATTAGTCGCGGGGAAGATGTGGCGGCAGCTCTGAAGCTTGGTACCCAAGGTGTGCTCGTGGCGAGCGGCATCGTGAAGGCGAAAGACCCTTATGGTGTTCTGAGAGAGTTTGCAGATGCAACAAAGCAATAGGTGAGTTCTGGAAAAGTTGAAAGTTGAAGCGGAATGTGCCGCGTGCATACTCAGCAGGGCTGCAGCTGAGGCAAAGGAAGCCACCACAAACCCTGCACTGCGATTCAGAGTCATGAGTGAGCTTCTTCGTCTTATGAATAGGGAGTTTAGGCCAACCTCAGTTCCGGCCGACTTGGGCACGAAGAGGGACAGGTTGATAAAGAGAATCAGCGGCAACGATGACCCGTACAAGAGAAACAAGAGGATAAGCAACGAGAAGGCACTGAAGCTTCTGCCGTACGCTAGGAAGATTGTTGAAGAGGGTTACGCGCAGCAGGACAGGTTCAAAAGGGCGTGCCTATGCGCGATTGTCGGCAACATCATGGAGTTCGACATCCCAGGCCACAAGTTCACGTTCGGCAGTTTGAGGAAGAGTTTTCGGGAAGCGGCAAAGGATTTGGTTGCGGACGATATTGGCAGTATTTACGAGTTGGCCAAGAAGGCGCGGACGGTTCTTTTTTTGACAGACAACGCCGGCGAGATTGTTTTTGACACTTTGCTCGTTGAACAGTTGAAGAATATGGGTTTGACAGTGATTGTTGCAGTCAAGGGAGGAGCCATAATTAACGATGCCACCTCAGAGGATGCAGAAGTTTCTGGGATGAGCAAGATTGCAGACAAGATAATCACAACAGGAACCGACGCGGTGGGCTTCGCCTTGAAAGAAGTTTCTCCAGAGTTTCTTGAAGTCTACAACTCCGTTGACTTGGTTTTCGCGAAGGGCATGGGTTACGCTGAAACGTTAACAGAGTACAAGCTGAAGAAGCCGCATGCCCTACTGTTCAGAACCAAATGTAGTCCCGTGGCAGACTATTTTGCCGTTGCAAGAGAAAAAAATGTTGCAAAACTGATGCCATAGACAGAACCCTCTGCCCAATGGGGAATGATCTTGGTCACAGAGTCAATATCTCTTTCAGAAGCCCGAAACCTAGTTCTGAGGAAGCAAAGACTTGCCCCTTCAACATGTGGCAGATCCAAAAAAGATGTCATCGATGTGGTGAAAGATTTATGCGGAATACAGTATGACCCGTTGCCAGTGATTGCACAAGCTCATTACATAACCTTATGGAACCGCGTTCAAGGATTCAAACAGGATTGGCTAGATTCCCTACTCTACGAGGAAAGACAGCTAGTCGAATTCATGCTAATGCGCCAAACACTCAATATAGTCCCAACAAAGGAACTGCCGTACTATTTTCAAGGCACGCGGAGCGTTGCAAGAACCGGATGGATACAAAGCGTAATTGACAAGAAGGGTGATGAGATGAGCAAGGAAATCCTTGGGAGAATAATTGAAAGAGGCGAAGCTTCGCCGAAAGACTATCACTATGCCGCGTTTCGACCGCTTTTCTACTCTGGAAGAATACTCATTGCTCGCCGCGAGAAAGGTACGTTCAGAATGCCTTACTACCGCCTCTTTTCGAACTGCTTTCCAAACGTTAAGCTGGAATCCGTTGATCGAGCAGTAGCACGCAAATACCTAGTGCTCAAGGCATTGTCTGCATATGGTATATCACCCTCAAGACACGTAGCATATTGGATTGGATTCAAGGTCAAAGAAACGGAGAAGATTCTACGAGAGGCGGAAAAAGAGGGCATTGCAACCCAAGTGAAGATTGACTCATTGCGAGGGCCTAATTGGATAAGAGTTGAAGACCTTAACAAACTTGAAACATATGGCGATGGGGAGGATTTTGTGGCGCTTTTAACTTTGATGGATAATGTGATAAGAGACAGGAAATGGCTTCAGCAACTTTTCGATTACGTTTTTGAAGTTGAATATTTTCAAAAAAGGGAATGAGGTGGCACGTGAACATTCTCAAAAATAACGAATTTCTGGGTTTTATGGATCCGAAAATCGACAGAGTAGGAAGAATTTTCATAATAAAAGATGTCGTTCTGAAGCGCGAATTGGAAAACGATGAATGGGATAGAGTCCTAGGAAGAATAGAAGAGTTCGCCCGATTTCACAATGCAAAAGCGATTCAAGTAATCAAAACAGAATCTGCCAAAATTCAAAGGACACTACTGAGACACGGATTTTCAGAAAGCAAGAAAGGAGGACTACTGCTCAACTTCAACTAGATTCATGTTTGAGGCGATGGCCTGTAAAAACTCAAGCTAATATGTATGGAACGGTTACCAAAGCTTATAAGAAAAAAGGATTTCGCAAAGATACCTAGGGAGAAGACAAAATGAAGCTGCCTTTCATAAGTTTCAGTAGAGAGGCACTTTCCAGCTTTGAAGAAGCAGTCCAAAAGGAATGGATCATAACAAACGGCTTAGGAGGCTATGCATCTTCCACAGTCCTAGGCATAAACGCGAGGAAATATCATGGACTTCTTGTTGCCGCCCTTCATCCGCCCGGAGACCGCAGAGTGCTTCTTTCGAAACTGGACGAGGAAGTGGTCATCGGGAACAGCACCTATCCACTTGGTGCCAACGAGTTTCAGAATGGGATTTTTCCTCAAGGATACGGTTTCATCAGGGAGTTTTCTGTTTCACCTTTTCCGAAGCATGTGTATTCCGTGCAGAATGTTGAGGTTCAGAAGACTGTTTTTATGCCGCATGAAATGAACGCCGTTGTGGTTCTGTACAAGATTTTGAACAGGAAGGGCTTTGACATCAAATTCAGAGTTCTTCCCTTGGTGAATTGGAGGCATTTTCATTCAGTTACGAACAGGTGGAAAATCTCCGCAGAGCCTATTCAGAAGTGCAGAGCCAGAGAGGTTAGTCTGAAGTTCAGTTTTCCCCAGTCTGCGCTGTTGTTGCAGACCACAGGTGGACAATATAGCCCCAGCGGGAAATGGTTGGAGAAGATGTTCTACCGGCAAGAAGCAGGGCGTGGAGAAAGCTGTCTGGACGATTGCTATCAGGTCGGATGCTTTGAGACAGGACTGACGGCGAACAGCGTTGAAAGTTTTGCAGTTGTCGCGGCTGCCGGAGAGAGTGAGGATGATGCGCGGAACCTGATGGAAAAGATTCCTGTGACTCTTTATGATTTAGGCGCGTTGTTCGAGAAAGAAACGAAGCGATATGATCGTCTTCTTACAAGATTCTTTGAGACGCATGAAACCGCTCCGGCAGAGGATTGGCTGAAATGGCTTGTCTTGGCTACAGATGCCTTCGTGGTCAGAGGAATCGATGCCAGTTGCAGGTCTGTGGTTGCTGGTTACCACTGGTTTGAGGCTTGGGGAAGAGATGCTTTCATTTCCCTACCCGGGTTGATGCTTGTGACTGGAAGGTTTGAGGACGCGCGAAAGGCCTTCTTGACCTTCAAAAGCTACCTGCGGAATGGTTTGATTCCGAATTTTCTGCCAGACCAGGGTGGGCCTGCTGCGTACAACACTGCTGATGCGAGCTTGTGGTACGTTAACGCAGTGTTGCAGTATCTGAAGTACACTGGCGATTTCAGGTTTGTTCAGGAGCAGCTTTGGGAGAGCCTGAAAGCGATTGTCGACTGCTATATGAGAGGAACTGATTTCGGCATCCACGCAGACAGTGACGGCCTGCTTTGTCATGGTGCTCAGTTGACGTGGATGGATGCGGCTGTGGATGGTCAGCCTGTGACACCGAGGACTGGAAAGGCTGTTGAGGTTCAGGCCTTGTGGTATAACGCTTTGAGAACGGTAGAGTTGTTGGCGAATAGGTTTGGCGAGAAAGGTGAGGCTGAAAGGTGTGGGCAGATGGCTGAGAAGGCGCGGAAGAGTTTTGTTGAGAAATTCTGGAACGTAGAAGGGAACTGCTTGTTTGATGTGGTGGGCGAGGACGGAAAGGATGGTTCCTTGAGGCCCAATCAAGTTTTTGCGGTTGCCTTGGACTTCACGATGCTTGACGACTTGAAGAAAGAGAAGGTTGTTGACGTTGTGCACAGCGAGTTGCTGGCACCATTTGGCCTGCGGACTCTTGCGAAAAGCGACCCTAGATACGTGGGTGCCTATGCTGGTGACAGGAGAAGCAGAGACGGGGCTTACCATAATGGCACGGCTTGGCCTTGGCTACTGGGACCATTTACGACGGCGTTTCTGAAGGTGAAAGGCAACAGCGAGTTTAGACGTGATTTCGAAATGAAGTATTTCCTGTCTCCGCTGTTTAGCAGGGTGGTTTCGGGTGCAAGTCTTGGCATGTTAAGTGAGATTTTTGATGGTGATCCTCCGCATGTGCCGAAAGGATGCATTGCTCAAGCATGGAGCGTTGCAGAGCCATTAAGAGCTTACGTTGAAGACGTCATGCAAGTCAGACCAGAGCATGAGAGGGAAGTCTTGCAGAAATCAGGATGAGACAGTTTCTCGCAAGCTTTCCGCTGCTGCTTCGGGAGTGACGGTGTTTATGTACATGCCCGTGCTTTTCTCGAAACCAGCCCAAATCGCCAGCCTAGGATAGGCTTCCAGATGCCAATGATAGTAGCTTCGAGCGTCCCTGTCTATGGCTAGGTGAAAACCATAATTGTACGGCGGGTCATTCACCAGCTTCTTCAACCCGCCGAGGCATGCTTTCAACGTTTCAGCGAACACTTTCACACTGCTTTCGGGCATGTCAAGCAGCGTGGCTTCATGTTTCTTCGGGATTATCCAGAACTCCATTGGATTGGCGCTTGCGTAAGGAGCAAAAACCAAAAAATTTGAGTTTTCAAGAATAAGTCTAGGTCCGTCGCGTTCTTTCTCAATGATTTCGCAGAAAATGCATTTTTTGTTCTGTTTCCAGAATCTTTTGCTGGCTTTAAGCTCGTCTTCCACAGTTTTCGGGATGAATGGTGTTGCAATTATTTGGCTGTGCGCATGCGAAAGCGAGGCTCCAGCTTCTAGGCCGTGGTTGCGGAAGATGGAAACGTACTTCACGTATGGTTTTGCAGAGAGTTCGCGGAGCCTGTCAACGTAAGCGTCAACAACATACTCCAACTGTGAGAGTCTGGCGTCAGCAGGGTGCTCGTCATGGTTCGGAGACTCGATCAGAACTTCATGGTGTCCAATAGCAGGAATCATTTCAGAGCATTTCGTGGTCTTCCTTTGGCTGGTCTTGTCTTTGGGTGGTGCAAAGGCTGGAAAAAGGTTTGGAATGACCCGTACTATCCAGTTCTTATGCCTCGTGTCGTCTTTGTCTTCCGTCTTTCGGATTTCATTAGCATGCTTGAGATAGACCAAAACTGCTGGCGGGGTCATGTGTTCGTTTCCGGGACACATGGGACAAACGCCCGTCTTGGATTTTTCTCTCTCCTTGTTTGCAAAATCTGAAGGCCTGCGACCGCGTTCAGTGGCGATAACGACCCAGCGGTCAAGCAGGTAATCCTTGCGAACTTCGTTGAACCCCATAGGTCAGACTTCCAACGAGCATCAAGTATACCTTGACGACATTTAGCATTTTCCAAAATGCTGAAGTTAAGCTAGCTCTGAGAAGTTTAGGCCGCCTATATAGATTGAATCTATTGTTCAGGTCCGTCATTGTGGTTAGAGGATATTAGGAAAAGCGGTGGGCCACTGGGGTTCGACGCTCAGAATCCGCAGGAACCCCAAACCCTACGCTCGTACCCGCACCCCCTTGAGCGCTGAACGTCCAAACTTAGGTTGCTCCCTCCCGGGCCTGGCCATGTTCGCCTGGTAAACATTGAAGACAGCTTCCCTACGGAAGCAGCTCAACGACCACCAGCCCCAAGGGACGGATAGTCACTGGTTCGGAAATGAGAGCCCAAGCGGCCTTAAACGCCTCATCCTCAGCTTTCAGCCCGTCTTATAGAGGGTTTACGGTACAGGGGACCCCTACCCCCCCGCCTAAGACCCACCGCTAAAGCATTCTGAAGCATTAAAACTATAAAACTTTACCCCAACCAAACCAAACTACTATTGAGTGCGCAAAAGTTACATACCGAAGCCAAATCGAAAAGTTGCGTGTAAATCAGGCTAGCATGCCCTTAGCAGATTCTAGGTGACGAGAATTTACCAGATTCTATCAACTTTCAAATGAATCAGATAGCCCGTAGCGCCATATAGCGGAAAAGAAAGAGTTTCAGCTATTCCTTTTATGGTTGGTGCCAAACCCCCGAACGCGAGAAACCCGCAGAGAAGCAGGAACACAAAGTAGATACCCAGTGACCTGAAGTTGTGAAAGTCTTCATTAGTCTTCCAATCAATTTGCATCCCTGAGAACACAGCCCATATGAACAGAGGAGCAAATAACAGAAGAGCGTACTTCTTGTGCCAAGGCAAGCTTTCAGTCCTGTCTTTCTTCTTTCTGAAGATGGAGGGAAGGTCTGGAACAAAACTACTGTAGAGGAAGACCAGTTGTGCGCAGAAAACGAAAGTCAAGGCATTCTCACCCAAGAATAGGAAATGACCAAGGATTTGAAGAAGGCTTGCTGGCAATATTATCCATTTGAAAGCTTTGACTGCTAAGTGTACGTGTTCTGACGTCTCAACCTCCATCTTCCAAATAGGAAGGTTGGCTCTGACTTTCTGGTTTATGCTTGTGAAGAAAAGAAGAACTATCCTGCGGAGTAGCCGTGGAAGGAACATGAGCATTCTGTAAACAGTCACTAGGAGGCATGCGAGTTTTGATTTCGTTGCAATAGTCACCGCCGCAGTTGTTCCAACGTTGTTTTGGTTGTTGCTGCGAATATAATCTTTTCCCAAATCACAGTCCAGTAAGCTGCTTTGATACACGTGAGCATTTTGCGGGTTGGGATAGAACTTTGCTTTTTTGTGTGTGGTCGTAAAGTTTTATAAAACCCAAACCCAAACTCAAACAATCAAGTTGATTCGCTGCGTGTTAGTCCACTCTAAAGTCTTCTTATGAGATAATGACTAAAAAGTTTGAAACCTGCTTTTTCGAACAACCTCTTAGCTCTTTCATTCTGGTATTTTACCAATAGCCCTGTTTTGTCACAGCCGATTAACTTGGAATATTCGATCGCGTCATTAAGAAGCTTTGTTCCTATCCCTCTATTTCTTTGCTCCTTTGATACGAAGAGGTCCCAGATATAAGTCGAGTTCCACGTTATGTCCATCACTACACCCTCGTAATTGTGCAGTTGCTTGACTAATATGCAACAACCTGCGACCTTACCATCGACAATAGCGACCTTAACGAGATTCAGGTCTTGTTGACGTATGCCTAGAACAGCCTTGACCCATTCATCTAAGTAGTTCTGAGGTGGATCCCAACCCATCTCGATTTCGCACTGTTTCTTGAGGACCGCAAGCTCTACTATACGTTCTTCTGGAAGAGACGAGATTTGGAACATATTGCTCATTTAGTATTCATGCTTTATCGTGATAAAAACTTTTGCGAACGAGTCAACTCCCAGAAAACGCACGCTTTGGTTGTAGTTGGGGTAAAGTTTTATCCAACCAAACCAACAACCGCATTATCCGTGAACCTCGGAAAACACCGTGTCTGAATGAAAAGAAGGGCATCTCGTATGATTCGATTTTCCTTTAAGCAAGGAATCGCCATACGGCAGCTGCCAGAAGTGTCCCGATTATTGGAGCTACCCAGAATAGCCAAAGCTGATTCAAGGCTATGCCCCCGACTATGATGGCTGGGCCTAGGCTTCTAGCGGGGTTGACTGAAGTGCCAGTTATGGGTATCCCAACTAAGTGTATGAGAACTAGACTTAGTCCGATGGCTATGCCTGCAAAGTCTTTCGGAGCTTTTTCGCTTGTTGCACCGTGTATGACAAGTAGAAATATGAAGGTTAGGACGACTTCCGCAATAAAGGCTGACGTCATGGAGAACCCTCCTGGAGAGGCGATGTCATATCCGTTCTGGCCTAAGCCGTTAACAGCTAAGCTGTAGCTGGGATTCCCAAGTGCGACACAGTAGAGAATTGCGGCTCCAATTATTGCACCTAAGCATTGTGCAACTATATAGGCTATAGTGTCTCTTGCCTTCATCTTGCCAGCGGCAAGCATAGAAATCGATACGGCAGGGTTTATGTGACAGCCTGAGATGCTTCCTATCGCATATGCCATTGCAAGCACGGAAAGACCGAAGGCAAATGAAATTCCAACTAAACCCACTTGGTCAGGTCTACCTGCAATCACGGCGCTTCCACAACCCATGAAAACTAGAACGAATGTGCCAATCATTTCAGCAACATACCTTTTCAAATCACCATTAGTGCTCATGCATGAACCTCACACACTATCGAGATGGATGCGTTTTTTGCTTTTATTCGCTTAGCCCTTATATGAGTTTCTCCTTTCTGCTGCCTTTTTCAGCAGTTGCCTTTTTCTAAAGCAGGGCATCGTTGAATTGGTTTGGTTGGATAAAACTTTACCTAAACCATGCTTCTCTTCAGCTTGTTAACATAGTGCAAGATATCATCATAACTCGCTTCTCCTTCCAACTCAACCGTGAAAACACCGGAATATCCAGCCATCTTGATCCGTCTAAGAGCGTCTCTATAATCCATTTTTCCAACATTTGGAACCAAGATTCCGTCCTGATATTTTCCCTGAATGTGGATGTTATTCACTTGTTCAATGTTTTCAGCAAAAGCATCGAGCTCGTTAAACATCGAAGCCCATTTCAGATCAAGAGTTTGGTGTTTGAAGTCTTGCATGATCTGAAAGGGCGTTCTGTTTCTGCATTTTGTCGGAATATTTTCAACAGAAATCTCAATTTCGGGATGCAATACTTGGGATCTGTCATACAAAGCCTCTAACCGAGCAAGGTCTAGGCTTTCTTTCCAAGTGTCCCAAAAATGAAAAACACAAACCTTAGAGTTCACATCTTCTGTAAACCTCAAACATTCATCTATGAGTCTTGTTCCTTTCGCAACCTTTTCAGGTTCTTCAGAGCAAAGGAAGTTTCCAACATCTCGATTGGCATGTACAGACAAAATCGGAAAGCTCTCATTGCAAAGCACTTCAAAGACTTCTTCAACACTGTGTTTTTCGCATTCAAACGGCGCAGATGTCGGCGTGAGCGGTGGATTCTCCCGATCCCATTCTGGAAGCAACACAAACTCGAAACCATCTACATTTGATTCTTTCAAAAACCGTTTCATCACTCTAATAATAGAGGAAAGTTCATAGAACTGGCAGCCTTCCAATCGTGGAAGACAACCAGTCGATATGGAAATGCTGTCCATATTCACCAAAATGCTTGAAGACACAATAGCAATTTAGCTTTTTCCACTCGAAAACAAGGTCAGATTTATCTTCAATCAGCCTATATAATCATGCTAGACAAGTTGCACAGTCAAACAGGGATAATGGTTGAAGAACATAGGCATAGTCACGAGCGGCGGAGACGCGCCAGGCATGAACGCTGCTATTCGAGCTGTTACCCGTATTGCGCACTCTATGGGTTTTCACGTTCACGGTTTTGAAAGAGGCTGGGAAGGACTCTTGGCAAATACTTTCAGGCCTCTAGCACCACGCTCGGTCGGCGGAATAATCCAGCTGGGCGGCACAATCCTGCTCACTTCACGGTGTCCGGAATTTGAAACAAAAGAAGGCGTCAGGAAGGCAGCTGAGACGCTTGCCACCAACAAGATTGATGGGCTTGTGGTCATCGGCGGCAACGGTTCGTTCAAAGGGGCTCTGGAACTGAGCAAACATACGGATTCACTGATAGTTGGGATTCCTGCCTCGATTGACAACGATGTCTTCGGAACAGACGAAACCATAGGCTTCGACACAGCCGTGAACACCGCAGTAACGGAAATCGACAAAATACGAGACACCGCGCTTTCCCACGAGAGGGTGTTCATCGTGGAAGTCATGGGAAGAACCAGGGGCTTCCTCGCATCAACCGTAGGCCTCACCGTGGGAGCAGAAACGATCCTGGTTCCGGAAGTCAAGATCGAAGAGGAGAAAATCTTCAAAACCATAAGAGAAAACATCGCCAAAGGAAAGAAGTCAGGCATAATCGTCGCAGCAGAAGGGATAGGCGACACACGCAGACTAGCAAAAGACATTGAGCAGGAGACAGGAACAGAGGTCAGGCTCAGCATTCTCGGCTATGCTCAAAGAGGCGGCAGCCCCACAGCAAGAAGCCGACTTCTGGCTGGACTGTTCGCAAACAAGGCTGTCGAGCTGTTGTCAAGAGAGGAGGGAAACAGAATTGTTGGACTGCAGAATGGGAAGATAACCAGCATTGACCTTGAGAGGTCATGCAAAACTGAAAAGCCCTTGGATTTGGAATTGCTTAGATTGGCAACTGTGCTTTCGACCTAGACGCTCGAGGGCAAACACTGTCAGCCGAAAAATACGCTTGCAATGTTGTAAAGCTCCATGTCCACGGTCTTTCGCTTGCCAACTACGTCCTTGAGCGGAACAGACACTATCTTATTCCCTCTAATAGCAATCATCCGTCCGAACTTCTTTTCGTGAACAAGGTCTACGGCACCTATTCCGAACTGCGTAGCGAGGATTCTGTCGAACGCCGTTGGAGATCCGCCCCGCTGAATGTGGCCCAAAACCACCACGCGTGTTTCGATGCCCATGCACTTCTCAATCTCCTTCCCAAGATAATAGCCAATACCGCCCAAGCGTATGTGCCCAAACTCGTCCACGCTTTCGCTGTAGACAATCTCTTGTCCGCCCTTGGGCTTGGCACCTTCAGCAACGACTATTATGCTGAAGTTTCTGCCTCTCTTCTGCCTGTGCTTGATATACCTGCAAACGTCTTTTACGTCGAAGGGTTTTTCAGGAATCAGTATCGCATCTGCCCCGCCGGCCAAACCAGCCTCCAATGCAATCCAGCCCGTGTATCTTCCCATAACTTCAAGAATCATCACTCTTTGATGCGCCTCCGCCGTCGTGTGAAGCCTGTCAAGCGCTTCTGCAGCTATCGAAACTGCAGTGTTGAAGCCGAACGTGTAGTCCGTGCCTGCCAAGTCATTGTCAATCGTTTTCGGCACGCCTACGCATTTAAGCCCAACCTCGCCCATCTTACAGGCGACGGCCAAAGTGTCTTCGCCGCCGATGGCGATAACAGCGCCGATGCCAGCGTTCTTCGTATTCTTTATTATCTTTTCGGGCTCATCCTTGTTCTTGAAGGGGTTAGTCCTCGAAGTGCCCAGTATTGAGCCTCCGCGAGGAAGAATACCAGAAGAAGCCTCTAAGTCCAGAGGCAGAAACTCGTTTTCAAGAAGCCCTCGCCAGCCTTCCTTGATGCCGACAATCTCATACCTGTAGTTTTGAATGCCTTTTCTGACAACAGCCCTCACAACCGCGTTGATTCCAGGTGCATCGCCTCCGCCGCTTAAGATGCCGACCTTCATTCTTTCCACTTCGCTACGCTTTTCCTAAGCTCCCGAACAGGTGCATCTTGCCCTTCATAACCTCTTTCATCGCTTCCTTCGCTGGTCCCAGAATCTTCCTAGGGTCAAATTCTTTAGGCTGGTTTGCCAAAACCTCACGCACAGCCGCAGTGAACGCAAGCCGCAAGTCTGTGTCGATGTTTATTTTTGCAATGCCCAGCGAAATGGCTTTCTTGATATGCTCTTCTGGAATGCCTTTCGCTCCGCCCAGCTCAGCTCCGTACTTGGCGGCTTTTTCAATAATCCACGCTGGAACGCTTGAGGCTCCATGCAAAACAAGCGGCAGACTGATTTTCCCGCTGATGATCTTCAACCTTTCAAAGTCAAGCTTAGCTTCAGCCTTAAACTTATACGCGCCGTGAGACGTACCGACGGCAACAGCAAGCGCGTCCACGCCAGTGCGAGTGACAAACTCCTTCGCTGAATCGGGATCTGTCAGAATTGCCTCTTTCTCTTCAACCGTCTTCTCCTCTATGCCACCCAATCTTCCGAGCTCCGCCTCAACAGATACACCTTTCGGATGCGCCAGACCAACCACCTTCTTAGTTAGTGCGATGTTTTCCTCAAACTTCAGATGTGAACCGTCAATCATGACAGATGTGAACCCCGCCCCCACGCATTTGGAGACAGTTTCGAAGTCTTCGCCGTGGTCAAGGTGCAGCGACATCGGCACTAGAGACGATTCGGCGGCTGTTTTGACGATTTTCGAAAGGTACGGCAACCCCGCGTATTTGATGGCACTCGGCGTAACCGCAATTATGGCAGGAGACTTTTCTTCTGCTGCGGCCTCAGCAACGGCCAGCACTGTTTCCAGATTGTTTATATTGAAGGCGCCGACGGCGTAGCCTTTTCGCCTAGCAGGCACCAGCAAGTCCTTATTGGTGACAAGCACAACTCTCACTTTGGACTGATATTTGTCTTATATCAGTATAAATGATTTACATGATACTCTGCAAGGCTAGACGATGAGAAATTCCTTCTTCATCGTGGTTTTCCCATCAAAATAAACACTGCAACAGCCGCCACACAGATAACCACAACAACCAAAGTCAGAAAAAGCATCTGCGGCAGTCCAAAGAGGTAATGTTCAATCTCATAGTCTAATGTGACAAGCTTGCTCTCTGGCGAGAAGGTGTTGGAGAAATGCAGAACGTAGTCGCCTCCTTCATTGCAGACAAAAGGGTAGCGCACATCACCCTGCCTACTGAACTCAGCCATCACGTTTCCATGCGGATCAGCAACGTAAAAGTCTATGGTGCTCTCAGTTTGTCCAACAATGGTGAACTTGATCAGAACATGGTCGTCAGTGGCAAGGCTGATCGTTTTCAGCACCTCTGCGCCGCCTTGAACGCTGAATTGCGTGGTCGTCGCTGAAGCAAGTTGTGAGAATATCCCAAGTAGGGCTGCTATGAAAAGAAGACATGCTAAGACTTTCTTAGAGCTGATCATCAGAAGACAGTCTCCCATTGCTGTCGATAACTTTTATGAAACATTAATAAAAATTCAGAAACCAGTTTCATAATCAACTTCCCGAAATGCAGAGGAAGACTGGACGTGCGTGAGAGTTATAAACCAGCGCCCGCGCATCTGTCTTAATGACAGGAACACACCTAACCGTACCTCCATAAAGACAATCAAGGACACGTCGGCTTCTAAACGCTCACTTCCCGTCATTAGTCAAGACTTAATTATACTATCGCGCCTTATGTTCTGAAAAGGAAAGGTGAAAACTATTGAACGAAGACGAAAAGTTCGAAGAGCTACTCGATGAAATGATGAAGAAATTTCTTGAGAACAACCCGCATTACGCCACTTCTCTCGGACTGCACGACCCGTACGATTACATGTTGCCGAAAGGCTCCACAGACAGATTCACAGAAAACCTCCTGCTGGAAGAAGAATGGATCAAGCGCTTGAAGGAAACAGTCAAACGTGAGGAACTGAACGAAGACCACAAGCTAGACTGGAGCATAATAGAGAGATTTCATGAGAGTTCGAAATTCTTCTTCTACGAACAGCGGATGCACGAGCTAAACCCTGACGCCTTCGACGAAATAGGCGGATCAATATTTATGATGCTCACGCGCGACTATGCACCGCTCGAGAAGAGAATGGACGCGATAGCGGCTCGAATCGAGAAAACACCGAAGTACCTAGAGGAATTCCACTCCAGATTCGACAAATCAAAACCAGTGAAACTCTGGACAGAAATCGCCGTCGAATCAACCCAAAGCATCGGAGGACTGTTCCAGTTTGTGCTGTACGTGGCCAAAGGCAAAGTGTCAGACAAAGTCTACGAAAGGCTCAGCAAAGCAGTTGAAAACCTCCAACCAGCACTCAAAACACATATGGAATGGCTCAACAGCCTCTTGTCCAGAACTAGTGAGAAATGGGCCTTGGGCAAGGAAAAATTCGAAAAACTCATCAAACTCCGGGACCTAGGCATGACTTCAGACGAGATTTTGCAGCTCGGCGAGAAATACCTGAAAGAGCTGAAAGCCGAAAGAAAGCGACTCGCACAGCAAATAGCCCATGGAAAATCAGACGAAGAAATCATGAAGGAAATAGAGAGCAACGCGCCTAAGACCTTCGAGGAGGCTTTGAAAGCCACTGAAGACGCGATGCAGGAAGCACGACGCTTTATAGAAAAGAACAACCTAGCCACCGTTTGTCCTGAAGACAAGCTTCTGGTCAAAGAAACGCCGTTATTCCTTGCACCTGTGATTCCCTTCGCAGCCATGATGATGCCTGCCAAGTATGACAAGCCCCAAATAGGCGTGTACATCGTAACCCGACCGAAAGACATGGCAAACCTAGGCAAGCACCTGAACTACCACTCGCTGAAAAACACGGCGGTTCATGAAGCCTACCCCGGGCATTTTCTGCAAGGCGCAGTCTCAAACCGAGCAAGCGTAATTCGCATACTGGCAGACGGCACCGAGACGGTTGAAGGCTGGGCGCATTACTGCGAACAGATGATGGCTGAAAAAGGCTTCATAAAAGACAGAGAATCAAAACTGATACAGGTCAACGACGCTATTTGGCGCGCCGTCAGAATAATAGTGGACGTGAAACTTTCAAGAGGCGAGATGAGCTTCGAAGAGGCCGTGCAAATGCTTATAAAAGAAGCTGCGCTGTCGCGAGAAGGCGCCGTCGCCGAGGTCAGAAGATACACCCAAACGCCGGGCTACCCGCTTTCATATTTGCTTGGAAAACACCTCATCTTACAGCTAAAGAAAGAAATGAGACAGAAAATGGGCAGCAAATTTGACGAAAAGCTCTTCCACGACACCATAACCGCCAACGGATATCTACCGATTTCGCTGCTGCGCACCGTGTTCAACCAAAAGCTGCGCCAAGGCAACGCTTAGTTTCAAGTATCCTTTTTCTTTTTCCGTTGTGGGTCGTTAGCAGACCATGGTGCCATAGTCTGTTTCTTGCCCTTTGGCTTAGTCTCTTTCAACGGCTTCATTGCAGCACCGCAGCAAATCAGGTCACATTCAGAGCATCCGCATGCATCGTCAACCACGACAACGAGCCCGCATTCTCCACACTTGTATTTCTCACCTTTTCTCTTCCCCATCTTCCATCACCCCTCAGGTTAACTGAAGTTGAAAATCCCATTTTAGAAATATGAAATTATGCAAAAAATTCGCCCTCGATGTGGGATAAGATTAAATTACTTGAGCCGGCACCAAACCTATCGTGGACTTCAAAACAATTCTAGGCGCAATCGCAGTTGCCATTCTCTTGTTTTTTGGCATCATATTTGCTGTGGCCTCTACGGTTCAGGACAGCGTGACAAGACTGGCAACTGCCATTCTGATGTTTGTCGCTGCTTTTGGAATAGCCTATTACATAACCCGAAAACCAAAAACAATAATCCAAAAGCTTGAAGTCTCAGGGGAAATGAAGGCAGTCCCGCTTAAGTGCCCAAACTGCTCCGCCTCAGTAGATGCAAGCAACATCAAGATCATGTCAGGCGTGCCCTACGCAACGTGCCCTTACTGCGGACACACTTTCGAAGTAACTGAGGAACCTAAATGGTGAAAAATCACCTTCTTCTGGCTACACTAGCCTTCGCCTTACTTCTGACAATGCTTGCACGTCCCGCTTCAGCTACATGGAGCGGAACCTATCATCTTGAACAGGAATGGGTGAAAATATGGATAAGACGAGACGGGACAATCGATCTTTTCTACAACATAAGCCTGACGCTGGATTCCGGCGACAACATAAACTACGTGACCGTAGGCCAACCCAACTCTGATTTCAGGATTGGAGAGGCAAAGGATCAAGGCGGCAACATACTGGACACAAGCTACAGCGACAGTACCCATGTCAAGGTCGTTCTTCACACCCCCATGAGTCCGGGACAAACCGTTTGGTTCACAGTGATGACGAACGTTGGCCACATGATATACTTGGACACAATGAATCAGGGTAATGTTGGCATGAAGTTCATCCCGATGTGGTGGCCGCAGGCAAGGGTAAACGACCTTCGAGTGCTGATTGTGTTGCCTCCAAATGTCACGATTGAACAAGTGAAAACGTTGCAAGGTGTAGACTGGAACAGCACACGGCAGGATGACAACGAATGGGCAGTGTTCTTTGAAAAGCAAAACCTCGTGCCAGATGAGCAGTACCCAGTGGGTGTTTCTTTTCCAAAAGAATACGTGCAAAACTATGAAACACAGGCAACTGGACTAGTTGCCTTCTTCCAGCAATACGGGTCTGTGCTGCTCGTGCTGCTGGTTTTGATTGTTGTTGTGGTTGCAGTTGCGTTGGCGGTTCGCAAGAGGGCGTATCTGATGCCGACGATCAGCATGGAAACCCTCGGGATCAGACGAGGCTTGACAGCCGTAGAAGCATCCTATCTCCTTGACATGAAACCGACAAAAATAGTCACAGAAATCCTCTACAGCCTTTTGCAGAAAAGAGCGGTTTGGGCGGAATCTACGACGCCCTCGATCAAACTGAAGATCATGCCGCCATTCCATGACAAGACTGGAACAAAAGAAACGCCGCTCAGATATTATGAGATTGATTTTCTTCACGCGCTGAAGGAGGACGGAGCTCTCGACGAAGAGAGACTTGCACAAACGATAATGAACCTTAGAGACACTGTTGAAGAGAAATTGCGCGGATACTGCAGACGCGACACAATTGACTATTACAAAAAAGTCGCGGAGAAAGCATGGAAACAAGTGGAACAAGCAGGCACGCCTGACTTAGCATCTAAGGCTTACGATGAACAACTGCTGTGGCTCTTCCTTGACCCGGACTATCACACACGTACTCAAACAGCCTTTCATGACAGAACCTTCGAGCCGAACCCACTGTGGCTCTGGTACTGGTACAGCTACCAGAATTATCATCCTCACCCAACATATCGACCAAACGTAGAAACTCCCGCACAAGCAGCTAAGCCCCCAAGCATCCCCGGAGCCGAGTTTGCAAACAACATCGCAAGTGCAGTAGAAAAGACTTCAAACAGCATTGTGGTGAACCTCGAGAAATTTGCTAATGCGATTCTTCCAATGCCAACAGGGAAGTCTTCAACTGAACCTGCCCATCATAACGCTGATTGCGTGTGCGCGTGTGCAGCTTGTGCGTGTGCATGCGCCTGCGTGTCATGCGCCTGTGCTTGTGCCGGCGGAGGAGTAGGCTAAGAAGGAGAGGAGTATGAAGGTATGAGTCTGCTGCGCAAAATCTTCCGCCCGCCCAGAATTCCTGAAGGTCGCTACACCTATCGGGGGAAAGGTAAGTTTGCCGGTCTAGCGCTTCAGCTACGCATCGAACTTGGGGGCGAAGGAGTCATGGTCATCAACGCCCACACCGTTCTTTTTCTGAACGAAACCGCAACGGCTTTTGCCTACTTTTTCATGCAGGGGATGCCTTCAGACGAGGTGTTGAAGAAGGTTCGAAGGATTTACCGAGTCGATCTAGCAACTGCAAGGAAGGATTATGACAAGCTGGTTTACGCGATTAGCACGTTAGCAAGGACTGAGGAAATCTGCCCCATATCGTTTCTCGACGTGAAGACGGTGGAACCCTTTACGCAGTCACTTTCAGCACCTTTGCGCATGGATTTGGCGCTCACCTTTAGATGCCAAAACAACTGCGTCCACTGCTACGCCGGCGGCCCGCATGAAACAGATGAGCTCACGACCGAACAGTGGAAACAGGTCATTGATCGACTCCATGATATCGGCGTGTTCATCCTGACCTTCACAGGAGGCGAACCGACCCTACGCGGGGATTTGCCCCAGCTTTTGCTTTATGCGCAGAACAAAGGAATCGTAACTGGACTCATCACGAACGGCAGAGCATTGAAGGACAGAGGCTATGTTGAGAGGCTCGAGAAGTCTGGGCTGGACTTTGTTCAGGTTACTCTTGAATCGCATGAAGCCAAGATTCATGATTTGATGACGGCGTCCAAGGGCAGCTGGAAGGAGACAGTTGCTGGAATCAAGAATGCCGTCAAGACGCACATCTACGTAACAACAAACACTACTTTAAGCAGGTATAACGCTTCAGGATTCTTGGAAACCATGGACTTTCTGAAAGACCTAGGTGTCGCGGTTTTCGGGTGCAACAGCCTCATTTATTCTGGAAAGGCAAACAAGGTAAGCGACGAATTTGCCTTGCCTGTTGAGACGTTGAACGAGCTTTTGCCTAAGATTCGCGATAAGGCCAACCAACTTAAGCTGAAGTTTCTTTGGTACACTCCGACGCAGTACTGCCGCCTTGACCCCGTCAAACTGGGTTTAGGCGTTAAATCGTGCACAGCTGCTAACATCAACATGTGCGTTGGACCTAACGGTGACGTTTATCCGTGTCAAAGCTATTTTGAAAGACTCGGCAACATCTTGAAAGACGATTGGCAGAGAATCTGGAACAGCCCGTTGGCAGTGCGAATAAGAAAGCGAGAGTATGCAGAACCGAAATGCAAGGAATGCCCGCAGCTGCAAATCTGCGGAGGCGGCTGCCCGCTTGAACTCCAGAAAGAAGGCTACATCTGTGCAGAGTCTCAGTGAATCTTTGCTTTTCTTCTGTGCTGTCTGAGGCGGGTCTGCGATTTTGCAAGCCTGAGTTTCTGGCAATGGGTTAGTCTCTTTATTTGCTTCTCTCTTCTCATAGCTTCTGCTATTGAGCCGAGTTCCTCGGTGTAAACAACCTTCTCGGGTCTGTGCATTTTCGTGTATCGGGCACCCTTACCGTTCAGGTGCAACCTCATCCGAGAGTTCAGATTCCTAGTGTATCCAGTGTAGAAGCTGTTGCCTTCGCATTGGATGATGTAAACGTAGTATGACACGCGCCATCAGCACTCCATAACAGAGACGCTATTGCCTTTTCAAGTCAGACACTATAAGGATGGTGTATAGATAAAAATTTATAAGAAAATGAAGGGTATAGACCGTCAAACTAAGCTCCCAGACTCGGCTTGAGATGGTTGTCATGGTGAAACTGAACAAGGTCGACGAAGCTGTCGTTGCAGCATTGAAAAGCGTGGGCAAAGGGTTGACGCTTGCCGAAATTGCCAGAAAAAGCGGAGAGCCTGAGAAGAAAGTCTTCAAGTCCTTGCGAAAGCTGTTCGAGAATGAGATGATTGACTGTGAAAACCGCCAATACAAGTTGATAAGCTCCTAAAGCTCATTCTCCTTCATGAAAAAGCAGATAAGAGGTGAGAAAAATAACCAAAGTTGGAGACATCTATCTCTGCAAGATTTGCGGAAACAAGGTCAAAGTCTTGGAAGCAGGGAAAGGAACTCTCGTGTGCTGTGGCCAGCCGATGGTTCTTGTGAAGGCCTAACGCCCACTGTGCTGTTTCCTACTTCTTGACAAGCTCTTTACCGCACCTAGTGCAGAAGTTGGCGTTGCTGAGATTTTTTTGACCGCAGTTCTTGCAGATAGCCGGTTTAATAGGGGTTGACTGTCTGACGTTTTCTCTTGCAGTTTCGAAGGCTCCTCTGATTTCTTTGGCAGCTGTCTCGAACGCCTTCTCCAGTTCTCTTCCCATGGTCGAAAGTACATCCCTCACTTCATCCAACGGAGCTGAGACACCAGCCTCCTTCCCTTTCAGAGTTCTAGCGCCGCAGCTCGGGCAGAAGTAGGCATCTTCAGAAATTTCCTTGCCGCATTTGGTGCAAAACCCCACAAACACCACCTAAGTCCAACAGATAAGAAGGGCAATTTAAGCATTGCCCAACTAGTTATTCATGCTTCCTGTCAAGTCTTCACAACTACAGTTTCCGACAAATAGTTGAACAGTCTCTGCCTTCTCCTCGGATAAAGAATCCATCCCAGTAGACAGTCCAGCGGAAGAAGGAAGGCTTTTCCCAGACTTTGCAGCGCTGCCTGACCCATGTTTATCGGACTGCCGTCCAGTCGTGCCGCCTTTATTCTCATAAGCATCTTTCCGAGCGACTGTCCATAGGCACCCTCCATCAGCATCCAGTACAGGAACTGGCCAACGTTGCTAAGCCCGAAATCGACGAACGGGACCCAAGTGGGGAAGCTTGGCACCCAAGCGAAGCTGGGCCAACCAGCCCACACGAATCTTATCAACCCGATTATTATGCTTAGGAGTATGACGTCGATGAGCCACGCCACGAATCTTTCGCCCCAAAAAGCCAGTGTGATTCCAGCCACAGCTTGGACAGGGGCACCGCATTTTGGACAGTAGGCCGCATCTTCTGGTACTTCGCTCCCACAATTCTTGCAGTAAGGCATTGCTCTGTCTCCTTTCTCAGCTAGAATGTTTGACCAGATATTTATCCTTCTCTTTTCCGACCACTGACTTAATCACAATCCTCAGGGGAGGCACCCAAGAAAGGAAAAACTTATGAAAAACAAGCGTTGAGGTTATCTTATGCCAGAATTCAATTTTGAAGGTACGGCCAGCTGGAAAAGCGGAACCGAATGCGATTTGACAGTAAAAGGTAAGCACATTGCCACGGTGAGTCCGCCGCCTGAGTTTGGCGGAAAGCAAGGTTACTGTGTTCCAGAGGAAATATTCGCTGCGTCCCTAGCGTCATGTATAAACACGCTGTACATACTCATTGCAAGGAACTCGAATCTGAGGATGAAAAGCCTAGAGACCAAGGCAACCGTGAAGATGGATGCTCAGGGACTGGAGAAACTGATCTTCACGAACGTGCACTTCGAGATGAAGGTCAAGCTGGAGAAGGACGACGAACGTGAACGCAAGAAAGCCATTTCCGTTTATCAGATCGCTCAGAAAATATGTCCTATCAGGCAGTCGTGGGGAGAGAAGGTTTCGATAACGTTCGAACTGAACTTTCAGTAGAACGCCCGCCTTTCCAAGCCTTTCTCAACACGATTTTGCAGCTCGCTTTATGCAAAGTGTTTTATGCGGTTTTTGCCGTCAAGCAGGTTGTGGGATAATGTTGGACGATCTTGACGAATTCAGGCGTTATCGGGAACGCATGAATAAGCGCATACTCTCTGCGGGCAATCTGGGCATTAAGCGGTTTTTTGCGTTGGACACTCGAACGTACGAGAAGGGTGTTTTAGGTGTGAAGACGAAGGAGCTGCTTGGCTTGGTTGCTTCCACCGTGCTGCGTTGCAATGACTGTATAACCTATCACGTCATCCGTTGTGTTCAGGAGGGTGTTTCAGACAAGGAGATTGTTGAGGCCTTGAATGTTGCGTTGGTTGTTGGCGGCTCCATAACGATTCCGCACCTGCGTCGTGCGGTGGACGTTCTTGACCAGTGCAGAAAGAAGCAACAGAAAGGCAAGCCGTTGAAACTCTGATAGGTGCACATGTATTCAGCAGTCTAGAAGGGCTTACTTATTCCTAACTGCTTCGCAATTCCCCGCAGTTCATCCGCGACTTTCGGAATCAGAGGAACACCCAGCTTCGCCAGTCGCTCAGCCTCTTCGAACTCCTTCTCGCCGTGAATGTAAATGCGTGTGGCTCCTTCGGCTTTCGGCGCATTCTTCAGGCGATGGATGAGGTCGTCCATGTCACGTTTGAACTCGTCTTTAGGGCGGAAGGCGTCGATGCGCATGGCTCCGAAGAAATGCCCAATTCCGGATGGCAATGGTTTTCCATCTGGAGTTTTTGGGTAGACGCGATTTGCATAGAGCGCGCCTGAGAGTAGTGCGCTGAAAATCTCCACGGTAAGTGCCAGACCGTAACCTTTGTGTCCGCCAGACTCTTCGAGGGCGCCTCCCAACGGGAGTAGACCTCCTCCGCTTCGATTAGCGATGTTTTGAAGAACCCGTGCCGGGCTGTCGGTGGCGGCGCCTTTCTCGTCTGTGGCCCAGTTGGTTGGGATTGGCTTTTCAAGTCGCGCGTAGACTTCGATTTTTCCGCGTGTTACGGTGCTGGTTGACATGTCTAACACGAAAGGCCGTTCGTTGCCTGTGGGCACGGTGATGGCTATTGGATTTGTGCCCAGCATCGCGTTTCTGGCAAAGGTCGGTACTACAATGACTTCGGTGTTCGTTGTGCAAATGCCTATCATGTCTTCAGCCAAGGCCATCATGGCGTAGTAGCCTGCGATGCCGAAGTGGTTCGAGTTTCTAACGGCAACAAATCCCAGATAATGCTCACGTGCCTTGGCTATTGCAAGCTGCATGGCTTTGTGAGACACAGGTTGTCCGAGTCCGGCGTCTCCGTCGATGGTCGCTGTGCATGGAGTCTCGTGTACAACTTTTGGATTCGCTCTTGATTTCATCATTCCTTGTTGGATGCCTGAAACGTAGCGGCTCATGCGTGCCACCCCGTGGGAGTCTATGCCTCGCAGGTCAGCTTCTACGAGAACGTTGGCCACTATCCTTGCGTCTTCACGTGGCACATTCAACTTTTCCAGTGCTTCCGTACAGAAGGATTTCAAAGTGTTGGCTGGCACGCGTTCAACGTTTTCGGTCAATTTGTGTTCACATCCTGTTTACTACGAGTATGTGGTTATCTCTTGATTTCGTTTTCGTATGTCTCGGAAACAAACTCGGCTATGGCTGGCGCTACGGTTAGGCCGGGTGATTCGATGCCGATCAGGTTTATGAATCCGAACAGGTCTTTGTCGGCTTCGTGTCTTATGACGAAGTCTCGGAATGGGTCTTTTGGTCCTTGCAGTTTGGGCCTTATGCCTGCTGAGTCAACTTGTATTTGGCGTTCACGGATCAGAGGCAGAAACCTTTCCACGTCTTCGCGGAACTCCTTCTCATTCGATTCTACTTGGTAATCGATTTTGTCCACGTAGTAGGAGTTTGGTCCGAGCCTGATTGACCCGCCGAGGTCTGGCGTGAGGTGAATTCCTAAGCCGGCGCCTTTCGGAATAGGATAGACCAGCATTTTGACGGGTGGCTTTCCTGCGAGTCTGAAGTAGTCTCCTTTGCAGTGGTGCAACCTGTAGCCAAGCTTGTCTATGTCCAATCCAACCATTGCAGCAATCTTGTCTGAGTAGAGTCCTGCACAGTTGACGACTGTCTTTGCCGCAACGGTGAATTTTTCGCCGACGCTGGTCCCGCTGACTTCATAGCCCCCGTCTACTTTTTTCAGGCCTGTAACCTCTGTTTCTGTGGCTAATACTGCGCTGTTTTTGCGGGCTTGCGCGTAGAAGTGGTTCACGAGCTCGTCGGGCTCGACTATGCCGGTTGAAGGTGAAAGGAGAGCCTTTTCAACTTCGACGTTCGGTTCCAGCTTCTTGACTTCGTCTCTTTCTAGGAATTTTAGGCCTTCGACGCCGTTGCCTTGTCCTTGTTGCATTAGTTTTTCTAGCTCGTCTATTTCTTCTTCTGTGATGGCCACAGTCAGCTTGCCGAGTTTCTTGTAGGGGATTCGGTGCTTCTCGCACAACTCGTAGAGCATAGTGTTTCCTTTCACGCACAGCTTAGCCTTGAGAGAACCTTTCGGGTAGTGGATGCCCGAGTGGATGACGCCGCTGTTGTGACTGCTCGTTTCCTGTCCGAACTTCGGGTTCTTCTCGAAAATGTAGACGGCTTCGTTTCTTTCTGAAAGTTTGGCAGCAACAGCTAATCCGACTATGCCTGCTCCGATAATGGCTATGTTTGCGGTTTCCATTTGGTGAGCATCAAAAAGCGTGCGTTAATAAATCTTTAGGTAACCATGTGTCATGGGTTCCAGTGGAGTTTTTCGCCGGTTCAAACCATTTTTCTACCAGTTACCGACGAGAAAGATGTTCGTTTTCCTGAAGCCAAGTTTTTTCCAGAACGACAAGCTTTTGTCAGTGACCGTTGCTGACACCGTAGGCGCACCCATCTGCTTGAACGTCTTGACTATTTCTGTGACGAGCACCGTTCCGATACCTCGTCTTTGATATTTAGGATGGACGGAAAGCTGGTGGATAATTGCCCTTGAACCATCATAGTTTCCCCTGATGGCCCCGACGACCCTGTCGTCTGTTTTGCAGACAAGAAAAACAGCGGCAGCCCACCTGGCAAACGGAACACTACCAACGGAGTTTGGACAAGAAATCCATGAGATTGTAACGCCTGAATTTGCAAAGATTATTAGAAGAAAAGATATGCTGATAGGCGAAGTTCTGC
>Ga0315282_10004234_pt1 | contig 25076 bp, 18 predicted proteins | sample YL17G07_20_MG_FD_203693 | JGI IMG/M metagenome (GOLD analysis project Ga0315282, IMG submission 203693) | Sediment microbial communities from Yellowstone Lake, YNP, Wyoming, USA - YL17G07_20 | ecosystem: Environmental > Aquatic > Freshwater > Lake > Sediment | place: USA: Wyoming | collected... | reverse complement strand
AGATCCCCATAACATCGTGATTTCTGAAGGGGCGGCGATTCTTAAGATTCAACCTCTGAAAGGTGGATTATTCAAAGTCAAAACATCTATTAAAAACACGGGTTCTCTAGCGGCAGACAATGTCCAATGGACCATCAGCTTGACCGGTGGTGCCTTCATTGGGAAGAATAGCAGTGGAGCTATCACCAGTATCGCCGCGGGTGGTGAATCGTCCATCAGCTCGAAGTTTATCATTGGGTTCGGTCCCACACTGGTAAAGGCTACCGCGATGGTCCCTACTAGCTCAGATACCGTAGAACAGAACGGAACGATATTCCTGTTCTTCATCAAACTATAAAACCCAGTACGAGCTACTCAGACAACTCGAGAGCGTCCAGAAGACGCCCCCTCTTTTTTTCTTTTTTTTCTCCACAATTTTTGGACTACTCACTGGGTGATCATGACATTACTTTCTTGGTGAAAATAAAGGTGCCGATCTTGCGTTGATTCCTTGCGACACTGCCTCTTATACAATAAGTAATTCCTGAAAAATTTTAAAAAAAAGGGTTGGAGTGAGGAGGATTTAAGTTTCTCTTTATTTTTTCTTTTGCTCGACTTGTATGTCTTCTTTGATGTTGGCGAGACGTTTCGCTAGCTCAATATCATGAGCAATATCGGTGGTCGCGTTGATGACAAGTTTTGCTCCATCGGGTGACCCACCACCGTGCATGCATCCTGGCACCCCACTCCCAATCGTGAGCCATTCGATGAGCCGTGCGATTTTCGCCCGCGTCTCACCAGAACAATTTGCCGTCAAGTACTTCTTCAGAAGATTACCGTACCGTGGATCATTGATGTCGCGACACGAAGGCACACACCCGGTCTCGGCTATCCCACCAGCGATATCTTGAGCGAGCCGTTTTGTTTCATAGGGAAGCGTCGCGACATGGACCTTGTTGACATTCGCTAGTAAGGTATTTGGGATCCAAACACCGGACGGATGCCTCGTCCCAAGTACCCCTGCGGCAACACCCATGCCGAAGGTCGTTTCATTGTTCACGGTCATCTGCGTTAGCTTCTCTCGAAACACCTTCTCAGAAAGACCGTTCGCTCTTGCCATAAGCGCTGCGGCACCTATCATCACATCTCCTTGACCGGCGACGCACCCGCCGATCGCGGCACGATACATCGCGACGAAATTTGCAACCGCCTTAAGGGAATGAGCATACTCCCCGCACATAAATACGCGGTCGTTTGGAATGAACACATCTTCGAACAAGAGGTATGATTGTGTGATCCCGCCGATATCGACTGGGGCATCGAACCCGTCCTCTTGTTCACGGGTATCACTGGGTCTGCGTGCCTCGACAACCGTCAGATGTTCAATATCTCGGGGGATGACAAAGGAGATCGCATAGTCTTTATCCTCCTGCTTGTACCCAGAACCTGGCATGACGAATATTTCATTGGATGCGACAACACCACAGATCATGATTTTTGCGCCGCGCACAACAATGCCCTCCTTGGTCTTTTCAACAATATGAAGACTGAGGTCAGGATCACATTGCTGCGACGGGGGCTTTGAACGATCCCCTTTCGGGTCCGTGAGCGCCCCAGCGAGCGTGATATCCTGTTTTTGTGATTGTACCAACCATGCTTTTAACCGTTCATGATACGAGGTACTGCTCTCCCGGTCAATATCAAAGGTTGTCGCCCACATCGCGTTGATCGTATTAAAACCGACACAACGACCACCGGTGCATGTTCCAGTGAGGTTGAACATGAGTCGTTTCATGCGCACATTCGCGATCATATCCTCAGGGCTTTGAACGATAGAGAGATATCGTGATATGGTTTCACCGGTCAAATTAGAAACAGTTGTTAGAATATCTTTATACTCTGGTTTTTTCGCGGCATCGAAGATCTGTGCGTGACCCTCAATGGTCCGCTTCGTCATCGGATGCGTTGTCACATCCGTAATCAGTTCCCCGAACTTGTAGATGTTCGGCCGCATCTTCCGAAGGCGTTCTTTGTACTCTTTTGATGTTCTCATGCGTTATCTCTCCTTGCAGGTGAACTCCCACTCGCACCAGATATTCTCCGGGTGCGTATCAGGTGGACAGACTGTACATTTCACAACAATAGCGGGGTTAAATTCTTTTGCAAACGCTTTTAGGAACCCAAAGCGTACTGGTTTACAGCCAAACTCCGGTAGTCCTTTATCACGCCTCGTGTTCTGGACACGGCATCGGACATTCCGTACGATCGCACGGTTTTTTTCGACAATGATTTCCTTATCCTCCAGGTCCAGCGCCCAGGTTGTGCACCGCAGAGCATTCATCATTGAGGGAATATCGTTTCCTCGTGCATCTATTTTCGTGGCAGCATCGGTCCCAAATGCCTCCTCAATCCCTAAAAAATACAGACCATCGACTGTCCACAGATTTCTAAGCTGAAGGTAGATGAACTCAGGGATTTGTTCTCTTGATAATGCTAAGAGGCGTTTGGTATCTTCATTCCTACCCATCTTTACCCGCTCCCGAACATTTCTACGTTTGCACGATATAAACTACTGGGGATTCTGAATTAAGAAACTACCCCATTTTTTCTTTAATGGCAGAGGTCAACCGTGGGAGCACCTCGTACAAATCACCGACGATCCCGTAATCAGCTGACTTAAAAATCAGCGCCTCTGGATCCTTATTAATAGCGACCACGACCCCGGAGTCACGCATCCCCGCGATATGCTGGATCTGCCCAGAGATCCCACAGGCGACGTACAACTTCGGTTTCACCTTGTGACCGGAAAGCCCGATCCAGTGATCCTCAGATAACCATTTTAGGTCAGCGGCGATCGGACGCGAGCATCCAACGGTTCTCCCTTTCAGGACGTCCGCAAGTTCACTGATGAGTCTGATATCCTCTTTTTTCTTCAGGCCCCGGCCGCATGAGACGATAATCTCCGCGTCTTCGACATTGACTCCTTCTGATTTCATCTCCTGGACCTTTAGGATCTTTGACGGTGAATGCTCCACCATGATGCTCTTTTTCACAATCTCGCCTTTGTGATGCTCGTTTTTCGGCAGCGGGTCGAAGACCTTTGACGGTATTGTAACAATCTGCGGGCTGGCGGTGAATTGTTCCACGGCGATCGCATTCCCGCTATAGACGATCCGCTCGGTCGTCAGTTTTTTTTCATGAAGATACAGCTTTGTACAATCAATGACGCACCCGGTATGCAGTTTTGCGGCAAGCCTCGCGGCAAGCTCCTTTCCGTTTTTATTCGAACCGATCAGCACGACGTCGACACGATACTCTTTGATGATTGCTTCCAGGATGTTTTCGTACTCCTCAGCCTTGAACTGCTGTTGTGATGTTTCTCCCACGATCACCATGTCAGCGCCATGCTGAACAAACTCGTTCGCATGCAACTCATGGCCAATTTCTGCTGCGATGAGTTTCTTTTGAAGCTCCTTTGCAAGCTCACTGCCTTTATGAAGGAGCTCAAGCGTTAATTTTTTATCATCGGAATATACAAGGACCATTCTTTTCACCTCAACACTCCGACCTTGGCAAGCTCATCGACGAGTCTATGGACCGATTGATCCAAGTCATCCTGATAAATGATGTTTTTCCGCTGCGAAGGAATCCCTCTGATATCCGTCGTGTGTATCTTCGGTTCGAGCGCCTCACCGGTGACACCAGTGGCAGGCCACTCATGAATCGGTTTACTGGACGCAGCAAGGATATGCATGAGACTGGGGAGTCGCGGCTGATTGATTTCCTTGGTCACCGTAAGAAGCACCGGGAACGGCGACTCAATGGAGACTGATTTATCCCCAAGGTCCCGTTCTGAGACGAGTTTCTCTTTTTCCACGGTGATCAGACGTGCGTAGGTGATCTGCGGGATGTTCAGAATCCCAGCCACCCGAGGCCCGGTCTGACCAGAGAACATATCAATGGACGCCTCACCGCAGAGGATAATATCATACGACCCGATTTTTTTAATCGCGCCGGCGAGAAGATGAGACACCACATGGTAATCGGCATGCTCTGGCGGCGGGATCAATACTCCTTCGTCGGCACCCATGGCGAGCAGTTCCTTGATCTGTTCTTTCGCATCGGGGGCTCCGACCGTAAGCACCGTGATTTTCCCGCCATGCTTCTCCTTTATCTTAATGGCTTCTTCAAGAGCATTTTTATCCATGTCGCTGATCTTCTTCGGCACCCCTGCAAGGATCGGTTTTTTCGTCGACGAATCAACCTTGATCTCCGCAACGTCAACGACTTGTTTTGCACAGACGATGATGTTCATTTCAACACTCCTTTTTTCTCTTTTTCGAGTTCTCGCAGTTCCATTCGTTTAATCTTCCCGCTCTGCGTTTTTGGTAGCTCCGTCACAAACTCGATCTCCCGTGGGTATTTGTACGGTGCCGCGACCTTCTTGGTATGCTCCTGGATTTCCTTCACTAGTGTTTCTGAGGCTTTTGATTTATCGCGAAGCACCACGTACGCCTTGATGATTGTCCCCCGCATCGGGTCAGGGCTTGCGACGACCGCGCATTCAAGGACGTCGGGGTATGAAATAATCGCGGATTCCACCTCAAACGGTGAGATGCGGTACCCGCTCGCTTTGATGAGATCATCGTTCCTGCCGCTGAACCAATAGTACCCCTCTTCATCCTGATAGAGGACGTCTCCGCTGAGGAACCAGTCGCCCTTGAAGCTTTCCGCGGTTTTCTCCGGTTTGTTCCAATACTCGCGGAACAACCCCGGGTCTGTTTTTTTCACCGCAAGCACTCCAGTCTCCCCTAGTGGAACTGGCGTACCGTTCTCATCGACGAGTGCGCAGACATGCCCAGGCTGCGGTTTCCCACAGGACCCGAGTTTTATCTTCATGTCGCGTATATTTGAAAGGTACACCATGATCTCGGTCATGCCGATCCCGTCATGCGCATCAAGATTGAACCGTCGTTTCCACTCTTTGATGACTTCAGGGTTGAGCGGCTCACCAGCGGAAATGCAATGGCGTAACCATGATAAATCATAGGTTTTTTCCGCGTTGTTCACGGTGAGAAACATCCGGTACGCGGTCGGCACCGATGCTAGATTGGTGATATGGTATTTTTCTAGTAGCTCAAACCATTTCACAGGGTCGAATTTCCCTTCGTACACGAACGTGGAAATCCCCCAGCGCCAGACATACAAAAACCCGTTTCCTAATGGGTATATCCAGTTGAGATCACCGGTGTGGGCGACGATGTCGGTCTCAAGTCCGTTCTGCCAGAAAAGGACACTCGGGTCATTTCCCGGGACCCAGCGATGCAGATGCACGGCTCCCTTCGGGTTTCCCGTGGTCCCTGAGGTGTAACAGAAGAATGCGATGTCCGTGCTTTTTGTCGGTTCGACCTGTAGATCCTTTGAGGATTCCTTCATCAGGTCAGCATAGGAAACCTCGTCCTGTTGTGCGTCTCCGACGATGATGACCTGCTGGAGTGTTTTACAGTTTTTTTGAACCGCATGAACTTCTTTGGCGAACTTCGGGGTCGTGATCACCGCCTTTGCACTACTATCATTTATCCGATACTCGACCTCATGCTCCCGGAACATCACGCTGGATGGTATCGGGACCGCGCCGATCTTCACTCCCCCAAGAAACGATACTTGAAATGCGGGGATGTTGGGAAGACGGATAAGAAAACGATCGCCTTTCTGTAGACCAAGGTGTTTCAACGCGTTGCCGAATTTGTTCGTCAGATCTTTCAGATCACTGAACGTGTACCGCTCTGTCGCTCCCGCGGCATTCTCCCAGTACAGCGCGATTTTGTTTCTGTTTTTTGAGGCAGCATGTTTATCGATGACATCCGCCCCGATGTTGTACTTCTTTGGGATATCCCACTTCCATTGCTTGTATATCTTTTCGTACTCAAACTCCCCCATTGTCGATTCACCTACCGTGATTCCCTATGAAATAATATGACCGTACAATGTTATGCCAGAAGGCTTGCGGAGATGACCATGCGCTGCACCTCAGAGGTGCCTTCGTAAATCTCCGTGATTTTCGCGTCTCGAAACAGCCGCTCAACCGTGTATTCCTTCGTGTACCCGTACCCGCCATGGATCTGAACTGCTTTGATGACCGCTTCCATCGCGGTTTCCGAGGCGAATAGTTTCGCCATCGCAGCTTCCTTGGAGAACCGCTCCCCTTTATCTTTGACGTACGCTGCGTTATACACGAGGTACCGTGCTGCCTCAATGCGGGTCGCCATGTCCGCGATCATCCATTGGATCGCCTGGAATTTCGCGATGGGCTTGCCGAACTGCTCACGCTGCTTGGAATACAGGATGCTTTCATCAAGAGCCGCCTGTGCGATTCCCACTGCTTGCGCTGCGATCCCAATCCGACCACCGTCAAGGGTGCTCAGCGCGATCTTGAACCCGTCTCCTTCTTTGCCGAGGAGGTTTTCCTTGGGTACCTCCATGTTTTCGAAGAGAAGCTCCGAGGTCTGCGAGGCGTTAATACCGAGTTTATCAAAAATACTGCCAACCTTATACCCTTTGAACGTGCTTTCCACGATAAACGCGCTGATGCCCTTGGTCCCCGCGTTTTTATCAGTGATAGCGAACAGGATGATGATCCCAGCTTTCGGGCCGCTGGTGATAAAGGTCTTGTCACCGTTGATGACATAGTGATGTCCTTTGAGCACCGCAGTGGTTTTCATCGCACCAAGGTCAGAGCCGGCATTCGGTTCTGTGCCAGCGAACGCACCGATTTTCTCTCCCCGTGCCAGGATCGGGAGGTATTTCTTTTTTTGTTCCTCAGTGCCATACTTCATGATCGGCCCTGCGGTGAGCGAGTTATGCACGGAGGTGATCACGCCGGTCGATGCGCACTTTCGTGAAATCTCCTCGATGACCGTCGCATAACTAATCGTATCAAGACCGGCGCCCCCGTACTCTTGCGGGATGATAATGCCAAGTAATCCTAGTTTTGCCATTTTTTCAAGGGTCTTGGTTGGATACTCCCCGGTTTTATCAAGCTCAGCGGCAAGCGGTGCAACCTCTTTTTCAGCGAATTCCCGAACCATGTTTCGAATCATTTTCTGCTGTTCACTTAGTTCTAGTTTCATGGGGGTTGGAATCAAATCATTAAACATAAATGTTTCTGTTTCTGTCCTAAGAAACAAGGGACAGAAATACGCCGTTACCGGGAAAAGAAAGGAATATAATACGGGTACAAGTTTTAGATTTTCACCATGTCCTTAAAAAGAGGTCTTATCCATGTGTATACGGGTGACGGAAAGGGGAAAACCACCGCTGCAATCGGGCTTGGCATTCGAGCGGTAGGCGCTGGGCTTCAGGTTCATATGATACAGTTTATGAAAGGACGTCGGTACAGCGAAATAGACGCGCTTGAAAAAATCCCAGGGTTCACGGTCGCGCAGTTCGGCAGAGACGAATTTGTCTCAAAAGAAAAACCAGAGCAAATCGACATCGACCTTGCCCATAAAGGCCTATTGCATGCGCAAGATGTTTTGAAAAATGACAAGCATGATTTGGTCATTCTTGATGAAATTAATGTTGCGGTTGATTATCATCTTCTCACTATACAGGACGTGGTCGATCTCATGGAGCACAAACCAGAAACAATGGAACTGGTGCTCACAGGAAGATATGCTCCTCCCGAGATCATCAAGCATGCGGACCTCGTCAGTGAAATACTGGAAATAAAACATCCGTACCAAAAAGGAATTCCCTGCAGAAAAGGAATTGATTGGTAACATGAGGGGCTTGGCTGAGTATGAGCGACAAGGGAAAAAATAAACAGATGAAAGAGAAACGAACGGACGGGGAGAAACAAACCGATCATAAAGCCGTTCAGGAAAACCCTGAACACAGACCTTATCATAAAAATCTCTCAAATCTTGACATTAAACCCGTGTACGCCCCTGACGATATCGAGGAGATCGACTACCTCACCGATATTGGATTTCCCGGGGAATTCCCGTTTGTGCGCGGCGTGCATCCCACCATGTATCGAGGCCGACTGTGGACGATGCGTCAGTTCGCCGGGTTTGGTAGTGCAGAAGAAACCAACAAGCGCTATCATTATCTCTTAGAACATGGGGAAACCGGGCTCAGCGTCGCGTTTGATTACCCGACGTTGTATGGCTATGACACCGATCATCCGTTAGCGCGAGGGGAGTTCGGGAAATGCGGTGTAGCGATCTCCTCCCTTGTGGACATGGAACTGCTCTTTCATGGGATTCCCTTGGATAAAATCACGACATCGATGACGATCAATGGGCCAGCTGCGATCATCTGGGCGATGTACATCGCGAACGCGGAAAATCAAGGCATCAGTAAAACGAAGATTGGGGGGACGATACAGAACGATATCCTGAAGGAGTATATCGCGCAGAAATCCTATATCTTTCCGCCAGCACCTTCCATGCGCCTCATCATCGATACCTTCGAATATGGCTGTAAGCACGTCCCGAAATGGAACACGATTAGCATCAGTGGATACCATATCAGGGAAGCGGGATCGACCGCTGTTCAAGAGCTTGCATTTACGCTTGGTGACGGCCTTGAATATGTGAAAGCCGCGATGAAACGAGGCCTTGATATCGATGCGTTCGCCCCGCGTCTGAGCTTCTTTTTTAACGCTCATAACGATTTTTTTGAGGAGATCGCGAAGTACCGGGCCGCGCGACGCATTTGGGCGAAGGAGATGAAGAAGCTTGGTGCGAAAAACCCACGATCACTATGGATGCGTTTTCATACGCAGACCGCAGGGTGCTCTCTCACCGCGCAGCAACCGGAGATCAATATCGTCCGGGTCGCCATGCAGGCGCTCGCCGCGGTGCTTGGCGGTACGCAATCCCTCCATACTAACTCCATGGACGAGGCGCTCGCGCTGCCTTCAGAAAAAGCGGTGCGGATCGCGCTTCGGACCCAGCAGATCATTGCGGAGGAAAGTGGGGTCACTAATACGGTTGATCCCCTGGGCGGCTCGTACTATATTGAATGGTTGACGGATACGATGGAGGAGGAGACCTACAAGTATTTCGATAAGGTTGAACGACTCGGCGGGGTGATTCCCGCCATTGAAAAAAGCTTTTTCCAGCGGGAGATCGCGGAAAGCGCGTACCGCTATCAAAAGGAAATCGATGAAAAGAAACGCATCATCGTTGGCGTGAACCGCTATAAACTCAATGAAGAACAGTCGATACCGATTCTCCAGATGGATGAAAAAGGGGAGGAGCGACAGATACGCCGGTTACAGAAACTCCGAAAAGACCGGGATCAGGCAGCGGTGCAACGACACCTTGAGGAGCTGCGAACAGCTGCGAAAGGCGAGGAGAATCTCATGCCGTATATCCTCGATTGTGTTCATAGCCACGCCACGTTAGGCGAGACCTGCGATGTGCTTCGTGAGGTGTTCGGAGAGTATACGGAGCAAGCGATTTACTGAGGAGGAAAAACCATGATAAAAAAAATAAGGGTGTTAATAGCAAAACCAGGGCTTGACGGTCATGATCGGGGAGCAAAAATCGTGGCACGAGCGCTCCGAGATGCAGGTATGGAAGTGATTTACACCGGCCTTCATCAAACCGCGGAGCAGATCGTCAACACCGCGATTCAAGAGGATGTCGACGTTATCGGGCTTAGTTTACTCTCTGGCGCCCACATGACGCTATTCATCGATGTTGCGACGATGCTTCATAAAAAACAGATCGATGATGTGCTCATTGTCGGTGGGGGTATAATCCCCGAGGAAGACGTCCCCCGGTTGAAAAAGGCCGGGATCGCCGAGGTGTTTGGGCCAGGGACTCCAGTCGATGATATTGTTACGTTTGTGAAACAGAATGTGAAACGATGACTGATCTAGCGTCAAAGGTGCTCGCCGGCGATGTGCGTTCAATCGCACGGCTAATCACCCTTGCGGAAAACAATGCATCTGATGCAGTCGATGTCATGAAACAGATCCATAAATACGCGGGAAACGCCCATATCGTTGGGGTCACAGGGGTCATGGGGAGCGGGAAAAGCTCTCTTATTTTGGAGCTTGCGTTGGAGTACCGAAAACAAGGTAAAAAGGTCGGAGTCATTGCGATTGACCCGACGAGTCCCTTCACTGGGGGAGCGCTCCTTGGTGATCGTATCCGGATGATGGATCTTTCCACGGACCCTGGTGTTTTCATCCGCAGCATGGGGACGCGAGGGATGATCGGCGGGCTTACCAGCGCTGTGTACGATGTCGTCGAAATACTCGATGCTGCCGGGATGAACGTGATACTGATAGAAACCGTCGGCGTCGGTCAGGACGAGGTCGATATCGTCAAAATTGCGGACACGACACTTGTGGTCCTTGTTCCCGGGCTTGGGGATTCTGTGCAAACCATTAAGGCTGGACTCATGGAAATCGCGGATATCTTCGTGGTGAATAAAGCAGATACTCCCGGGGTTGAGCAAACCGTCGCTGAACTTGAATCGATGCTGGATCTCGCAACGCATATTGAGCGGCGGACACCGATCATTTCCACCTCCGCGAAAGAGAAAAAAGGGATCCCGCTGCTTTTCAGAACAATCGCAGACCATAAGGAGTATCTGATAAAAAGCAAGGTGTATGATCAACGCAGACGGCAGCGCTATGAGGCTGAGCTTGTGGAGATCATTCGGAAACGGCTCATGGATTTTATTTTCGATGAAGATAAGTTGAAAGGAACAGTCGATTGTTGCATTGATCAGATCTCTCGAAAGGAGTTGGACCCGTATACTGCTGCAGATGAAATTTTGGGTAAAATCTTAAAATAAAGAAAAAGAATTGATGTATGGTAGTATGATTTCTGTTCGGGACGTGGAACGCGATCAGCTATAATTCGTCGACAGTAGTTCCATATTGATGTTGTGGATGTACGGGATGATCTGTTCGATGTTCCCTGCTATTTTGATGACGTTTCCCGCGCTAGGCGCGTAGAAGCACTGGGCAAGCCCACCGGCCATCGTGATGTTATAGGCGTCATAAGTTCCCGCTGGAACGGTAACACTTTCAGTGTTCAGGCAGAAAAATGCATTGGGTATCTCAGGTATCTGAAAGATATTACCAATTCCAAATGCTGTCAACGCATCTTTGATGTCGACCACGGGAAGAAGCACTTCGATCTCAGGAGGTAAAAATTCTATCCCCAGGATTTTTGCGATGTTGTTGACGAAATGAAGGATGTTAAGCCAGAACGAATGAATTTTCCCGTTTAGTGTAAAATTTGTGGCTGCCAAGTTCCAAGACATGTTGGTGCTTAAGGGAAACGAAAGGATGGAAAGAGGTGTACCAAACGTTGTGGTGACGTTCATGGTGATGGGAACTGGTATTGTTTGAAGTGATAAGTTGATGTATGGTTGTTCAATGACGTGAATCATGAATCGCCCTTTCAGCAGAGTGTATAGCGATTTGATCCCTAAAGTGGTTTTATCGATCTTGACGTTCCCTGAGATTTTAACAGATGAAAATGTGATCGATATATTGATGGGACCGTCGCCTAAATCAGCATCGATTTTGCCATATCCACTCGTTGTTGTTGAAAATGACAAGGTATAGTAGCTCCCTGAATCGTTAGTGACGGTAAGGGGTAAAGAGTCGACTGAAATGAATAGATCGATTGTTTGGTTCTCTTGCTCGAGGCTAAGGGAAATATTATCAATCTTGTATGTCCATTGATTACCAACCGCCCATACCGGGACGTCGGCTTCATAAGAACTCGTTGTTTGTTTTGGTGATTGATTGCTTGGAACAATTTTTTCCGATGGTTTCGCAAGTACCAAAAACGATGTCAGTAGCATAACACATATAATCAAGACAATAAGTTTCGTTTTCATTTTACTCCCCCATATGTTGATTTTCCTAATGTGAATCTCTTTTATATAGGTATCTTTTTTGATTGTTTAGGGTTTTTTAAAACAATTTTCTTTATTTCCTTCCGGGGAGAAGGAAAAAATAAAAAAAAAGAAAAAAATCGGTGTTTAACTTGAATAGCCACCGATCTTGAGGCTTGGGTCACCTAAGAGTGCCCATTCTTGGACGGTTTTACAGTCGATTTTATCGTTCATCCCTGGGTAGACTTTGATGTACTGGGTGATCGCTGCGCCCCAGGTTGCGCCAAGGATATCGGTATGGTTCACGCCGTAGGCTTTGAAGAACTGTGATTCCAGGTACCCGCCGACTGCTTCGACGCAATCCGGGTCGTTCACGCCGTCTCCGTCCAGGTCACTGCCGAGGCCGGTGGCTCCATAGCCAAGGCCGGTGTTCCCCATGGTTGCGATCGCGCCGCCATGGGTGTTTCGATCGAACAGCCAGCTGAAACACTCAGGGACAGGGCTGTATATCCAGGGGGTCCCTGTGAGAAAACCAGTGGCAGTCACGTTGAACTGGCTGTTATGACACCCACCAACCACGACCACCGGAAGTTTTTCTTTATTTGTCATGAGGGGAATATTATAGAACCAGAGTCCTCGGAGTCGTTTTTCGCTAAATGCGAGCGGCCAGTACGCGTTCCAACGCTCCGGGCTTCCATGTCCTGAAAACGCGACAAATCCGCTCCCCTTCGAGATGGTTTTCACAATGTCTACCGGTATTGGCACGAGGCTGCCGTTATCACGATTTGAGCCCCAGATTTTGATTGGCGTAAACCCGGTCATGTAGTCAAGTGCTTTCTGGTTCTCGACTTCGCCCTCTAAATAGTTCGTGCCGCTGTCGTTGAAGGTGTCACTGCCTATCACGATCATTTTCTTGAACCAGGATGGATCCGCCGCTGTTTTTTCATAGGTGATGATTTTGTTCACCATGGTTTTAACTTCCTGGGTATTGACGCACGCGAGCCGTCCGACGTACACGTCAGGGTACAGATCAATGACGTCGAAGTTAGCTCCTTTCCATTCTGCAAACACGTTGTTGTTATTGGAGTCCCAGGTGGAGAATGCACCGGTGCCGTTGTAGATGTCCGCATAGTACAAATCACTGATGCATCCGGTGTCTTGTGGACTGCCGCCATCATAAAGGTTCGTGTATCGAACAGGGACGTACCAGTCTTTTGTTCCCTGGTTCGCGTCATCCCTGGCTTTCGCATAAATAAATGATTTTATCCCGCCGACAAGGAGAACGTAATGTATCCCTGAGGTCTCGACCATGTCCTTTATCGCGTATTTGATTTGCTCTGGTTTATCCCGCCCTGTATACTGGGTGGTGATGTCTTCAACGGTTTTCGCTATCGTCCTCATGCCCATGGCATTCTTATGGGTGATGAGCGGTTGTAATACGCTTGAGAATTTTGCTGGAGCGATGATGAGGAGGTCGTATTGATCGCCAAACAAGGCTGGTGACGAAGGTTCCGTTGCCAGGACCTGAATATCAACTTGATCATTCCAGGTCAAGATATTCGACGCAGGCGTATACTGGACTGGATAGCAGGTCACGGTGAGGAAAAACACGTGGGTGAGCCCGTCGAGGCCCGCTCCGACCGTATACGTAAAGGGGTTCTGTGGAATGGCGTTCGTGCTTGCGTACACGTCCGCATTGACGGTCTGTTCTTGAACTGGGGGTGCTTGATCGGTGAGCGGGAGTGGTTGTGTCCCTGGCTGAATCGGTTTTGTGAGGAGTTGTTCATGGGACCCTGAGAAGGCCACCTGAACTTGTTGTATCGTGGTCCCAAATGGGAGTGTGAGTGTCTTTTGATAGGCTGGTATCAGCGGGCAGCCAGGTTCATTGAACCATGCGTTCATGTGTTCGAATGAAACAGCGACGAAGTCTCCGGTCACTTGCATGGTCGGAGACGAAAACTGCTCCGTTAGTGCTATCGTTTGTGATTGTTCACTATTTCGAGGTGATGAGACGGCTGCTCCGAGTCCACTCGCAAGTAAGACTCCTATAATGATCATTGGGATAAGTTTTTTCATACGATGCCCCCTGTACCATTCTAGTATTATGTTCCGTATTTAAGGATATCGGGGAAAAAAATAAAAAAGGGATTATTTTCCCTTGAACACCGGTTTTCGTTTCTCAAGAAACGCGCTCATGCCTTCCTTTTGGTCTTCGGTGGAGAAGCTTGCTGAGAAGTACGATATCTCCATGGCGCATGCGGAAGAAAGGTTCACCTGTGTCCCTGTATTAACGAGCTCTTTGATGAACATGATCTGGATACTTGATTTCGCTGCGATTTTCGCTGCGAGTTTCTCTGTTTCCTCCATGAGTTTCTCGGGCTCGATTACCTTGTTGACCAGGCCGATGCGGAGCGCCTCCGCTGCATCGATAGTATCTCCGGTGAAGAGCAGTTCTTTTGCCTTTGTGTTCCCGACGAGACGTGGGAGCCGCTGTGTTCCCCCGAACCCTGGGTGAATCCCGAGGTTGATCTCCGGTTGACCGATCTTCGCGTTCGTGGACGCAAGGATGATGTCGCAGGCCATCATGACCTCACAGCCGCCGCCCAGTGCGTACCCGTTGACCGCGGCGATGAACGGAAGCCGTGACCCTTCAATATGGTGCATCAGTGTATGGCCAAGTTCCGCGAACTCCTTTGCCTGTAGCGTGTTCATGTCCTTCATCTGTTTGATGTCGGCGCCAGCAATAAATGCCTTGTCTTTCCCGGACAGGACCGCCACCTTGACGGCAGGGTCTTTTTCAAGGTCTGTTACAGCGGAAACAAGTTCCTTGAGGGTGTCTATGTCCAGGGCGTTGAGGACCTGCGGGCGGTTCATGAAAATAAAACCGACACCATTTTTCTTTTCCACGATGATGTTTGTGTAGTTCATAGGACCTCACCGTGGTGGGTAGGCATAGAATCCCTTCCCTGTTTTTCGTCCGAGGTACCCCGCCTGCACCATTTTTTTCAGAAGCGGGCACGGTCGGTATTTCGAATCATTGAACCCTTCGTATAACACGGTCATGATCCCCAGGCTGACGTCAAGGCCGATGAGATCAGCAAGCTCAAGGGGACCCATGGGGTGATTCATCCCGAGTTTCATGACGCTGTCAATGGACTCGACCGTTCCTGTCCCGTCGAGCACGCAGAACATCGCTTCATTGATCATCGCAAACAGCACGCGGTTCGAGATGAACCCGGGGCCGTCGTTGACCTCGATGGGGGTTTTCTCCAGTTTCTCCGCAAGCTGTTTTGTTAGAAGAGCAGTGTCGTTTGACGTGCGCAGCCCACGGATGACTTCAACGAGTTTCATGATCGGGACAGGGTTCATGAAATGCATGCCGATGAACTGATCAGGTCGTTTCGTCGAGGACGCAAGATCTGTGATCGGGATCGTCGAGGTGTTGGATGCGAAAATCGTCTCTTTTTTGCAGATCTGGTCCAGTTTTGAAAACACCTCTTTTTTTGTTTTCACGTCCTCAAGGATCGCCTCGACGATGACATCAGCGTCCTTGAAGTCTTCAAGCTTCGTTGTTCCTTTGATATGACCAAGGATGTTTTTTTTCTCTTCAGCGGTCATCTTGCCTTTTTCAATGCTTTTGTCTAAAAATTTTTCTATAGACGCTAGTCCCTTTTTCACATACTCGTCTTTCACGTCATGAAGGGTCACGTCAAAGCCTGCTTTTGCGCAGACAAGCGCGATCCCATGACCCATGGTTCCTGCGCCAATCACACCGATTTTCTTGATTGTCATTTTTAGTTCCCTCCTCACCGTTCCACAATCATGGACACCGCGTGTCCGCCACCAAGACAAATCGTGGCGAGACCCCGATGTTTCTTATAGTGTTTCAACGCATGAATCAAGGTAACCAGGATACGTGACCCGCTGCTCCCGATCGGATGGCCAATCGCGATCGCGCCCCCGTGGACATTGAATTTCTCCTTTGGAATCCCAATCTCTTTTATGAGGGCGGCTGAGGCCGAGGAGAACGCTTCGTTATGCTCGACAAGGTCGATGTCGTCAATGGTCAGGTTCATCTTCTTTAGCAGGGCTTTCACCCCGGGGATCGGCGCTTCCATGACATATTCGGGTTTCACGCCGTTGGTATTATACCCTGTGATCGTTGCGAGGATTTCACAGCCTTGTTTTTTTGCTTTCTCTTTGCCCATGACGACGACGGCTGAAGCACCGTCCGTGATCTGTGAGGCATTGCCAGCGGTGATGACGCCACCTTCCTTGAAGAATGGTTTTAGCAGACCGAGGCTTTCCATGGTGGTTTCCTTTCGGATCCCTTCGTCCTTGTCGAACATGATCGGGTCGCCTTTCTTTTGTTTGATCTCGACAGGGACGATCTCATCTTTGAACTTCCCGGTCTCTGTCGCTTTTGCCGCTTTCAAGTGGCTTGCGAGCGCTATTTCATCGCAATCCTTTCGGGTGATATGGTATTTCTCCGCGACGATCTCACCGGTCATCCCCATGTGGAAATTGTTGTAGACGTCCCAGAGGCCGTCATGGACCATGGCATCGATGACTTTCCCGTCGAACAGTCGATACCCGAACCGTGCTTTATCAAGGATGAACGGGCAGTTCGTCATGCTCTCCATGCCTCCTGCGACAATCACCTCTGCATCACCGAGCCGAATCGCTTGTGACGCAAGGATCACGGCTTTGAGTGATGATCCGCAGACCTTGTCGATATGAAAACATCCGACTTCGTAGGGGAGTTGTGCCGCGATCGCTGCCTGGCGTGCGACGTTCTGTCCAAGGCCAGCAGAGACGACGTTTCCCATGATGACTTCACTCACCTCGGTTGGTTTCACCCCTGCTCGTTTGACTGCTTCTTTAATCGCGATGCCGCCGAGCTGTGGTGCTGAAAAGCCTTTCACGGCTCCATCAAATTTCCCTTGTGCAGTGCGTACTGCTGCCACAATAACCGTTTCATTCATACCTGAGTATACCTCCACCAAATAGTTTTTATGGGGAACACAATCAAACGGCTGTTTAAAACATTTTCCAAAATTTTATCTTATTTTCTTATGTTGATAGAAGGATAGTTGAGTCTGTCGTCGTGGTATTGAAGGAAGGGAAAAAAGTTAGGGGGATAATATGAAGAATGCGATAGATCCCTTCCTCCGCTCCTTGTAATAATCTTCTCTTCATCTCATATTATTTTATTTATTTTGCTATACTATATCATGTATACAATTGACATTTAAAAATCTTTCTACTGTTTCAATCATCCAACTCTTCGAAAATTACGGATTTTTTGGGTACAAATGTAACGAAAATTGAGAATCGTTGTATGGGTTTTCAGTGGGAACAAATTGGTTTTCCTCCTGCTCGAACCAGGATATCGCGTTATGAATCACAGCGCTTGATTTGAATGCGCGTTGGTAGTCATCCATTCTAGGAGCAATTTCCGGGGATATCTCTGGTGGCAATCCGTCGTTTTGCCATTTTTCCCGAGTATATTTAAATAGGTATATTGACAAAGGTTATCAAGCTCAGAGTTAACATGGTGATTGGTGGCACAGGAAAGGTAGGAAATGAAAAGTAAGTACCGCATCAGAAAAACATTCATTTTACTCCCTATTTTCATCGTTTTCCTCTTTGTTGCAGAATCAGCGATAGCGATCCCTCTAGCAACTAATACCCCCTCCAAGACACAACCTGGGGAGCCACGCCCCGCTGCCTCCTACGGAACCACACAGTATAAAAGTATACAAGAGGCGATATACAACGCTCCAAGAAACGCGACCGTCACCATTGAACCAGGAACCTATACAGAAATCATCACCATCAACAAATCCATCACCCTCCAAGGAGACGGCCCGGAAACAACGATCCTTGCCCCCACCTCGGAGAGAAACAGCTACGCGGTAAAAATCACCGCGGAAGGCGTCACCCTGACCGGTCTTACGGTCATCAACAACGCAGAGGGGCTGTACTCCACTGGGGTAAAAATCACAAAAGCACGCACTACAATCACCCGTTGTATCTTCCGTGACACGCCGATCGGCATCGCAGTCTGGGGCTCGCACACTACCATTTCACAATGTTCATTTCTTAATTGTAGTGACGAAGGAATCGCCATTCTTGGCAGTAACACCTCGACCTGCGACACCACCCACATCACCGCCTGCGTGTTTTCCCAGAACTGCGACGGCATCGAACTCCAACGATCATCAGATAACCTCATCGAGGACTGCAGGTTTTCTGACAACACCCACGCGGGCATCGACATGATCGAATCAGCAAACACCCAAAACACGATCTCCCGCTGTGACTTCTCCGGAAATCAAGGGTTCGGGCTGTACTGCGCAGGGGCATCACAACTGCTTATCACACACTGTTCGTTCTCCACGGACGATCTCACCCTCGTGAAATCACAAGAGAACACCATCACTGCCTCCAGCATCGCAGCAGTACACCTTCTCCAAAATTCCTCCCTCATCATCGACCACTGTGACAATGTTGATGACTCACATATCAGCACGCAAACGTCCCGCTACGACCTCCTCCCACGAGACCATCAATCAACAAAGACCCCTGGTACGTCGTTGTCTCAGATAACGATGCTTACGACCCTGTTATCCCGCCTTCATATCATTCAATTATTCTACCGGCAACTTGCGCAGCTTCGTATGTAAAAAAGAAAAAGAGGAAAGGGTTATTTTTTCCTTGTTTTCCGCAGTTTAGTTGCTGGTTGTTGCATTGCGGATGATTTCTCTTGTTGAATGGTTTGTGATTCTGTTTTTTTCTTACGGGTTAACAATAAGATAAAAATGAAGAGAATAGCGACAATACCAAGAATACCGCCTAATATCATCAGCGGTCCGTTATCTTGCGATGGAAGATATTGATTGAATTTCTGTGTCTGAGGGTTGTACTCAGTATCCCAAACACCGTCACCATTTCTGTCAATAAGATATCTCCCACTACCTAGTTTTTGAACATGCGTGACGTTCCCTGTTTCATTATTATGGTACTCATCATAGACGCCGTCACCATTATTGTCAACGAAATACCCGTCGTTTCCATGATCGTTCTCAGTATTGTCTTCATAAATTGATATAGTTATGTTGTGGGTAACTACTGTGATATTGGTAAAGGATGAATTAGTGACTTGAACATTTTCAATGGTGATATCACAGAGGCCTGTTTTTATGGCTGTGAACGTAATTGTGCACATGATATGAGGAGCGGCAGGATATGGACCTGACGTCCAAGTCTGTATTGAAGTAATCGTCCCTGTGGTGTTGTTGATTGTTCCTTGGTCGAAGTATGACGTCCAGTTTGAACCAGCGGTGACGGTCGTCGCTCGAACACGCATCTGGTCGAACTGGAGATCAAACTGCCATCCACCAATCGGCTCTGCTGGAGTCATGAAAAGAGTCAGCGTAAAAGTTTCTCCCTGGAGAATCTGGTTTGATGACGGAGTTATGATAATGTCTGTTGCTGTTTCTGCACGACAAGAGTTTCCGATTATGAATAAAGAAAGAATCAGGATACAAAAAGTAAGAATCGCACTGATTCCTCTTTTCAACAGATTGTTGTTTCTCATAATTTCCTCAATCATTTATTAATTTCTATGGGTCCAGGTGAGTCCCGCGTCCTGGAAATTCACTTGACCATCATTGTTGACATCATATATTCCATCATATGGTGTGAGGCTTGTTCGATGCACCCATACAAGACCAGCATCCTGGAAGTTTACTTTATCATCATTGTTGACATCATATCTGCTACCGTTTGTGGTGTAGTGGAAGGTTTCATTCGTCCAGCTTACTCCATCGGTGACATTCACACTCCAGAAATACGTTGTATTTCCCCAGATCCACTCATTCGTTGTTGATGGGATGAAGGCATAGGATCCATTCCCAACCCCGGTATACGTCTGAAGGCTGACCCATTTCCCAGTATGATTTTTCCAGTGGAACGACACATCCAGAGAGTCATTATTAAGATCGGTCACTGTGATTTGAAGCTGAGCGGGTGGTCGTCGAGTGTTTGTTGCTCCATTCGCTGGAGATGGCGACCCAACCACAGGCGGATTATTTACCTTCGTGGTAAACGTATACCATCTGCGAGTATACAGACCACTGCCCGTAGGATCAGTCGCATTCACCCAGACTTTATACGTAGTCGAATAAGCAAGACCAGAAAGCGCAACCGATTTCGTCCCATTAGTGGCACCAGTCCCACTATTTGTCTGCCCATTGCTGCATTGAATCGTCCAAGAGAACCGATCACCTTCAGGATCATTAATTGGGATACTCCAGCTAAAGCTGAGCGGGTTATTGGTAGATCCATTAGACGGAGTTGGTGTCCCAAAGACTGGTGGAAGACTTGCTTTTATGGTGAAGGTGTACCATCTTCTTGTATAGACACCACTACCACCTGGATCAGTCGCATTCACCCAGACATTATAGAGGGTTGAGTACGCAAGACCAGAAAGCGATAGTGATTTTGTTCCATTAGCTGCACCAGTTCCACTATTCGTTTGTCCGTTACTACATTGAATAGTCCAAGAAAAGAGATTTCCCTCAGGATCGTTGATCGGGATGCTCCAGGTGAAACTGAGAGGTCTGTTGGTTGAGCCGTTAGCGGGTGTGGGTGTTCCGTAGACTGGTGGCTGGTTTGTGGACTCTGTCTTAAACCACCAGTATACTCCTTCCACTATACCGCTGGGGGTATGAGCGTTAACATGCCAATAATATATGTTATTCCCTTCCAGATCAGGAAACGGCATCCCTGGTGAAGAAAGATTGTCTCCTATCTTCTCTAATGGGATTATCACATTTTCACCAAAGTAGAGATCATAACCTGTAGCGCCACTTACTGGATCCCAGCTGAATGATTGGGATAAATCTATGAGTGTTGCTTCGTTTGGCGGGAATGGATTATAGATACCAGGAGATGGAGTCGGAGGGATTTTAACAAATGATAAATCATAACCACCCGTTGGAGAGGTACCCCAACCCAGACTCACCGCTATCACTATCGTATAGATGCCGGTCTGTTCAAGCTGATGCGCTTCAATCCTCAGATGAGTACACATGTCTCCTCCAGGCAGCGTTAATTCAAGAGTTCTATTCGGGCGATAGAGATAGATTGCCGGTCCTAAGCTGCTATTATTAGCCGTTATGTCAATGATAACAGTGTGACCAGCTGTACCATAAAAAGTAAAAGCATCGGTATCAGCAACAGGATTAATTGTATAATTAGATAAGTGACCTGAAGCAATATCACCACCATCAGGATCTTGACTTGATGAAGTAGCACCGGGAATCAACAAAAGCGATATATCACAACCACCCGTAGGAGAGGTACCCCAACCCAGATTCGCTGCTAATACTATCGTATAGACGCCGGTCTGTTCAATCCTCAGATGAGTACACATGTCTCCTCCAGGCAGCGTTAATTCAAGAGTCCTATTCGGGCGATAGAGATAGAATGCCGGTCCTAAGCTGCTATTATCTGCCGTAATGTCAATGAAAACAGCTTGACCAGCTGTACCATAAAAAGCAAAAGCATCGGTATCAGCAACAGGATTAATTGTAAAATTATACGTGTGACCTGAAGCAATATCACCACCATCAGGATCTTGACTTGATGAAGTATTCCCAGGAATCAACAAAAGCGATATATCACAACCACCCGTAGGAGAGGTACCCCAACCCAGATTCGCTGCTAATACTATCGTATAGACGCCGGTCTGTTCAAGCTGATGCGCATCAATCCTCAGATGAGTACACATGTCTCCTCCAGGCAGCGTTAATTCAAGAGTCCTATTCGGGCGATAGAGATAGAATGCCGGTCCTAAGCTGCTATTATTAGCCGTTATGTCAATGAAAACAGCTTGACCAGCCGTACCATAAAAAGTAAAAGCATCGGTATCAGCAACAGGATTAATTGTAAAATTATACGTGTGACCTGAAGCTATAGCACCACCATCAGGATCTTGACTTGATGAAGTATTCCCAGGAATCAATAAAAGCGATATACCATAAGCACCCGTAGGAGAGGTACCCCAACCATAACTCGCCGCCAATGCTATCGTATAGACGCCGGTCTGTTGAAGCTGATATTCCGCAATCCTCAGATGAGTACACATGTCTCCTCCAGGCAGCGTTAATTCAAGAGTTCCATTAGGGCGATAGAGATAGAATGCCGGTCCTAAGCTGCTATTATCTGCCGTTATGTCAATGAAAACAGCTTGACCAGTTACACCATCAAAAGTAAAAATATCCACCTCACCTTCAATAGCAATATTACCTAATTTTGTTTCACCAGAATGAATCTCCCCCATATCTTCTGCCTGCACAGATACATTCAAGATCATCAGAGATACTGCGATAACAACAGCTCCAATTAAAACAATTCCTTTTCTACTTCTACTTTTTTTCATAATTATTTCCACTCCCTTTATCAATTTTTTATGAGATTTGTTATCCTTTGAATTCATTTAAATGTATGGAAAAGATAAAAATTTAAAACAGAGGGATGAGAACCTGTTTTTCTTCTTTAAAAACATATCCTTAGAAAACAGGAGCATTAACACGGTTTTAACTCATGTTTTTGTGCTAATCATTGATATGCATCGTTTTTTTTTAATCTCGATGGACCCAGGTTAATCCCGCATCCTGGAAATTCACTTGATCATCATTGTTCACATCATATATTCCATCATATGGTGTGAGGCTTGTTCTATGTACCCAGACAAGACCAGCGTCTTGGAAATTGACGATATCGTTATTGTTAACATCGTATCGACTTCCATTTGTTGTATATGTGTAGGTCTCATTCGTCCAACTTGTTCCATCAGTTACATTTACGCTCCACGTGTAGGTGGTGTTACCCCAGATCCAATCATTACTTATGGGTGGGATGAAATTGTAGGTTCCATTATTAACATCAGAATAAACCATCAGAGTAACCCACTCATTAGTATGGTTTCTCCAGACAAAATAGACATCCATCGCATCACCATTAAGATCTTCAACGGAAATAACAAACTCCGTGGGAGGACGACTCATATTAATTGAATTATTCGCGGGACTCGGGTTTGTGAGTATCGGTTGATAGTTCACTGATATACGAATAGTTAAAGGCTCTGACCAATCGCTTTCCAATCCATAAGTATCCTTTGCCTTCACCGTAATACTGTAATTACCTTCTGTCCAGACATGAGATGCTGAAGCTATCTGACTGGAATTATATGGTCCGAGCCAGATGCTGTAATTCCCGTCACCCCAGTCCCACGTGTAGTACATCTGATCATTATTCGGATCAGTAGCGTTTGTCGTATAGGTGTATGTTATATTTGCATAGCCAGACGTTGGCCCAGACAGGTTCTGAGGAGTACTTGGTGGGTAATCAACACCGATAGGAACAGTTATTATTCCTGTATTAATCCAATTACTAGAGCTATCATCAGCGGAAATAATATAACTCAGGTTCTCACTGGTAAGATTAATGATGATAGTTTTCTCCCAGTTGTTATCTCCATTGTTAATCATGCTCGTATTTTCATGCGTATTAGAATCAAACCAATACTCGACCCATACGCTGGAGACGAGGATGTTATCAGTGACTGTCGCATTAAAGGTAAACGGGTAACCAGCATATGCTACGGATAGTGTGTGGTCGACGATGACCGGATTATCATTATCAGTTACTGTAACAGTCTGTTGCAATCCGGTATTTACGTTATTTGATGTATCCGTGACTGTAATCGTATACGTCATCACACTCAGGTTATTATCAAGTGTTATCGTGAGGCTCCAAGTACCATCACCATCGTTATTTAGAGAGACATTCGTGCCACTGTACTGCCCGTGAGCCCAGGTTACCGTCACATTTGCTACACCAATGTTATCAGTAGCAGTAATATCGAAGGTGTACTGGTCACCAGTGGTTCCCGTAGGAGTGCTGTTGTCAACAAATGAGGGAGTATCATCGTCAACAATAGTGATATTTTTTGTCACCGTAGTGTTCCAGTTAATACCTGGATCTGCTGCAGCAATGAAATAATTCAGGGAATCCAAAGTATCCATCAAGGTGATGGTGTTCACCCAGTAATCACCAGCGACATTCGTCATACTGACATTACTATGAATCCCGGTTCCATACCAGTATTCAACATTCGCTATGGAAACTAGGTCGTTATCAGTGATAGTGGCATTGAACGTGAATGAATTGCCCGTGTAACCAATGGTTGGTGTATGGTCTACGATCTCTGGGGCGAAGAAGTCTATCACAAGAATAAGTTTGGTGATGGTATCGTTGTTTCCGTCATCATCGGTGACAGTTAATGTAACATTGTAAGTTCCATACTGTGAATAGATATGATTGACAATTACTCCAGTAGCATTTGTTCCGTCGCCGAAATCCCACGTGTATAAGGTTATATTGCCATCATTATCATAGGATAACGAGGCGTTGAAAGAAACAGATCTATCGGTTATTGTATAGGTGAAATTTGCAACTGGTGGTAGATTTGATGGTGGTGTAATCGTTATGAAATTCCAAATGGGACCTACTGTTGATACACCATGGTTATCCCAAGCGACGATCCTCCAGTAGTAAGTGGTCAGATAGGACATCGTCCCTGGATCATAGACACTGCCTGATTGATTACTCACGACTAGGGGAGGTGTAGAAATTACTCCGAAATAGATATCGTACAACACGGTATCGCCGAAATCGGGATCTCCACCAGTCCAACTCAGTTGTATAATAATAGGAACATCTGTCGCATTGTTGGATGGCGTGGAGTTATCCGGGGTATACGGCGGGTGATTAATCCCAGTGGTAAAGGACCAAGTTGGGCCTGATGTGTTAGCACCATGATCATCCCAGGAGATGATTCTCCAGTAAAACGTCGTATTAAAACCAATTATCCCAGGGTCATAAGTTGTAGCTGATTGATTGCTGACCATTTTTGGTGGCGGGTTGATTGTCCCAAAGAAGACATCATAGCTGACGGTGTCTCCTTGATCTGGGTCACCACCAGACCAACTCAGTTGTATAATAATAGGAACATCTGTTGCATTGTTTAATGGCTTGGGGTTATCCGGGGTGTACGGCGGGTGATTAACACCCGTAGTAAAGAACCACGTAGGACCAGTCGTGTTAGCACCATGATTATCCCACGCGACAATCCTCCAGTAATAGGT
>Ga0315282_10004233_pt1 | contig 25076 bp, 18 predicted proteins | sample YL17G07_20_MG_FD_203693 | JGI IMG/M metagenome (GOLD analysis project Ga0315282, IMG submission 203693) | Sediment microbial communities from Yellowstone Lake, YNP, Wyoming, USA - YL17G07_20 | ecosystem: Environmental > Aquatic > Freshwater > Lake > Sediment | place: USA: Wyoming | collected... | reverse complement strand
GGGGCGAAATAGGCTCGCGCAACAACAACGAAGCTCCAAATAGCAAGCACCGAAAAGCAAACAAGGACCAAGCGGATAAACAGCAAATCCCAAACAAGAAGAAGCGAAGTGCCATAACAGTCATTGAGCGTCATTTGCCTTTGTCATGTTGTCCTTGTTTGAGTTTTGGTTCTTTGCTGTTTGGTCCTTGTTTGTTGTTTGGTGCTTGTCATTTGGGATTTGCTCTTAACGTACCGCCCGTGCCGGCGGGGCCTAGCCGGCCTTCTGGCGCGCCAGGCCGGCGGCGGCGATCGCCACTATCCCCGGCAGCACGATCAGGGCGTGTCGGCACCCGGCCTCGAAGAACAGGTGCAGCACCAGCACGGAGGCTATCAGCAGGGCCATCGGGACGAAGTAGAGGTTAGCCCATGCTCTTGCCCTGAGAGTCCCGATAACTACCGCCGGCAGCAGCAGCGCCCAGGAAGCGTTGAGGATTCCCTTGGCTGCCATTTCGGCGGCGCTGCCGGACTTTGCCGCGCGGAACAGGCCGGCCATGGAGCCCCAAGTGAAGGATGTCTTGTATGGCCAGATGGCGAGCCAATCGAGCGGATGGCTGGTGATCCAGGCCACCGCCATACCCCTGCGGCGCCGGTCGCGCTTGACCTCGTCGATCCGGCCGGTGTTGGGGTCCTTCTCCTGGGGCGAGGCCTCGATTCGCATGTAGAGGCCCTTGGAATCCGGGTTGTTGGCGGTGTAGAGCACGTTGCCGCCGTTTGTGGAAATAGGGACGAATTCGCCGAAGACGCGGTAGTTGCGGATCGTCCACGGGGCCACGACAGCCACCATCGCGGCCGAGCAAAGCACCCCCAGGACGACTGATCGCCACCCAACGCCCATGATCCACCACGTCGCCACGAGGATCAGCGGGACGAGCAGGCAGATCGGCTTTATCAGGCAGCCCAGGCCCAGCAGCAGGCTTGCGGCGGCGACCAGCAGGAGCCTGCGGCCCCGCCTTTCGCCGGCCCGCAGCGCAAGCATGAACACGCCCAGCAGAAGGCATGTCAGGGCGGTTTCGTATCCAAGCCCACCCAAGGCCGCGATCGCGACGGGGTGTATGGCCATAAGCATCGCCGCCCACCTCGCCGCCAAGTCGCCGAACGCCCGGAGGCCAAACAGGTACGTCAGCACGACAAGCAGGCCGCCGAGCAGGATGTTTCGCGCCCAGCCGGAAAGATAGTGCGGAGTCGTGATCGCATACCACCCGGCCAGGAGTATGGAATTGCCCGGCGGGTAGAAGGCCGTGGGCTGACCTCCCAGGTACAGGTACCCCTTGCCCTCGAGCAGGTCGACGGCGGCGACGTGGTAAACCTTCTGGTCGCTGCCCGGTTCGTGTTGGAACAGGGCGCAGTAGCCCACGCGAAGCAGCAGGGCCAGCGCCGCCGCGACAAGCAGGAATCGCCCCCGCCGCGGCGCCAGCAACGCCCGTGAGAGCCTCCGGCGGACTCGGCCGTGCAATATGACGGCCGAAAGCAGCAGGCCCTACCGCGACAGGCGCCAGGCCGGAGGGCATGTGCTTGAAGATCGGAAACAGCAGCATCGAGGCCGCCAGGACCGCGCAGAAGACCGCGCCGAAACTTTGCAGGAGGCGCCTGGGCCATGGGTATCGCAAGACATCGACCATGGTCAATCATATCCCGCAGTTCATGGTTCCAGGTACTCGAACTCTCGTTCCACGCAGCAGGGGCAGGGTGGCAATTGGCGTGGGCGGCCGAGGTCCATTCGATGGATCGTGTTGTTCCAGAGGTCCATTTTCAGCAGGTGTGGACTGACGGCGTCGAGCCGGCGGGCGAGGATTTTCGCGGCCTCCATGGCCTCGAGCGCCGCGACGGCGGCGACGCTCATGCCGAGCACGCCGGCCTGACTGCACGTGGGGTCGCTGCACGGCGGCGGCGGCTCGTCCAGAAAGCATCGCAGGCACGCGGTCCGGCCCGGGATGATCGCCGCAACCTGCGCCTCGGCGCCGATGACGCCCGCAAAGACCCAGGGTTTGCCGGTCTTGACGCAGTAGTCGTTGATCAGGAAGCGGGCGGCGAAGTTGTCCGTGCCGTCGACGACGACGTCCACGTCGCGGGCCAGGTCGTCCAGGTTGGCCCGGTCGAAGCGGACCATTACCGCATCGACGCGGCAGCCGTCGTTGAGTTCCGCAAGGCGCCTGGCGGCGGCGGTCACCTTGGGCCGCCCGGCCTCGGCGTCAAACTGGTCGTAGAGGGCCTGCCGGTGGAGGTTGGTCAGGTCCACCAGGTCGTTGTCGACAAGCCGAAGGAAGCCCGCGCCGGCACGGGCCAGCAACTCAGCCGTCCACGAACCGATGCCGCCGACGCCCACGATCAGCGCCCGTCCGGCCGAGAGGCTGCGCTGCGCCTCCATGCCCCACGGCTCGAAGACGATCTGCCGGGCGAAACGCTCGATTGGCTGACGGTCAGGTGTCATTGCCACAATAGACCTTAAATGCTCCTCGAGGGCAATACCGGCCAGACCAGCGATTCCGCCATCCCGCTGGCATCGCGCGGTTCGGCGGGGTAGGATTGTTCACGCCGCCGGCAGGCACGGACAACTTCGGGAGACGAACGCATGGCCATGACCAATGAAGAGCGAGTGCTGCGTGTGATTCGCGGGCAGGACGTTGACTACCTGCCCAGCCAGATCACCTTCTCCGACCGGACCCGCGACGCCGCCATCAGCGAGGCGTTGGGGCTGGCCTCGGCCGACGAACTCGACGGCTACCTCCAGAACCACCTCTGCCTGGCCCTGTCGATGCACGACAAGCCGCTGTTCTACCGCAACGACCGCCAGGAAATGGCCCGGCTGGAGTCGATGGGCTTCTGCGGGACACACTGGGACCGCCAGTGCGTTTACGACGCCTGGGGCATGGGCGTCAAGGTCGGCTCGGACGGCTTCTTCATGGCGATGCACCCGCTCGGCAAGCAGGCCGACGCCGAAGTCGCCTCGCGCATGCCCCCGGACGTCAACCGCCAGGTGCTGTTCATGGACGCCAAGCAGGCCGTCGCCGCGTATAACGCGCCGGACTTGTCCAGGCCGGGGCTCTTCGACGAGATGCGGCGCGACCTCCGCGAGCAGTCCGGGCAATTCCTGGTAATCCCGGCCGGGTACTGCGGCATATACGAGCGCGGCTACGGCCTGATGGGTTTTCTGGAGTTCATGACTGCCCTGGCGGAAAGGCCGCGGATCATCCACGATCTGCTGGACAAGATCACCGACTACAAGGTGCGGCTGGCCCGAAAGGTCGTCGAGATGGGCTTCAAGGTGGCACACCACGGCGACGACCTCGGCATGCAGGAAGGCACGATGTTCTCGAAGAAGATGTTCCGCGAGTTCATCCTGCCGCGGCTCAAGCGCGCCTGGCAGCCGTACAACGACGCCGGCATCCCGATCATCATGCACTCGTGCGGCTGCATCACGGATTTCCTGCCGGACCTCATCGAAATCGGCCTGCGCGTGCTCGAGCCGGTCCAGCCGTGCATGGACCTGGCGTACATCAAGCGCGAGTTCGGCAAGGACCTGGTCTTCTGGGGCGGGATAGACACGCAGACGGTCCTGCCGTTCGGCAAGCCGGAGCAGGTGAGGGACCTGGCCCGCCGGACCATCCGCACGCTCGGCGCCGGCGGCGGGCACATCATCGCCCCGTCGCAGGAAATCATGAACGACGTGCCCATCGAAAACGTCAAGGCCCTGGTCGAGACGATCGTCGAAGAGCGCCAGACGGTGCTGAATGGGTAGGCGGCAGCCGGTAGCCGAGGCTGTCCGATAATTCATTCTTGCAGGGGTTCGGGGGAAAAAGGAAGAAGCGAAGTAAGCCGCAGATGAACGCAGATAAACGCAGATAGGTTTCGGAACTTGCCGGATTTGCACCGATCAACCCCGGCGGCATGGGTGCATCGCTTTTGAGGAAACAGAAGCCCGGCAATGGCCCGTGCGGGGGGAGTCTTATCAACGCACAGGGAGGCCAGTTGTTTCCTCAAAAGCGATGCTTTCAGCCATTTGAGACCGGTACGAGCCACCGACAGGTCCAACCAACGCTGACGAACACGGCTTCTATCTGCGTTTATCTGCGTTCATCATTGCAAAGAACTGCTGTTTCTTTATCCCATGCATCCCCTGTATCCCTGCAAATAAATCATCGGATAGCCCCGGCTGCCGGCTACTACTCATCACCGTTTGACAGCCCAGGCCTCTTCCAGGGCGGCGTACATGTTGGGGTCGTGCTTCTTGAGTTCAGCCCGGACGAACGGGTAAATGTCGTTGGTGCCGAAGTACGCCTCGCTGTCCTCGGCGAAGTATTCCTTCTGGTCGGTCATGGCGTAGTGCCTGCCGACCTGCCCGTTCCAGATCAGCACCTTGTCGTAGGTGCCCGACGTCTTCGCGGCCTGGTAGCAGGCCATGATCTTGGGATTCTCGAAACCCAGGACCTGGTCGTGGTAAGAGTGGGCCAGTTCGTGGAGCATGACGCACGGCTGGTGCTTGACGGCGCCGAGGAAACCCTTGGCGCTGCCGATCTCGACGCCCTTGACCTTGTCGGAGTTGTAGTTGTTGTCTTTCAGCCAGTCCGCGCTGGGGTGGTAATGGCAGGTCCGGCCCTTGGGGTTGTCGAGCTCCAGCCAGATCACGACCTTCTTGAGGTGCGCCACGGCCTCGGCCGGAACCGTGCGCTCGATGCGGTAGAAGTGATCGTCGATCTCCGCCAGGACATCGGAAAGGAGCTTGGCGTTGCTCTCTTCGAGCAGGTCCTTGTTGATCCGCAGCGTCCAGCCGCGAAGCTGGCGTTTCTCGTAGTAGCTGGTTGGCTTGTCGGCCGGCTGGGTCGTGCGGTTTTTCGCGCGGCTCTTTTCCTTGCTCGCGCCCGTGCTGGTGCCGCAGACAAGCGCCAGCGAGGCAAACGCAACGGTGACAGCCAGGCAGATCGTAATGCGTTTCATGTCGTCTTGCTCCATGTTCGTCGGGTAACGTTCGCCGGCCGGCGCCGCGGGCCTGCAACGACGTGTCCGGTATGGCTAACGGCGGCTGGGGGCAAAGGTTTCGCTACGCGCAGATAAGCCTGGTGCGAAAAAGGTTCCTGACACCTTTTTCGCCCTGACACCTTTTTCGCGTCGCCCTTTTTCGCGCTGAAGGATAGGGACAAGCCTGCCTGTTGACATCCAAGCCGGCATACGCGAGAAGGATGGCGGTTGTTGGCGGCCCAGCCGGCGGCCGGACGATCGGGTACGAACCATGAGCGACGAGCCCAGCACATACGACGAGCTTCCGTACAGCGATAATGCGTTCATGCTGGCGCATCCTGACCGCCTGGCCGTCATCGGCAGACTTCACGGCCTGTCTCCGGCGCCGGTGGACCGCTGCATGGTCCTGGAGCTTGGCTGCGGGCTGGGGGGCAACATCATGCCGATGGCGGCCGTGATGCCCGGCAGCCGGTTCGTGGGCATCGACCTGTCAGGCCGGCAGATCGAGCAGGGCCGGGCGGTCATCGGGCAACTCGGCCTGTCGAACATCGAGCTTCGCCGGCAGGACGTGATGGACTTCGCGCCCGGCGAGGGCCCGTTCGATTACATCCTCTGCCACGGCGTCTACTCGTGGGTCCCGCGGGAGGTTCAGGACCGGATCATGGCCATCTGCGGGCGAAACCTGGCGCCCGGGGGTCTTGCGATGGTCAGCTACAACACCTACCCGGGCTGGCATCTGAGCGAGGCGGTGCGGGACATCATGCGATACGGCGCGCGCGGCGCGGGTTCGCCGGCCGAGCAGGTCAAGCGGGCGCTGGACTTCCTCTCGCTGATTGCCAGGAACGTCTTCACCCCCGAGAGCCCCTACGGGCAGGTCGTTCGCGCCGTGTCCGAGACGCTGGCGGTCGAGGACCCGACGTACATCTTCCACGAGTACCTGGAGAGCTGCAACTTGCCGGTAAGTTCCGAGGAGTTCGCCGGGCGGGCAGACGCGGCGGGCCTGCGGTACGTCGACGAGGCGTGCATGGAGGACATGTCCGGCCTGCTGACTGATGAGTCGCGGGGGGCGTTGTCGGCCGTGGCCGAGGATGTCATCCGCTGCGAGCGGACGCTGGACTTCCTGCGGGCACGGCAGTTCCGCCGCGACGTGCTGTGCCGCAAGGAGCAGCCGGTCGAGCGCTGGCCGCGGCCGGAGGCGCTGAAGGGGATGCTGCTGGTCTCGCAGGCCGAGCCGGCCTCCGCGAATCCCCAGGTGACCGGCGACGCGGTCGAGCAGTTCCGCGGCCCGGCGCGGCGGTCGCTGTCCACCGGCGAGCCGGCCCTGAAGATCGCCCTTGTCGCCCTGCACCGCGCCAGGCCACGGGCGATGGAGTACGGGCAACTGCTGGCCGCGGTTCGAGGCGCAATCGGCGATGTGGACGAGACGCTGTTCTCGCGGTCTATGCTGGCATGCGCGATGGCGGCGCTGGTGGAACTTCACACGCACCTTCCGCTGATAGCCGCCAGGCCGCCGGAGCGACCGCTGGCCAGCCCGCTGGCTCGCCGGCAGGCGGGCGCGGGGAAGGTTGTGGTCGACCTGCGGCATCGCAGCGTGCAATTGGACAGCCTCTCGGCCGCGGTCTTGTCGCTGCTGGACGGCACACTCGACCGCGGCGGCGCTTGCGGCGCGATCGCGGAGCGGATTGGCGCGGGCACGTTGACGATCGACGCCTTGCCAGGCGGAGGGCGGGAGGTTCCTCGGGCGGACATTGACAAGATTGTCGGCGAGGTGCTGGAGGCCCTTGCGAACCTGCGCCTGCTGATGGGGCGGGCGGAAGAAGGCTGATCACTTGCCCGTCGAGCGAGGCGGGAGAAAGGCGGTTTGACATGAGAGCGGCTTTGGTGATTGTTGCGGCGGCGGCGGTGGTGGTGGCGTTTTGCGGTCTTGTTCAGGCCCAGGACGCCAACGACCCGGCGGGCAAGAAGGCCGCCAAGGCGCCGGCAACCAAGCCGGCCAAGAAGCAGGCGTCCAACGGCTACGCCGAAGTGCTGGCGCCGATTCAGGACGCCAACGGCCTGCCGCGGGTGCTGCTGATAGGCGACTCGATCTCTATGGACTACACGCTCGACGTGCGGAAGCTGCTTGCCGGCAAGGCCAACGTGCACCGCATCCCCACCAACGGCGGGCCGACGAGCAATGCACTTGCGCACCTGGACGATTGGCTGGGCAAGGGCAAGTGGGATGTCATTCACTTCAACTGGGGCCTGCACGATCTTAAGTACATGGGGCCCAACAGCGATAACCTCGCCGACCCCAACGCCCCGACCAGCCGTCAGCAGATTCCGCCGGATCAGTACGAGAAGAACCTTCGGGAGCTGGTGGGGCGGCTCAAGAAGACCGGCGCAAAGCTGATCTGGGCGGCCACCACGCCGGTTCCGCCGGGTTCGCAGGGGCGGGTGCATGGCGACGCGGCCAGGTACAACGCCATCGCCCTGAAGATCATGACCGACAACGGCGTGGCGATCGACGACCTCCACGCGCTGGCGCTGCCGCGATTGGCCCAGTTGCAGCTTCCGAAGAACGTTCACTTCAAGCCAAATGGATCCCGGGTCCTTGCCCACCAGGTCGCAAACAACATTCTAAAGGCCCTCGGCAAGCCGGAGCTTGCAGACCAGAAGGATCCGGGCAAACAGGAATAAGCGATTCGGTTCGTGTGCGGGGGTGCGCACTGGCGGGCAGACCGCGAAGGCTTGCCCTTTGGAGTGCGGCGACAAGCCCCGAAGGGGCGCCCTCGCCGCTTTGGATCGCGCCCACGGTTCAAAGGGCGTCTGCGTTCCGGCCAAAGCCAAAGCGGCGAGGTCGGCCCGACTTCCTGCTTCGCCGAGGCTTCGCAGGACAAGCCTTCGGCCCTCGTCGCCGCACTCCAAAGGCTCCGCTTCTCGCTGCGTTTGCCGGCGGAGGAGAACCCACTGAATATGCCGGGCGGCCACGCAAAACGCCGACGTCTGGACTATCATACTCATAGCGCAAATGACAAGAAGCGATGGAAGGGACGCACGATGAAGGTCGCGATGCTGGCCGACGTGCATGCAAACCTGCCGGCGCTGAAGGCGGTGCTGGCCGATATCGACGCGCGCGGCGCCGACGCGGTGTGGAACGTCGGCGACTTCGTCGGCTACGGCGCGCACCCGGATGAGGTGGTCGCCCTGCTTGCCCGGCGGGCGGACGTGAGCATCATGGGCAATTACGACCGCAAGGTCCTGAGTTATCCGGACAAGAAGGACAAGTGGCTCTCGTCCAAGAATCCCGAGAAGCTGTACGCATTCAGGTACGCGTGGGAGCACCTCAGCGAAGACAGCCGGCGGTATCTGGCGTCCCTGCCGGCCGAGGCGAGGCTGACGGCGGAAGGCCGGAGCGTCCTGCTGGTCCACGGCAGCCCGGAATCGGAGGATGAGCCGCTGACGGACGACACGGCCGAGTCTCGCCTGGCTAAACTCGCGGCCGGGTGCGACGCCGACGTGGTGGTTTGCGGCCATTCGCACAGGACGATGTGCCGCGAGGTCGGCGGCGTGGTGTTCGTCGGCGTCGGCAGCGTGGGCCGGGCCGAGGGCGGCGACCGGCGGGCATGCTATGCGACGATGGAGATCGACGAGGCCGGACGGATCGAGGTCGAGCACCACCGCGTCGCGTACGACGTGGACGAGGCGGCCGAGGCCATTCGGGCCAGCGACCAGCCCGAGGCCTTCGCGCGGATGGTCCTGACCGGCCAGGGCTACGACGAGGCCCGGCGGGCCGAGGCCAGGCGTCAGGAAGTGGCCGCCGCCGCGACGGCTCTGGCCGAGCGGTGCGGGTACGACCGCCCGCACACGGAGCATGTCACCCGCCTGGCGCTTGCGCTGCTGGACAAGTTGGCGGCCCAACACGGCCTGGGCGAGCCGCAGCGCCTGCTGCTTTCCTGCGCGGGCCTGCTGCACGACATCGGCTGGTGCGAGGGCGCCGCGGCGCACCACAAGACGGCGATGCGGCTGATCCTCGCCGACCGGACCGTCCCGCTGGACGAGCGCGAAAGGGCCGTTGTGGCTTGTGTCGCCCGGTATCACCGCAAGGCCGCTCCGCGGGCGAGCCACGAATGCTTCGCCGACCTGGGCGATGAAGACCGCCGGACGGTCCGGCTGCTGGCGGGCATTTTGCGCGTGGCCGACGGGCTGGACTACACGCACCGCCAGGCCGTGCGGGAAGTCGGCGTGGAGGTCCTTCCCGGGCGAGTGGAAATAGTCTGCCGGGCCGAGGGGGATGCGGGCGGCGAACTGGCCTCGGCGGCAAAGAAGGCCGACGTGCTCGAGCAGGCGCTCGGGCGAGCGGTGTGTCTGCGGGTCGAGGCCGCCCGATAGTTCTCTTGGCAGGTTCAAAGGATAAAGAAGCAGGTCTTCATCGCAGAGGCCGCAGAGACCGCAGAGGAAAGAACGCTCTCTGTGCAATGAGGGGGTCGTCGCGGGCAATGGGGGCTGCCAGGGGCTCAGCGCATCGCTTTCGAGGAAACAGGAGCCCACCCTGTGCCTCGGATTGGCGGGCAAGTGTACGCCAATTATAAGACCCCTGTTTCCCCGAAAGCGATGCGCTCCTGCCGCCATGGACCGTCCTGGTGCGGTTTCTCCCTGGGGCGACAGCCTCTTGCTCTGCGTCCTCCGCGATCTCTGCGTTGAAATGCTGTTTCAGTCCTTTCCCCCGCATCCCTGCCAGACTGGGGGAAAACGGAAGTTGCTTTCGACGGCGGCGGGCGTCTGGTAGGATTTTCCGCGGGCCTGGCCTGGCAGGGATGGTTAAGCAATGGCACAAGAGCAGCAGGGCAAGCAAGAGGCGCAGACGATCGCGGCGATTGACATCGGCTCCAACTCCATTCGGATGGCGCTGGCCGAGGCGGCGCCGGACGGGAAGCTCAACGTGATCGAGCGCGTTCAGCGCGCGGTGCACCTCGGTCAGGACACCTTCGTCTCGGGGCGCCTCTCGACGCGGACGATGAACGCGGCGATCTCGATCCTCGGCGACTTCCGCCGGATCCTCTCGACGTACCAGGTCCAGACCATCCGCGCCGTGGCCACCAGCGCGGTCCGCGAGGCCGCCAACGCCGACGCCTTCCTGGACCGCGTGTTCATGGCCACCGGACTGGACGTGGAGGTCATCAGCACCAGCGAGGAGAGCCGCCTGAAAGTCTCGGCCGTGAGGCAGGCGCTGTCGGCGGCGCCGGAGATAGCCTTTCACGACGCGCTGGTTGTGGAGATTGGCGGCGGCACGGCCCTGTTGACGCTGCTGCACGAGGGCGAGATCGTCCAGTCGGAGAGTTACCGGCTTGGCTCGATCCGCCTTCAGGAGGCGCTTTCGCTGACTGGCGAGTCGCCGGCCAAGACGGCCGACCTCATCCGCCACCAGATCGCCGGCATGCTTTCGGCCATTGCCAGCTCGCTGCCGATGCGGAAGGTTGAGACGTTCTTCGCCGTCGGCGGCGACGCGCGTTTTGCGGCGGGGCGGATCGGCAAGCGGACGGCCAGCCCGGAGCTCCACACGGTCTCGCCCAGGCAGTTCGACAAGCTGGTTGGGCAGTTGGAGGGTCTGTCGGTCAGCCAGTTGACGCGGAAGTACGACCTTGCCCTGGCGGAGGCGGAGACCCTGGTGCCGGCCTTGCTGGTCTACCAGGCGCTGATACACGAGACGGCCGCCAGGCAGATCATCGTCACGCAGACGTCAATGCGCGACGGGCTGCTGCTGGAGGCGTCCCGCCGCCTGATGGGCTACGAGGACGAGGACCTGGCCAGGGGCGTGGCGCAGTCGGCGCGGGCGATCTGCGAGAAGTACCGCTGCGACATGGCCCACGCGATGCACGTCACGGACCTGTCGCTCAAGCTGTTCGACGCCTTGCAGGCGGAGCACGGCCTGAGCCGCCGCGACCGGCTTCTGCTGCGGGTGGCGGCGATGCTTCACGAGGTCGGCGCGTACGTCAGCGGGCGGGCCCACCACAAGCACAGCTACTACCTCATCAGCAACGCCGAGGTCTTCGGGCTTTCCGGCGAGGAGTTGCAGGTGGTGGCGCTGGTGGCGCGGTATCACCGCCGCGGCGGGCCAAAGCAGATCCACCCGGAGTACGTTGCCCTGCCCCGCGAGCGCCGCGCCGAGGTCAGCAAGATGGCGGCCCTGCTGAGAGTGGCCGACGCGCTGGACCGCGGGCACGCCCAGCACGTGCAGGACTTCCACGTCGAGCGCCGCGGCGAGGAGGCGGTGCTGTTCATCCACGGCGTGACGGACCTGGCGCTGGAGCGCCTGGCGATGGAGCGCAAGGCGGACTTGTTCGAGAACGTCTTCGGCCTGCGGGTCCGGCTGGAGGAGGCGCCTCTGCCCGCCGGGCCGGACAAGGCCGGGCACGCCAAGGCGCCCGCGCGCCGGCGCGGCGCGGCAAAGTAGGGGACCATTCGTGGCCGACAAGCGACGAGACAAGAAGACCGGGCCGCGGCCTATCGACCTGAGCAGCCCGGAGCTCTACATCAACCGGGAACTGAGCTGGCTCGAGTTCAACGACCGCGTGCTCCAGGAAGGGCTGAACGAGAGCCTGCCGTTGATGGAGCGGCTGAAGTTCCTGGCCATCGTCAGTTCGAACCTCGACGAGTTCTTCATGATCCGGGTGGCCGGGCTAAAGCAGCAGGTGGCCGAGAAGGTCCGCTCGCGCGACGCATCGGGCCTGACGGCGTCGCGGCAGCTCACGCGGATCGCCAGGCGCGTCAACAAGATGGTCCGGCAGCAGTCGGAGGGCATACGCGGCGCCTTTGCGGCCCTGGACGCCGAGGCCGTGCACATGCTTTGCACGCGAGACCTCACGCCCGGCCAGCGGAGCTTTCTGGAGTCGCACTTCCAACTCGAGATTCAGCCGGTTCTGACGCCGCTGGCGATGGACCGCCTGGCGCCCCAGCCCGTCCTGCCCGGGCTTCAGATGATGCTGGCGTTCAGGCTGACCCCCAAAGCCCCCAACGCCGCCGAGGACGCCGGCAACTCCGAGCCCGCCGACCGCGTGGCGGTCGTGCCCGTGCCCACGGGCCTGCCCAGGCACATCGCCCTGCCGGCCCGCGAGGGCCTGCACCTGGTCAGGCTGGAGGACGTGATCGCCGAGCACGCCGAGGACCTGTTTCCCGGCCACGAGGTCTGCGCATGCACGGCGTTCCGCATCACGCGGGACGCCGACGTGGAGATTCAGGAAGACGCGGCCGGGGACCTGCTCGAGGCCATCGACAAGGCCGTCAGGGCGCGAAAGCGCCGGGACCCTGTCAGGCTGGAGATTCCAGCCCGCGCCGACCGCTGGCTGCGGCGGTGGCTGATGAACTGGGCGCACCTGACGGGGCAGGACGTGTATCAGATCGACGGCATGATGGACGCCACCGGCCTGATGGAAGTGGCGATGCGCCCGGGTCTGGAGAGGCTTCGCGAGGCCGACTGGCCCCCCCAGCGGCCCAGAGACCTGCCGGACCCGGAGGAAGACCTCTGGGAGGCCCTTGCCGACCGCGACGTGCTGCTGATGCATCCGTACGAGTCCTTCTCGACCGTCGTGCACATGGTCGACAAGGCCGCCGACGACCCGAGCGTGCTGGCGGTCAAGATGACCCTCTACCGCACCAGCGGCGACTCGCCGATAATCGCCGCCCTCGAACGGGCCGCCCTGGCGGGCAAACAGGTGACCGTGCTTGTGGAACTAAAGGCGCGGTTCGACGAGGCCAGGAACATCCTCTGGGCACGCCGCCTGGAGGAGGCCGGGGCGCTGGTCATCTACGGCATAGCGGGATATAAGACCCACTCCAAGGCCCTGGTGGTCGTGCGGCGCGAGGCCAATCGGATCCGCCGATACGTCCACCTGGCGACGGGCAATTACAACGACAAGACCGCCAAGCTGTATTCGGACATCGGCCTGATGACCAGCGACAACGATTTCGCCCGTGACGCGGCCTCGTTCTTCAACCTGCTGACCGGCTACAGCGAGCAGGTGGGCTGGTCGAAGCTCGCGATCGCGCCGACGGGCCTGCGCCGCCGCTTCGAGGAACTCATCGACCGCGAGATCGACGCCTCGACGCCGGAGGAGCCCGGCCTGATCCTCGCCAAGCTCAACAGCCTCAACGACAAGGGCATCGCCAAGGCGCTCTACCGCGCCAGCCGGGCCGGGGTCCAGATCAGGCTCAACATACGCGGAATCTGCTGCCTGAGGCCCGGCGTGCCGGGCGTGTCGGACAACATCGAGGTCACGTCGATCATCGACCGCTACCTCGAGCACTCGCGGATCTTCTACTTCCGCAACGCCGGGCACGAGGAAGTGTACCTCAGCAGCGCCGACTGGATGGGGCGCAACCTCGACCGCCGGCTGGAAATCCTCTTCCCGATCCGGGACCCCAAGCAGCGCCGCCGGCTCGTCGCGACGCTCAAGACCTACTTCGACGACAACGTCAAGGCCCGCAAGCTCACGCCGGACGGCGCCTACGTGCCCGTCCAGCGCCCCGGCAAACGCGTGCGGGCCCAGGAAAAGCTCTACCGACAGGCCGTGGACGCCGCCCGCGCCAACCCGGCCGCCTTGACGCGCTTCAGGCCCCTGGCCCGGCCGGAAAACTGATCGCCGCGGCCGAACATCGGCCCTCGGCGCACCCGATGAAAGAACAAGCCAAGGACGAGGCCGAGAACGAGGACGAGGGCTGGCGCCAGGGCCGCGCCCCGTGCGCCAAGTCACACCTGCCCGCCCGCGATTCGGTCCAGGATGGCCTGGCGGGCGAGGCCGTGCAGGATGCGGGGCATTCGGCACAGCAGGTGCAGGGCGGCGCGGTGTTTGTCGAGTTGGCCGGCGGCGGGGTCGATCAGGGTCCTGGCCTCGGCGAGAAGCCCGTGGGCTTCCTCGAGCCGCCGGGCAATCAGCGGCAGGTTTGCCGCCACGTCGGCCTCGTCGAGCTGGAGCAGGTCCGTCGTGGGCGTGAGTTGTGCGATCTCGGCCGGCAGTTCGGAGATGAAGACGTAGAAGATGACCTGCCAGCAGTCGGCGCACTCGGCCAGGAGGGGCTCGCACAGCCAGGACCAGCAGTAAGTGGGCCTGCCCGCCTTTAGCACGCATCCGGCGGGGCCCTGGGCGGCGCAGCCGGCGTGGCCCTGCCAGTCGTCCGGCCACCATTTGCCGTGTGCCCTCATGGAGACGTTCCGCAGCCACCAGCTTTCGATGGTCAGGGAGGAGTGGTTCGCGCGGCAGCACTTTCCGCGGCAGGCGCCGCAGGCCGCGGCGAACTTGGCCAGGCACAGCCTGTCGATGTCTCGCTCCAGTTCGACCTGGCGGTCGAGGGCGGCTTGGATTGCGGAGTGCATCAAAGAAAGGTCCTATCTTCTGGATTAGTTCCTAGGTAAGGAATCCCAACAGAAGGTCATAGGTCCTAGCTCCTAGGTCTTAGGGTGGCGATGCCTTCGTCCGGTTCTGGCCATTCTCACGGGCATTTGTTAGCGTCCTAGGGCATAAGAACTATGACCTGGGACCTTCTTCTTCTGCTTCTTCTTCTGCTTTCCCTAGGACCTAAGATCTAGGACCTATGAGCTTTTTCTTCTGCCTTCCCTAGGACCTAAGAGCTAGGACCTATGAGCTTTTTCTTCTGCCTTCCCTAGGACCTATGAGCTTTTTCTTCTGCCTTCCCTAGGACCTAAGAGCTAGGACCTATGAGCTTTTTCTTCTGCCTTCCCTAGGACCTAAGATCTAGGACCTATGAGCTTTTTCTTCTGCTTTCCCTAGGACCTAAGAGCTAGGACCTATGAGCTTTTTCTTCTGCCTTCCCTAGGACCTAAGAGCTAGGACCTATGAGCTTTTTCTTCTGCCTTCCCTAGGACCTAAGAGCTAGGACCTATGACCTTCTTTTCATGTTCCAGGTTGAACCTGAGGTCCTGGTCGGTCCGCGCCCAATCCTGGTCCCTACTTGTATTTCGGCAGCATGTTGCCGTGGGCCTCGATCAGGTCGTCGCAGAGGTCGCGTATCTGGTCTATGGTCAGTTCGGCGCCCGTGTGGGGGTCGAGCATGGCGGCCTGGTAGATGTGGTCCTTGCGCCGCGTCAGGGCCGCCTCGACCGTCAGCACCTGGACGTTTACGTTCGTGCGGTTCAGGGCCGCGCACTGCTCGGGCAGGTCGCCGACGACCACCGGCTGGACGCCGTTGCGGTCGACCATGCAGGGCACCTCGACGCACGCCTTGGCCGGCAGGTTGGTGATGATGCCGGCGTTGAGCACGCTGCCGCCGATGCTGTATGGCGCGTCGGTCTCCATGGCGTTCATGATGTAGGCGCCGTACTCGCCGGAAATCCTGTGCTCGAGGCGCGGGTTCTCCGTCAACTCCTTGGACCGCTTGAGCCAGTCGGCGATCTGCGAGACGCACCGCCGCGGGTATTCGTCCAGGGGGATCCGGAACTCCTCGATCAGCTCGGGGTGGGTGGACTTGATGAACCACGGGCAGTATTCGGCGTTGTGCTCGCTGGACTCCGTGATGTAGTAGCCGAACTGCCGCATGAGCTCGAAACGGACCATGTCCCGGGCCTCTATGGTCAGGTCCTTGCGGGCCTGGCTGACCATCTTCGCCGCCCGCTTCTTGATCTCCGGATAGAGGTCCTTGCCGCCGTCGGTGATCTCCAGCAGCCAGGCCTGGTGGTTGATGCCCGCGATCTTCCACTGGAGCTTCTTGACCTGCTCCAGCATGCCGACTTTTCTCAGCAACCAGTGGGCGCAGCCCTGGACGCTGTGGCATAGGCCGACCGTCTTGACGCCGCTTCCCAGCAGCATCGCGCCGGTGATCATCGCCATCGGGTTGACGTAATTGAGGAACCACGCTTTTGGGCACACGGCCTCCATGTCGCGGGCAAAGTCCAGGCAGACGGGGATCGTCCGCAGGGCACGGAAGATGCCGCCGATGCCCAGCGTGTCGGCGATAGTCTGGCGCAGGCCGTACTTCTTGGGGACCTCGAAGTCGATGACCGTGCTCGGCTCGTGCCCGCCGACCTGTATGGCGTTGACGACGTAATCGGCGCCCCGGAGGGCGGCCTTGCGGGCCGCGACGCCGCAGTGGGCCGTGATCGTGGCGCGATCTGCGTTTATGTTGCCGTTGAGCACGTCGAGCATCTGCTGGGATTCCCGCAGACGCTTGGCGTCGATGTCGTACAGGGCGATGTGGGAGTCCTGAAGGGATTCCACGCACATGGCGTCGCCCAGCACCGCCTTGGCGAAAACGGTGCTGCCGGCGCCCATGAAGGTTATCTTGGCCATGATCTCTCTCGCTGTCAGAAGAGCCTCTCTCGGCTCCGCACGATGCCCGCCGCCTCTCGGCGGCCAATTCCGCAAGAGAAGAACAGTATCAGAACCGCCACGTCGTGCAAGGGCCAAATCACAAGCACCAAGGTCCAAACAGGGTCCAAAGAGAAAGACGGCAAGCTCCAAACGGGGAGACCCTTGTTTGAACCTTGGTGGTCGTGATTACGACTTGTCTGGTCCTTGGTATTTGTGGTTTGGCCCTTGTCTGGGCCTTGGTGCTTGTTATTTGGTGCTTACAATCTGCTGGTCGGTATTTGGTGCGTGCTTCAGGCTTGCCGGGATTCCGGCGCCGGGGCATCGGATGTCTTGGCAGGCTACAGCCGATCCACGATGAGGATGGTCTCATCGTCGCGTTGGCGGGTCCCGCGGCGAAAGTCGTCCACGGCGTCGAACACTGCCTCCGCGCAGGCGTGGCAGGGGGCGTGTGTGTAATTCCTGAGGACATTGTCGAGCCGCTGCGCGCCGAACGGCTGGTCGCCGCGGTCGGCGGCGTTGAACACGCCGTCGGTGCACAGCGTAAGGCGCTGGCCTGGCGTGAAGGTGTGGCAGCCTTCTTCGGGCTCGAAGTCCCGAATGCCCAGCATCGTGCCCTGGGGGCCAAGGCGAAGGAACGTGCCGGACCGGCGGTCGGTAAGCGCCGGCAGCGGCATGCCGTCGTTTACGAAGAACGCGGTCCCCGTGGGCGTGTCCAGGACCACGTAGAACAGCGAGCAGTTCATGGCCGTGCCCAGGCGGTCGCCGAGGTCCAGCAGCATCTCGTTGACCAGCCTCACTATCGCCGAGGGCCTGGCGCACTGGATGGGCCGGCCGCGGAGCAAGCCCATGATCCTCGCCATCAGCAGCGAGGCCCGCACGCCGTGGCTGCCGACGTCGCCGACGGCGACGGCCACCTGGTCGCAGTTGAGGCGCATGAAGTCGCAGAAGTCCCCGCCGACCCGCCCGCACATCCGGTTAATGACGGCCGCCCGATAGTCGGAGGCGTCAATACGCCAGTCCGAAGGCATCAATGCCGCCTGGAGTTCCGCGGCCAGTGCCAGATCCAGTTCGGATTTGCCGTCGTCGTCGGAGGTTGGCTGGCAATCCTGTGTCATGCTGAAGGGTCTCCGAATCACTACTTCTTGCCGCTCCTTAAACAGGCGCGGCGCGCAAAACGACGACGCGGCGGCTCTTGATGAACTCGCGCCGCTGTCCGGCCGCAAACGCACGCCATGCCGACATTTCATGATAGGCGGCGCCCGCCCGGCGGCGGCGGCCCGGCGAGCCGTTTTCGCCTTTCTCCGCGTCTTTTTCCGCATGTCATGCCGAAGTCGCGCCTTGGATGCCCCAGGCCGCGACGGGGTGAGGCCTGTTCGCTTCAGCCGGCAGGACTTGATGCCCGAAGCCCGCGTTGGGCCGCTGCGCGCATAGAATTCGGATAAGGTGACAGGAATACTGTTAAGGGTGTTCAGGAGAAGAACCGTGGCTGTTGAATTCAAAACCGGACGTTCGAAAGACACTATCCAGATTATCGTAAGCGGCAGGCTGACGAAGGAAGACTATGCCCGATTCGTGCCGGAAATGGAGCGGCTGATCCGGGAGAACGGCAAGATCCGCATCCTTTTCGAAATGCGAAACTTTCACGGCTGGAGCGCCGGGGCGCTGTGGGAAGACGTCAAGTTCGACTACAGGCACTTCCGCGACATCGAGCGACTGGCGATAGTCGGCGACAAGCGGTGGCAGAAGGCGATGGCCATGTTCTGCAAGCCGTTCACGACGGCCAAGATCCACCACTTCGGCAGCGGGCGACTTGCAAAGGCCGAGGCCTGGCTTGAAAAGCAGAACGAGCCCGCGAAGGCGGCCGTCTGACTCGCCGGTCGCTTACGCCCCCGGGCGTTTGGCCAGCGGGTGGGTGCGGTCGTAGATTTCCTTGAGGCGCCGGCTGGTGATGTGCGTGTAGATCTGCGTGGTCGAGAGGTTCGCGTGGCCGAGCATCTCCTGCACGCTTCGCAGGTCGGCTCCGGCGTTGAGCATGTGGGTGGCGAAGCTGTGCCGCAACGCGTGCGGGCTTATGTGGACGTCAATGCCGGCGGCAAGCAGGTAGCCGTCGAGTTTGCGGCGGATGGAGCGGTCCGACAGGCGCCGGCCGAAGCGATTTACGAACAGCGCCCCGCGCGGCTCGGCGCCAAGTTCGGCCTTGCGCATCGCGAGGTACGCGTGGATCGCCTCGATTGCCTTTGCCCCCAGCGGCACCATGCGTTCCTTGCGGCCCTTGCCGCATATCCGCAGCACTTCGCCGAGTTCGTCGAGGTCCTCGGCGTTCAGGCCGGTCAGTTCGCTGATGCGAAGCCCGGCTGAGTATATGGTCTCGATGATCGCCCGGTCGCGGGAGCCCAGCAGGCATGAGGTGTCTGGCGCGGCAAGGAGGGCGTCGATCTGCTGGACGTCGAGGAACTTCGGCAGCCTGCGGTCCTGCCTGGGGGTGCGAAGAACGCTTACGGGCGAGGCCTCGATCACGCCCGTGCGGATGAGGTGCTTGTAGAAGCTCCTAAGCGATGCCAGCTTGCGGGCCACCGTCGACTTGGAGTAGCCGCTGTTGCGCATCATGGCCAGGAAACCGCGGACCACCATCGGCTCCGCGGCGAGCATGGCCTGTTCGACCCGCGGGCCGTCAAGCTCCTCTTCCGGCGGCAGGTCGTCGGCCTTAAGGTCCTCGCCCGGCCCGGCGGCCAGGTAGCGGGCGAACTGGACAAGGTCGGCCGAGTAGCAGCGCACGGTGTGGGCCGAAAAGTTCCGCTCGCCGTCGATGTAGTCCAGAAACCGGTTGATCGTGGGCAGAGTAAGCAATGTCCGGCCCCGGAGGCGTGAAAGGTTAAATGTTAAATTTCAAATTTCAAATGTCAAAAGACCTGTTCGTCGGTCGGGCTCATGGCCTGCATGCAGTCGGCCGCGGTGTTCTGGGTGACCTGGAAGCTCAGCGTGGCCGCGTCCAGCCAGTCGACGGGGCTGCTTTCGCTCTCGGCCAGTTCCATGATGGCGTCGAGCATGTCGTCCTCGCAGCCGGGGCTGTACCGGAAAACGTACTTGTGTCCGCCCTTGACGAGGCAAAGCGTTCGTGTGGTCATCTGTCGCTTCCTGCTTCTTGCGATAAGTCCAATTCAAGGGCGGCCATAGGCGCACCGCCCGCCGATTCGTTATTCCCTTGGGTTATCGGACATTTGCCCGAAAAACTGGAACAATAGTTGGCGGCGAGCAAACCGGGTGTCGTCGACGCGGGGTTCCAATATGGTATACTCGCAGGCTGATGGCAGTTAGAAGGCAGTAACGTGGCTGAATCAGAAGACATAAACGCCGATAACCCGGCCCCACGGGACAGCGCCGATACCGGCGAGCCGGCCAAGGCCGACAACCCCGAAAACGCGCCCGGCGACGGGGCCGATGCGCATACCGGCCCGCCGAGCGAGGCGCCCCAGGGCGACTCCGGCCGCAACGAGTACGGCCAGTACGAGGAAGACTGGCAGGAAGCCGAGGGCCAGAGCCACGACTCCGAAGACTACTGGCCCGATGGCAACCAGGAGGAGCACGAGAACGGCTACGACGATGACGCCCAGGCCGAATCCCGGAACGACGACGAGGAAGAAGAGAAGGACGACGACGAGGAGGACCAAGACGAGGACGAAGAGGAGGAAGACGACGAGGACGAGGATGAGGTCGGCCAGCGGAAGATGACGCTGGTCGAGCACCTCGATGAGCTTCGCACGCGGATCATCCGGGCCCTTATCGGCCTGGGTATCGGCATGGTCATCGCCCTGATCCTGAGCCAGCCCGTGCTTCAGATCATCGAAAGGCCGTTCAAGCTGGCTGTGGGCAAGTCGCTGACCTACACCGACATGATGGTCCCGTTCAACGTGTACATGCAGATAGCGCTATACATGGGCCTTGTTATCGGCGCGCCGTGGATATTCTACCAGATCTGGATGTTCATAGCGGCTGGGCTTTACAAGCACGAGCGCAAGTACGTCGTCTACGCCGTGCCGTTCTCGGCCAGCCTTTTCATAATGGGAGCAATGTTCTTCCTGTTCTACGTCAGCCCGATGCTGCTGAAGGCCTTCAACATCTTCAACGAGTGGATGGGCGTCGAGCCGATGGTGACGCTCGATAACCACGTTACCTTCATGACCAACATGATGCTTGTCTTCGGCTTCTGCTTCCAGATGCCCATAGCCGTGCTGATTCTGGGCAAGATGGGCCTGGTGACCGTCAAGACTCTCAGCCGATTCCGCCGGCACATTATCGTGGCCATCCTTATCCTGTCGGCCTTGTTGACGGGGCCGAGCCCGCTCGACCAAATCTCCCTCGCCATCCCGATGTGGATGCTCTACGAACTCGGCGTGCTGCTGGTGTACCTGCTGGTCGAGAGGAAGCGCCGAGCCGAGGATGCCGCCATGGGGTATAAGCCGCTCGATGATTGAAGACCGTAAGCACCAAATAACAATCGCCAACATCCAAACAAGGACCAAATCGCAAAAATCAAACTCCAAACGAGAGCCCGAGCCCCCCTTGTGTCGAAGCGCAGTCGATCATGAACCTTCGGTTCACCCTGAAACATCAAAAGAAGGTAGTAGGCAATAGGTAGTCGGTAGCAGGAATAAGCACGCGAAGCCCAGGGATAGCAATCCCTGGGAAATGAAGGTGTTTGAGATTTGGTCCTTGTTTGCCACCTGCCTGCCGGCAGGCCTTGGTGCTTGTGATTTGGGGTTTATAGATCCTTTGGATCCTTTGGCGCCGTTCACCTGGAACTGCCCGATATTGCAGGGCCCAGGATTTCCCTTCTCATCGCCTCGTATTGTGCCGCCTGTGGCGGCGCTTTGGCGGGCATGTCGGGTGCTCCGACGAACAACCCCTCCACCCAATCGCACAGGCAAAGTCGCCACGCCTGGCCGGGGCCGGCCGCGGCGTAGGCGGCCCGGGCGGCGTCGGTTTGCCCGGCGTTTAGAAGCAGGTCACCCAGCAGCGTCTGCTGCCGCAGAGCCCGGGTCGTCGGGGCCGTACGCGGCGCCGGCGGGGCGGCCTTGAGTTCCGCTATGGCCTGGTCGGCCAGGCCGATCGACGGCGAGGCCAGCGCCATACCCCGCGCGGCGCCGTCGGCGGGCAGGTCGCCCGCCCTTTGCCGGCTAAGGCGGACCTGCTCCGCCATACTATCGAGGAGCTTCCGCCAGGTTTCCCGCTTCTCGGCCGGCAGATCCGCCGGGGCGTCGCGGAGCATATCCGCGGCGGCGTGCTCGGCCGCGTCGAGCCTGCGGGCCCGGACAAGCGCATCGACGTGCTGTTCGGCGAAACTGCGGACGTCCTCGTCGTCGAGGCGGCTCAGGTCGATCTGCCCGTAGAGGTACAGCGCCCTGGCCGACCAGAAGTCGATAGGCGCGGCCTCGCCGGGCGTCACATTCTCAAGCAGGGCTCGCTGCTGGTAGGCCTGCGCCAACATGCCGAGGGTGACGGTGCGGTCATAGAGCCCCTCGGCCAGGGCGGATTCTAGGTATCTCACGGCCAGAAGGCCCGCCTTGCGGCGCAGGGGATCGTTGGGGTCGCTCGGCTCATTTGGCGGCCGCCACGCAAGCCAGAGCATCTCCGCGCCGATTGGGTAATATCGCGACGGCGGGTTCTGCCGCCACCAGCGGCGCACGTCGGCGGGCAGGCCGGCAATCTCGCCGGGGGCCGTCAGGGCGCGGTCGAAGTCGCCGAGGTTGTCGCCGGCCGGCAACTCGTCGGCGAACCGGCCGGGATAGTCCGTCCGCTCGAAGCACGCGCCCGTCTCGTCGACGCGGACCAGGCGGAACCGCCCGCTGCGCGCCAAGGCCGTCATGGTCTCTCGCGACGCCCAGCGGACGAAGATGAAACGGACCTCCGGCGGCAACTCGACGGTCGAGGCCGAAACGAGCTTCCGCATCGCCTGCTCGATGCGGCCCTGACTCTTGAAGCGTTCGAGTCTGTGCGCTTCGAGCCGGCCGTCCATCCACAGCCGCCGCGGGCGGCTGAAGTAGATGAACGTGCCGGCGTCGCCCCAGTTGTCGCAGAGGATGTCCCCGCGGACCTTGAGCGTGCCGAGCCAGGTGGCGATGTCGATCGGATAGTTAGGCCGGTACAGACCCGGCCCGAATCGCCGATGGAAACCGGTCAGGCGGAAGGTCACCTCGGTGGCGCAGAGCACCGCGACCGCCAGGGCCAGCAGTATCGCGCCGGCAGTGGCGGCTTTTGCGGCCGGGAGAGCGAAAATGGGGACTGGCTCCGAAGCGGCATGCTGTTGGCCGCGCCGGTGCCTGTCCCCTGATTTTCGCGCATTTGAAGCTTGCAGCGCGACTGCGATACGCCGAATGATCTGCCCGCCGTGGATGGTCAGGAGGTAGCCGCAGACCGGCCCGGTCAGCGCCACGTTGCGCCGGGCCATGACCGCCAGCGCCCCGACGGCCGCCAGCCAGAGCCAATGGGCGATCGGCACGCGCCGGAAATTGATCGCGCAGGCAACCGCGGCCGGAACCAGCACCGCCAGCGCCACGAACAGGTAGAAAACCGACTGCCAGGTGGGCAGGAACTCCAGCACGCCGTAGGTGTACGCCTCGGTCTGGCCGGAAATCCGCGTCCAAAGCAGCAGCGGCTGGGCGGCCGCATCCAGGGGCCAGGGCGTGATCAGGCACGCCGCCGACGCCGCCAGCATCGCAAGCACCGCCCCGCGAGTCGGCAGGTTGCCGGAGATGGCCCGGCCCAGGCGGCGGTCAACGGCTGCCCCGGCCGCCGCGGACCAAAACAGCGCCGGACCCAGGAAATACAGGCCGTGCATGTTGACCCACGGCAGCATGACCGCCGGCAGAAGCCAGAGCCGTCGCGCCGATGCGCCGCGGCGGACCGACTCGACCAGGGCGATCGTGACCGCCATGAACAGCAGCGTGAACGATTCCGGGCGGACGCGTATTCGCGTCTCGAGCGCCGCCAGTGCCAATAACCCCGCCAGGACGATCCACGCCGGCGGGGCCTCGCGCCGACACGCGACGGCCGGGACCGTCACCGTCGCCGCGGCCAAGAGAGTCTTGAGGCCAACCAGGGCCGCGAAGCCCCCCACGCCGTAGAGCACCCGGACGATCACCTGAAAGAGCCAGTGGACGTTCACCCATTGCGGCAGGGGGTCGATGCTGAACGGGTCCGTCGCCAGCACCCGCCCGTGTGCGAACATCCAGTCGCCCGAGGCCAGGTGCCAGAAGATGTCGTAGTTGTAGACCTCGGTGAACGTCGCCGCCGCGGCGGCGACAGCCAGCGCCGCCACCGCGGCGATCAGCCACCCGCGAGAGGGCTTCTCACCGGCCGCAGCGGGGCAGGGGGCCTGGCCGGCGCGGGCGGCGCCTTTGCCGGTCGGCGCGCCGGCCTTGCCGGCCGGGGCACCGTGCAGTTCGCGTTTTGCCTTGGCTGCGCACATGCTGGCCCGCCAGTTTACCCGCGACGCGACGGGCATGCAAAAAGGCGAATCGGGGCCTCTGAACAACCCGGCGTAGCACGGGCGTCTCGCCCGTGAGTTCCACGGGCATCCCCGCGGGGGCCCTTCGGGCTTGCCCGTGAGTTGCATCCGCCAAAGGCGGATCTCGGCCGTGCTGATTACAGGTGTTCGCTGGTTCCACGGGCGAGACGCCCGTGTGACTCATGGGCGAGACGCCCATGCTACGGTCTTCATGCGCGGCCAAAGAAAAGCACCTGCCGGGACTTGCCCGACAGGTGCGCGCGTGAGTCTACTTGTTGCGGCTCGCGTCAGCCCTTGCGGCTCGCGTCAGGCCTTGCGGCGTTTCTGGACGTCGAGTTCCAGTTCGCCAAACTGCTCCTCGTGCCGGCGGATAAGCTGGCTGAGCGTGATGGCCAGGCGCTTGACGGAGTAGTAGTTCATCACCACCCGCTGGGTGACCTTGAAGAGGATTTGCGGGCTGGCCTGCGGCTGGGTCGGCGGGCCGATAAGGTTCAGGCCGAAGTCGAGTATGACCTCCTCGGCCGTGCCGTTCGTGCGGAAGGCGTTGGCGTAGGTGGTCTCCATGCCGGCCTCGTCGATGCGAAGCTGAACCTGCTGCTGGCCTGTCTGCTCGCGGGCCTGGTCCTCGACGTGCTTTTCCGGGGGCGTCGGTGTGGTGTTTTGGGCCATGCGTTGCTCCTTTAAGGTTTGTGTCTTTCGTGCCTTGATTCGACTTCCGCAGCCGTGATCCCCGCGCCGCCGCGGAGGCGCCGCCTGGCGCAGGTGCGGTAAGTCTACACGGCGGAGCTTCCGATTGCCATGCGGAACCGCTCACGTTCCCATACGGAACCGCTCAAGCACCATCGGCCAGGCGGCGGGTCATGCTTAACGCAAACCATATGCCCTTTATTCACGTTCGGCAGTGGGCGTAGGCGGCTGGCGGCTCGGCCTTGGCCAGCACGGCGAGCGTCACGCTCTGTGCCCCCGCGGCAAGCAGGACCCGCGAGGCCTCGTCGGCGGTGGCGCCGGTGGTGGTCACGTCGTCGACGAGCAGGACATCGGCCCCGGCGATGGAGGCGGTGGATCGCACGGCGAACGCGCCTCGGACATTCTCCAGCCTGCGAGTCCGCGGCAGGTTGACCTGCGGCGGGGTGTTGCGGACGCGGACCAGTTCGCAGCCAAGCGGCAGGTCAAGTTCGCGTGCCAGGCCGGCGGCGATGGCGCGGGCGTGGTCGAAGCCTCGCCCCAGCCTCCGCAGCCAGTGCATGGGAACCGCCAGGACGACTTCCGGGCGGCGCG
>Ga0315282_10004232_pt1 | contig 25078 bp, 48 predicted proteins | sample YL17G07_20_MG_FD_203693 | JGI IMG/M metagenome (GOLD analysis project Ga0315282, IMG submission 203693) | Sediment microbial communities from Yellowstone Lake, YNP, Wyoming, USA - YL17G07_20 | ecosystem: Environmental > Aquatic > Freshwater > Lake > Sediment | place: USA: Wyoming | collected... | reverse complement strand
AATGCTCAATTTGTGAGATGCCTTTAACAGAACAAGTTTTATGGATAAAATTACAAAATAAAAGATTTCCTTTTTGTTCTGAATACTGTTATAATCAGATACCTAATGCTATGATAGATAAAAATACTAAGATAGTTTATTTTGATGGTAGAATAGAAATTGTTAAATTATCTAAGAAGTTAGAACAACAGGTGAGCAGATGAACGATGATGACAAAATATTGTTGGTGATAAAATGGAAAATGAATATGTAATAAATTTGGAATGTGAACATAAACATAAACCAAAACATAATTATTACAAAATTGTTATGGTTGTATGTGATGGTTGTTGTAATGCACAAACGATTGAAAAATTGTTTTGTGAATATCAACAAAATTTTATAAAGGCAGAAGATTTGCGTGGACAGAAATCTGAAGCAGAAGCCCTTAGAAAGCACGATGAAGCTGAAGATGATTTTCAAGACAGTGAAAGAAGCTTCACTGATGACACAGAGGATAACTTGACAGAACAAAGGAAGGTTGAATGAAATGAAAGTGAAACAAATCGCAAAAGATGAAGTCGAAGTTGACTGTGCAAACTGTGGTCGAGTTTTACGGATAAAAAGAATTTCTGAAAGTGGTTTTGACCCTCAGTGGTCTGATGAGTTAACGAGTATGTTTGTTAAGACAAGGGGTTTTTCAGAAATTGACAGCTCTAAGCAAGATGAAATTATGAAATTAGCATTACAGAAGATAACACCGAGGCAAAGTTGGCTTAGATTTAGAGCAGGTAGTAGACATAAACCTGTAGTCACATACTATGGAACTCGTCAAGAATCACCTATTGCACCATCACCGAATTATAGAATAGAATATAAACCACCAAAAAATGAATCATTCTCTGCACAAACTACATTACAACATCTTGGTGGAAATTGATGATTTGGGAAGGAAGATAAAATGAAAAGGCAAATGGTCATCACAGAAAAGAATGACCTAATAGAAAGATGTTATCGAGCAGGATTAAAGAATGGTTGGGCTTCTGGTAGGTATGCTATTCAAGATGGTGATTTTATCGTTGAAAATGACAGATTAAACAGAAACAGCATAAGCGTAATTGAAACTATGAAAGAATTAGAAAAGTGGTTTAAAGATGGTAACCTATGTTTAGGCACAGGATTTATTTTTAAAAATCTGTTCTTTCTTCAGCAAGTAGATGGGGGAGATGAGTGGGCGACTTATAAAATTACTGATAAAACTATTTTTCAATTTGAGAGCATAAGCTTTAAGAGAATTATAGAAACAGATGGAAAGGAAGAATTTAAAAAACTTATGGCGAGGTTGCTAAATGCGACAGATGAGCAACTTAAAAAATTAGCGTATTGATAGAAATGAGCAGTTTCATAGTAGAAGAAAAGACAATTAACCGAATTGTAACCTTTTTGGATAGACAGAATTATAGAACTGACATCTTAGTAGGGAGAATAAAAAGAATTATGGAGAAATACCACATAGTCTTAAACTCGCAAAGGCACTTAGATGTTTTGGCTAATGTTTTTTTATTGCTGAACAAAAAAGGAACTGATTACCGATATGATGTTAATAATGTTGTAACCATACAGAAGTTTGAAAGTGAGAAAGGCAGTAACATACAAGTTTTAAAGTCTATCGAGTGTCTGCTTTACCAAGCTGCCGAGGGCGATATACCGAACACCAAGCCATTTAAATTTTTGGAAGAAGTAGCACAAGCACTCAAAGACGATATAATAAGCAATTTAGCAGAATATAATAAGGCAGAATGGGGTTAATTGTAATACAAATTTAAATACTTTACTATTCTAATAATAGTTATGGCGAACAGATGGAAAGCGTTTGAAGTTAAGCTATCGGATTTGGTAAACAGAAAGAAAAATCCTAAATTAATTCTAAACCCTAAAGCTATTCTGAAAAATAAAAAAATACCAAAGAGGTTTTTGTATTGAGAGCAATAGGAACTATAACACTCAATTTAGGTCTAATTTCAATACCCCTTAAAGTCTGTTCTTTTCTTGATAGTGGGGATATTTCATTAAAGCAGTTATGCCCAAGCTGTCAAAATCCTATTTCTTTCAAGAGGTATTGCAATAACTGTTCTACCGAAGTGGCTTACTCGCAGTTGTTGAGTGGATTTGAAATAACAAAGGATAACATAGTTGTTGTGGATAAGAAAGCCCTTAATCTTGACTATCAAACTCGCATAGTTGCAGTTGTTGATAAGGATAGCGTTCCTGAATTTCTGCCTAAAAAATTCTATCTGTTGACACCTAAAGACTTGGAAAAGCCATATTTCTTGCTCATGTCTATCCTAATCAGAACAAACAAAGAGATGGTTATAGAGTTCTCATTAAGAAAAAAACTTCACTTGGGTGTTATCAAGCCGACTAACATTAATGGGATTAATTTTCTCATGTTAAAGCAAATCCTCTATGCTGAAAACATAAAAGAAATCACACCACTAAAAGAGATGACACTACAAGAGGAAGAACTCAAACTCGGATTGGAATTATTTGAAAAAATCAAAGAGAGCATACCAAAGGTTAATTTTATGGAACTCAAAGACAACAGAAGAGAAATTTTAGAAAAGATGTTGAAAGGAGAATACAAGCCAACTGTTGAAATCAAAGCAACAACAGAAGATATAACCACACTCTTAAAGCAAAGTCTTGAAAAAATGCCGAAAGTTGAGGAATTGGGTAAGGTAAAAGTGTCAAAAAGAGGTAAGAAAGATGTTAGTAAAGTGTCCTAAGTGTAAACAAGAATTTGATATTGAAATCGAATTGAATTTAATTGAAAATGAAGAAGAAATTGAAAATAAAGAGGTAGATATAGAAAGAGCTATGGAACAGTTAGCAGAACAACATCAAGACTACCTTAATGATAGTGTTGGTGATTAGATGAGAGAATTAATTGAAAAATTGGTTTCAAGAATTGCTGATGAGATGGAATATGGAGATTTGGAATTTTCAGGTGATTATGGCGAGGGTAACTATTCTGTCAATTTTTGGCTTGAGAAGAAATATCAAGACATTATAATTGATGAGTTTGTCGAGGACTTGAGGATATCACTCATAAAGAAAGTTGATGAGATATTCTCTAATGAGAACAGTCTAATTTCAATTATAAAAGTTAGGTTGAAACCTGAAACTTTACCGAATGAGATAACCGAGATAGCTTTGAAAATTAACCAGCTACTTGAAAAAATCAGTAAGGATAAGGTGTTAGAAGTCTATGTTGAATGAATTTGTTAAGCCCATGCTATGTGAAAGTCTTGATGTTGAAAAGATAACACAATTACAGCAAGATAGATGGTTGGTAGAAAGGAAATATGATGGAGAAAGAAGTTTGTTTTTTATAGATTTTCAGAAAGGTTATTTTAGGATACAGAACAGATATTTGTTTGACAAGACTAAAACCTATCCTGAATTTAACCTATCTGCTCTAAAGCCATTCATTAGTCAAAATGTGTTAAGTTGCGTTCTTGATGGAGAATTGATAGCTCAAAGCAACAGCTTTAACGATTTTCAGCGTAGAAGTCATCTATCCAACAGCTTTAAAATCAAAATTATGAAGGATAAAATTCCTCTAAAGTTTGTTGTTTTTGATATTCTAATGCTGAACGATAAACCGACTACTGCTATGCCTTTAATCGCAAGAAAGCTTTTGCTCACAGAAATTCTGAAACAGCATACTAATTTGTTGGAACTCTCGCACTTTACAAGCAAGAACATAAGGAAATTTTTTGATGAGATAGTTGCTGATAATGGAGAGGGTATAGTGATGAAATATTTTAACTCTCCCTATGAGTTTGCTCGTAGTCATAATTGGTTGAAGATAAAGAGGAAAGAAACAGAAACTTTCAAAGTTCTTGGTTGGAATGAGAGAAGTGGTAGAGGCAATTATGGAAGTTTGAAAACTACTAACGGAGATGTTGGTTTGTTAAGCCATGTGAACAAAGAGGAATACGATAGATTAATTAAAGAAGTAGGATTAGATAAAATATGGGTAGAGGCAGAATTTCAAGAAAAGACTAAGACAGGCAAGATGAGGTTTCCTATATTCAAGAGATTAGAAGTGAGATAAAATGGAAAGAGATAAATGCGTAGTGTGTGGTGAGAAAGCTACCCAGCACACAATTAAAAACGACTTTTGCGACATTCATTGGGCAGAATACTGCAAGAAGGCAACAATATGAAACTTAAAATTGAAAGTGAGAACATAACACCACTCTTTGATACCTATGGGAATTTTATTGATGAGGCAATAATCAAGTTAGATCAGAAAGGCTTGTCAAGTGTTGCTTCTGACAGGGCTATGGTTTGTATCTTTGGTGTTCAGATTCCGAAAGAAAAGTTTGACATCTATGAGGTAGAAAAAGAAGAGCAGTTTGGCGTAACTCTCGCTACTTTTGTTGATATTCTAAAAAGGGCAGGTAAGGAAACAATAGAAATTTCAAGAGAGGGAAGTCAGATAGTTGTCAAGATGGGCGAGAGGACTTTCAAATTCTCTCCTCTTGCTCTCACAGGAGAAGATATACCCAATTATGAAAATCTTGAATTCACATCTTATTTCAGGATAAAATCCGAAGTCTTGCTGACTGCTGTTGCAGATGGAAAGTTGAGTGGCGACACAGTTTGGTTTGAAACAGATGAAACTTCTGTCAGATTCTCTACTCTCGGAGATATGAACAAGAATGAGGTAATGCTTGAAAGAGGAAACCAAAATCTTTTTGAAGTCAAAGGGAAAGCAAAAGCCCAATATCCGATAGATTATCTTGACAAATTGAAGAAAGTTTCTGATGAGCTTGTAGTCCATTTTTCAGAACAAGCCCCCTGCAAGATAAGTTTTCTTGGTGATTCTTGCACCGAGGGTAACAGAAAAGGAAGAGGGAAAAGGTGTATAGGTGTTTGAGCTGTGGATTGAAAGTTGAAGAAATTCCTAATTTCAGAACAAGCGAGTGTCCTAATGACATTCAGCATTATTTTATAGAAGTTGGTGTTGGAGAATGAAGAAACTGCCGAAAAGAGTTAAGACATTGTTGAAAGAAAATCAAATAGCAGAGGATTTGATAGACCACACTCTAAGCGAGGAAGAGATGCTTAACAAATTGAAGCAGATGGGCATTCAGGAAAAATCTCCGACCACGAAGGAAGAATATTTCAATAATTTTGAGAATGATTTGAAGAAAAGGATAGAGCAAGACTTGGAAAATATGAAAAGTCCGAACACAGATATTTATTATCAAGAGTTGTTTGAGATGTTGGAATTATTCCTGAACTCTCCGACCTTTAATCTTTTAATCATCAGTGGCAGGGCAGGGATAGGAAAGAGCTACAAGATTATTGAGTGGACAAAGAACAACATCAACATAGAAGCTTTCAAATATAATGGACATATCACACCCTTCCAGCTTTTCCATATTCTTTACAATCACAACAGTAACAGTTTGGTTGTTTTTGATGACAGCAATCCAATTTTAGATAATGTAAGCAGTGTTTCTCTTTTGTTACAAGCTTGTGAAACTATGAATACAAGAGTAATTTCTTGGAACACTTCCAAGCCTGTTGATATACCCCCAAGGTTTAGTTTTGATGGTAAGGTAGTGATACTCACTAACAGAACTTTTGATGAGATAGATGAGGCATTACAATCAAGAGCAATAAAATTCTCTTTGGAATTTGACAACTACAAGACTTTGGAAATTATTAACTCTCTTTGTCAGTTGCCTGAAAAGAACTTGATTATCAGTTTGCTCAAAGACAACATCAATAGAATTGAAATCAATTTGCGACTTTACAAATTGCTGGAGAACTTGCTTGTGTTCCTTAAATCGCATAATAAGTTGGAAAGTTTTCAGAAATTCGGTGGAATCATCATAGAAATGGAAAGCAACAAGAATTTGAGGATTTGCTACGAGCTTTTTAAGAACACTTCTGACATCAAGAAGCTAATTCAGAAGTTTATGGAAGAAACAGGAAGCTCTAAAAAGACTTTCTATCGTTATAAGGAGAAGATTGAATGTCTTTTGGGTTTAAAGGTGTAGAGTGTGTCAGTGTCAGGCAGTGTCAGGCAAAAAATACCAATGTTAAATCGAGTTTCAAGCCCCACAGATGAGGTTTATCGAGGGTAGGAAAATAAAAAAATAAATGTGAGGGAAATCTGATGTCAATTGTGGTGAGGATATGATAGACCAAATCTGGCAGTTTATATATGATGTGATTTTAGGGAATCCTTTTGCAGTGGAAGTCCTAGTAAAGAGAAGCATGTTAGTTAATATAGCCCGATGGATGTTCATCATATCTTTTATCATTCATTTTTTGGACAGCGAGGAAAAATACAAGGGAATCTTATGGAGGAAAATGTCAAATTTTTTCTTTCCTATAAGTAAAATGTAATTAATTTAAGGCAGGAAACACAATTATTGTAAATGACTTTTTGGGATACTTTGATAAGTGCGATAGCGAGTGGAATCGGAAGTGGGATTGGTCTTTATCTTGCCCAGAAGCACCTGATTCAAAATCTGGAAAAAGTGATAGAAAAACTGAATAAAAAGAACAAGAAGGTAACTAAATAGGGAACAGCTTTTTCTTGCATTCACGACAATAAACTTGATTAACTCCACCTAAGGAGATTTTTCCACAGTTTATACATTTAAAATATTTTGCTGCCATAATCTAAATAACTGTGGCCAACTTGCTCTGTAGTTTAGCCATCACTTCTCCCTTTTCCTTTGCACTTATTCCTTTCCTGAAAACAATCAGATGATTGCCAAACATCTCAGTGTCATGTCCAAGATTTTCAAAATAATATCTATAAGAATCAGGGTTTTTTGTCGGCACTACTGCTTCAATGGGGTATGGCTTTGCTTTTTCAGCAGCGTTCTTGCTCAGTCTATAGGGCAGATAGATCGGAAAAAACACGACTTTCCCCATTGTTTTCCAAAACCCCACCAAATCACTCCCACTTATAATGCCATCTAATATTTCTGATGAACTCCAAGAATTGCGGATAATTCTGTTTGAGTTTTTCTTCTAATACTTCATTTATTTGATAACTGCCCATTTTCAAACCACTTCTTTCAATTTTCTTCTTCCAAAATAATCCATAGCCAAACCTGCAATCACAGGAGAGGTTGCTATCGCCAAGACAACAATCCCTGCCTTCTCTGTGTTTGAAAGGGAATCCCAATCCTGCCTGATTCTTTTAAAAAAATTCTTGCTCTTTTCAGGTATTTGCTCCACTATTTTTGTATATTCAGGATTGTCTAAAAACCTTACCATTCAAGTCATCTCTTCTACTTTTGATTTTACTCTATCCCAACCCGAAGTGCCTAAAAATATTATATTCCCTGCTATTTTTTCATCCACACAACTTAGAATTCCTGCTCCTGATTTAACTTTTTTATCACATTCTTTTATGTATCTTCTCAATGTAGTGGCTTGTTTTTCATCTAATCTGTCAAAAATATTAAGGCTTTTCAAATCTTCTTTTATTGCAAAATCTAATGCTTCTTTCATTTCTGTTTTTGTTGCCATTCACTCCACTTCTTTCAGCTTTTTCTTTGCAGCCAACTTCTTGAACTGCTCAGGTGTCATTTCCATGATTTCTTTCTGATAAATTGGAAATACAGTTTCATGCAAAATTTCCATATCCCCTATGTTGCTCTGTTCTCTCATTATAGGTGGTTCTACTTTCTTCATCACATCTATTGCTTTTGACAATGCCTGAGAAATTATATACTGCCCTCTCACTGAAGAAAACAAATCTGCTCCAATTTCTTCTTTTTCTTTTTGGCTCAGTTTATTCCAATCTGAAGGCTTAGCCACTTATTCCACCTGCATCAGTTTCTTAGTTTCTTCTCCCTTCTTGGCCATCGCTGCCATTCCTATCTCGCTTTCTCCCCAGCCCTTAGAACTTTCAGTGATGGAAAATGGGTTTGGTTCTGCACCTTCATGAAGAGCTTTGACTTCTTTTTCTTCTATCATGCTTAATTCTTGATATTCTAAAGAAATAAATCTATGTCATACTGCGTTAAGTTAACCTAAAATTGAAAGAATATCTACATTCTAAATTCAGGCACACCATTCTCTTGTCGATTTTATCAAAGCATAGGCTCTCATCATGGCAATGTTTGCACTCCTTCATTCTCTGCCCTATTTCAATTTGCTTCATACACCAACATCTGCAAGTATCATCTTTGCTTTTTCCAGATGTCTTTTTGCACTGCTTTTCCTGATTCTTTCAGGAATAAATTCAGTAGGAAAGGGGCTGGTCATGGGAACTAAAGTTAAATCAATTGCAGCAACACCTCTGGAAACTCTGTCGAAAAATCTGCTCAGCATAAACTGTTCAGAAATATATCTGTGCTTTCCAAACAAACTTTTCGGTCTTTCAAATCTCATCTAAATCCCCATCTGATCCAATTTGTTTTTTATGTTTCTCAGTTTGCTAACAACAAGCTCTTTGTCAATGACAATAAAAGGTATGTAAACTCTGATAAAAACTTCTTCCACATCATCTATGATTTCTTTGGCAAGTGTTTTCTCTTCACTATAAGGGATTTTTCCAAAGAAAGTTTCTGTCGTGGGTTCTAAGCCCTGTTCCATCAAACCACCACAGTATCTAATAGGCTCATTGCTTTTTTGTGCACAGGCTCAATACCTTGGGATGACAAGAATTTCTCAGTAGTAAAAACTAAAAGACTTGCACCTATAACTGTTCCAAGCAATGATGGTAATTGTTCCATTAAGTTTGCCATTCAAATTACCTCTGCAACTTTAAGATTTTGTTTTTCGATATAACCTTTTAGCAATTCTTCAATATCACTTCCCATGTAAATATCTACATGCCCTTCATACTCTCCTTCAAAAGTAGGATAATCAACAGTTATTCTGTCGCAGTCTAATGTGTCAATTTCAAAGTTATCCATAGCAGATTTTTTTGCATCTTCTGAATTTTTTGCTACAACATGTCCAATTTTTTTTCCCAAATAGTAAACAGCAAAATTTTTAAACTTTGGTGGTGTTGGGAATAGTTCTTCCATTCAAATCGTCTCTTTGAGTTTCTGTGCCTTCAGTGCTTCCAATTCCTTTCTCAGCTTTTCCTTTTCACTCTCAAGAGCTTGAAGTCTTATTACTCTTGTTTCTGTGCCTTTGAGTTTTTCTATTTCCTTTTCAAGTTCTGCAATCTCTCTTTCTGCATGCCTTTCCTCTCTTGAACCTAAAAACCCTCTGGCTCTTTGAATCAGTGAAGCAAACTGTTTGCCTCTTTCTTTCAGTTTTTCTATGTCCTCGCTTGTGAGTAAAGGCTCTCCTGATGGTGTTTTTGCATATACTTCTTTAGGAGGAGATGGTGGGAATTCTTTTGCTTCCGTAACAGGAGGAGTAACAGTAACAACAGCTTCAGGTTTTGCTTCTTCTTTCAATAACTTGCTCAATTCAATCTCAGGGAATAAAGACATCAGACTACCTTCTTCATTTTCATTTCTGCTAGAAATTCTTTGTCCTCTTTAATCATCCTGTAGAATTCCTCAATATCTTTCTCTAAGTGTTTTCTAATTTCTTCATGCATATTTAATATTGAGGTAATTTTAAATTTAAGCTAATGTATGCTAAGATTTATATTCAGGAAAAAGAAATGATTTGTTATGCACGACCATAAAGATCATCTCAGCTATACCAAAGATGAGATAAAGAAAAATCTTGTTCTGCTTGAGGCTCATGGAAAGAATTATCCCTGTCCTGAGTGCATAAACAAACATCTAACAGCAGTCGAGGGTTTGGCTGAAGAAGGAACTCTTATGACACAAATCCCTGAAGAAAGAAGTCAGTTTTTGAAAATGGCCGATTGGGCTAGGAACATGAGAAGGCAGTTGCAGGAAACTGTGTGAACTGATTCTTGAAGAGAACCCCTTGATTTGACCTTAAACAGTTTTTCCGAGCAAAACATTTTTGTTAAGTTTCAGAATGTTCTTGAATTCCTCAACGTCCATCTGCCCTGTGTTCACTTGGTCAATTATCAGCCTCAGCTCATCATTATTAGCAGGAATACTTCCGTCAATCAAACCTTTTGCTAATTCTTCATCAGACATAAAATCTATTGGGTAAGACAACTATAAATATCTTTAGAAAAGTTTTGAAAAAACAAAAAATATCCAAATTCGTCTGTTCAATTCTCTCAATTCAACTGCTTGAAATGATTTAAGCTACACCCTTCAACTTGCAGGCATGTGCAGCATTTCTGAAAGCTTCCTGAACCTCTTTTAGGTTAGCATAAGATTTTCCAGAAAGTGAGCCGCCAAGGCATCCTCTGTATTTAAGCAACTTAGGTGAGGTTGCATAAGTGTGTAGTTTTCTTGTTGCGAATCTACCCCAGCCTAAATAAGGTGATTTAGGTGTTTTTCTTTCAACTCGCATCATTTCTGCAGCAACAACTTTATGTCTTGCCATTCTAATCAATAAATATAATTAGAAAAATTGATAGATATGCTTATGTAATACGAGCAAAATTTCAAATGAGAATACATAAATTTATAAAACACCGAAGAGCTTTTTCTGGAACTTTGCCTGTGCTTCTAGCTCCTGCATTGTTCTCCTGCAACCCATGTCAGTTGTCAAAACTTTCTCTTTTGCAGCTTTTTTCTCGATCAAATCAAGGAAATCTTTTATCGTAGATTTGAAATATGAAACCTTTGAATCAATCTCAGGCATCTGAAACACTTTATTTCTTTAATATGTTTCTAATCTTTAATAGCTTTGTCATACAATTAAAGAATATGAAGATTAAGACGAAGAAAATAATCTTCAGGGCAGAAGAGCCACTTGCTAATTTTATCTATGATTTTGCAAAGGCTCATGGCATGACCATCAGCGATGCATGCAGGAATGTCATGGTTTATTTTCACACAGGTTACCTGATGGGCGAGTTCAATAAGAGCCTTCCTGAGATGAAAACGAAGTTTCTCAGAAAGTTTAGGACAAAGAAAGCAAGAAAGGAATTTATGAGAAAATACAAGCCTGAAACATTGAAGAAAATCTTTGAGCCCTTTTAAGCAGAAATAAGTGCAGGATTTCCTTCAAATATCTGTCTTTACCCATCCTGCCTTACTGCAAAAACTTATTTATAGCAATGCTATAAGATAATTATGTCAAAGGCTTTGGATACGGCTGTAATTCTTATTATAATTGCTGCTTGGATATTGTTTGTTAATTCTTTGAATTTTGTCATGGCCTCAAAAATGATTCTTTATATGTTTGGGTTGATATTTCTTGGTGCTTGGCTCATCTACATAATCAAGAGTTAAATCAGATGAAATAGAATTGCTACCAAAGCAAACACTATTGTTGAGGCAATGACTATTTCTGCTATTGTTTTTGCATCTGGTTTTTCTATGAATATGAAAGACCTTAATATGAAAAGAATAGTTCCTGCTCCGATTATTGTTCCGACAATAGCCTGACTGAGCATCACAGGGCTTATCTGCTGAGATGGGGTTGGGATTGTTGTTGTTGTTGTGGTTGAAGTAGTTGTTGTTGCCACTGTTACATTCACATCAATGTTAACATTAGCTGCAAAAACTGATGGAGTAAATAATGAAAACACTATGAAAACAAACAACAAGCCATCTATAAAATCTATGATATGTTCTCTGAAGAAGAAAACAAATACTCCTATACCTGAAAATGCACCGATTATTAGGATAAGGTTGATTGGGTTTGATTGAACTGAAGTTTTAACTGTGGCATTTACTTCCTCCTGTGTTATGGTTGTTTTTGCATTCGAAGTTGTGGTTGTAGTTTTTGGAACAGTTGTCTGTGATGGTTTGATTGTAGTTGCTTCATTCTTCACTTTGAAAACTGTTGCTCCTGTCGTATCATCATCAGTAGTTGTTGTTGTGGTCTTTGTAGTTGTAGTTGGAACTATTGTAGTAGTTGTTGAAGTGTTTGGAGCAGATGAAGGTTGTGAAATAATTATTCTAACTGCAATCTCTGGTTTAACAGCAACAGTTTGATTTGTCGCAGGTTTGACAGAAATTCTCAGGTAGCAGGTTTCATCACCTGTATAATCTGCTGTGAATGTTGCATTATACTTGACAGGGTTTTCAGTTCTTGTTGTTCCTTTTGGAACTGAAACTTCTGGAAGATAATTTGAGATGATGTTGTTCAAGCATGGATCAGGTTTGATTGTATAAATTCCATCAGTATCTCCATGTGAATTGAAGAAATGAAATTCTACTATCCTAGATGAGTATGCATTGAAATTCAAAACAACTTCTGTTGGTTGCACACCAAGCGTTACAGTTTGAGCAATAGCAATCCCACTAAGGAAAAGCAGGAATGCCAATGCGAATATTATTTTCTTCATGTTAAGCCATCTCATAAGTAATTGTTACAGTTGATGAATAAGATGATGCGTATTGAGCTGCTGGAATTGACAACCAATAGGCATGATAATTTGTTGTTGGTATTGGGTCGCAACTACACATCAATTGTAAATCACCAGATAAAACATTTGCTTCATATAAATTAAAAATATAATCATCACATTTCATTTGTGCTTTCAGATTATCAATTCCAAATGTATGACCTACTCCATCATCAAAATCTGTTCCTGATGCGTAGATATTATAATATGTGTTAGTGTCTATTGCAACACTATAAGTTCCAAAATCATTGCCTGATGCAGATTCATCAACCACACCTGCACTAATATCAGAATATAAAACACCATCATAACCAAAAGTTGCTGACAGGTAAGAAACTTCTACATAACTTTTGATAGGCAAGTAATCTATGTTGTCAGTTGCAATCGTATAACTCTCATCACAAAAACCATCATCATTTGCATCTGTGCAAGTATCTGAAAATTCATCATTAGATGGATTGCTCCAGAGATTTCCACCAATGTAGCCTAAAGTTGAATTCCAGATGTTTGTTCCTGATTGAAAAGTTGTATTCCAATAATTCATAATAGAAACAGGTTTGCTAAATTTGAGCAGTAATGCAGGTCTGCCATTAGCCATATCTGTTGAATAAACATCTGCATAAATGTTGTAATTTAAATCAGTGTTGCTGAATTCTATATTATTGTATAAGCATTCATCATTGCCTGTTGTGTGCATCAATGAACCTTCTGGATTTCCAAAACTATCATTATAACTATATTCAGAATAATCTGGTGACCTTCCACATTCTGTATAGTTGCTCAAACTATCTGTTGTAAAATCATCTTCAAAAACTGTGGTAGGAGAATCATCAACAAGTTTCACAGCTTTGAGATTGTCGAAATGTTCTAATCCTGTTGTTCCTGATGCACTTACTCCAACATAAAAATTATTATCAAAAAAAACGCTGTCATCAATTTCTCCTGTAGTGCAGAAATTTCCATCTATATAGAGAGTATATTGATTTCCTCTGACTTCTGCTGTTACATTATACCAAACACCATTGCTTGTTGAAACTCCACAACCACCAACTTCTGTTTCTTCTCCATTGACAACTTTGAAAATTGAAAAACCATCAAGTGTTAATTTGGTCATAATAAAATTCAATGGAATAACAATTCCACCAATATTATTTGTATTCTTGAAGATGTTGTTATAAAAATTATTTCCATTGGGATAAGGTGTATTTGCTGTAAATTCAATTCCATAATTGTTTTCATCTTGTATTTTTGAATCTCTCAATGTGTTGTTTGCTGATGTGTCAATAGAGAAACCATCTAAATCACCACCACCTATACCTGCTGTTACATTTACAAAATTGTTGTAGTTCGCATAAGATAAAGAGAAACCTGCAACTGCTGTGTTATAGACAACTGCGTTTGAAACATTGTTATATTCAGAAGGTGAATCTCCACCTTCTATAGCTATCCCACCATAAGAATTGTCATGTGCTATAACATTGGTTATTGAATTTGAATTTGAACCTGTTGTTGAACCATATAATGAAAATCCTATTGAATTATAATTTGCTTCACAACTGTCAACAAAACTTGAATTAGTATCTTCTAACTTCAAAGCCCAATTCCATCCTGTTATTATGCAATTCTTGATTGTAACATTGCTCACACCATAAGAATAAATTCCTTTGTATTCATGTGCAGGATAATCACCATCTATTGTGAATCCCTGACAATCTAAAACAACATTACTTGCAGTTATGCTCATGCAGGGATTGCTTGAAGAATCTGTTATATCATTCTGCAAATAATATGTTTGACCTTCTGTGTCTAAGACAGAACAATCTGTCAGATTAGGAGAAGGTGGTAAAGTTGTAGTGGTTGTTGTTGTTTCTGTAGTTGTAGTTGTTTCAGTGGTTGTTGTTGTAGTAGTTGTTGGTGTTGGTGTTTCTTCTGTCCCTAAAGCATAAGTTGGCTCAGGCAAGACAAAATGCCTTAATGTTATGTTATATAATTTGTATTCTGCATATCTTGGATTACCACTCGGATTTTCGCTAAATCTTGGTATGTAAACTTCATTTTGTGTTAGATTGCCGAAAGATGCCTGTGTCATAATTGTATCCCCTGTGAAAACTGTGAAGTTACCATTGTTATCACTTGTTCTGTTTAATGTGTATGAATAGAATGTTTTCGCAGAAGGCCAAGAACCAGATGTTTGAGTTGTTGTTCCTGTTATCTGATATTTGTAAATGTTGTTTGCTAATCCAGAGGTATAAGCTTGAACCCCAAGCAATTTGTCACCACCTGTTCCAAGAACAAACATACCACCACTCCATATTCTTGGATTGGCGTCACTCTCGCTAACTGTTTGTCCAAAAAAATCAAGTTTCAAACCGTAATCCAAAGTGCAGTTCATACCGTAATTGTAAATTTCTGTTCCTCCACCTTGAGAAAATGTTAAAGTTTTATTCATGTAGCCATCTGAAGTGCTGATTGCCCATGTTGTATATTGAACAGGTGGAATATCAGCAAAAGCTTTTGTTAATGTCCAGTTTCCCAAATCATCCACAGTAAAATGTTCATAGGAACAGAATGTTGTGTATGGGTTGCCTGTTGTTGTTACAGATGTTGCATTTCCATAATAAAGGTATATTGTCGAATCTCCTGTTGGAACTATGTCATCTTTTACTGTAACATTTGCATATCCAGAATCCACTTTACCGTCAATCCAATAACTTAATTCGGCATCAGAAGAATTGGCAAACCTCAAATCTGAAAAATCTGGTTGCATGTTCGAGTTCCAAGATATGTTTAAATCAATTTGATAACCTGTTAAGGAATCAGTGAAATCATTCGTAATTGTGATTGGTATTCTGTAATTGAAATTAGAATCCCACCATGCATTGACTGATGAAGAGATAAGAAAAAAGCTAAAGAAAATAAAGATTGCTATGTAAATCTGTCTTTTCATATACATTCACTTTCTTCAACTAAGCTTAACTGTTTGCATAACTCAAAGTTACGTTTGATGAGTAGCTTGTTGCGTATTGACTTGCAGGAATTGACAACCAGAAACCAAAGAAGTTGGTTGTGTCTGTGTATGCGTATGTTGGCATTGCATAAGGAGTTCCTGACAATGTTACCGCATCACCAACAGCTAATGCAACTGCTGTTGTCTTTGTATCAAGCTTCAAATTGTCAATGTCGAAACTGTTGCTTCCACCATCTGTGAAATCAGTACCACTTACTGAAACAATATACCCAAAGTTTGCATCTACTGTGAAGTTATACACTCCATCTAACTGATTTGGTCCTGCTGTATCTGTTGAACCTGTTGCTAAAGGTCCATAGCTGACTGATGCGAAGTTTGGAGTTACTTCTACATATTTTTCAACATCTGCTGTAACTGAAACATCATCAGCAAATGTTGGCATAGCTAAAGAGAGTAAAGACAGAATTACTGCTGACAGTAATAATTCTTTTCTCATTTCTCTCACTATATAGAATTGGATTTTTGGTAAATAATCTTATGTATTCTAAGTTTTGTGGGTTATTAGGATATAGATTATTGCCGCTACAATTATCAGTCCGAAAATTATGGCATAAGTTATCCAAGGTGGCTGTCTGCACTCGTTGTTGGCACATCCATAGGGGCAGTCCTGTGGGATGACAAGGGTTCTTGTTCTGTTTGTTTCAGGCACATGGAAAATCACCGATGTTTCAAGTGTGCTGTTGTCAGTGCAATAAGTCCTTGAAACATTCTGGGCATCTGCTAATGGAAATAAAAGGAACAATGAGATGAAAACCAATGGGATTATTTTTCTCATCATCTCACCTATATAATTCCTTGTGTCTTGGCAGCTTTAAAGTATTGTAGCACTGTAAATGCTATCTCATCGTAATCTACATTGGCAGTCACAGTAACATTTCCAACAGTTATGTTCACCAGCATGTTTTGTAGGTTATCCATTTTTGCTTCGAGTATGTTTCCCCAGAAATTCATCAAATTGTATGTTGCTACGATGGAATTGTTAAGGCTTGTAAAATTACTGTTAATGTTGTCATTGAGGTTTTGGATAGCATTCAATACCTCTGTATTGTTTTCCTGAACAGTCGTAACATTCACAGTCTGATTAAGAACTGTAACATTTTGAGTGGTTACATTTATAGTTTGATTGATTACTTCTACTGTTGTATTTGTTATATTTAGATATTGTGGATAAATCGAAACGTTTTGAACAGAAACTTCCTGAGTGGTTACATTGACTGTTTGATTTTCTACTGTCAGATTAAGATAAGTGTTATTCAGCACGAAAGTAGGTGTGACATTCTCCACAGTTACATTCTGGGTGGTTACATTCACAGTCTGATTAAGAACTGTAATATTGAGGGTTGTTTGATTAACTACAAAATCTGTCAAAGTTCTTGTTGGATAATTCCAGATGTTGTCTAATGCTTGTTGAGTTATATTGACATTGAAACTAAAAGCTGTTAGAGTTCTTGAAGCAAAACTCCAAACATTTGAAGGAATGTTTAAAATTTGGGATTGAATTGTCGAACTTTCATTTTTTATTGTATTGTTGATAGAAGTGAAATTGCTGTTCATGTTATTGCTTAATTGATTAAGATTGGTATGGATACTCTGATTTTCTTGAATAATTGCATTTATAATATTATTTTCTGAAATGCCTAAACTTTGATTTATTTGGCTAAACCCACTTTCTACATGGATTTCATTTTGCCCTCTAACTAATTGCTGTGGTTCTAATGAAGAATAATTAACAAAAAGTCTAGTCCATCTTATTTCTGGAGAACCTGAAACTTGTTCTATTGCAAAAGATTGGTATTCACTCAAAGTAAAGTTTTGTGCTGTAAGATTGATAGTTTTTGTTCCATCAAAAGCCCCAGAACTTGTAAAGATTTTATTGCCATTAAAATATAAATTAAAGACTTCACCACCTGATTCCTTAATATTGATGTCAATAAAAGCAAAATTTATTGTCAAATTGTTTGAATTATCGAATGGAAAACTTCCAGTATATCCATTTGTTTGTAAATTCTTAATAGCTAAAGTTTGATTTTGGTTAAAAACATTAGCAGGTATGATACAATCAAAAGAAACAATATAATTTCCTAAAACATTCGGCACAATAAAATCATTATAATAAATTCCTTTTTCCAACAAAGTCAAAGATTGTTGGTTAAGAAAAACGGTTTTGTTTGGATAATAAATAGTTGAATTACAAGAAGCTAAATTAATTGGTTTTGAGTTGGCATCTAATACTCTTACAAAAACAGAAGCATTATCATTAGGTAAATATTCTGTTCCTGATGAAAACAAACTAAAAGGATTGTTCATGTATGTCAAATCTAGCCATTCTGTTGCCGAGCCTGTGTCCTTTATTGAAGATATTGTGAAAGTGTATGTTCCTGATTTTGTTATCACATTTGAGCAGTCGAAACTCGCTGTCGCAAATCCAGAAGATGTTCCTGTCCAAGTAGGATTATTGCATGGTTTTCCATTTGCATAAAAGTTGAATGTTTGAGGGGAAGATGTCACATACAGATTGAAACTTATTATGGCAGAAGTGACAGAAGCGATTTTATCTGGAGGATTCACAGTCACATTGAATGTGTAGTTCAAGTTCTTTGCCATTGATTCCTTATAGAATGGGTTCAAAAAAATCTTGTTGGATTGTTGTGTTGATGTGGCTAACACATTTGATATGAAAAGCAATAAGAAAGCGAGGATGCTGAAAAAAATTATTTTCCTCATCAATACCATCTCAAAAGTAATATGATTGCTAACCCTATTATCGCTGCCACTGCTATACCAATTAGAATATATTCTATCGGTATATTATAGCTTACGATAGCCTGAGTTGTTTTTGGCTGGCTGTGATAGACTGTGAAATTCGGTATGACATCTGTATTCGGCAGCGTTTGGGGTGGAATTTTAATCAATGTGACTGTCGTAGAGGTTGGACTTATCTCCTTTTTCTCCACATATCTTCTAGCTCCAAAAGGGAATTCCTCTGCAAAACTCAGAGGAAATAGTAATAGAATTGCAATCAGTATGGCAAGAGCCTTCATAATTTTCTAATCCTTTTTACTTTATAAACGGCACGAATAGATAAATTATTGTTACCAGTATTGGAATTTGAACAACTGAAACATACCAGCTTGGGAATCCGCAGTTTATCCCAAGTCCTGTAATCAATGAACCGAAATAAATAAGCCCATTTATGAACTGAATGATGAGCTTTCCTATGCCAACAAGAACTCCGAACAAATCAAATCCCACTCCTGAAGTGTCTGGAACAGGAATTAGATTTGCGGCAAAATTGTAGCAATAAGCACTTGAATAAAGTCCGTAGATGAAAATAAATGCAGCCTCATAGAAAATCAAGAACATCAGAGTTTCTGCACTTGCCACCTAGCCACCACCAGTTTTCAAAACCCCACCAAATTTAGCAATCACGAATGCTCCCAACACAACAAATATAAGCCCAAACCAAGGAGGGAATATTTGAAATGGAGATGGAAGTGTCATTATCCCTACAAGAAGGAGTGCGGTCGTTCCACCCACGACTGCTCCACCCAGCCTTGCAGCTATGGCTGAAATAAAAGTTATTACAATGCTCACTATGAATATTGGAGTCAGGAATGGTAATGCCCACCCATATCCAGCAGCAGTCCACTCAGCCTGATCCACTATTGGAATTGGGCTTATTCCCACTGATGCGTTGCCACCGCCCACACCTGCGACTGTTGTAGTGGTGATTGCTATGCACTGTCCATTGATACAGACTTTGTTGCTGCTTGCACAATTTAATGTTTCATTTACAAATGTGCAGTCTGGAAGTCTGTATGCAGCAGTATAAGTGTCAATACACTGCCAACCTTCTTGGCATAATCCCACAGTTTCTCCTGGATAAAGTGAGTTTGGGCAAGTTCCTATAAAAATATTGTTCTGCCCTGTGTCATAAATATTTCCTGAAAGTCCGCATCCCCAATTGTTATTAGCACCTGGATTCAAGAACAGTCCGTTGTTTGGCTGAACTGCTGGGTATCTTGTATATGTTTCTCTTATAAATCTGCACTCTGTAGTTCCTGAATAAACTGCATCCTGCGAGAAAGCATAGTAGTAGTTTCCTACAAAATCGTTTCCATTGCAATTAGTGCAGTCAATGTTTCTCCCTGCTCCGCTGTGATATACCCCACATATCGGAGTGCAGGTGGTTATGGGCTGGTTTATGATGAATGGGAAGATTGTCATATAGCTCGTAGTGCAGCATGAAGAGGTTACAGTTACATTTCCAAAGGTGTTCATTATCACCGAAGAATTCCATAATGCCCCATTTGTAACATCTAAATCCGTAATAACATTGTCAAAAAAGTTGTTCCTCACAAGCATGTATCTCTCAAATCCGAGCATCACAACTCCGTAACGATTGTAGTATATGTCGCTATTTTTCAAAGTTGTGTTCCAAGCATCATATCCAAGCTGGATTCCATAATTTGCATTCGTTGCAGTTATTCCGTCTATGGTCAATCCTCTTGTGAAAGCTATCAAGATATTTGCATTGTTGAAATGGTCTATGACTCCGTTCTCTATGGTTACATCAGTCAGATAGTATGAGGCATTGTAAGGGAGGACATAAATTCCGTTTCCCCCACCAGAGGCTTGTTCTATTGTATGCCCATTCAAATCAAGTGTTATGTCGCTGCCTCTTATGAAGAAACATGCGTTGCTGTCGCTTGAAGTCAAGTCTGTTGTCAGAGTATAAGTTCCAGCAATATTCAACTCTTGGCAGGAGCTTATGTCTGTTGCACTTGCATTGCTGACTAGGAAAAGCGATAAAATCATGCCTATGCAGAAAAATAATGATTTGCCCATAATATTTATTTCAGCTTTATTTAAATATATGTCTGCTCAAAATAAGAATATGAGCAAATTTCTTCTTGTTGCACTTTTGTCTTTCTTGCTTTTCTCTCAATCTGTATTGGCTACTACAACTACTTCTTCCACTACGACTTCTACTACGACCACAACAGTCCAATGTTCAGGCCTTTGCCCTCAAAGCCTGATAACTGATAATTCCACAGCGACCTTCATCATGAGAGGGACATGCCTTATGGCAAATATTTTTGTCTGTAACATTCGCCTCTTTTCCATTGTTTGTCTTTTCCTTATATTCATCAGCATAGTGCTTATACTCAGAAAAAGGTATAGATGATTTGCATGATAGATAAGAAATTTATCACTCTGATAGGGCTTTTTTTATTTTTAACAGTTCCTCAAGCATTTGCTGTGACATCGATTACCAGTTGTTGCACTGATTTGAATAAAGCTGGAGAAACTTATATTCTTAATAATGACATATCCTACAATCCATCTTGTTTTGATTGTTTGCAAATTAGCAATATTTCTGTGACATTAGATTGTCAGGGACATAGCATTGCTGGAACAACTCTATATGGAAGAAATGGAATAAGAATAAATCCAGTTTATACAAGCATCAATACAAACTACACAACAATAAAAAATTGTAAAATATTGAATTGGTATAATGCTATTTTGGGTTCTGATGTTTTTCATAGCTTATTTCAAAACCTATATGTTAATGGCTCAAATCAAGTGGGAACAGGATTTGCTGCTTTCTTGATGTCAGGCTGGTATACTTTTGGTGGGGGAAATGATACTTTTGAAAATATCACAACAATAACTCATGTTGCAATATATGGAGATAACAATGTATTCAGAAATTCAAAAGTTTATATGGCTTGGGATGGTGTGCCTTCTCCTTATGGAACATATACAGAATTTGAGTGTGGATTAAATTGTTCAGTTTATAATAATTATTTTGACGATTTATCTACTCCATACTACTGGGGAGGTTTTAATGTAGGAAATCAATCAAGAGTTTATAATAATATTTTTAATGGGACTGAAATAGGATTTTCTACTTTTTTCCATTGTGGTGCATATTACAATACTACAAAACAATTGGGAATAAGAATAAAGTCTGCTGGAATATATATAGGTGGAAACTATTGGACTAATGAAAATGGAACAGGTTATTCAGATACATGCAATGACACAGTAGGAGAAGGATTTTGCGATATTCCGTATGTTCCGTTTAGTTGTTCATCTTATCCATGCAGTGGTTGTGTTTACACCGATTATCTTCCATATAGTATTCATTTTATCTCCCCAATATCGCAGCCATGTTTGGTCTGCGACTATTCGCAATTCCCAAATAAGTCTGATCCAGCGGTCTATATGTTCACAGGCATGTGTTTGTTCGTAAATCTGATAGTGTGCAATGCAAGACTTTTTGTTCTGATGTTTGTAGCTATTCTGTTCTTGGGTATCTTCCTGATGTTTAAAAAGAAACTCATAGGATAATGTATTTAAAAATAAGAAAAAGAAAAAGTCTGCAAAATGCTTGATTTCTCCTCAAGTCCTCTATAAAGAAAGCCCTCTATATGAAGACCTTTAGGATAAACAGCAAAATTCCTGCACCGACTATCGTTCCTACCAATGTAGCAGATAGCAGAGGAATGTTGGTTATATTGACCAAAGCTGGCATCAACACACCAGCAGCCAAGTTAACCCCAATGACTACTGCGATAATAGCAGAGACGAATCCAGTGACGTATTCTCTAACTTCAACCATATTCATCTAAAGAGAAACAAATTTCCTATCGTATAAAGCATACATTAAACCGAAAGATTAATATTATTATCCTTATATAATAATGTATGCTGTCTGACACATTGATCGAGTTTCTCCTTCAATTCAAAAAAAAAGGCTCGATTACAAAAAAAACTCAAACAATGTTTTCAGGTCTTGGCTATTATCTTGCCATTTGGAGATTAAGGGATGATGGTTTGATTCTCAACGATGGGATTACGAATAGGAATGAAAAGGTTTGGAGATTGACGGAAAGGGGAAGAGACATCATACAGCTTTTAGAAAAGAGGGTTTCTGTTGAAAAGGAGATTGAAGAGAGGTTCAAAAAATGAGGGCAGCGTTTTTACTTTTTGACACAGATTTCACAGCACAGCTTGTCAGGAAAAATATAAAAAATGGGAAGGTTGTTCTGAAAGATGGTGAGCATATTGTTGACAAGACGAAGCCACTTATTTTGCAGTCAGGACTGGGCACTCGGCCTCTCTATTTGGTAAAGTGGAATTCCATCTATCCCATGACTTTTGAGCTTCAGGAAAAAACCACAGTTCTCAGGGATGAGGCAGGGAAGGAGTTCAAGCTTATTTCAAAGGAATTAATACCTGTCAAAACCGAATTCTATGAGAAGGGTGGTGCAGGTTACAGCCCTGAGATATTGAAGACCACTCAAGATGTCAGATTTCTCAAAGGTTTGGGCAAATATTCTGAGGGTGGCAGGGACATGAGAACCACAATGACTTGGGTGTTGGGCATAGTAATTTTCATTGCAGCAGCTTTCTTGATTGGACAGTTGCTCTTGGGCGGCGGTTTCGGTGGTTTCCATATATGAAGGTGAATGAATGGCAGATGTGAGAAAGGAAACACCATCTCCAGAAATTGTTGGCACAGAGGAAGCATTGGCAAGAATAGCTCTTGAGATGCTCAAGCCTGAAGGAGAGAAGCTATACACAGTTACAGATGTTACTGCTCAGGAAATTTTCGGCATTACAAAAATGTTGAGATATGCAAATATTTTTAAGTCAAAAATTATTCAGGAATGGGCTAAGGATTTCCTGCTTTTGAGGATTTCAAGATTCAGGTTGGGTAGGAGGGAATTCATAATTCTTGGAACAGGAATAAAGGAAGTTGCAGAGGCGAAGAAGGGTAAAAAAATTACAGATTTATATCAAGGTTTGAGATAATATATTATAGTGATAAAAATGGCTGAATATGATAAAGTTATTGAAGAACTCAACAAAACCAGAGATTCGGAATATGGCTATGAGGCAGAGGCAGGGAAGGGAAAGAATTTTCTTGATTTCATAGTTGAATACATCAAAGCAAGTAAAGAGTCTAAGAAACCAAAATTGGAATCTGTCACATAGGAGAAATTCTCGCAGAGAAGTCATCCATTTGTTCGCCTTTCTGTGAGGACTCTAAACATGAGGTTTCAAATCTTTGGCGACAAGATTAAAATAAAGGAATTTTTAGACGAATTTATTAAACTAGCTGAGGAAGAGTTTAAGGTTCAAATGGATAAGACTAAAAACATGCCTCTTCCTTTTGGGATTTCAATTCCTGATATGCTTTTTTCGATGGGTTATCTTGAAGAGCCTGACAGCATAATCTTCTATAACAGCCTTCCATTTCCGAAAACTCTGTGGTTGTTGAAAAAGAAAATCACAGGCAAAATGGAAACCAATCTAAAGGAATTTTTCAAAGCCAAGGAAGTTAATGTGGATATTAAATATCTTGGCGATTAGATGAGATGGATAAAGGTTGTCTTCATGGCAAAGGACTTTTCAGGTAGAGAAGGCAAACCCTTCTTAGTTAATGAAAAAAATCCAATGTTTAAGTTTTATCAGCAAGGAAGATATAAAGTATTGAAGGAGATGGAGAAAGAATGAAAAAAGATGTTTTAAAAATCATAGATGAAGAGATAGCAAAAGCCCCAATACTTATCAATTTGAAAGAATTAAGAGCAAGAATTGAAAAGGAGATAAAGGAATAATGGTCTTGTTTTGTTTTGCTGGTGAATTAGGAAGTGGAAAAACCCTGTCTTTGACATTCCTCACTTGGAAGAATTGGTTCTACAGAAAAAAGCCTGTCTATGCGAACTATCATCTTTATAAAATTCCTTATACGATGGTTGATTCTGTTGAAAAGCTTGACCTGATGAAAGAGGGTTTCTTTGCCGCAGATGAGTTTTGGCTCTGGGTTGATGCACTCAATACCAAAGAGAAGAAAAATAGGGTTGTAACTAACATATTGTTGAAATCGAGAAAGAGGGGATTGACATACTGCTATACTGCTCAGACTTTGGAACAACTCAATCGAAGGGTTAGGAAAGTCCAAGATTTCACAGCTTATCCGATTTTAAATACGAGTGAATCAGTCTGCAAATGTGTAGTCTTCAGGACAGGTTTTCCAAATTCTGGGACTTATATGAAAACCTTTTATTTCAAATCAGATTTGTTCATGTCTTTGTATGATCATACCGAAGAGGTCGAACCCATAAAGGAAATTGACGAAAATCCCAATGGTGGCGTTACATGGCAGGAAGATAAGACCAAAGCCCCCATTATTTTTGCGACTTGGGAAGAGGCGGACAAGTTTGCAGAGGAGTATTGGCAGGAAAAATATAAATCTCTCAAAGGAGTTATTTGAAATTAGCACCATGTTTCATTAAAACATTCTATTCCTGTGCATTGGCAGACTCCGAAGTTTGTTGCATAATTCTTATATCCTAAATAAGCAAAGTAGTGGCCGAAACCCCAGTCAACATAATTGTAGTTGTAGCAGATTTTTGTCTCCACATCACACAGTCTATCGAATGCCTCTGTATTGGCATTGACTTGCCTGACTGCCTCTGATATTACCATGATGAAAGTTATCATGCAGAAAGCCATCATCAGATATTTTGGAAACTTTATTTTCTTCTCAGTATTCTGTATCATGGAAATGTATGCAGGTAGTAGGAACAGGG